>Ga0335077_10008758_pt1 | contig 12548 bp, 13 predicted proteins | sample Lox_Sample_31_FD_207151 | JGI IMG/M metagenome (GOLD analysis project Ga0335077, IMG submission 207151) | Soil microbial communities from Loxahatchee National Wildlife Refuge, Florida, United States - Lox_Sample_3.1 | ecosystem: Environmental > Terrestrial > Soil > Wetlands | place: USA...
AAGCATCCGATCGTCCATTTCGTTGGCAGCATTCCGCTGCCCGACAGCGAGACGGTATTTCGCATCTTGTCGAATGCGGTCGGCCCCTATGTCGTTCGCCTGCCCGATGGCGAGACCGGCATCCGCAAGACCTGGATCAGGTTCCTGCAGGACGTCCTCGCCGAGAACCCGGCGATCGAGCTCGCCGGGGACGTGCCACCGTTCAAATTCGTCCAGTGGGATGGCAAGCTGATCCGCGAAATCCCGCGCCTGCGTCTCAAGCCCGGCGCCAAGCCCGATCCGGCCGGCTTCAAGACCGGCTATGCCGAGATGGCGATCGCCTCATGGCGCGTCTTCGAGCGCCTGCAGCAAACCGGCGTGATCCCGGCTGGCGTGAGGTTCCAGGTTTCCGTCCCGACGCCCATCGCACCCACTTACAACAACATGGTGCCCGCCGATCGGCCAGGAATCCTTCCGGCGCTGACGCGACATTTCATCGGCGAGATTGCGGCGATCGCCCAGGCGCTCCCCCACGACCGCATCGCCATCCAATGGGACGTATGCCAGGAAGTGCTGGCCTGGGAAGGCTACTACGAGAAAGGGCCGGTCGATTTCCACCGCGAGACGATCGACGTGCTGAAGACGATTGGCGATGCGGTCCCGCCGGCAATCGAGCTCGGCTATCATCTCTGCTACGGCAGCCCGGCCGACGAACATCTCGTCCAGCCCAGGGATGCCGGCATCATGGTGGAGATGGCCAACGCCATCGCCGCCGAGGTCAAGCGGCCGATACAGTACTTCCACCTGCCGGTGCCCAAGGCGCGCAGCGACGACGCCTATTTTGTGCCGCTCGAAAAGCTCAGGCTTCACCGCGACACCGAGCTCTACCTCGGCCTCATCCACCATGATGATGCGGCGGGCGACGCCGCGCGTCTCGCCGCGGCGCGCCGGCACGCCAGGGTCGACGGCGTCGCCACCGAATGCGGCATGGCGCGCGGCGATCCGGCCCGGCTGCCGGCGCTGCTCGCCGCGCACCACCGAACCGCTGAGCTGGCTGCCGCCTGAGCCGCGCCAAGCCAATCGCTCGCAGGCGACTCAGTCCCGCCCCGCCGCTCGGGTCGGGCTGAGCCGGGCGGGCAGCGCCAGCGCGAGCACCAGCGCGAGCACTCCCAGCACGGCGCTGATGAGGTAGACAGGCGCGAGCGCGCCGGCCATGGCGGCGCTGAGCCGAGCCACCGCCGCGGCGCCGAGGCTGTCGCGCAAGGCCGGATCCATCAGGCGCTCGACGGCCGAATCCGCGTGCGGTACCTGCCGCAGCAACCCGGCATTGAGCACGGCACCGAACAAGGCCGCGCCACCGGCCTGGCCGACGAGGCGCATGAACATGCTCGATGCGGTGGCGGCGCCGCGCTCGCGCAGGCTCACCGACGCTTGCACGGCGACGAGATAGGTCGTGTTGCAGAAGCCCATGCCGATGCCGATCAGCAAGGCGCCCATCCCCGCCCAGAGCGCACCGCTGCGCGGGCTCATCGCGATCAGCGCCGCGCTGCCGATGATGAGCATCGCACTGCCGATCGTCGCGGTGAGGCGGAAGCTGGTGCGGATCATGACGCGGCCGGCGATGACGCTCGCCACCGCCCAGCTCACCGACATGGCGCCGAGCGCGGCCCCCGCGGTGCCGGCGCTGCGGCCCATCACGCCCTGCACATAGCTCGGCAGGAAGCCGGCGACGCCGATCATGATCGCACCGATGGTGAAGCCGCCGAGACCGCCGAGCGCCACCACGCGATTGCGCCAGAGCGCGAGCGGCAGCATCGGCTCGGCGACGCGGCGCTCATGCCTCAGCAGCAGACACAGCGCCGCCGTGCCGCTGCCGGCGAGGAGCGCGTCCGTCGCCCGGCCGAAGCCTGCGGCGCCGACCAGCGCCGTCATCACCAGGCCGCCGCCGAGCAGCAGCAGCAGCGATCCCTGATAGTCGATCTGGTGCCGCCGCGTCGCTGGCTCTTCCTGCAGGAAGACGGCGAGCATCGCGATCGCGGCCGCGCCGATCGGCAGGTTGACCCAGAACACGACGGGCCAGCTCGCTTCCTGTACCAGAAAAGCGCCGAGCGAGGGACCCACCACCGCGGCGACGCCGAAGACGCCCGAGAGCAATCCCTGCACACGCGCGCGCTCGGCCGGGGTGTAGATGTCGCCGACGATGGTGTAGGCCAGCGGCTGCACCGCGCCGGCGCCCGCGCCCTGCACCGCCCGGAACAGGATGAGGGTCAGCATGCCGCGGGCGAAGCCGCACAAGGTCGAGCCGAACAGGAAGAGACCGGCGCCGGCGAAGAAGATGCGCTTGCGGCCATAGAGATCGGCGAGCCGGCCATAGATCGGCACGCTCACCGCCTGCGTCAGCAGATAGGCGCCGAAGACCCAGGTGAAAAGCCGGAACTCGCCGAGATCGGCGACGATCGTCGGCATCGCCGTCGCCACGATCGTGCTCTCCACCGCCGCCATGAAGGTCGCCATCATGCAAGCGGCGAAGATGAGGCTGCGGCGCCGCGCCGCTTCCGGCGAGGCGCTCTCTCCCACATGCTGCGCGTCGGTTCGCCGGGACGCGATTGGGGCGGTCGGTTTCACGGGGGCACAGCTTAGGCCATCCGCGCCTGCGGCGGGACTCGACCTCTAGGCTTTACCTCACCCCAGGAACGATCACGCGCCGGTTTCGCCGCCGTGACCATTGAGCTACATCACTCTAGGGCAAGGCCGTCACAGGGAGGGGTGCTATGGCCCAAGGTCAATCGCGCTGGCTTTCGCTCGCAGCCTGCTTCGCCTTCGGGGTGGCGTTGATAGGTCCGATAGCGCCCGCGGCGAGTTTCACCGACAAGGAGGCGCGCGATATCTTCGCGACGCTGGGGCCGGACAGCAATGGGCATGTCAGCAGAGTTCAATTCGAGCAGACGAAGTTGAACGCCTTCTACTTCCGCCACCGCCCCACCGGCGATTACGAGATGAAGCCGCTGACCTTCGAAGAAACCCGCCTCTCGCGCGCGTTCTTCGACAAGGCGGACACAGACCATGACGGCACGCTCGACGGCGTCGAGATAACGGATGCCATCCGCTTCACGGATATCGACACGAAGCGCCGCGGCTATTTCGATTTCGCCGACTTGAAGGCGTTCTTGCAGAAGATCGGCCGATGACGCTGGCCGAGGTCGTTTTGGCCGCCCCCGTACACTCGCTCAACCCGCCGGCCGGCGAGCCTGCCGCGCTGCCCTTCCCGCGCCATCACGATCTCGGCCAGGGGGCGCTACCGAGATCGTGACGGCGTGGGGCTAGGCTACTTCTTCTTCGCCTTGCGCTTCGCCTTCTTCGCTGTCTTCTTCTTGGCTGCCTTCTTTCTCGCTGCCATGTTCTTTCCTCTGCGTTGCGCCGTCTCATTCCGCTCGGCGCAATAGCGGTTCGGTTTGACTCAAGTATGGCGCATCATTTGCGATCCAGCGCCACGCCTACGCTCTCACGCTTCGCGCATAATGCGCAAGCTCTCTTGCGATCGCACATCGAGTCGCCTGCGCAGCGTTCGAGTCGCGGCACGGCGCGGTCGAGTCGGCGGCGACCGCGACTCCGCCGTGAGCGTCGCTTCAGTCCGGTTGCGAGCTCCGTCTGCATCGATTCTGGCACGAGTTCGCGCGACTCGGGCGGTACTCCGGACAAGCCTCGAGGCCGTGATCTCGATCACATATCATCAGCTCGCCAAGCCCCACCTTCGGGCGATGAATGAGAAGTGGACCGACTGGGTAGGCGTTGCCATGGCGGTCGCTATCGTCGCTGTCGTGGTCGCGGTATGGCTCACCAACGGGTGAGGAGAAGGGACATGTCACGACCGCTCCCAAAGGTGATCACCGAGCTTCCGGCCGTCGAAGAAGCCGCAAATCGAGCAGCGCACCCCTGAAATGGCCGACGCTCAGGGCTCGATCATCTTGTGCCGAATGGCAAAGCGCACCAGCTCGGCAACCGAACGCAAGCCCAGCTTCGCCATGAGCCGCGCGCGATGGGTCTCCGCGGTTTTGGCGCTGATGCCGAGAAGCACCGAGGCCCCTCGGGCGGTGTGCCCCTCGGCCAGAAGCTGCGCCATTTCGCGCTCGCGTCCGGTGAGTTGGCCGATCGACGAAGCCGCCGCGGGCCTCGCCCTGGCTTGCGCGACGTAGGTCCGCAGAAGGGTCTTCGACACGCTCGCTGTGAAATAGGGCTTGTGTTCGGCCACGGCTTCGACGGCGGCCGTGACATGCAGGGCCGCGTCGGTTTTGAGGAGATAGCCGAGCGCGCCGGCCTCGAGCGCATCGCGAACGAAATCTTCCGCTTCGTGGACGCTGAAGATCAAAACCTGTGTGTTCGGCAGCGCCTGTTTGATCCTGCGCGTCGCCTCGAAACCATTGAGCTCGGGCATCGCCAGATCGAGCACCACGACCTGGGGGCGCAGCTTCACCGCGAAGTCGACGGCTTCCCGACCGTTGGATGCCTCCGCGCATATCTCCCAGCCCTCATGCCGCTCCAGCAAGTTGCAGAGGCCGCGCCTGATGATCTCGTGGTCGTCGGCGATCAAGATTCGCAGCATCGGAGCCCTTCGCGGTATCAGGGAACCAGTCCGCCATCTCTAAGGTGATTCCCTGAGGCAAACGCTGAAATTTCCCGATAGGCGCCCAGCACGCCCAAGACCGGCCGCGGTGCCGTAGAGCGCGCCACGCGGGCCTGGGCATGCGCGCACAGCTGGCGATCAATGCGCCCGACGGTGTGAAGGCGGAACCAGGGGGGCGAAGACAGTCGTTTCGCCTATGAGAGTCGCCCTTCCTGTTCCCCCTGGCGGCTCCCTCCCGCCCGGCGCGCCTTCCCCCGAGCTGCGCGCCGGGCGGCTCGCTTTCGCGAAAGCAGTCGGCGCTCGTGGCGACGCATCGCGCCGCGACGAAGGCCGGGGCACGGACCAGACGGAAGCGCGCACGCAAAGTGCCGCCGACCGATAGCCGAGATCGGCAGAGGCGAGCACCGCGTCAGCCGCCGCCAGCCGCAGTGATCAGCTCGGCAATCCCGTCAAAAAGCAGCAGGATGAGGGCCGACCAAATCGCTACCGCGGCAATCAGCAGCAGCAGCATTCGGCGACGGAGCAGGTCTCCCATAGCGCCCACCTTCGGCGTCGCGTCCGTGCCTTCCACGTGGCGAACCAAGCTCCGCGCTCCGCGGTTCCAAAGCTTGGACGGGTCGCCAAGACGTGATCGGTTGGGCTCAGGTTTGTCGGCCGGGCTTCGCGGGCGGCCGAGCGGAGGGCAGAGGCCGGAATTGGCTCCGGCAGCGCGTTCCCTCGGCCGGCGAACGCGTTCCTCTCAGCCGGCCAGCGCGGCGGCGTAACGGTCCGCCATGACCTGCACGCGCAACATCCGCCGCGGCTCGTCCGGCAGGTAATCGGCCACGGCGTTGTGGTTGGTGCCGATATTGTCCCACATCAGCACGTCTCCCACGCTCCAGCGATGCGTGTAGAGGTAATCGGCGCGCTCCTGGTGGCGGAAGAGGAGGTCGAGGATCTCGCCGGATTCCTGCGCGTCCATCCCATCGATCCCTATCGCGTAGCCGGGGTTGGCATAGAGCACCTTGCGCCCGGTGATCGGATGGATGCGGAAGATCGGCTGTGATACGGGCGGCTTCGTTGCCCGCTGCTCGGGCGTGAGCGGCTTGCGGGTCGAACCCGGACGGGCGCGCATCATGTCCCAGAACTTGGCGAAGTCGTGCGTCGCGGTGCGGCCTTCGAGTTGTCGCTTGAGGCTGTCCGGCAAATCGTCATAGGCCGCGTGCATGTTGCGGAACTGCGTCTCGCCGAGGGGCTTGCCGTGCCGCATCGGCACATGCGTCGCATGCAGGATGTTCGCCAGCGCGATGTCGCGCGAATAGGACATGTCGGTGTGCCAGCCTTGGCCGGCATCGGCAAGGCCGAGCGGGCGCCCCGCTTCGTCCTTCATGTTCGACAGCACCATGACCTCCGGCACCGCCAGATCATGCGCGACATTGGCGACATTGATCTCGAGCGTGCCGAACAGCCGGCCGAAGGCGGCAAGGCTGGCGGCATCGAGACGCTGGCCGGGAAAGCACAGCACGCCCTGCGCACCGAGCGTGGCGAGGATGGTCTCGGCGTCGGCCGGCGCAACTGGCCGGGAGAGATCGATATCCTCGATCCGTGCGCCGAGCGCCCGGCCGCTCGGGATGATCCGCATGGGCATGACCTCCGTGGCGCGACGTGCCGAGGCGTGGAAACGCCGCGCCGCGACTGTAGCCGAACGTCACACCCTTTACCAACCGCACGCGATGGCTGTGCGCCGGATCACCCAACCTGTCCCCTACTCCGCCCTACGTCTCCGAGGGCGGGGAGGCGATCAGGATGTCGGAGGCCGTTTCGATCTTGCTCGGCGAGGCGCGCGCCCATCGTGCACAGGCGCAGCGCGCCAGACGGCTCGCCGGCGACATCACCACGCGCGATGCTGCGCGGCGCCTGTCGGACTACGCAGAGGCGCTCGAGCGTTTGGCCGCCGAGGCCGAAGAGCGTGCCTTTGCCTTGATCGAAGCGGAGGCAAAGACGCGCGCCGAAAGCACCGGCATAAAGGATCGGGTCAAAGCAGCCGCTGCGCAGATCCCGCATGGCGAATGCCCCGCCACGCCGCCGGCGACGGACGGTATCGCTGCCGATGGTGGCGAATAGCCGTCCCCCGGCTCGCCGGCGCAACAACGGCGCCGACGCGATCGCGGCCGGGCGAGCGCGCGGTGCTATGGGTGCTTCAAATGGGCGATGAGCCCGACTGAGCCCTTGGCGCGTCCATTGAGAAGCTTCCGAGAGGAAGGGCTAGGCCGCGTCCACGGCTTCGACAACTTGATCGGCGGCCAGCGTAGCCGAGCCCCAGGCGCCGGCCACGGGCAGATCGCCAAATTCGAAGGTCACTGCGCTGAAGATCATATTCACCGCGCTGTCGTCCTCGGACAGGGGAAGATAGATGCGGTTCGCGATCAGATCGATATTTTTCGCGGTGAAGTAGCGATTGCGGAGGAACATCGGCTGCCGTCTATCGAGGACCGCCCTGTACACGTCGCAGATAGGCTCCGCTCGCGCCGCGTCGAACAACTCGTCGACAAAGCGGCCGGTGTAGTCACGTCCAAACGCCTCCGCGAGCGCAGTCCCGATGAGCCGAAAACGGAACCGACCGGCTACCGGCTCGATCAATTGCAGGTGCGGCAGCAGTCGGGGCATCTCGGTTGGGTCGAGATCCCGTCGAGCGGGCATCGAGCGGCCGCTCCGCTTACCCCGCCAATAGGCGAGGGCCGCGCCCAGAACTGGATCGATCTGGTAATCGTACGTCACGCGATTCTACATCCCTTAGCGCCTGTCAATGATTATTCGCCGGTGGAGTAAAGGACCCATGAAACCGAAGGACATTGCCGGCTTGCTTTGATGCGTTTGTCTCTTCCGGAATGCCATGGGGACACTCGAATGGGCCCGCTCTTTTAACACTGTTTTAACCGGCGAAACCGGGGTCAGAGTAGATCGAGCTGCCTATTTCTTCGTGAGCTGCGTGGGCAGATCAGCGGAAGGCGCAGGAAAGCCGTTGGGCGTTACGATTACATCGAGTTCCCAGCCGGCAGGTTTCTGATGGGCCACGAAGCGTCTTACGTAGTCCCAGTTGTGTTCGACGCTGATAAGGGTGGCGAGCTCCCGTCCGACGGCCGATAGCGACCAGATCGGGAAATGCATCGGAACAAAGGGATAGGCTGAACGCTTGAACACCAGTAGGTACGGTTCGTAATGAATAACGACAACCTCCCCGGCATTGCCGAGCGTCAGCCCGGCATCTGCCGCCGGCGCCAGCAGCCCGGCAGCACTCAGCACCAGGAAGTTTCCATAGCTCACGCCAAACGGCACGGCCGCCGTGCTGTCGTTTCCTCGGAAGATCACGTGGCGGTTGAGACATAAATTTACCGCCAGGCCGAACTGCTCAGCTTCATCGGCAAGAAGGGTCCTTAGGCTCAAGAGCGAACGGATCGAAAATGAACCCGGCTGCTGCGCCTCCCCGGCCAAAACGCGCCCCCACAGCGTGCGCATCTTGGCGTCGGACGCGTTCTTGCACATGTCGATGAACTCCGCCATCCAATCCGCGCTTGGCTCTTGGGCGGGCTGCACCACTTTCCCTCCGCCAGATCGTTCAATGACCCGGTCCAGGGCCTCGACGACAATGGCCTCGATGTTGTCCTGATGACGGGTCGCACCTGACAGCAACCGCCTCTGCGCGCGCTCCTCGAGCTGCTCCCGTTGCAGCGCTGCGGCTACGTCCGCTTCGCTCTCGATCTGCGCCAGCGTCGCTATTCGATGGACCTTGGCGTCAGTGCCCGCCGTCGTCAGCAGGCCCTTGGCCGTTGCTTGTCGTCGAGCACGCGCGACGATGATCAGATCGTCGTATGTGATGCCGATTGCTCCGGCAACGCTATTGATGATGTTGTTGCAGACGGCGGCGGCGGCATCACCGAGTTTGGCGAGGGGATCGGCTCCCGGAGCGATTGGCGGTTCGGACAAGGCGGTCCTCCTGAACTCGGGCCGATCGTGCCACGGATCGGGGTCGCGAGCGAGAGAGCCGCGCGGGCACGATCAGCGAGCCTGGTGACCCCGCTTGCGGCGCTTGATCTGCCGCACTCAAGATCAATCCTGCTCGCCTTGCATCTGCTCCTGGAGCCAGTTTTGGAACTCGGATGGCCATGCGAAGAACTTGCGTTCTGCGCTCACCAGGATCTTATAGTGCCGGTCGAGCCGATAGCGATGCGCCAACAATCCACCGACGGAATCATACTCGGCTTCGAGATCGGCAGGATGGCCATCCCTGCCGCACGCGTAGACATAGTACTGTTTGGAGCGCTTGCCTCCGACTGAATTGCCGACGTCGCTCTGAGGCCTGGCCATTTCGACTGTTCTCCTGCAACCCGAACATGCTTTCGTCTATGCCTCCGGCGAGCATCATCGCAAGGCGACATAAGATCGCTGGGGCACGAGCCGCCGGCGTCGAGAGCCCGCAACGGCCACGGCGGTGACACTTGAAATGTCCCGCTTCTGTCCAGTTCCGAGAGGCAACACCCCTGTTTCGCCGCGACGTTCGGCTTCACTTGATGGCTTGAGGCAGGTAAATGCGGACCGTTGTGCCTTTGCCCGGCGCGCTCTCGATGCGTGCGGTCCCGCTCGAATGTCTGGCGAAGGTGCGGACCTGAGAAAGACCGATGCCGGTTCCCTGGCCGGCCCCTTTTGTCGTGAAGAATGGTTCGAACGCCTGTCGCCGCACCTCATCACTCATCCCGGCGCCGATATCTCTGACTGCAACCATCACATATCGGCCGGGTGCTAGATCAGGTTCGTCGATTGCTTCAAGACGCACGACGACGCTTCTTGTCGCGACGGCTATGGTGCCGCCTTCGAGCATCGCGTCTCGCGCGTTGGTGACCAGATTCAACAAAGCAGACTGGAGGTGACTGGGATCGACGATCACGTCGTCCGGCTCCGCTGCGAGATCCATCTCCACGCTGACGCGTTCGCCCGCGGCGCCGCGAAGCAGCGTCCACGCGTCGGTAATCAGCCGGTTGACCTGCACGGTCTCCGACTTTGGGCGGCGCACAGCCGCCAGCAGCTCCTCGATGGCCCTCTCTCCTCGGATCGCGGCCTCTTCCGCCTCTTCGGCACGTCGACGTACCGCCGCGGCGTCCTGCGCATTCTTATGGATAGCCCAGAGATCCCCGACGAAAGCACCGACAAGATTCTTGAACTCATGGGCGATGCTGCCGGCGATGCCGTCCCAAGCGTCGAGCGCCATGTCGCGGTTCGCCACGCTGCCTCTGAGACCCAGCTCCGCCTGCTTCAGCGCGTTGATGTCGATGCAGGAACCGATATACCCCAGGAACGTCCGATCCGTGTCGAAGCGCGGCGTTCCGGTATCGAGTATCCATCGGTATTCGCCGTCGGCGCGACGCAGCCGGTACTCCATCCGGAACGGAATACGTCGGTCGAAATGCGAGACGTAGATGTCGAGGCACCGGCTGAAATCGTCCGGGTGGACGCCCTCGGTCCAGCCGTTGCCGCACTCCTGAGCCATGGTTCTTCCTGTGAAATCCAACCATGGTTTGTTGAACCAGGTGCAAAGCCTGTCGACGCCCGATACCCAGATCATGACCGGCGCCGTATCCATGACCTGCCGGAACGACACCTCGGGATATTCGCTGCTGGACTCGTTCATTACCCGTTCCCTATCCGGCGGTGTATTACATTCCTGTAACATTACTTTAGCTATCGGTCTCTGAGGTACGTCAATCCGCGGCGTCGCAAAAGCGGTGGAAAAGCGCCGGCGTCAGCCGGTCCGGATCGTTTGGGCGGCGATCAGGCGACGAGATGGGGGATGGAGCCGAGGCATTGCGAGAGGGCTTGGCCCCTCAATCCCGGCTTAACCGCTCACGCGTAGGATTTGGGAATGGCCCGGCATCCCCTCGCCGGGCTGAAGCACCTTGCCCCGCCCCGTCCGACCTCATGCGCCGGGGCGGGGCTCTTTCTCTCAATATCCGGGGCACGCCTGGGCTTTTGGGCGGCCGGCCGCGGGGCAAAGGCGAAACGCGTCGGCGGCGACCTCTAAGTCGACTGACCGACAACGCTGGGGCCTGACGATCGAACCGCCTGCCGATTCCCCTTCCATACGTGCAATGCAATGGCGGGGCTCAGAAGCGCCGACGGATCTTGCGTCAGATTGGCGACTTGAAGGAACTTCGTCGCCAGCTCGGCGTCGTGCTCGGCGGCTCGGAAGAACCGCTCGATATACCAGTTTATGAACCGCATCTGGGCAGTCCGCTTGCCTTCGACGCGGGGATGCTGAAGATCGCTGCCAACGGCGATTTGCCACGGCGTGTCGATGACTTTGCTGGCCGCGCGGAAGAACCGCCGGGCAATGTTCTCCGAGCCTTTGGATAGGCACTCCTTCAATGCGAGGGCCTCCACGCAAGCGACAGTCATTCCCTGTCCATAGACCGGATTGAAGCTGCAGATGGCATCGCCATAAACCAGGAAACCTTCCGGAAAACGCGAAAGCGCTTCGTAGTGGCGCCGCTGGTTTGCGCTGAACTGATAGGGCGTTATGTCGGAAAGCGGTTCGGCGTTCTTGATCACATTGAATATTTCCGGCTTCGGCAAGCTGCGCGCGAACTCGAGGAAGCCGGAATCGCTGGACGGAACCTGGTCTCCCAAGTAGCCGCCCAACGAGACGGTCCAACGTTCGCGTTCCTGAGGTAGCATGCCCCCGAACCGCCAACCCGGAGCGCACGCGGCGATGATAGCGAACGTGCCTCCGTTCAGGACATCCAGGTGCTCGGGCTTGTGGCGATAAATGCGAGTCATGTACCCGATGTTTATCTTGATCTGCTCCTCTTCTGGCCTCGCGAAGCCAAGCGCCGAGAGCCATGTCGGGCTGGGTGATCCGCGGCCGGAGCTATCGACGACAAGATCGGCGATCATCGCATCGGTGCCATTGGCGCCGTTCCGATTTTGCACGCGGACACCTGTAACCCGGCCCTGAGCGTGATCGAACAAGAGTTCGAGAACGTCGCATTGATCTCGCAGCCGAACATTGGGCATTTGCGTAAGTCGCCGCCTGACGCCGCCCTCCAGCATGGGCCGGCTCACCGCAATGCCGGCCATGTTGCTCGGAGCGTGGGCAAGATACCTGCCATAATTGAACCATAGGCCCTGGTTGACCAGATCCGCTGAGGTCGCTCCCTCGCCGAGCATTTCGGCGGTGAAGCCGGGAAACAACGCCTCCAGTACTTCACGGCCACGAGCCAGCAGCCCGTGAGTATGTCTCCCTTGCGGCACCCCCTTGCGCGGTTCGTACCCAGCGGGAAGCGCATCGCGCTCGAGAACAGTGACGTCGTCGTAGTGCTCCGACAGGGCGCGAGCGGCCAATAGTCCGCCCATTCCCGCGCCTATGACGACGGCGTGCTTCCCGAGATGCGCCATGATGACCTCCCCTGCGTCGCCGTGCTATTCCCGCGGCCCGGTCGTCGCGAGGATCGCGCGGGGCTCGGGTTTGGCATGCGAACCATACTGGTGCTGGCAAATCGGAACAGCGCAAGAGCGCTACCTGCACGGTACCGACGTCCCAGGGGCCAGGCTGTGATTTGGGTCACATTCTGGCACCGACCAGATCTTCCGCAGTGTCTGCGGCTTCGTCGGCCGCCAGAGGTTTATACGATGCACTTTTTCGAGCGGTGATCGACCCCGATGTCGATCAGCGATAAGCTGGCGGCCGGCACGAACGGAGTTCGTCATCATGAGACCTCTGGCGCTCGCTCTGGTCCTGTGTTGGCCCGCTTTGGCCCTCGCCGATACCCAGTATCGGCTCACTCAGGAGCCAGTCGTCTACTGCGATCATGCCGGCCAGTATTTCATCACCGGCACGGCCTGCCCGGCCGACTCAAAACAGATCACCGAGGACGACTTCAACCTGCAAGGGCCGGGCGGCGACATCAATGGCAAGTTC
>Ga0335077_10008759_pt1 | contig 12548 bp, 7 predicted proteins | sample Lox_Sample_31_FD_207151 | JGI IMG/M metagenome (GOLD analysis project Ga0335077, IMG submission 207151) | Soil microbial communities from Loxahatchee National Wildlife Refuge, Florida, United States - Lox_Sample_3.1 | ecosystem: Environmental > Terrestrial > Soil > Wetlands | place: USA: Florida...
CGAGACGGCAAAAATGCTGATGGCCTGTGTGCCGAACGGAATCTAGTGCGGTTGCGCTTCGGTTCTGGGCGAGTCGGTTTGTCTCTGGCTTTAAGCGAGTTAGTTCGCTGTTGCGGTCAACGATCGCGGGTGAGCACCCAAAAGTGGGAGAATTCGAATGGCACAGTTGGTCACGGAGTGGGTGAACGTTAGAGGCAATATTTCTATCATCGCTCGCGAGTCGGGAGAGGTTTGGTTTCATACCCCGAGCGACACTGAAGAAAAAATAGATCTGTTCGCAATGCCGATGACGGGCGTTGGCGCGGCGGGGAGCACGGTCGGACTTCTCGACGGCGCGATAAATCTCGGGTTTGCTGGCATTGAAAAGCGCCTGGCGCGCCCGGAGCCGACGGTCGCTGGTTACATCGTCGCCCTGGTCGGTGCCTATCACACGTCTGTCGACACGCCGCGAAATCTCCGCCGCGCCGCCAGCCGTTTCAACGAGCTGGGGAGGCCCGAGGTCGCGGCATACCTTGAAGAGCGTGCGCGCGAGGAGACCGGTCACGACCGGCTCGCGCTCAAGGATTTACGTGCGCTGGGCGTGCCGGGCGAGCGGCTCGTTGCCAACTTCATCCCGGAGGGCATCAAGCCGCTCTGCAAGCGCTTCGATGACCTCTGTGCCGAGGACTATCCAATAGGATGTATCGGTTATTCGTATTGTCTGGAGCGCATCGCGGCGCTCAAGCAGGAGGCCGATATCGCGAGGGTTCGGGCGATTTGCCCGGAAGGCGTCGATGCTACCCGCTTCCTGCGAAGTCACAGCTCCCTCGGCAGCGAGGCGAGCCACGTCGCAGAAACAATCGAGTTTGTCGCCTCACTTCCTGCGAATGACCGTATCAAGGTCGTTCAGGAGACGTATGAATCGTCGCTAGTCCTCGCGGAGGGATACAATCACGAACTCCTCAAATCCGAGGCGGAGATGCTCGAGGAGATTCGGAAGGCAATCGGAGAGGCGCTCCCGTATGGTCGTGGTTCAGTTCTCTCGAACATTGAAGAGCACGTGGCTCGACCTGTGGCGTGACCGGTTAGCGCTGTCGTCATCTCAGTCTGGCATGGTGTGAGGCGCGGGCGCGCGTCTCGGGTGCATTTTTTTGATTTACGACGAGGCCCCGCGTAACCTGTCGCGCTATCGGCTGACTTCCTCTTATGAATTAGGTCTGTGCAATGCCGAGGCCGACCACTGACTTAGCCGAGTGGCTGGCTGGACACGGCCTGGGCCAGTACGTCCAGACGTTCGCAGAACATAATATCGAATATTCCGTCCTTAAAGATTTGACCGAGGATGATCTCGAAAAACTCGGAGTCTCATTGGGTCACCGGAAGATATTGCTCCGGGCCATCCACGCATTGAGGAGTCAACCGAGCGGCACAACCGAGATTTCAAATATCGATACGAACGTAGTCGCTCCTGCACAACATCGCGAAGCCGAATTTCGTCAGATCACGGTAATGTTCTGTGATTTGGTGGGGTCTACGCAACTCTCGGAGAAGCTAGACCCTGAGGATCTCCACAAGCTCATTGACGCGTATCGGCGGGAGTGCAGCACGGCCATTAGGCGCTATGGAGGCGAGGTCGCCCGCTATTTCGGCGATGGCGTGATGGCATTTTTCGGTTGGCCCTACGCACATGAGGATGACGCCATTCGCGCAGTTCATGCGGCCCTGGAAATTGTTTCCGGCGTTATGAAGATTTCAGGGCCAGCCACCCTGGCTTGCCGGGTAGGCGTTTGCTCAGGGCCAGTTGTTGTCGGTGAAACAGGAAACAGCACCACCTCTTGGTCGATGGATGCGGTAGGGGAAACGCCCAATATTGCCGCGCGCCTGCAGACCCTTGCCACTCCCAATACGGTGCTCATTTCGGAATCAACAAAACGTCTCGCATCGGCAGCTTTCGATTTGCACGACCTCGGGCTTCAGGAACTCAAGGGCGTAACCGAACCTGTTCATGTGTACCGCGTACTCGCGGCCAAAAGTGCCGGCAGCCGGTTCGAAGCTGCGCATGCCGGATCTCTCACACCGCTCGTTGGACGTTCAAGCGAACTGCGCTTGCTGCTCGATAGGTGGGAGAAAGTCAAAGAAGGTGATGGTCAAGTGATTCTGCTTTCGGGGATTCCGGGAGTTGGGAAATCACGGCTTCTCCACGAATTGAAGTCGCATATTGAGAAGGAACCGCACTTCCTGTTGCACCATCAGTGTTCGCCGTATCATAGTCAGAGCGCGTTCCATCCGGTGATCGAGCAGATCGAACAGGCGGCTCACCTAATCGCTCGTGAGGCCGATGCAGACAAGATTGCAAAGCTGCAGGCATATCTTCCGCGCTCGACCAGTAGTTCGATAGAGCCGCTTCTGCTGATTGCCAACCTGCTATCGATTCCGACCGAGAATCATCGCGAACTGTCGGAGCTCACCCCGCAACAAATAAAGAATAGAACAATCAGCACGCTTGTCGACATTCTCCTGGCATTTTCTTTGCAACATCCTACGCTCTGCATCTTCGAGGATGCGCACTGGTTAGATCCATCGACGCTGGAACTGCTTGAACTGATTATCAGCCGGATCGGCCATGCTCGTGTGTTGCTCATTGTGTCGTGCCGGCCCGAGTTCCGTCCTACGTGGCTGGCTCACGCTAATGTTTCCATACACTCGCTCACGCGATTGTCGCAGGCCGAAGTGAAGACAATGATTCGAGACCTCTTGAGGGGCGGGAGAATCCCCCAAGAGCTGGTCGACCAGATTATCGAAAAGGCCGATGGCGTCCCGCTGTTCATAGAGGAACTGACAAACAGTACATTAAGCGCGCCTTTACAAGAGACTCTCGGGCACACGGAACAACCAGCGTTGCTCAGGGTCCCGGAGACACTGAGCGACGCGTTGATGGAGCGACTCGACCGCGTTGCGCCCAGCCGGAGGGTTGCGCAGATAGCGGCTGTGATAGGGCGCGAGTTCTCCCATGACCTCTTGTCGGCTGCAGCGCGCATTGACGAAGAAGATATGCGGTCGGCCCTCTCCGGACTCGAACGGGCAGACATCATCTATCGCGTCGGTATTTCGCCTTTCGTTCGTTTCTCTTTCAAGCATGTGTTGTTGCGTGACGTGATCTACGACTCTTTGCTTAAGAGTAAGAGGCAACAGATCCATGCCGACATCGCAACAATCCTGGAGCATGACTTTCCGAAGCTGGTTGAAAATCAGCCCGAAGTTCTGGCGTTTCACTATCAAGAAGCGGGCAATCATCAAATGGCTATCCGTTACTGGTTCGAGTCTGGGCAACGCGCGCTCGCGCATTCCGCGAACATCGAAGCGATCGCAAATCTTCGAAAGGCCCTTCAGCTTCTCAACGCCTTGCCGGAAACACCTGGACGCATCAAACAAGAGATCGACATTCAGTTGGCGCTGGGAATACCGCTTATCGCTGTTCGAGGTTATGCCGCCGCGGAAACCCGCGAAGCGTTTTCCCGGGCTCTCACCTTGTGCCTGCGACTCGGCAACATTCCTGAATATTTCCAAGCCCTGTTTGGCGTATGGGGGAACTGCTGGATGCGCGGGAAGAATGATGAAGCGCTCCACATGGCCGATGAATTTCTATCGCGGTCACGAGCGTTATCCGACCCCGTGCTGCTAAAGGTGGCTCATAGAGTGATGGGCAGCACGTTATTGACCGTCGGCGACTTCCAATCGTCAGCGAACCATTTCGAGGAGACAATCAGGCTTTCGACGGGCAAAGAAGAACGGCCATTATACAACCTTTACATGGTGGGGCCCCGAGCGGCTTCGTTGCTGCTCCTATCCTGGGACTTGTGGTTCCTGGGCCATCCGGATCAGGCCCTTTCGCGCGTTTCGGAAGCACTTGCCTTGGGTCAAGATCTTGGCCACCCCTATACCGTAGCGTTCGCTCATTACATGACTTCCGTTGTGCACCTCCTGCGTGGGGACGCCGCTCGTGCCCTGGAGAGCGCCGAAAGAAGCTTCGAGATGTCACAAGAACAACGGTTTTCGCTGTATGCGATTTTGTCGAGAATCTCGCGAGGCAAGGCAATCGGCGAACTGGGTCGGCTTGAAGAAGCCCGCACCGAAATAGAACTGGGAATCGACGAAGCACGACGCAGTGGCGTGGGCTTCATGCTTCCAATGATGGATAGCTGGTTGGCAGAGGTACACGCCAAGACTGGCGAAAATGAACGCGCGCTAGCGATCGTCGAACGAGCCCTGACCGATATCGGTGACGTCACAGGGCGATCATGGGAAGCGGAATTGCATCGCCAGAGAGCGCAAATTCTTCTGACACTCTACCCATCGAAGGTCATAGAGGCTGAGTCTCATCTCAAGAAGTCTATCGAGGTGGCGCGGGGTCAAAGCGCCAAGTCGTTGGAATTGCGCGCCGCTACAAATCTTGCGGAACTCTGGCGGGCGCAGGGAAGGCCAGATGAGGCACGCGCGCTACTGGAACCAATCTGCCGTTGGTTCAACGAAGGAGCCGAAACGGCTGACCTCAAGCGGGCGCGCGGCGCTCTGTGAACAACAGCTCGTGCATGTCAGGCACTCTGAACACAGGTTCTACCAGACCGCTCAATGGGTTAGTGAACTCCCTGAACCTCCTCAAGAAGATGAAGAAATCTCCGCAGCGAGCCCTTTGGCCGCGCGAGGGAGGCATTGGCGATGAAGATGCGATCGCGCTACTTCGCGGCCGCAATGATTTCAGGTCGATACTCGAAGTGCATCGTATCGTAGTGATACCACTTGCCACCCCAGATGAAGCCGTGCGCTTCGAAGATGCGAACGATCTCCCAGGGAATCTCGTTTTTGTAAGCAATGCGACCGCCGACACCGGCCTTTGACCGTAACCAGTAGTCGGAATGTGCGGCGGCGATATCGATCGCGATGCCGAAACCATGTGGACTCCTGCGGTTTGTCCGAGCAATGAGACGGCAATTGTAGGTCCCCTGGCTTGGCCGCAAATACGCAAGGAAGCGGTCCGGCAACTTGTCGAGTTCATTCGATACCTTTTGCAGCGCCTCCGCCGCCCCGTTGATCCTGGTGAACTTGAACTTGGTGCCGTCCTTGCTCGGCAGCCACACGACGTTGACGAGCTTGGTAGCGAAACCGGCCGTCCGGCAATCGCCGTACATCTTCTGGAACAATGGCATGTATCGCACCCGACCCGGGTCGAAATTGACCTCAGGCGCGAGGCCCTTGTCGCCAACTGGATACATCATCAAGAACATATCTTTGATGTCCGGGGCATTGAGCATTGCGTCGAAGGACCTGGCGCCCTTGCCATCGTCAATGCGCATGCGCGTGCCGTCCCTCCAGACAAGGTCGTTCCCGTCAATTCTGTCGAGGAAATTGGGATATGCCTTTAAAAGTGCCATCGCCGTATCTGGCGACAGGCTATTGCCGGCCTGCGCAAAGACATCGGCCAGCACCAGTATGAGCGCGATGCTCATGACAAGGCGAAACAGGGTCATCGGTGTTCATATTATTCGGGCCGGCCTGTTTGCGCGACCTTGGAGCCGCGCTCCGCAAGCCTCGCCAATCAATTGAATGTGCGCAGGAGCTGGTCGCTGATCGGCTTGAGCAGATAGCTCATCATCGTGCGACTGCCGGTCTGCAGGAAAACCTCGGCCGGCATCCCGGAAACCAGTTGCAGGCTGCCCAGCCGATGCCGCTCCGCGGGCGGCAGCGTCACGCGAACGGTGTAGTAGGCTGCATTGGCGTTGGCTTGCCGGTCATGGCTCAGATCGGCCGAGACATACGACACGATGCCTTCGAGCTGTGGCGTCGTGCGCTGATTGAATGCCGAAAAGCGCACGTAGCTTCGCTGCCCGGTGTGCACGTGATCGATATCCTGGGGTGGAAGCTTGGCTTCGATCTGCAATTCGTCGGATTCCGGCACGATTTCCATGACGACCTCGCCAGGAGTGATCACACCGCCGACGGTGTGAACGGAAAGCTGGTGAACGATCCCGTCAGTCGGCGCGCGCAGATCGACCCGCCTGAGCAAATCACTTGCGGCTGTAGTCTTCTCGATAAGCTCGGCCTCTTTATCCTGGGCCTCGCGCAAATCCTTCATGACTTCAGTACGAAAATCCTGATCGACCCTTACGGCCTGCAGCTCCGCCTCACTGATCTTTGATTTTGCCTCCGCGATCGCTGCCGCCGTCTGCCCACGATCGCCATCGAGGCGGGCGGCCTCGCGCTGCAGCGACGTCTTGCGCGTCAAAGGCACCAGTCCTTTCTGGTACAGGCTGTCCACGCCCTCGAGTTCGCCTGAGATCAGATCATGCTGTGCCGCCTTCGATTTTACTTGCGCATCGAGGCCTGAAATCTGCTCACCAAGCTGTCCAACATGGCTGCGCAAGAGCTCCTTGGCATTGCGTCGTGCCGCCGCGCGACTGTTGAACAGTGTAATTTCCGATGCCCATAGCTGGCGCACAGCATCGTCTTCCGACCGGCTGGCCATCTCGTGTGGCATCTGTGGGTGATCCATGCCGTCGCGCTCGGCGATCAGGCGCGCCAGTCTCACCCGGATCTGATCGAGCTGCTGCGTCAGAACCTGGGAATTGGCTCGCAGTTGCGTCTCGTCGAGGCGAAGCAGCAGATCACCTGCGTGTACACGCATCCCGTCACGCACGGGAATATTTGCCACCACACCACCGGCGAGATGTTGAATCTTCTTCACATCCGATGCAACGACCAGGGTGCCCGGCACCACGACAGCCCCGGATAGCGGCACCAGGGTCGCCCAACCACCGAGAATTCCCACACCCACGATCAGGACGCGAAGCCCTATTTTGAGTTCGTCCTCGAAGTTGTGCGTCAGCCGTTTTGTGAGCTCCGGCTCGGACCTCGCGTCCAGTCCGGCAGCGTGCGTACGGCTGATCAAGAATGCACAGGCGGAATTCAGAAGCTGGGACGCCCGGCCAGACTGTATAAATTCGAGGCCGGGCACGGAGAGCGAGCGTAGTCTGGTTTTGGTTTCTGCCGGCAACGGGATCGTGGTGCGATCGAGTAATTCAATGCGTGATGACCTTTCAGGGACATGATGCGTGCCTCGCTGACGCGCGTAACCGCTGTCGATATCGGCTGTGGTTCGCGGAGGAGCCACCCGTCCAACCTTTCGATCCGGCCAATGACGGAAAATCACATTTGCGTCTTGCCGCACCGGTCGCCTTGCGGCCGCCGGTGTTTTGCCCCGCAAATTCGACCTGTGCCCGCGATCAATCGGTTTGCTCCGATTAAGGCCGAGCATATGGAGGAAACGGTGAACGGCCCCGGGAGACTTGCAGTTTCTGGTGCCGCGCGAATGGTCGGTAAGACGATCGGCCGGCCGGACATCAATTGCGTGCGGAAATTGTTCGCGTTCCTGATGACGCTCCTGGTAGCGTTCCTGGAATCGTTCCTGGTCAAGAAACTTTTGCAGTCGCCGCAGCTCGCAAATGAGCGCAGCCCCCTGCGGACCGGCCGGCCCGTCCGCCACATTGTCGACGTCGTCAAATCCAGGAACGCGATCGCGAACTTGAGACCAGGTCATGGTGCGGCACCTGCGGCCAAGTGCGGGCCTCTGCGTTGCCTCACTGCGCCCGGTGTGCGGACGTTTGATTGTGCAACGCGTGCAAAAACTTCTTCACGCGGCCCGAACGCGATTGAACGCCCATTATAAATGACCATTGTCATGTTCAACGCTGCCAACGCATTGGGCCGATGCGAAACGACGATGACAATACTCTGCTCGCTCCGCAGCGTTTCGATTGCGTTGGCAAGTGCATTTTCGCCATCGGCGTCGAGATTGGCATTTGGCTCGTCGAGTACGACCAGAAATGGACGGCCAAATACGGCCCGCGCCAGACCAATGCGTTGACGCTGTCCGGCTGACAACGAGGTGCCGCGTTCTCCGACCCGGGTGTCATAGCCATCGGGCAGGCGCAAGATCATCTCGTGAGCGCCGGCCACTTGAGCAGCCTCCAGAATGGCCTCCGATGTCGACGTATCGTCGAAACGCGAGATGTTCATCGCGACCGTACCGTCGAATAAGGACACGTCCTGGGGCAGGTAGCCGATGTGGCGTCCAAGATCGTCGGGATTCCAGCGTTCGATTGCGGCACCGTCGAGGCGCACCACGCCCTCCGCCGCCGGCCAGATACCGACAAGAGCCTTCGCCAGCGAAGATTTTCCGGCGGCGCTGGCACCAAGAAGCGCGAGTCCCGTTCCTGCCTTCAAGCCAAAAGACAATTGAGAGACAACCGTCTTTTGTGTGCCGGGCACAACAACACTGAGGCCCTCAACTGTCAGGGTGTGCTGAGGCCGCTGCAAGATGACCGCAGGTGCCGCGGGCGCTGCGGTGACTTTAAGAACGGCGCGTAGACGGCCGATTCCCTCCCGCGCAGCAACCAGTTGTTTCCAGTTCGCCAGTGCGACTTCGACGGGCGCCAGAGCGCGACCCATCATGATCGAGGACGCGATCATGATGCCTCCGGAAGCCTGCTCGATCACGACCAGATAGGCGCCGACCCCAAGCACTGCCGATTGCAGAATGAAGCGCAACACCTTGGCCGCGGCACTCAGATTCGCATGGACGTCAGCCAGTCGAGTGTTGTGATGAATGTAGTGCTCGTTGGTGAGCGACCACCGCGCCGCCAGACGGCCTGTCATGCCCAGGGCGCGGATAACGTCCGCATTCTGGCGCAGCGCGTCTGCCAGGACTTGCCGCTGCGCGTTGCCATCCATCGATATCTTTGCTGCGCTTCGCGATTGCCATTCGGTCAGTAGTGTCATGGCGATGATGGCTAGCGCCCCGCAGGTCGCAATGACGCCGATCGCGGGGTGGAAGAGGAATAACGCAACCAAGAAAAGCGGAATCCATGGCATGTCGAGAAACGCCGTCGGGCCGGCGCCCGACAGGAACGCGCGCACCTGGTCGAGATCACGCAAGGGCTGCTGGGCGAGAATTGGTTTTGTCCCGCGCAGTGGCAGGGTGACGAGCGCCAGGTGAATCAAAGGCTGAAGTTCAACGTCGAACAGGGCGCCAATCCGCGCCAGCATGCGGCTGCGGAGCGCGTCGAAATAACCTTGCAGCAGGTAAGCGATCACCACGATCGCCGACAGCCCGAACAATGTTGCAACGTTTCGGCTCGGGATCACACGATCATAAACTTGCAGCATATAAAGCGAGCCGGACAGCGTGAGCAGATTGACCACTCCGCTGAATACCGCCACGCCCGTCAATCTTCGTCCGCTTGCGCGCAACTGAATCGCAACCGGGTCGTCCCCGTCGAGCGACAGCATGCTCCCCCATTGATGTTTTCGTTTTTGCAGCGGCTGCCAGCGGCGTGTCCGCCGCAGTCAGGTGTGGCGACACGAACGTTGCGTACTGATCGCGACGAAAGTTCGACGGGAATGAGATTATTGCACGCGATCAAAAAAATTTACTGCTTGTGGTAGCCCGCTGGCGAAAAAGCGCGCGTGCCTTCAAATCGTCAACGAATGATCACAGTGTTTGTCCGCGAAATTCTCATTTCAGTCGGACCGTGGTCACGAAGGCAGCCAACAGTGCTTGCGGGCTCTTCGAATTCCACATCGCAAATTCCTTCTCACTCATTCTGCTGACAATGGGAGGCGACCTATGGCACACGGTTATGAGCGGCATCACGGCCACACACACACTCCGACACCACCCGCTGCGTCGCAGACACCATCCGCTGCGCCGCAAATGACGTTCGCGGAAATCGGCACACTCTACAATACGATAAACAACGAAGTAGAGGGCGGCGTGACCCCTCAAAACCAGGCGTTGCTCTTCAGCCAGGTCATCACGGTCCAGACGCAGCTTCAAAGCCTGATCGACAGCGGTGCCTTGAACAATCTGGACGGTGCGGGAAATCCGGCCATAAGTCTCGTCCATGCCCAGAATATCGCTGATCAATTGAATTTCTTGAAGACCGAGATCGCGGCGTTCGGAACAGCGGCCAATGTCCCCCCTAAATTCATCAACGATGTGGTTAGGGATGTCCAAGATATCGTCGCCAGTGATCCGCAACTGACCGCGCTCGCCCATCAGGGCAATCACGCCGGTTTTGAGCAGTTCTCCTTTCTCCTCACGCCACCCACGCCTTTCCCTGATACCCCCCTGCAAACGGCTACCCTGTTGCAATTCATCTCAGACTCGAACTCGCTCGCCAAGACGGCTCAGGATCTCGTGCGCCAAGATCCCAACGGGGCCGACACCAAAGCAGCGATTGCACAGCTCGAAACCGATATTCATAATTTTTCGGTCGGTGCCGATCAGTATTCGACGGCACAGGGCGGAGTGTTTTCGGCCCGCTTCAACAACGAATTCACCCTTGATGGTGTTCAAGGGACAGCGTCGCGTGAACTGGTCACCGGCCTCGAAACCTTCCTCAAAACGGGGAATGCAGATCTCGCAAATGGCGCAGCAGCTGTTCTGATGGCGAATGCCAATGACGTTCGCGGAAATATGCTTGCGAATGGGCTTGGCCCCGATGGACAGCCCTTTGTGGCTGCAGCTAATGGTGGCATTCCCCACAACATCGACACGGTGAACGTTGCCGGGCTCGTCTTCAACGATTCCATGACCAAGCTCATTGGCGGCGTCTATTCCGGCAACCAGCAATCCATCGTCAATGACCTGAACGCGACCTCGGCCGGCCTACAGAACGCCATCACGAACCAGGGGATCACCGGCCAGGCCCTCCACGACGTCAACCAAGTCATCTCTCTCTTGGGTCAGGAAGCTTCCCTGGTGGACGGCATCGACCCCGCGTCGCCCACACCGGTTTCCGCGGTCAATGGCCAGATCAATCAAATTGAGGCGCAAATTCTCAATATCATCAATCATGACCCGACCCTGGCCACCTTGGCCACAGGTACCGATGCCGATGGCAATCCAACCACCGGCTTCATAGCCTTGCCGCCAGGGACGACGCCAAGTCCTGCCGGCGCGGTCGCAGCGGCGGGCAACTGCGGCAAAAGTGTTGCAGCCACCGCACCGGGCGGGGCCAGCAATCACGCATCCACCAGTCCGTTGGCCAGCGCAGATCCCGACGCACACGGGTCGCAAACGGTGGACCATGCCTCTCATCACTTTGAACATTTCTGGGGGTAACGCCGCGACAGCGTGCCAAGCAACCGGAAGGTTCCATCGTTCCAGCCTGACGAAACACAGGCGAGGCGGACTGGACGCTGATTCCGAATCCACTCGAAATGGATTGGTGGGGCATGAGCAGGCGAGGCTCGCGAAAGCGTAGAACCGATTACGGCACGGTGTTGCTGCATGGGTGTCTGGTCGTTGCGCTCGCAATCGCGATCCTCACCGGGTTGAGGATCGCCGCCGAGTCGCCGGGGCGGACGTGGATCAATGCTTTCGATTTGATCCTGCCGCGCCATTCGGTGTGGACGGCCCATATGCAGGTTGCTCTCGTGCTCGTGGCGATCGCGCTCGCCTATTCAATTTATCTTGTGCTGGCGGGACTATCACGCCGTGTCCGCTTCGACCGGGTTCGTCTCGCCGGTCTGTTCGGGTGTCAGCAGGCGCGGTGGGGCGCGATCAATGTCGCTCTCTATTGGGTTCTTTATCTTGCCTTGCTGTGCGAGATGATAACCGGGGCCCTCCTGTACTTTGACCACGGCGACAGCCTCACGATCACGCTGCACTGGTCAGGCATGTGGCTGATCATCGGGTGCACCGTCGGCCACGTACTCGTCCATTGGAGGCTCGGCGCTGCAGCTCAGCTGTTGCGTATTCTTCGCCCGATGCGGCTGCAGCCTCAGCCCCCCGTATTTGACCCAATTGATCTGCTTGAGTTGCTTGATCAGGATTCTCCAAGGCTCGAAAAATATCAGTCCTCACAAACAACGCGTCCGCTATCGAAGGCTGGCGCCCGCGCGCCTCGTCGTTTTGCGCCAATGCGCGATCAAGTTTCGCATGCTCTGACGGGAGCTGACGCGAGTCATTTTTCAAATCAATCACACGAGTCCGGGCGCACGCTTCGCGGGACACGCCGGAGTGGTCCGGTGCTTCAATCCAGTCCTTTTGTCGTTGCCCTAGCGGTGGCGTTCGTCGGCACATCCCTTCTGATGACAGCCGAACATCAGACATCGCAAACACTGCTGATTCATCGCATAGACGCCGCTGACGCCCCGATCATTGACGGCGACACGTCGGACCGGGTGTGGCAGATGACCAAACCGCTCTATGTCCTGACCGCCCACGGCGGCAATTTCGGAGATAAGGGTGAAACTACCGTGGAAATCCGCGCGATTCACGACGGTCAGCGAGCCTATTTCCTGTTCGCCTGGGACGATCCGACCCGTTCGTTGAAGCAGCTGCCTTTGTTGAAAACTCCCGATGGCTGGAAACTCCTTCACCAGGGATACGAGGGAGGAGACGAGCACGCCTATAACGAAGACAAATTTGCGGTCCTGCTGACCAAACTTGACGCCACTCTTGCGGGTGATCGCACATTTCATGCGAGTGCGGCGCCGTTGGAGGGAAA
>Ga0335077_10008763_pt1 | contig 12546 bp, 19 predicted proteins | sample Lox_Sample_31_FD_207151 | JGI IMG/M metagenome (GOLD analysis project Ga0335077, IMG submission 207151) | Soil microbial communities from Loxahatchee National Wildlife Refuge, Florida, United States - Lox_Sample_3.1 | ecosystem: Environmental > Terrestrial > Soil > Wetlands | place: USA...
CGGCAGAACAAAACCTTCGCCTGTCGGTTGGCGTGGTCTACCGCTTCAGCCTTCGCGGCCCACCTGCCAAGCGGTAGAGAACTGCAACAGCTAAAGCGATTGTTGGTGGCGGCGGTTGGACTCGAACTTTTGCACAGATCGGTGTGTCGGTTCTATAGCTTTTCTGGTTTTGTTGGCGCGTAGAAACAGACACTTACGCGCGCCCGGAATCCAAGGAAGCTATAGAAACCGATACATTGGGCGTTTGATTGGCACAAATCTGGCACACGGATGAGTATTGCGGTGCGAATGGCCTACCATGATGGCGTATAGGGAACCCTTTTCCATTTCAGTGGCAACAACCGCCACCACACTCTTAATACGCGAAACTTCGAAGTGTGCCAAAAACATCGCATTAGACATCCATTTTTAATGGCGTGCCACCAACTTCGCTTGAGAATCTGTTTCACTTCTCCGTATGTACCAGCTGCCGTAGCCATACTGCCCTCGATGTCCTGCAACTCCTCATGAATGATGTCTTCTAGTTCTCCCGGTTTACTAATCCATCCAGCACAGAAGAAACGCTGCCTCGCCATGTGTGTGACCCCATAGTCATTGGCGTAAATCGCGACCTTCTGATACCCGAATTCAAAATCTTCAGTTGTGCATGGCGCGTATCCAAGGGTTGCGAAACCCTGCACAAAATAATCGACGGACACGGGCGGCCACGGTACTAACCAAGGATTTGGGAGAATGACTCGAGGAATGTCAGGAGGCCAATAAAATTGCGGATGATTAACGGGCCACCATTTATTGTCGGTTCTACAGGCGGCCCATGCAATGCACTGGTATGTGTCACTGCGTGGACTACATAGCCTCCAGTTTCGCTTTTTTCTCAGACGAGGAAATGCGCGAAGAATGTTACGTCGGGCAATGAAGTAGGGGCGAAATTCTGTCGCCATTTACAGCAATCGTTGTGCTTTCCCCCAGTCGACCCATGCCTTGATTACTTTGTCCATTTTCTCCGCATCGGACTGGCTGACTGGATTGTCTTGAGCAAGATAACTCAGGGCCCAAAACCACGGTCTTCGATGTTGCTCCATGTCACGAATCATCAAACTGATCATTTCGCGTCTATGCGCATTAGCCATACCGAGAATTGCTTGGTAGCTTGGGTGCATCATCTTCTGACCGGGGGAAGAAAGATGCTGCGTTTCCTTATGCCATTTTGATGCTTGTTCTTGGAATTTCTGTTCTAGGTTAAGAGTCTTTTCTATAGAGTCCAACGCCTTGGAGATCGCGCCCCACTGCCGCCTGCGTTTTGATAAAACACCTGCCGCATCAGTTGTCTTGATTCGTCGAAAATGAGACGCCCTCGCCCAACCGCAATCCCTGCTGTATAGCAACCGATGTCGAAGAGTCGATTCAAGCCGATGTGATTCCTCGTATCGAGCTTCGATTGCAGTGATTTGATTACGGGCTTTCGATGATAGGGTCGGCACAGCAGAACTTGTCTTTATCATTGTCTTCCGATCAGTCGCAAATGGGTCGCATCAAAATACGATGACAGCGTCCGTTCCTTCTCTTGCGCTCGAAGCAGCACCTGAATGAACTCCGAAAGGTCGATTGAATCCAGCGCTATGTAAAATTCCTTAATCTCGTTTGAATTGTCATGATATGCAAGTCGAAGCGTGTGAAGGAGGATCGCAGCCTTGGGCGGTTTTGATGGATCCGAACCGAATACTGGTCGGGCATCAGTGAGGATACGAGCCTCATGGTATCGTCGTTCGTACTCCAACTGCAGAAGGAGAGCCTTGGCAGTGAGGTTAAGGGACTCGACCCCAAAGAGTCGTTCGAGGCGCTTCCTGAATTGTTCCCAATCGACGGAGGTCCAGCCCGGCTTACTTCGCAATGCGTCTTCAAGGTCTCCCAAAAAGGCATTGGGCTCAACCTCGAAATAGCTGCGCCCCTGATACAGTGAATTCAGCGCGTCAAAAGCTCGTTCCACTTCCACGGGGAGCGCATCCCGCAACTGCGGCACACTGCTTGGAGATTTATCGAGCTGCAGGAGAAAATCGTTAAGACTTTCTTCCGACATGTCTCTCAGGGTCGCGAGACCGGCAACTTCCTGATCCTGTAATCGAAGATTCGGCAATATTCAATCCTAGAAAAAAATGCTTTGATGACAGTTTGCGCTGCGATGTCAAGGGAAAATTACCATAGCCACACTGATGGCTGTGGAAAATCTCGTAAAGCAACAGAATTTCAGCTCTTAGTGAACCTCGCGTGTCAATATCTTATAGGAATCTCGGCGCGAATGCGCGGCTCTGACCCCAACATCCGGCATCACGTTTGCCCAAAGCACCCCACTTGTTGTGGTGACCTGAAAAATGTGCAGATACGCTTAGCGCTTCGCAAGATAGAAGGACAAAGGATGTGCGCGCCACCAACATTGTGAGAAGATCAATCTTATCGATACAAACAATCAGTTTATTGAGTTTGACTAGCAGTTAGATAATACGTACTGTTGCACGAGAACGTGGGCGAAATGCCCGGCTCTTTGAAAATTGAAGCGTATGGCGTGGTACTTCGAAGTCCTCTGCTCTTGCGTGAACCCTTTCTTGGTGGCTTGCTGCGAGAGGTTTTTCACGTGGCGGTACTGAAGGCTTGCGCTGTGGATAGTTTGTGCTAGCGAATGTCCCAGTCTGGTCTTCCATCTCATTCGGCAGCTTTCTTTAGTTGTCGTTTGGATGGCATGCGAATCGAGATTCTCTCGCTTCGCGGAGTGAGGTGGCTCATCTTCGGGTGAGAAACAGCACTGACTTCAATTACAGGAGGACTGGAATTGGCAGGTACCAGAAGTAAGCAGCAAGCCATACGTGTGCTGGAACACGCCGCTCGAATCGCAATTCGAGTTGCATCGAACAGCACGTCAACCACCACCGGTAGATTGGCGGCGGAACTCGCGGATTATGTCAAGCGACTGAAGCGTGAACAACAACTGGGAAGCTCCGAAGAAGTTTATCGGCTCCTACAAAATGCGCAAATGAAGCTTGTCAAGTTGATCTGCAGTCTTCTTCGTTAATCTACCGTTACTCGTTTATAAGGGAACTTTCATTGACACTGGGGAATGCAATAAAACTGATTCGTACCGCACGTGGATTAACGCAGCGAGAACTTGCGTCTCAATTGCAAATTTCGGCAAATTATTTATCTCTTGTAGAAGGTGACAAGCGGGAACCTAGCCTGACATTTTTAAATCGACTTGCGGCCAAGTTGAAGGTTCCTATTGCAATGTTGTTTCTTTTCCAAAATGAACCGTTACCCGGCGTTCGTTCCTCGGACGTTGACAAGCTTAAGGATTTACTTCTTAAGCTTGACCACATCATCGCTAACCAGAGTGGGGAGTAGGTCAGTCGCCAATGCGCCAACCAAAACTGTTCTCGATCTCGACTACCGCTGAATTGGCGGCGCATCTAAAAGTGGCTCCCGGCGAAATTAACCACCTCCTGTCACGTCTAGAAAAACAATATATCCGGCGATCAAAAAAGAAACCTGACGGCACGCGAAGGGAATTGTTCGTGCCGAAAGAAGAGTTAAAGCTCCTTCAGCGCAAAGTCTACGATCACATTCTAAGTAAGGTGCCGATGTTGCCGTGCGTGACAGGCGGCGTCATCGGAAGTTCGCCGATCAAGAATGCAGCACTCCATGTTAAGAAGTCAGTCGTTTTCAAAATGGATATCGCGCAATGCTTTCCCAGTATCCGACCCTCGAGAGTGCTAGCAATTTTCCAAGCTCTCGGCTTTGGACCGGAAGCTGCAGGGCTACTCACAAAAATAACCACTTGGCGAAACGAACTTCCGCAAGGGGTTCCGACCAGCAATGCGCTCGCCAATCTTGCCTTGGCACGAATAGATTGGCGGATAACCTGCGTTGCTGAGCAAAATGGATTCGTGTATTCCCGGTGGGTTGATGACATCGTTATTTCGGGCCCGAATCGGGTTATGAAATTTCGCGGTATGTTTCGAAGAATCGTTGAAGAAGAAGGATTCCAAATCAAGAACGAGAAGACAAAGACCGAGCTGGCGCATGAGCGCCAGACAGTCACAAACTTCATTGTGAACAGAAAGGTCAATCTTCCGAGAGAGAAGCGGGCGGCAATCAAACTGGAAGTGAAAGTGGCACAGAGTCAAGGTGGTGATTTATCACCTTCTACTTCTGGAAAAATGTATTGGCTAAGAACTGTAAACATTGAAGTCGGCAGTCGGCTAATTGGTACCGTAGCAAAGCATTGAGATGCTGCACAAAGCCAAGAAAGCCCGGCATTGCGCCGGGCCTCTTGTTCATTCCAGCACTATCGCCCGAAGGTGCGCGTTATTTCCGCACCTGCATCGAGCGCCTCGGCGCACTCTTCGCAAACAACATCATGGCCCGGTTCTGCGCTGCCAGTTTCGTCGGCATGTTCGCAGAAGTACGCGCCCGTGTTCCACGATTCGTAAACCAGAATTGGCGGTGGTCGATACGCTTTGCAGCGTTCGGCGGTGTATCGAAAACCATCAATGACAAGGCCGTCGGGTGGGCAACCGGATTCTTTCCATAGACGAAAAATCCAAGCGCCCTCAAAAATTGCTCTGCTCGTCATCGACATCACTCACCAGCCCTAGCGGATTTCGCCAAATCCATACCGAGGTTTTGTTTAACCAGCGCATGGAATGCTTCTGATTGGTTATTCGTCATCGGAACTGGATTAAGACCTTCTTTGTGGCGTTCGCGCCGCAGTTCTTGCCAGCCATCTTCTGTTTCGATGTAGATGAATGGGCCACCAAAAACGCCGCTAACGATGATTGTCGAAGCGCCGCCAAACCCGATCGGGAAAAAATTGACTTCTCTTTTGTCCTGTGGCGTGGGCATCACTGGCCTGCCTTTGCAGACTTCGCCCGTTCTTCCGCAGCACGAGCAATCGTTACCGCAAGGGCATGAATCAAATGAAAGCCCTTATCTCTCAGCAGGAACGCGAACACTTCTTCGGGCGGCCTATTGATGAAGAGCTTTCTCACTTGATGAACGAAATCTTCCAAGCAATACGGCAGCGGGCCGGGGTAAGTGGTTCCCCTCATCTTGCCATCGAAAGCCATCATTTCTTTCACGGTCATGAGGCGGTTGGCTTCAATGTCCGTAAAGAAATTTTCGGCAGAAATGTTATTCCTAAGTAAAAAGCCAAGCATTGCGGTTTTGCACTTGGCTTTTTCAGAACGTTGCTTATCCATCTGAACATCTCCATTTTTAAGTTCCCATCGGGAACTGGATTTTCTTACGCAGTGGATTAAGGCAACTGATCGACCAATGGGCAACAGGGGCGAACAAGAAAAGTGCGGAAACGAGTTGTTGAATCCAGAGCACTTAAAAACTTTGCAATCTTGTCATTACTGCAGCCTGCTGCGCTCTTCGCGTCCCCAGAAATCCGCTTAAGTGGCAATGTTTTTCGGTAACCGTTACCGAAGATTGAGTTGCTCTTCTCCGGAGTTCTCCTCCAGACTGCGACACCGGGGAGGAAAACCATGCTGGTATGGTTGAAAAATTCGGAAGGTAAATTTGAACGTTCCGGCGAACCGCTGGAAAAGTACGTCCAGATTGCCGTCGATCAGAAACCCGCTGGCAATGGTTTGTACCTGTTGGCCGATGGCATCGCGGCGGTCGAGAAAGCCATCAGCAACCCCGACAACAAGCATTTCCGGTATGAACTACCCGGCGCAAGTGTCGCGGCCCTACGGCGCGCTGGTATCAACGCTGAAAGCACACCCGCAACGGAATCCGCCCGCAAGTCGGTTGCGAAAGAAAAGCGGGCCACCAAAACCGCTAAGAAATCCGGCAAGCCGGAAGTTCAGGCTGAAGAACCCGCCCGGATTTCAGCGCCCAAGCACACGCTGGATCTCAAGCCGGTGGATGGTTCCAAGGTATTCATGGCAACTGTTCACGGCAAGAAGGCTGTTGTTGTTTTTCAGGAGCGCAATCGCTCGAAGGCTGATTTCCGATACAACGCGGTCACGATTCCAGATTCCAAATTCGCCGACGCTTCCAAGGCGGCGAAGGAATCCGGCGCGCCCATCTACGTTGGCCTTCAAGTAAAAGTCAACGGGCGATGGGACAGCGGTTGGTTGATTCCGGCTGTGTTGTTTAAGCAGCATCGGCGCGGCAACGATTTCAACCTATCGGCTGATTCGCGCGCGGCGTACATGGCTGACAAATCATCGTTGCTGGGCGTTCGCTTTCAGGAGGCCAAGTGAACCGCCCAAGCTTGCTTTGGAAGATTGAAACCGCGCTAATGCTGGCGCTGATCGGTTCGGCGGCGATGGCGTTCACGACATGGCGTGAATACGCCTGCGGCGTGTTGTTGCTGTATGCGGCTGTTCGGTTGGTCTTGCGCGGAATCTGAACGTTCGGCTGTGATTTCAGGCCCGGCCACGCGCCGGGCTTTTTATCTGCTAAAAAACTGGCCCTGTCGATTCCCAATCCATGAATGGATATTCCTCATGATTGCGTGGCCGCCGATTTACGGCCTGTTCGGAAAATGTCGACCAGCGCACGTTTCCGGGTTCGTAATTTCCGTCGTTGTTTATCCGGTCTAACGTCGTTCCAGCCGGGCGCGGCCCGAGTTCAGCATAAAAATCTTTGAAGCTTGCGAACAGGAACTTGATTCCACGCCCGCCATAATTCTGCCAATCTTGATGATTTTCTCTTGTACAACGAGATTTGGCCGAACAATACGATTGATATTCTGGCGTGTTGCTCATACCGTGATGTTTCGCACGGCGCGCCGCAATTGCTTCGTTGCTGTAGTAGCCGTGCTTGCGCTGACCGCGTCCCATACGCGCTGCTCGTTCCCTAAAAAGGCAACCGCAAGACCGCGTGTGGCCTGTTCGCAAGCGCCCGAAGGTAACGATGGTAGTCTTTCCGCAATCGCAAACGCATTCCCAAAGCGTACAGCCGTGTTTGTTTCTTCCCGCCCGTGCTATCGCGCGCAGCCGCGCGAATCTTTTTCCGGCAATGTTGTTGTAAGCACGCATTAAAAAGGCGCCCCGCGCTGGCAGAGGTGGGTCAGCGCGGGGCGTTTTTCCAGAAAGGGAGTGGTGGAAAACTCTTCGCAAAATTACGCGCGGCTGTTACGACCTGCGCGCCATTGCATTTCGGGTAAAGGCGGGCTTCCCAAGCGATTGCAAAAGTCAACGTACCTTTGATATTCGTCGGAAACACGCGGCGGGGCTACAGTGGCGGGGTCGATATGTTTCACAGGTGCGATATCGCGGCCAACGGCTTCGGTTTTGTGGCGCGCTTTCCGGGGCGGACGGCTAATCACGGAAACTTTCTGCGCTGGTTTAGCGCCACCAAGTTTCTCCCATCTACGCTGAAGCCGCCACAGTACCATCCGAACGTGGTCATGTCGGAGATGCATTTCATCCGCAATAGTACGAGCATCAAACCCTTGGCGGTAATAACGGTAGATAATGCCAAGCACGACCATGACAATGTCATGGTTCACGCGCATCGTTGTGCTGTAATTAGCGATTTCTACATTCAATTTCCGTTTCCGCTGCTCTTCTTCTTCCGATAGTTCCGGCTTCTGAATCAGCGAAAAAAACTCTTGTGACAGCCGAACGACTGTTGCTTTCAACAAAGCGTCGTTGGCTATAAGTTGTTTTTTCGCGGCTTCAATTCTTTGCCGATCGCTTTGGTCGCTGTTTTGAAATGTACAACTACGGCCAATCGAAGCCCGCGCTTCGATATATGCGACGAGAACTTTGCCAAGTAGGGCGTCATTCACAGCCCATTCGGGAGTTTCATATCTGCGGTTCGGAGCAAGCACGTGGCTGCTTTGACGCATTCGGGAATAATCACCGAAATCAAGACCCGTGCTTTCAAACTCATGACCATCGAACCTTGCTGAAACTGGATACTTCGAGCCTGAACTAACATGCTGCGGGAAATGAAGGCTAGGGCGCTCGGGTCCCGGAGGAAGAACTGTTATAGGAGGCTGGGAACTCACAAATGAACAGATGAATGTTAGGGCCGCACGCGGCGTCCGTGCCCTTCCACGAGGACGCCGCTTTTTGTGTGCGCCGGGTTTGGAAAGAATATGAACCAAACCCACATATTTTGGCGGCAGGGGAGAAAACCTTTCGCTCCACGCCATCGGGCGCGTGGTTGATTGGGTCGCGCGGTCGGTTAACCGCGCGGTCGCGAAAAGGTAAAGGAGTCCTACCGCCTTCCCCAATTAGGAGGAAAACTTTTAATTTTCTATCGCAAGGTCCAGCGCCGCAACGATAGCCAGCGCTTGATTTCGCGCTTTGAAATATTCCCGCACTAACTTTTTGTCGCGGCTGTCAACGGCGCGCAAATTGCGCCACAATCCGCGTTCCTTTAGTCGGGATTTCAATACTTCCAATGCGTTCAGCGAATGCCAGAGCTTCACAGCATCCGCTGCGAACCGGGATTCAGTAAGCTTTGCCATAATTAGCTCCTATGCCACAACGCCCGCGCGAACACGCCGGGCAAAGTCGCGTTCTTCCTGTGCCGCCAATAAAGCGCGCGCATCCACGCTTGAAACTTCAGGTGCGGATAACCTGAATCTTTGCCGCGAAGCTTGGTCAAGGGTGACGTGGCCTTCTTTGTCAAGCTCGTACCCGAACCTATCGCAGCAATCGTCCGCTCCATTTTGCGGCAGCGCGTAAACGTACTTGTCGTCGTGGCCGATAGCACGCGGCGTGTCATAGGGGTAAATTCTCGCCAGTGCTGACTGAAGTTTTTCTCGCATCGAATAAAAATCTTCGTTGCCGTTTTCTTCGGCATCGTCATCGTCAAGCATCCGCTTGGCAATGGCCAGCGCCCGGCTTTCGCGTTCAGCATCGGCGAGATGGTTTGCAAGCCACCGTTTTTTCTCGGCGATGTACGCGGCATCAGTTGAACGCGCGGCAACCTGCGTTTGTTCATAGGCCGGATAAGTGACCGCTGAAACGTCCAAGAGGTTCACATCGGTAAGCGTTCGCACCATGTAGGAATTTTGGCCGTCATTTTTCTCGCTCCACCGTTCGCCGCCATCATTCACAGTGAACGCGAATGAGCAAGCCTTGATGTCGCCGCGAAGCACTGAACTTCGAAGGTTCATGTGTTCACTGTTGTTCTTATCGAGCTTGCATCGGAACACCAGACCGCGCGAATCTTCGGCGCATTGCAAAGTCCCGGCTGAATAGCGTCCGAGCACTTTATTCGGGTCGTGGTTAAAAAGGCAGACCACTTCATCCCCATTCGCCAGCGAACGCTTGAACGCGCCGGGCTGAATCATTTCGCGGAACCCTCCGAGATCCTTCGATTCGGAGTTGAACAGCGCGGCATATCCAACAAGGGACATTTCGTCGCCCTGCGATTCCGCTCGCAGTTCGGTTGCCATAAGCGCGCGTCTTTCAATTTTCGTTGCCATTGCATTCCTCCAAGTAATCCAGCGCGCCTAAATTAATCAGTGTTTGCGCCAGATTCCCGTCCGTCTGTTCACACAGATCGAACGAAATTTCAAAACTTCTTTGCACTAACTCATCATGGGCGGCGCATGTTCCGAGTGGCTTCAAACCCAGCGCAGGAACCGCACACCGCGCAAGCGCCCACGTCTGAAACGGTGAAAACATCAGCCTGTGATTTTGCGCTGCGCGGCGGCGTCTCTTGCTTCCTGTTGGTATTGCGCGCGCAAGCGTATTTCGTTGGCAACATCGGGATCAACAACGGCGCTCGTCGCCAACTTCGTTGCATACTGGTCAAGAATTTCTTGTGGAACTGGATGGCCCGTCGCGTTGAACGCGGCGCGGGCGGCTTCAACTGTGGGGATACCAGCGTTCGGTCCGGGATAGCGTGATTCACCCAGAATTGTGGTGTGAACAATTTCCCAATTTTCGGTAAAGGGATTACGCTGCACGCACCAGCGTTGTGATGTGTTCGCCGGGCGCGCGGGCGGCGCGGGCTTTTCAACTCGCTCGAACGATGCTGGGAATGCTTCCAGTAGCACGGCGGCAACGGCGCTATCAATCTGGTAAAAAGTTTTGCCTGTGGATGTAACGCGGATATCAGCCACGATGGGCCTCCCTTAATGACGCAGAAACCTCACGCAACCAAGCGCGTTGCCGGGCGCGGCGTTTCAATGCTTTTTCAATGCGGGCGCTGATGCCCACGCGATCAAAAATGATGACGAGGTCGGCGCACACTTGAACCGCGCCGCCAAAAATCAGAAGTGCTGTGAAAATGGGATTCATATTTCTCCTCAACCGGAAGCCCGGTTCCTAAAGCGGTGTGCGCTTCATAATCTGGCAATGCTGTTACGGGGTAAAATCCAGCGCGGGCCGGGAAGCGGCCTTTGCGCGACATCGACATTCGATTTGCCTGACTTTGTTCGGACATCGGGCGACTTTAATTCACTTTGCGAATTCATTTTCCGAATTGAAGCCGAGTTCCCTTTAAAAATCCCATAACGCGGGTTGTACCTATGCGGTTTTCATTTCGCGACGACGACTAAAAGGGCGGGCGACGCTTGTTGGCGATGCGGAAAAAACAAAACGACCTCCCCTTCCCCTCTGAAAACAAAGGGTTTATACGCTTACTGTTCGCCCAAGGTTAAGTTGATGACACGAAAGCACTTATGTTTATCAGTATGCAAATACAGGCACTTAGCTATTTACCAGTCAGTAATAACCAGCCATGAAAATGCTGTGATCCAGCCCGTTCTGGGCCATAGGAACTGTATTGACGATTGCCCGGCGCGGCAACCCACGTTGGCGCGTCAGCGATAGACTTTCCCCTTGTGCCTGTTGATAGGTTTCCCCAGTATGTCGGGGCTTTTGCGGGCCTGTTTTTCTTTCGCGGGCGTTGATTCAGTAGCGATACACGGGCCGTGCTTTTGAGGTTGGTTATCTCTACCGTGTTGTGCGGGAATTCAATCGGCGGCCAGCGCCGCGTTCAGTGCATCATCGCCAACTGCTGATGCTGTGGAACCCAACGGCAACAAAGTTTGTTCGGAATGTGAACCTACGGGTGGCTTATAGTTTTTGTGCCATATCGGGTAACAGTGATGAAAGTAGATCGCATCAGCCACACCAACGGTATGGCAATAAATGTAGCCTTGCGTTTCGCCACGTTGACCGCCTTGGTGATGATCGGCGCACGTGCAAACCAGATTTGACCAATCGAAGAACTTTTCCGGCGCATCTTTGGGATCGATCAAGTGATGAACAACTTCGCTGGGCTTCGTGCATTGTTTTCCATCAGCCGGGTTTACCCACTGACAAACTGGATTCAAAGCACGAGCGAGCGGACTAACGGAATTTCGCCAACGATAGGTGGCGTGAAGATCGCCTCGGTTAAGTTTAGGCACAAAACATCACTTCGCCAGCATCGGGGAAAAGCACGGCGGATACTTTACGCACCAATGTCGCTTCATACCCTTCCGCCAAATCAATGTTCGCGTTCGGGCCACGCAGAATCTCTAGCGCCTTTGCTTTGGCTGCGCTGTCATCAACAGCATCGTTGATGACGACAGTTATTTCCGTTTCGTTTTCTGGATTCTTAAGGTTCACTTGATACATTTTTCCTCCAAGGGTTTTTGCAGTCTGCACTTACGGTAAGGAATTTTCAACTCGAAACTTCTGACGTTTTCTGGTTTAATGCGGTGCGCTGACGGGGTTGATTGTTTCTGGCGGGAATTATTCATAATGCGGATTTTTACGGAACCCGGACGTTGGTGGCAAAGTTCAACGGCGAACCTTCGGCAATGTCGAATAGAACTTGTTGGCCAACACTGAGCGCATAGCCTTGGCAAACGAACTGGCCCGTGAACGTGTATCCACGCTGAACTGATTCTTCGAACGTGTTGCCCGGTTCATCCACGTTCTGATCAGCGCGGGGAAAATTGCCGAACTGTTGAATCAAGCAATATCCGCCATCGGGATTTGCCGATATGACCCAGCCCGCTACGTTCGACATCAAAGTTGCCATTTGGTGATTGCCTTGAAATTTGGGTTTACCGGATCTTCGCAGTCGCGGCTGTGCCACTCAGCTCCCCGGCACTTTTTCAGGCGAATGTAACGGGGTTGGATTTTTTCGGACGTGGGTTAATCGGCGGCGGCGATCATTCGCGCGATTCGGGAACTGCCGGGATGCGGTTTGTATGGCGTGGGTTCTTCTGGCACATTCAGTATCCGAATCGAATGCCAGATGTTGCCCGGCTCGTGGTAGCAGAAAACACAGCATTTTTCGGCGCGAAGTGGAACGGCCTCCATCGGTAGCTCACAAAGCACAACTTTGCGAATGCACTCCAGCACGACCGCAATCGGGCCGGAGCCTTCAACCTTGTATCCGGGCCAGCGAAGATGCGCGATGTCGGCGTAAATGGATTTCAACTCAGCCATGCTTTATTACCAATAAATGTTCCGGGGTTGGGGCTCCGGGGCGTAGCCCCGGTGGGGTTTGGGGCAAAGCCCCAAATGGTTGAGAAGACTTTCAGGCCTCTTGGAAAGTTCCCGCTTGGCGGTATAG
>Ga0335077_10008765_pt1 | contig 12543 bp, 7 predicted proteins | sample Lox_Sample_31_FD_207151 | JGI IMG/M metagenome (GOLD analysis project Ga0335077, IMG submission 207151) | Soil microbial communities from Loxahatchee National Wildlife Refuge, Florida, United States - Lox_Sample_3.1 | ecosystem: Environmental > Terrestrial > Soil > Wetlands | place: USA: Florida...
TCTGCCCCGGAGGATCAATGATTGTGAACTGCCCGCCAGGCGCCGAAAGAATAAAGGCATGCAGGTTACCTGTGAGGCTGTCGGCCACCGTGCCGATCATCTCGTTTTGATAATTAATCCCTAGCAAGTAAGTTGAAACTACTGTGCCTGATGGTTCGCCCAGAAGAGAAGGTGGAAAACTGACAATACTAAAGACACCCTGAGGACTCCGATAAAAGCCCTGCACTGGGGCCGCAGGCTGGCCTACAGGGGTAATCGTGCCAACAATCGCGCCGCTGCCATTGATCCCTAAACCAACAGCCTGAACAGCCTGCAGCCCAACGGGCGAATACTGCCACGAGAAAAACTTGTAAGCAGCTTGGCCCATTGCCAATTGGCTTAGTGAAAGAAAGACGATTAGAAGACCGAGACTCTTAAGTCGCAATGTTGATTCTCCTTGTTCCGCCTGCTACCTTGTGGACGGCGCATGGTACTCGGATGTTAACACGGATTTGATGTCAAGTATCGATGTCAAGATGCTTAGGCATCCCGCGCAAAATCCTTGTCAGCCGTCGGACGCCGTCGCGAAGCTGAATTTCGTCCGTCCGACCGTAGCCAAAAATCAAACCGTCTCCCGCCGCCTTCAAACAACACATCGTCAACGGCATCGCAGTGCATGCGCCACCGGTAAGATCCGACGAAACGGCTACCGCGCGGCGCGATCCCTTCGCCTCGGTACGACTTGCGGCAGCCATACCGCATGTTCCGGACCTGAAAATATCGGCCCCCTCGAGCTTCCTGGTGTGGCCGGTTCAAAATGTCGTCTTGGAATAACTACATCTACGGTGACTGCGTTTCCGCCGAGGACTTCCAAACGAATACCGATGGCAAAGTCACGCCGGGGACAAGTGGTTGGGCGATGTACAAGTGCCGCTTCGTACCCGCGTTTTTCGGGGGAGGGGGAAATAATGCCAGTTGATTCTCAAACGAAACACAAATTGGTCAATACCGCAACCGCCGAGTCGAAATTTGGGTTCAGGTCGGCGACTCTAACGGTAGCGCAACCTTCTCGAAATCGAAGCCTTTCGACGAGGTTTCGGAGCCGGTCGATAATGACAAATATAGGATCGCGACCAGCGGCAATTTCGTGCGGGCGCGCGCGCTGGCTGCTTCGGGAGGCGCTGGCGTGATCATTCCCGCACTGCTTCTCGGCCGCTCACGCAAACGGTGCCCGGCCTGGCTCTGCGGAATTCTGGCTGGTCACGAACGCGGAAGTCTCGGGCGGCCTCGCGTCGCGGCTGGCTGCCGAGAACATTGCGCTGTGGTCCCCGCATACCGTCTCTCGCGACGAGCCGCTTTTCCCACCGCCGCATGTCGACGTGCCCGCCAGCTTCGCGTGGTGCGCGAAAGCGGCCTCGCAGATCGCGCTGACGCGGCTCTCTCCGGAAACGCTGGTTTGGAAGCTCGCCGCCGTGGTGGCCTACCGCTCTGCGGGGATCGAAGGCGGACACATGATCGTCACGTCGGAGATGGCCGCACTCTTCGAGCTGTTCGCGGCGCAATTGCACCACTTCCCCGAAAGCCCCGCCATTTACCGGGCACAGGAGAACGAGCCGCAGCTGGAGGGCGAGGATCGCGGCCTACTCGTGGTGTCGGTGTCAGGCGCGGGCAAAACCGCCTGGGCGTCCCATAGCGCCCTGCACAGCGGCGCGGCGATTGTCTACTTTGACGCGGCGGGCGTGCCTGACGCCGCCGTTGCAAGTTCATTGCTGCGGGAGGCCGTCGCACAACTGACTACGCGGTCCGAGATGCACGCAAAAGGCGTGATTCAGCCGGGCGCATCGGGGATGGAAGGCCTCCGGGGCGTGGACCTCTTGGCAAAGCGCGCTCGCATCCGGCCCATTGTCGTAATGGACAACGTCCAAACAGTGACGGCAGGAACGATCCGGAAGATTGCGACGGCCCTCGCATCCTGCCGCCTCGTGCTCCTGGGGCAGCCCGCGCCCGTCGCGGCAGAACTCGAAGAGTTGCTCGGGATCACAGCGGTCACGCTCAGCGGCTGGTCACTTGTGACGATAGCGGCCGAGTTTGAGTCGGCGCATGCGCCGGTTGGTCCTGCGACGGCGGAGAGGGTGCGGGAACTGACGGGCGGCGTACCTCGCTTCGTGAACAATGCTGCTGCGCTCACGGAAAGATTCTATTCCGGGGATGCCGCGGCATTCTGCAATGCGGTCGAATCGTCGGCCAATACTACGCGCACCGCTCAGGAGCTGATTCTGCGCGAAAGCTTCAACCGGCTGTCGGCCAACGCACAACTTGCTATCGCCCTCATGTCGCTCGCGCGATTTCCTCTTTCAGAGAGCGAGTGTCTGGATTTTCTGTCCGCCCACGAAAGGTTCCGCTCGGCCGCCGCGGCGGCGGGCGCAATACGAGAGCTGCGCGATTGGGGAGTGGCCCAACGCCTGATGTCGGGCGCGCTCGTGACACATGACGCTTTTATCGTTATGGCGGCGGCACTCTTTGAAACGCTAGAGGCAGACGTCAAGATGGCGGCGAAGCAAAAGCTCGCGGCCGTTGTAGAGAAGTCAGTCGCGCCGGGTCAGGTGGCGAGGCTAACGGTCTATTGCCGCCTGCTTCCGCAGATCGGAAGGGTGGAGGCCCTGGCCGATATAGCGAGCTCGCTTAGCGAGCATGTCCACGAGCAAGGCCGGTCGGCCGATCTTGAGATGGTCCTGGAAGATGTCCTCGTCTCCTCCGAGGTGGTGCCTTTGGACAAGTTCATGGTGGCAGACACGCTCGCGCTCTGGGAGTTCCATCAGCCGGACAAGTCTGGATTTGTCAAACTCGTGCGGGTTATGGAGCAACCGGCAAAGGAGCACGATCTGGGCGGCGATACGCCGTCGCGCCTTGCGATGAAGCAGATGCTTGTGGCATCGCTCAACGGCGAAACCGCCGGAATCAGGCTCTATTCGGCCAGAGCGCTTGCCCTTGCCGATAGCCCCATGCTGCGGCGGATCGCGCTCTACAACACGGCCACCGCCTGGTATATGGCCGACAAGCCGGAAGAGACGCTGGACATTACCGAGCAGCCTATAAGCGAATACTACGACGTCCTGCATTTGACCGATAAACAGGTCGTCGCCGTCAGCGCCAAGGCGTTATCTGACGCGCTGGACCCCGATTTCGACACGATGGACGAACTCAAGCGGCTTGCGGACACGCTCGACTTGCGGGCGCGCGCACTGAACGATATAGGGCTACAGTCTGGCCTGTGCCGCTTGCACGCGATGAAGTTCTATCAAATCGCGCACGTGCCGATGTCGCTGATGAAAGTCGGTCAGGATGTGGTGGACGAATTACTCGGAATGCTTGGCGATCCGTGGGAGGCCCGGCGGGTCATTGAGACGTTGCTCCTCCCCATCGTGCAGGAATACCGGCTGGTGGAATATGTCGTCCCGGTGAGGGCGCAATTTGCTGTGGTACTCGCCTACTGCGGGGAAATAGAACCGGCGCGGCGGCTGATTGGTGAGCTTAAGGCCTTCGTAGTTTCCGATTTCCGCCGCAAAGAACTAGAAAACCAGACTCGGCTGATTGAAAAGATTGCCCTGGAACAGCCGTTTATCGCCAGACCGTCCATCGAGGCGAACGTACCCAAGGTGGGACGGAACGAACGATGCCCGTGCGGCTCCGGCAAGGTCCACCAAATTCGCTCAATTGTTTCGGTAAGCAGCAGCTTTGCCTTCCCAAGGCCCGATGTAGACGACAGCGCCTGGTTTGGCGGCACGCAACATGGCCGCTCCTTTTTCCGTGACGGTGGTGCCTTTGAGGTCGACTTCGCGGAGGGACGGCATGGCGATGAGGACCGCGACGGCTTCATCATCGATACGTCCGCAGCCTTGCAGTTTCAGCCGCTCGAGACCGGTCAGTGATTTGAGTTGCTCCAACCATTTCTGGGTGACGCTGAGGGTGCTTACTTCTCCCAGCTTCGCGCCTTCGATTCCGACAGACGTCGATACGCAAGAGAAGCGCAGTTCGCGCAGGTTCTTGAGAGTGAGAACGGCTTGGAGTCCGGTGTTGGACATGGCGATACTCCAGACGTTCTTGTCGTTGCCCTGGCGGCCGCTCAGATCGAGGTACGTCAAATTCGGCATCTGGCGGAGGGCTTGCATGCCGGCGTCGCCCAATTCGTTGCCGCCCATAGTCAATGCCCTGAGGTTCGTGAGGCTGGTGAGCCTTTCGAGGCCGACGTCAGTCATCAAGGTGGAGCCGACATCGAGCGATTCGAGCAAGGTGAGTCCGGAAATATGCTCGAGAGCGGTGTCGCCGGCCTTGGTGCCGTGCAGGTTGAGGCGCTTGAGACGTTTCCAGTCTTTGATGGCGGCGACACCCTCATCGGTCACGTACTCGGCGAAATAGAGATTGAAATCGGTAACGCCGCGCAGGTTCTTGATCTCCTGCATGCCGCCATCGGTGATGTGGGTGAGGGAAAGATCAAGGGCACTCAAGGCGGAATAGCGATTCAAGCGGCGGAGATCGGTATCGGTGACCCAGGTTCCGCGGAGGCTGATGGCGGTGACGAGGCCCTGCGGGTTGCGCGCCACGGTGCCGCCTAGGTCGGTGATCCATTGAGTGTCTTCGCTTGCCGGAGTTTCGCCACAGGCTGAAACGGCACAGAGGAGAAGGACGAACCAGAGGGCTTTCATTGGCGGATTCTCCGGTTGGGCAAAGCCGAATCACGATCGAATACGATTTGACACTCGGGCAGTGCGGTTTTCAGGGCGTGCAATGCGTTCTCCGTGACAAGCGTGTGATAGATGTTGAGGGCGCGCAGCTCAGTCATGGAGCGCAAGCCTTGGGCACCCTGATCGGTGATGCTTGTGGCATCGAGGCTCAACTCACGCAGCCGGGGAAGATCCTTGAGAAACACGACAGCCTGATCATCGAGCGTCATGTAGTCGAGCTTGGCGGCACGCAAGTTCTTCAGGCCGGCGATTGAGGCGATGCCTTCGTCGTTGGCGCGGGTGTGGATCAACTCGAGGCGCTGCAGTTGCTGCAACGGTTTCAATGCGGCGAGGCCGGCGTTGCCGATGCCGGTGTAGTTCAAATACAGCTCGCGCAAGCTGGTGAGGGCGGCGATCAGTGTGAGGCCGGCGTCGGTGATTTCGGTGCTGCTGAGATCGAGGCTTTCGAGGCTGGAGAGTTTGGCGACTCCGCCCAAGCCGGAGTCGGTGATGTCGAGAAAGCGGAGCCGCAGAGTGCGCAGGCCGGTGAGCAAGGCGATGTCTTCAAGACCGCGGTCGGCGGCATGGGAGCCGGACAGATCGAGATCGCGCAATGCCGTTAGCCCTTTTAACTGGGCCAGCCCCGGCCCGTCGACCAGCGTCCCAGCCAGCTTGAGAGTTTCGAGGCGGTGTAACGCCGCGAGCTTCGAGAGGCCCGTCGACGAGACCGTGGTGTTGCTGAGATTGAGTTCGCGAAGACCGGTGAGCCGCTGGACGGAGGCCAGGCCCAGATCGGAGACTTGCGTTACCTGGAGGTCGAGTTTTTGTACGTCAGGGAGATTCTCGAGAAAGGCGAGCTGCGTATCACTCAAGGAGGTGGAAGCCAAGTTAACGGATGTGAGGTGGCCATCCACCCATTCAGCGCTTCCGCCCATCACCCGAACCCACGCGGCAATGGCCTGGGGAGAGGAATCGGCGGGCTTCGCGGCTCCGGCGCGAGGCGTTCTGGAGAGAGCGGCTCCATCGAAACGGACCTTGACTTGGGGCAGGGCCGCGCGCAGCGCTTCGACACCATTGGCGGTGACACGGCTGTAGCGGACATCGACATCGGTGAGCTTTTTCAAAGAATGCAAACTGGCCAGGCCGGAGTTCGTCACCGGCGTCCGGTAGAGGTTCAAGACCTCCAGCGATTTCATGCCGGCGAGGATCTCCATGAATTCATCGGGCACCTGCGCCCCCAGCAGACTCAGGGTGCGAATCGATTTCAAGTTACGGAGATGCTCCAGACCGCGGCCCGTGATGCGAGTCCCGGACAGATCGAGTTCTTCTAGAGCGGTCAAATCCTGCAGATATTTGAGGCCATCGTCGGTGACTAGCGTGTTCCGCAAAATGAGATGTTTCAGGTTCCTTAGCCCGGCAAGGGAAGCCATGCCTTCATCGGTGAAGGGATTGTCGCTGAGATCGAGATCGCGCAGTTGTGAGAAGAACGACAACTTGGGTTTGGCAAGGCCGCACTGCGCGCAGCGGAATTGTTTCAGGCCGGACCAGGGAGCCAGCTTGTCGATGTCTTTGTCATCGACGTTGATATTCGAGTTGAAATGCCAGCTGAAGGCCAGGCGCTCGACGGAAGTCAGCGAGGAGAGGGCCTCAAACACACCGGTTTTGTCTTCGTTGCCTGCGCCCGGATTCCAGATTCGGCCTGGCAGATAAAGCTGCCGCAGATGCGTGAGGCCTTCGAGTTTGCGGAGCTCGACGGGGTGCATGACGGCGGCGGTGAGGTCGATGGAGGCGATGTGGAAGTCGCCGGGCGGCAATTGGGCGAGATCGCGGATGGGCGCGTTTGACCCTTCCAGAATCAAACTACCTTCCCAGCGGAGCGCCCACTCCGCGACCTCGCGCTCGGTCGCTGCCGCGGCGACTGCAAAAAAGAGGAGGGCCGCAATGAGCTGGCGCATCTCCTGCTATTCTACAGGGACGAGCGGCGCGGCTGAGCAAAACCACCGGGGCCGCTGGAGAGTTGCGTGCTTAACCGGATGATTTTGTTGGTTTTGGCGAGCGGTGCGCTGTGGGGGCGCGACGATTTCCGGACCACCCTTTTCCCGATTCTCGAGAAAGCGAGCTGCCGCGCCTGCCACAACACCGAAGGCGTGGCGTCGGCGACCCGGCTGCATTTTCCCGAGGCCGACGCCGACGCCGATAAGATCGCCGCTTTTGGAAATTCGCTGGTTGTTTTGGTGGACCGGCAAAATCTGGAAGCCTCGCTTTTACTGCGGAAGCCGACGGCGCGGATGCCGCATACCGGTGGCGAGCGGATTATGCAGAACAGCCCGGATGAAGCGGTATTGAAAGCGTGGATTGCGAAGCTGGCACAGTTATCGGGCGCCGAGCTGGCGACGGCGCTGAGGTATCGGGAGCTGGAAAGTGAGGGCGCGCGCGCGGCTCAGGATGCGCAACTGCGCCGCTTGACACACAGCCAATACAACCACACGGTGCGCGATTTACTGGGCGACCAAACAAGACCCGCGATGCAATTTCCTCCGGAGGACTTCGTCAACGGATTCTTGAACCAGTCCCGCGGACAGAGCCTTTCACCGCTTCTGGAGGAGGCTTATAGCAACGCCGCGGAGAAGCTGGCGCGATCGGCCTTTCGCGGTGGCGATACGCATGGCCTCGTTTCCTGCAAGCCTTCGCCGGAATGTGGGAAGCGGTTTGTGCGGGAATTCGGACGGAAGGCGTTCCGGCGGCCGCTGGAAACAGAGGAGCAGCAGCGCTACGAATCGCTGCTCGAAAAAGAACCGGATTTCCTGAAGGGCGCGCAGTTGGTGGTGGAGGCGATGCTGCAATCGCCGAACTTCCTGTTTTGGATCAACACCACAGCATCAGAATCGAAATGGAAGGCATGGGCGACAGCCAGCCGGCTTTCGTATTCGCTGTGGGACACGATGCCCGATGCCGAGCTTTTCGCCGCCGCCGAGCGAGGCGAACTGGCGACCCGGGCAGGCGTGGAAAAGCAGGTGCGGCGCATGCTCGCGGACCCGCGGGCTCACGAATCGTTGGATGAGTTTGTCAGCCAGTGGCTGCGATTTGACCGATTGACGACGGCGAGCAAAGACCGCCGCAAGTTCCCATATTTTACGCGCGAGACAGCAAACGCCATGATCACAGAGGCGCGCACCTTTGTCTCCGACCTAGTATGGAACGATGGCAACTTCATGGATCTCTTTACGGCCAATTACGGCTACGTCAGCCCGGAACTGGCGCGGATCTATGGCGTACCGGCGCCGGCCAGGGATTTTGAACGGGTGGCATTTCCAGCGAACTCTGAACGGGCTGGGATTTTAGGGCAAGGATTGTTTCTGGCATTGACGGCGAAACCGGAAGATTCGTCGCCCACGGCGCGGGGCCTCTTTGTACGGGAACAGTTCCTCTGTCAGCATGTGCCGGATCCGCCGCCGGGCGTGAATACGAATCTGCCACCGGTGACGGAGGCCAAGCCCCAGACCAACCGCGACCGAATGTCGGAACACACGACCAATGCCTCGTGCGCGACCTGCCACAAGCTGATGGATGCCGTGGGATTCGGACTCGAGAAGTTCGATGCGGTGGGGGCACGACGGGAACAAATGATCCTTGAATTCCGCAAGAAATCGGATGAGGACGAAGACGAAGATGGGAAACATCCCATACCGAAGCGAATCATCACGCTGCCGCTGAACACGAATGCGTACGTTGCCGGCATTCCGAATTCGGAGTTTTCGTCGCCGCAACAGTTGGGCGCGGTGCTGGCGAACAGTTCCGCATGCCAGGAGTGTGTCGTGAAACAGTATTTCCGGTTCCAGGCCGGAAGAAGCGAAACGGCGGCGGACCGGCCCCTGATCCGGTGGGCCACTGACGACTTTCGCAATTCAGGTTTCCGCTTTAAAGAGTTAATATTGTCATTGGTCCTGTTTAGGGAATTTCCACGGGAGAAGCAGAGGCTGGATGTCGCAAATAATCACCAATCGCGTTAGAACATCCCGCAGGGCGCTGTTGAAAGGGCTGACGGCAGCCGGAGCGAAGATCGTGATTGGCCTTCCGCCACTGGCGTCGATGTTCAATTCGACGGGGACCGCTTATGCGGCCACGCCCCAGCCGGCGGCTGCGCATGCGGCCCTGGTGGAGAAGCCGATAGAAACCCGTTTTGTTCTGTGGTTCAACGGGAACGGCATTCCGGAACGCTACTGGATTCCCACCGAAGAAGGAGGCGACTACGAGCTGACTCCCTGCCTCGCCCCGCTGGCCGCCTGGCGCAAGGACGTTCACGTGCTGAGCGGCGTGGACAATGCGGCCGCCAGCGGCAAAGGGAATGGCCATACGAACTCCATGAGCGGTTTGATGACCGGCCTGGATTTCACCGGCCGCGGACCGAGCGGGCCGTCGATTGACCAGATCATTGCGGGGAAGATCGGCGCGGATTCGCGCTTCCGCTCGCTACAGATTGGTGTCGCGCAGGAATCTTTCGGCGAGAGCATGCAGCGCAACATGAGCTGGGCGGGATACGAGCGGGCGCTGCCGCCGGAGATGATTCCGCACCGGCTGTTTGACCGCTTGTTTGGCGCGCGCGAAGAGGGCTGGGTGAACCGGAAGCGCAGCATTCTGGATGCGGTGCGGGCGGATGCTTCGACGCTCGAGAAGTCGCTGCCGGGAGACGATAAGGCCCGCGTGGACGAGCATTTGTCGAGCATCCGGGATTTGGAGCGCGCCATTGCCGGGCTGCCTCCGGAGTACGCACGGGTGGAGCCGCCCGACTTCGACGGCGATTTGAAGGATTGGCCGCGAATTGCGAAATTGCAGAGCGACCTGCTGGTGCAGGCGCTGGCGATGCGTCAAACGCGCGTCGCTTCTTATATGTTGACGAAATGCCAGAGCCTGACGCGGTTCCCGTGGCTGGGCTACACCTCCGCCCGGCATCATGACTATACGCACTCGCCGGACAAAGCGACCGGTGCGGACGGAACGGACGGCATACACGTGCTGCGCGACATTTGCCGCTGGCACGTGGAGGAGTTCGCCTATCTGGTGGCGAAGCTCGAATCAGTTTCGGAAGGCGATGGCACACTGTTCGACCACACCAGCCTGATTTTCGTCCACGAACATGCCGAGGCCAATCCACATAAGAACAGCGGCTTGGCGATGCTTGTGGCCGGAGGAAGCAAGAGGCTGGCCAAAGGGGCTCACACGCGCATTACCGGGACGGTCGCCGACGTGTATGTGACGGTGGCCGATGAAGTGGTAGGCGCGGGTATTGGTAAGTTCCCGACAGCGACTAAGAAGATTGGGGCGCTGCTTACGTAAGATTTCCCCGGTGGCAATCCGCGCCTAGCCTGCGCGAAGGCCGCTAATCCGGGCTGGCTACGGAAGATCATCCCAAACGCAACAGCCCTGCAATTTCACCCTGACGGTGCGTACTCGGCCAGAGCGAGCCTCGACCTCATCCACAATCCGACGCACGCAGTTGGGAGAAAGACGGCAGGTTCTTGGATTCAGCAGGTCGTTCTTTGTGACAGCAGGCGCCTAAGCTACAGTCGGGCGCTGGATTACACCACATAAAATTTATTTTGTAACCACATCGAAACATTTGATTGGACAGCCATCGAAACATCCTAGTAGCGTTAGAACTCAGCATTAATCAGGTCCGAAGGGGAAGCAAATTCGGCGCGAAAAAACCAGGCTGGTTCTAATTTCATAGCAAGAACAAAGATCACACGAGGCGCTTCGTGCGCCAAAAGAGAGGATTCATTCATGCCTAGACAATGTGCCCGCTATGAACGTTTGTTTGTTGCGGGAGGATATGCCCCGGTGCAGCTTTTGCTATTGGGATTTCTTGTATTGGCCGGGCCAGTACGGGCGCAGATCACCCTGGGTCCGATTACCGTTGGCGCCGGATTGCGAACCGACTTCGAGCATACATCCCCGGATAGCGGCAGCTCCACGGACCAGTTCCAGCTCAACAGCATCCGTCTCTACGTGAACGGACCTGTCACTGACACCATCAAGTTCATGTTCAATACCGAATACGACCAGGGCACCAACAAGGTAGGCATATTGGACGCGGTGGCGCGCATTGAAGTGTCTCCCGAGTTCAACATCTGGGCCGGCCGTTTCCTGCCGCCGAGTGATCGAGCGAATCTCTACGGCCCATACTTCGCGCATGAATGGGCCGTTTATACGGACGGCGTCCAGGACGGATATCCTTTTGTGTTTCAAGGCCGCGACAACGGGATCGTCTATTGGGGCCAGTTTGCCAAGAAAATTAAAGTCTCTGTGGGCGCGTTCGACGGCGGGTCCGCGACCGGGAATTCCAAAATCCTTGGGGCCGCTCGCGTCCAGATCGACTTCTGGGATCCAGAGGACGGCTACTACCTGAACGGGACCTACTACGGCGATAAGAACCTGCTTGCCATTGGCGGAGCGAGTCAGGTTCAAAGCGGCCACACGGCATCAACCCTCGATTTCCTGCTCGAGAGGAAACTGCCCAACGCCGGAGTCGTTTCGGTCGAGAGCGAGTACTCCAATTACAACAGGCTGGGCGGGTACGACGCGGCGTATGCCAAAAGCCAAGGAGCGTATGTGCTGGGAAGCTACCTCTTTCCGAAAAAGGTCGGCATAGGTAAATTCGAGATCCTTGGCAAGTTTGCCAAGGCGGAGTTTACTCATGGCGCAACGCCAAACTACAACCAGAAAACCAGCGAAGTGAACTTCAACTACGTCATCAAGCAGTTCAACGCGCGCGTGATGACGTTCTTCAAGGACACCAGATTCAACAGAGAGAGAACCGATTTCTGGCAAGCTGGAATCGGTCTCCAGCTCCAGATGTAACGCACTGTTCCTCAACCAGGAATGAAGGAGTTCAATTATGAAACGTAAAGCAATGCTAATGACGGCCTGGCTGCTGATCGCCGGGTTTATGTTCGCCGAAGCCGCGGCGGCCCAGGACACAATCAAGGTGGGCGTGCTGCATTCGCTTTCAGGCACGATGGCCATCAGCGAAACGACGCTGAAGGACACGATCCTGATGATGATTGACGCCCAGAACAAGAAGGGCGGATTGCTGGGCAAGAAGCTGGAACCCGTCGTCGTCGATCCGGCGTCCAACTGGCCGCTGTTCGCCGAGAAGGCGGCGCAGTTGCTGGAAAAGGACAAAGTCGCCGTGGTGTTCGGATGCTGGACGTCAGTTTCCAGAAAGTCGGTATTGCCGGTTTTCGAGAAGGACAACGGCTTGCTCTTTTACCCGGTTCAGTACGAAGGGGAAGAGTCATCCAAGAACGTCATCTATACCGGCGCGGCGCCGAACCAGCAGGCCATCCCGGCGGTGGATTACCTGATGAAGGAAGTCGGCGTGAAGCGGTGGGTGCTGGAAGGGACGGACTACGTCTACCCGCGCACCACCAACAAGATTCTCGAGGCTTACTTGCAGGCGAAAGGCGTGAAGTCCGACGATATCTCGATCAACTACACACCGTTCGGTCACTCCGACTGGCAAAGCCGGGTGGCCGCTATCAAGAAATTCGGCTCGGCTGGCAAGAAGACCGCGGTCGTGTCTACAATCAACGGTGATGCCAACGTGCCCTTCTACAAAGAGCTGGGCAACCAGAAGATTTCGGCCGAAGATATTCCGGTGGTGGCTTTCTCGGTGGGCGAGGAAGAGCTGTCGGGCCTGGACGCCAAACCGCTGGTGGGGCACCTGGCGGCCTGGAACTACTTTGAGAGCATCAACACGCCTGCCAACAAGGCGTTTATCAACCAGTGGCACGCGTTCATCAAGAACCCGAAGCGCACGACCAATGACCCGATGGAGGCGCAC
>Ga0335077_10008766_pt1 | contig 12543 bp, 4 predicted proteins | sample Lox_Sample_31_FD_207151 | JGI IMG/M metagenome (GOLD analysis project Ga0335077, IMG submission 207151) | Soil microbial communities from Loxahatchee National Wildlife Refuge, Florida, United States - Lox_Sample_3.1 | ecosystem: Environmental > Terrestrial > Soil > Wetlands | place: USA: Florida...
CCGGGACGCCAACGTGGCCGCCGAAGCCGCCGACCTGACCCAGGCGCAGGTGTTGCAGCAAGCTTCCATCGCTGCCATGGCGCAGGCTAACCAGGAGCCGCAGGCCGTGCTGGCGCTGTTGAAGCAATGAGCGCGGCTACCGGCCAAACGCGCGGGCCAGGCGCGGTTTGCCGCCGTCTGGCTGTCCATGTCCATCGTGTCCGCTGGCGCACCGCTATGAATACCGCCCGCAGGTCATGAAAGGCTGCATCGGCCAAGTGTTCCATCGGGGTGAAGCTGTCGCGGCACCGCTGCCCAACGTCAGGGCTGCCATAAAACTTGTCCGGCAACAATTGCCGCCGGAGAGACGCTGGCGATGGCCGGCTGCGCCGGCGCGTGGTCGCCCCAAAGCGTCCGCATCTCGCGCGCCTGTCTCCCCAAAGCCACCTCGTTGTTTTTCGAGCCGCGGGATCCGTGACCCGGCGATCTCCACCGTGCCAAACAACATTGTTCGGGCTCTGTTAGCGGAACCGGCCTCTTAATTCCACTGGCTTGCCAAAGGCCAAGGCTAGACCGGGGATGATTCCGGTCTTGCCCACGCCTATGACCGCCGTGGCGGGCGGGTTTAGGTCTTCAAAAGCGACAGGATGGCTTGCGGCTCCTGATTGGCCTGCGCCATCGCGGCGATGGATGCCTGCTCCAACACCTGCGCCTGGGTCAGATTGGCGGCTTCGGCGGCCACGTTGGCGTCCCGGATCTGCGACTGGGCCGCGGAGAAGCTGGTGATCTGCGATTGCGCCAGATTGATGGCGTAGTTCAGGGTGTTCTCGCCCGCCCCGACGATACCTTGCACCGTGCCCAGAGTCTGCACCGCCTGGGTGATGGCATTGATGGCGGCGCTCGGAGAGCCCGCGTCGCTACTCGCCGCTTGGTAGCCCAGGACGTTGAACTGGGTGGTGGCGGCGCCCCCACCGTTGCCCGCACTGGCCGCCAGGGTGGCAGTGAACGTGCTCGCGCCTTGCAGGCTGATCGTATCGCCGCCACCGGTGGCGTCCAGAACCGCGCTGACACCCGTGATGCCCTGCGATTGGAGAGCCTCGTTAATGCCCGTCACGTCGGCCTGATTTCCCGCATCGCTCCCGTCGGTGGCGAAGCTGTAGCTGGCTGTGGCGGAACCCACCTTGATCGTGAGGACGTCGGTATCGGTCAGGGTGTTGATGCCCTCCGAGTTCAAGCCGGTGTTGTTCGCTACGCTGGTGTTGGCGGTGTTGCTTACCAAGTCGTTCGCTTGGTTGGCGACGGCATTCACGCTGAAAGCGTTGCTCGATTGGAATTGGAGATCTCCGTTCTGGTTGAGGCTGGCTGAGATGCCTAACGGGCTGAGCTGGGCATTCACCTCTTCCACCTGTCCCTGAATGGTATCGCCGGTCTGGCCGTAGATCGTAAATTGGTGCGTGCCCGACGCGGTGTTCACGGTAAACGTATCGGAGTTCCCCGCCAGGATGGCCGTGGCGGCGATGGCGTTGTTGCTGCCGCCGGCGATCGCGTCGCCTAAAACCACCGGAGAGGTGGTGAGCACGCTGGTGCCCGCCAGACCCAGGCCCGCGGCGCTGACGGAACTGGCGCCCAGGTTCACGCCCACCGCAGAGTTCGCTTCGGCGCTCTGACCGCCGCCGATAAACACCTGCAGATCGACGGCGTTCGCTTTGTTATTGTCGCCGAGGCCCACATTGTTCGCCTGCCTGTCGATTTCACTTAACAGCCCTGCATACTCGTTGTTCAGCGTGTTGCGGTTGCCGGTAAAGGTCTGCGAGGCCGACTCGGTGGCCAGCGTTTGCAGGCGGTCGAGCATCTGGGAAATGTTGCTGAGGCCGCCGTCGATGATCTGCAACTGGCTGACGCCCTGGTTGGCGTTCAGGACGCCCTGGTTGAGCTCGGCGATCTGGTTGCGGTAACCGTTGGCCACCGACAGCCCGGCGGCATCGTCGGCCGAAGAGTTGATACGGTAGCCGGAAGTCAACTGCTGGATGGTGTTGCTTTGAAACCGATTGTCGACGCTCAGGTTCTGCTGCGCGACGAGAGAATCGATATTCGTTTGAATGGAAATCATTGGATAATCCTTATGTTTGAGATTTCCCGGCGTCTTGCCGGGGCGGCGGCTTTGGCTGCCTGCGACTTTCATATCGGGTGGAATGCCGGAAGGTTGCGGAAACATCTTTAGTCGGCGCGATCTGCATGGAACCGCGTTCCGAACGGCGCGCTCGTCCCCCGGCTCGGCGAAGCCGGCCCAAACAGGTTCTGCGAGGATGCCTAAATTGGGCTTGACGCTGCCCGCGTACGTTACTCCCGCGCATGGCGGGGTCCTCTCCGGCCCGACCGCGTAAAGGTCTTCGGTACGCCCCTGATTCCGGCTGGAGGCGCGACTCCCCGTCCCAGGAATAGACCGCGCGAGATACCCGACCCGCGGAACAGCGACAAACGGCGCAAGAACCCGCCATTCCTACCGATGAGGTGATCGAAGCCGGAAAGCGTCCGGCACTCCAAACTCCGAGGAACCTATGAAATCCCTACGTCTCTCACGCACCAGCCGGACGGGCACTTGGCTTATTGCCACAGTCGGTCTGCTGGCGATCGGATCCGCGTTCGCGCAACGCGACAGGATCACCCATGTACTGGACAATTATCAGAACGTTATTGTCCGGGGCCATCTGAATCCCATGGCCAAAGCCGAGTTCGACCATGGCGCGGTGCCTGGGGACTTCCTGCTGCGGGGCATGACACTGACGGTGCGGCGCACCGCGGCGCAGCAACAGGAGTTGAATCGGTTGCTCGCCGCACAGCAGACTCCCTCCTCGCCGAATTACCACAAGTGGCTCACTCCGGAGGAATTCGCCCAGCGCTTTGGCGCCAGCTCCCAGGACTTGGCAACCCTGCGCGCGTGGCTGGAGAGTCAGGGATTCCGGATCGATGCGGTGGCGCGCGGCGGGACCTTCGTCCGCTTCGACGCCACCGCCGCCCAGGTTCGCAACGCCTTCGGGACCGAGATCCACTACTACACGGTCAACGGCGTCAAGCATTATGCCAATTCGAGCGAGCCGTCGCTTCCCGCGAACTTGGCGCCGCTGGTGCAGGCGGTGGGCGGAATGAACGACTTCACTCCGCATCCGAATCATGCCCAGGTTTCCACAAGAAAAGGTACGCTCAAGCCAAATTATTCCTTTTCAACCGGCGACGGCGACATTAATACTCTCGCTCCGGCCGATCTGGCCACCATTTACGATATCGGCCCGCTCCAGACTGCGGTTAATTACGGCGTGGGACAGACGGTCGTAGTCATCGGCGCCAGCGACGTCCTTGCCGACGATCTGACGGCCTACTGCGGCAATTTTAATCTCGCCAGCTTTGGCTGCGGAGCCTCTTTTACGCAGGTCTTCCCGGCGAACGACGGGGACCCTGGAATCGCCAGCGGTGCGAATTTTGGAGTGGCGATGCAAGCCACGATGGACGTGGAACTGGTGAGCGCCATAGCGCCCGGCGCCGCGCTGGTCCTCGACGCCGACACCAACGTCTGGAACGCCTTATCCGATGCGGTCGACAACAACCTGGGACAGATCGTTGTAATGAGCTACGGGCAATGCGAAACCTCGGTTGACCCTTCGTTGCCCGGCACGATCCAAGGCTATGCGCAGCAGGCCAACTCTCAAGGCATCACCGTGATCGCGGCGTCCGGCGATACCGGCGCGGCGGGCTGCGATTCCCCTCCGCTGACTTCGGCTACGGGGGGGCTTGCCGTCGATCTGCCGGCCGCTATTCCCGAAGTGACAGGCGTGGGGGGCACCGAATTTAACGACCAATCCAGCGCCTCTTGGAACTCCACTACTGGCATGGCGTCCCAATACATCCCGGAGATCTCTTGGAACGACACATACGGCCCAAGCAGTCAGTATGTCGCCGCGACCGGAGGAGGCGTCAGTACGGTATTCCTGACTCCGTCATGGCAGTTGAATTCAATAGGCGTCCTGAACACCGGGCGCAACGTGCCGGATGTGGCATTGTCCGGTTCTCCTTTCACCGACCCTTACATGGGCGTAGTGACCATGAGCGGTCCGGACGGTCCCGCACAGCAAACGGGTCCCTTTGGTGGAGGTACGGAAGCCTCCGCGGCAGTGTTCGCGGGGATGGTCGCGCTGATGAACGAGGCCCAGGGAACGGGCTCCTCTTCCGGCAATATCAATCCTGCCTTGTACTCGATCGCTGGCCTGAGCAACGCTTACACCGGTGAACTTCCTCCCTTCCACGCGATTGTGTCGGGTGGCAATCAGGTACCGTGCACGTCAGGGACAGGTTGCCTGTCGGGTCTGGTTGGCTATCCCTTCGGCGCCCCCTACGATCAGGCGACTGGGCTTGGCTCGGTCGACGCTAACAATCTCAGCCAGGCGCTGTCGAACCTGAATTCGGCACCCGTAATTTCCAGCCTTTCAGTATCTGCCGCCACCGCCGGCCACGGCGACCTCTTAGTGACCATTACGGGCAGCAATTTCACGAGCGGGTCCACTGTGACTTGGACATCCGGCTCTGGGACTACAACGCTATCGTCCACGTATTCCAGCGCGACTTCGATGTCGGCCACCGTGCCGGCGGCGGATCTCAGCGCTGTGGGCAGCGCTTCGATTCAGGTAGTCAGCGCAGGCAACATCAGTTCTAACTCCGAACCCTTTACCATCGCGGCGGCCCCGGCCAACCTCAGCCTCTCGCCGTCTACGGCCACCGCCGGCCACGGCGACCTCGCCGTGAGCATCACGGGAACCGGTTTCACCAGCGCATCCTATGTGCAATGGAACTCGCAGGCCTTGACCCTTTCGTCTCCGTGCAGCACGACTAACTGTTCGGTGACCGTGCCCCAGGCGGATCTCGCCGCGGCGGGCAGCGGCAGCATCACGGTGTGGAGTTCGGACGGCGTCAGTTCTTCGCCCGCGACGTTCACCATCGTCGCCGCCCCGGCCAATCTCAGCCTAACGCCGGCCACAGCCACTGCCGGCCACGGCGACCTCGCCGTGAGCATCACGGGAACCGGTTTCACCAGCGCATCCTATGTGAAATGGAACTCGCAGGCCTTGACGCTTTCGGCCCCCTGCAGCACGACTAACTGTTCGGTGACCGTGCCCCAGGCGGATCTCGCCGCGGCGGGCAGCGGCAGCATCACGGTGTGGAGCTCGGACGGCGCCAGTTCCTCACCCGCCACCTTCACCATCGCGGCCGCCCCGGCCAACCTCAGTCTTTCGCCGTCTACGGCCACCGCCGGCCACGCCGACCTCGTAGTGAGCATCACGGGAACCGGTTTCACCAGCGCATCCTATGTGAAATGGAACTCGCAGGCCTTGACGCTTTCGGCTCCGTGCAGCACGACTAACTGTTCGGTGACCGTGCCCCAGGCGGATCTCGCGTCGGCGGGCAGCGGCAGCCTCACGGTGTGGAGCTGGGACGGAGTCAGTTCCTCACCCGCCACCTTCACCATCGCACCCGCCCCGGCCATTACGAGCGTTACGGGCACAGCCACCGCGGGCAACAGCAGCGGGGTGGTCCTAACCATCAATGGGAGCGGATTCACCAGCGGATCCACCGTGCAATGGAAATTCCACGGGGCGACTTCCGCGCTAAGTGCGCCTGCGTGCCTGATTGCGACTGTCTGCACGGTGACCGTGCCCTCCGGGGACCTCACAAAGGCGGGCGCCGCTACGATTACGGTGACCAGCTTCGACGGCGTGGTTTCCAACTCCGGGTCGTTCAGTATCGCGAGCGCCCCCGCCATCACCAGCCTTTCGCCGTCCAGCGCCACCGCGGGCAGCAGCGACCTCCCGGTAACCATCACGGGAAGCGGATTCACCAGCGGCTCCGTTGTGAAATGGAACGCGGGGAGCACGCCGTTGGCGTCTTCGTATGCCAGCGCGACTTCCATGTCGGTGACCGTGCCAGCCAGGGATCTCACCACGGCGGGCAACAGCAACTACCTCACAGTCGTGAGCGTGGACGGCGTCAGTTCCGCGAATTCCACATTCACCATCAACCCCGCGCCAATCATCACCAGCCTTTCGGTTTCCTCGGCAACCGCTGGCAACGCCGGCCTCGCCGTGACCATCACGGGGAACTATTTCACGAGCGGGTCCGTGGTGAAATGGACGCCCACCGCCTCGGGGGCGACCGTATCCACCCTGGCCTCGTCGTATGCGAGCCCGACTACCCTGGTGGCGACCGTGACCGCTTTAGAACTCGCAGCGGTAGACACCCCCGCCATCACCGTGTGGAGTGCGGACGGAGTCAGTTCCAACTCCAAAACATTTACGATCAATCCCGTTCCGGCCATCACCAGCATCAGCCCATCCGCGGCCAGCGCGGGCGGCAGCAGCCCGGTCAGCTTAACCGTCACGGGGACCGGATTCACGAGCGGTTCCACCGTGACCTGGAACGGGCACAACAAGGCGTACTCGCTAAGCGGGTCTTCCTGCGCGAACTCGACTACCTGCACGGCGACTGTGCCGGCTTCCTATCTCGCCACGGCGGGCCTGGTCCCCATTACCGTGAAGACCGCGGACGGCATCAGTTCCGGAGCCGCGAATTTCAGTGTCGCCAGCGCCATCATCACGGGTTTCACTCCGAACTCCGTGCCCGTCAACGGCAACGCGTTTGCGCTGGCCGTGAGCGGCACCGGATTCGCCCCGGGAGCCGTCATCAAGTGGTGGAACCAAAACGCCACGGCCCCGGCGTATGTGTCGCTGCCCACGGTGTTTGTGAGCAACACCGAACTTACCGGCTCGATTGCCGCGAACCAGATCCCTTCCAGTATCGGATCGGTGCCGGTCGAGGTGGTCAATAACGACGGCACCACGTCGGTGCCGGTCAACTTGACGGTTACCGCCAACGGCGCACCCACGATTACCTCGGTGAGCCCCAGTTCGGTCGTAGCGGGAACAAACGGCGTGGCGGTCACCGTGACCGGTACCGGCTTCATCGCCGGAACCACCAACAAGACCACCAAGGTTTTCACGCCTGGCGCGCAACTCTACGTGAACGGAAGCGCCACCGGGGTGACCGTTACCGCGAACACCACCACGTCGATCACCGCCACCATACCCGGCGGCGCTACCTTAAACAGCGCCGGGGTGTTAAGCCTGACGGTGGCGAATGCCAACTCCTCCGCGTTTTCTGCCGTGGTCCCATTCAACGTCGTGGGCCCCACGATCGCATCGGTGAGCCCCAATCCGATCCCGGCTGGAGTCACGAGCGCCACGATCACCGTAACCGGCGCCAACTTCATAGCCGGAACCACCAACAAGACCACCAAGGCCTTCACGGCCGGCTCGCAAATCTACCTGAACGGAAGCGCGACCGGGGTAACCGTTACCGCGGGCACCGCAACTTCTATCACCGCCACAATACCAGTCCTTTCCAGCGTCGGTACAGACAATATCACGGTAGCGAATACCGGCGGCGCCGTATCTACCCCGTATATCCTGGACTTCGGCGCACCCGCAATTTCATCGCTGAGCTCCACTTCGGCAGTCGCCGGAAGTGCCCCCTTCACGCTGACCGTCTATGGAACGAATTTCGGTGGCACCACCGGGTCGGGCAAGAACATAACCAGCGTCTCCACAGTATATTGGGGCTCGACGGCACTTGCGACCACCTACGCCGCCGCAACCTCAAAAGCGCCAGCCTACCTGACGGCGGCCGTCACGGCTACGCAGCTCGCGACCTCCGGACCGGTGAACGTCACGGTCCAGAACGGGTCCGTAGCTTCTTCCCCGAGCATATTCACCGTTAACGGCCCCACGATCACCACGCTGAGTCCGGCTTCGGAACCCGTTGCAGGCCTCACCGGCAGCCAAACCCTCACGCTGACCGTCAACGGAACGAACTTCGTTAACATTAAAGGCAACGTTTCCACGGTGTACTGGGGCTCCACGGCACTGGCGACGAAATACGTCGCGGCCACCTCCAGCGCGCCAGCATACCTCACGGCGACGCTGACGGCTACCGAGCTCGGGTCGTCGAACGAAGTGCAGTGGGTCTCCGTCCAGAACGCGGCGAACGCCGTCTCGAATTATGTAATGTTCGGTGTCGGCGTCACGGTCGAACAATTGAGCGCTTATTCGGCCAGCGCCGGAAGTGCTCCCTTTACCCTCACCGTCACCGGAACGGGCTATGGCAGCTCCGCTAGAAACAGCGTCTCCACGGTGATGTGGGGTTCTACGCCCCTGGCCACGACCTGGGTCAGCGCCACGCAACTCACGGCGGCGGTCACGGCTACCCAACTTGCATCGGCCGGACAGGTGAACGTCACGGTCCAAAACGGGACCGGGTCTAATGCAGTCTCCTCTCCCGCGGTGCCGTTCAATGTAGGCGCCATCACCATCGCATCGCTAAGTGCCAACTCGGCCGTCGCGGGATCTGCCCCGTTCACGCTCACCGTCACGGGAACGAACTTCATCAGCGGGGTCAACGCATCCACGGTGATGTGGGGTTCGACGCCGCTGACGACGGCCTACGTCAGCCCCACCAGAATCACGGCGGCAGTCACCGCTGCGCAACTCGCGTCTGCCGGACCGGTGAGCATCACCGTCCAGAACGGGAGCGGGTCTTCCGCCGTGTCCTCTGCCGCGAGCACCTTTAACGTCAACGGCCCCACGATCGCTGGGCTGAGTTCCACGTCAATCGCCGCCGGATCCGCCGGCTTCACGCTCACCGTCACGGGAACGAACTTTGTCAGCGGCGCGAACACCAGCCCCTCCACCGTGATGTGGGGCACCACGCCACTGGCAACGACGCCTGGCAGCGCCACCCAAATCACGGCACAAGTCACGACTGCCGAACTCTTGACGACCGGACCGGTCAGCGTCACCGTCCAGAACGGTAGTCTAGCTCCCACTCCTTCCGCCATCACCTTTACTGTCGGCGGTCCCACGATCGGATCGCTGAATCCATCTACGGCTGCTGCCAACACCCAGGTCAACCTGACCGTCACCGGAACGGGCTTCGTCTCCGGGTCGACGGTCATGTGGGGCGCGACCTCGCTGACAACCACTTACGTTAGTGCGACCAGCCTGACGGCCGTAGTGCCGGCTGCCAGCAACACGACCCCCGGGCCAGTAATCGTCACCGTGGTCCTCCCCAGCAACGTAGTAAGCACGCCCAGCACCTTCACGGTGGGGCCCACGATCACATCGCTGAGCTCCAACTCAGCCAGCGCCGGAAGCGCCCCTTTCACGCTCACCGTCACTGGAACGTACTTTGGCAGCTCCAGCGGCTCTACGGTGTACTGGAATTCGACGGCCCTGACGACGACCTACGTCAGCGGCACTTCGCTCACGGCGTCGGTTACGGCTACCCAGCTCGCGACGCCCGGAACGGTGAATATCACGGTCAAGACCGCTGGCGGCGCCAGTTCTCTAGCCAGCACATTCACCGTCAACGGCCCAACCATCGCATCGCTTAGTTCCAACTCGGCCGATGCCGGCGCTACCGGCTTCACGCTCACCGTCACTGGAACGAATTTCGTCAGCGGCACGGGCACCAGCCCCTCCACGGTGTACTGGGGTTCGACGGCGCTTACGACCACCCCCGGCAGCGCCACGCAAATCACGGCGCTAGTCCCGACTGGCCTACTTGCGACGGCCGGACCGGTGAGCATCACGGTCCAGAACGGAAGCTCCGCCGTTTCCCCCGCAAGCACGTTTACCGTCAACGCCGTCCCCACGATCAGCTCGCTGGGTCAAACTTCGGCCGCCGTCGGGGACACCCCCTTCACCCTCACCGTCAACGGAACGAACTTTGTCGGCACGGGCGCCAACGCCACTACGGTGATGTGGGGTTCGACGGCCCTGGCGACGACCTTCATCAACGCCACGCAAGTCACGGCCGCTGTCACGAGCGCACAACTCGCGGCGGCCGGAGCGCCGAGCGTCACGGTCCAGAACGGCGTCGCCGATCCTTCTACCGCAACCACATTTACAGTCAACCCCGCTCCCACGCTGACCAGCCTCAGCTCGACATCGGCTACGCATGGTGGGAAGGCGTTCACCCTTACGCTGACCGGGACCAACTTCATCAACGGGTCGACCGTCATGTTTGGCTCGGCAACTCCGGTAACGACGTTCGTCAGCGCGACCAGCCTGACAGCCGCGGTGACGGCCGCCGACATCGCGGCCAAGGGGGCGGTAAACGTCACCGTGGTTGGTCCGGGCGGCTCCACCACCTCGGCAATCACCTTCACTGTGAATTAACCTCACTCTATGCTTCGCGTGCCAGTAGAGCGGCGGTTTTTATCCGCCGCGCTGCTGGCACGCGAGTGTCTTTCAGTAAAGCCTCTCCCCCCTCTTCCCTACCCATCCCAGTCTCTACTGCGTCCATCTCCCACCTGTATTGTGTCCATCCCCACCGCAACTTAATATCCCTAACCGGACAACCGGGCCCTCGGAGGCGTACAGAACAGGGATAAGCGGGCGTCGCGCCGGTACCGGCCCCGCAATCCGGTGGACGGAAGGCTTCCGGAGGCAGCGTCAAGCCATCCAAGCATTATGGCCATGGTCTGATCGGGAAAAGCGGTCACACTTGAATACACAGTCTCACAGCGGCGCCGGAGGCGATCGCGGCGGGGCGCAAGCTCAAAAGAACCCTCCCCGTTTTTCGCGGTCGGTCTTCGGCGCTGGCTAATCGTTTCAAGCCGCAAGGCATTTCGCCGGTATTGCACGTTCGGCGTACTAAAGTTCCCCCCTCTTACGCCGATAATCCTAACGAGGAGCAACAAAGGTCCGGTATATGCGAGTCAATGAACAGAGCCTCACCGATCAGGTTTCCTCCACCGCCAGCCGCGCTGCGGAATCGCAGCGCATCCAGGTAGACACGGGCGCGTCCTCGGGCGGCGCAGGCGCCGCGGCCGGAGATCGCGTCGATCTTTCCGGGCTTGCCGGGCGCATTTCGCAATCCATGCTGGCCCTGGCGAGCCAGTCGGCGCAACGTGTCAGCCAGTTGCAGAAGGACTTCCGCGCAGGCCGCTACCAGCCCGATGCGCGGCAGATCGCCGGCGCCCTCGCAAGGTCCTGAAATATATGCGGGAGCACGATCTGCAGGGATTGCTGGCGGCGGCGCAATCGCGCGTGCGCGGCGCGCGTGCCCTACTGGCGCGGCCGCGCACCTGCAATCTCGACGAGTGCGTCACGCTGTTTCGCGAGGCGCAGGGTTATCTGGAGTGGCTGCGCGACAGACTCCCCCAGATCGTCCCCGCCAGCCGGGACCTACGTGCGCAGGCAACCACCCTGATCGGCGAGATCCGCCAGGCCGGCGTTCTGCTCGATCAAGCCGCGCACTATGGCCGCCGCTGGCTGGAACGGTTGGGGTCGAGATCCCCTGAATACACGGCCTCCGGCAGTGCCGTGCCGCTCCAAGTCGGCGGGCACATCTCATTCTTAGGATAGACGAAATGAGCTCCCTGAGTGCCACCTTGCTCGGAGCGTCCAGCGCTCTGGACGCTTTCCAATACGCCTTGAGCGCGACGCAGAACAACATCGACAACGCTTCCACGCCGGATTACGCCACACAAGCGGTGGCGCTCCAGGCCGAACCCTTCGACCCGGCCGTGGGCCTTTCCGGCGGTGTTTCCCCAGGTCCGCTGGTCGACAGCCGCGATCTGCTGGCCGAGAGCGACGTCTGGCAGCAGGCCAGTGCGCAGGGCGACGCCAGCGCCCAGCTCAGCGCCTTGACCGATGTCCAGAATGCTGTACCGGTATCGCAGGACGGCGGCATCCCGGCCGCGTTGAATACCTTCTTTAGCGACGTATCGGCGTGGAGCGCCGCCCCCAACAGCGGCAGCGCGCAGCAGAACGTGATGGTGGCCGCCGGCGCCTTGGCCCAGAGTTTCCAGACCACGGCCGCCGCCGTGTCCAGCGCATCTCAATCCGTCACCCAGAACATTAGCGACACGGTAGGCCAAGTCAATCAATTGACCAGCCAGATAGCCACCCTGAATGCGGACATACAAAACGGCGGCGAGCATGACGAAGGGATGCAGGCCCAGTTGTACAGCTCGCTCGAGACCCTTTCCGGACTGGTCAACATCAACGTCCTTCAGCAACCGGCCGGCGGTGTCGACGTCACTCTCTCGAGCGGTGACGCGCTGGTCATGGGGGGCCAGTCCTACGCGCTGACTCCCGTGAACACGTCGACCGATGCGCAAGCTCCGCCGGACACCGACATCCAGGCGGCGGACGGCTCCATCGTCACCGGCCAGATCACATCCGGCTCTCTGGCCGGCTTGCTGCAAGTCCGGAACGTTACGATACCCGGCCTGATCGGGGATGCCAGCCAGCCCGGCGCCCTCAATACGCTCGCCTCCACTCTAGCCAGCCAGGTGAATGACATAGTCAGTAACGGCTTCGTCTCGGCGGCCGTCCCGGCTGTGGCCGCCGCGCCGGGTGTGCCGGCTGTTCCAGGTGTGCCGGCGGTGCCGGCGCCCAGCGGCCTGTTCACGGTGGGGAATCCCTCGGCAGCCGCCGCCACTTTAGCAGTCGATCC
>Ga0335077_10008767_pt1 | contig 12542 bp, 9 predicted proteins | sample Lox_Sample_31_FD_207151 | JGI IMG/M metagenome (GOLD analysis project Ga0335077, IMG submission 207151) | Soil microbial communities from Loxahatchee National Wildlife Refuge, Florida, United States - Lox_Sample_3.1 | ecosystem: Environmental > Terrestrial > Soil > Wetlands | place: USA: Florida...
GCGCTGGAGCGCCGCTTCGATGCCGTGCGCCAGGCAGACCCGAGCTTCGCCGAGGCCGACTACAACCTCGGCGTGCTCGCCGAGCGCCAGGGCAAGCGCGAGCAGGCCTACGCCCTCTACCGCTCGGCGCTGCAGAAGAAGCCCTCGCTCAAGCCGGCCGCCGAGGGCCTGGCCCGGCTCACCCGCGCGCAGGGAGACCTGCCGTCGGCCATCGCCCAGTGGAACGACGTCGCCAGGGCCTTCCCCGACGACGCCGACAGCCGTGCCCAGCTCGCCGAGCTGTACCGGCTGACGAACGACCACGACCGGGCGCAGGAGTACGCGCGCCAGGCGCTCATCCGCGACCCGAAGAGCCTCGGCGCCTACAAGACGTTGCTCCGGAGCAACCTCGACCGGAAGCAGCTCGCCATGGCGGAGCTCGTCGGGGTTCGCGCCCTGAAGATCTCCACCACCGACCCCGACCTCTACCTCGCGATCGGCGACGTGCAGCTCGGCAAGGGCGCCGTGGACAAGGCGTCCGCCCAGTACCAGAAGGCGCTCGAGGCCAGCCCGGCCTTCGTCCCGGCGCGTCTGGCCCTGGCTCGCCTGGCGCTCCGCGACGAGGACTTCACCGCCGCCGAGAAGCACCTCTCGCGCGCCGTCGCCGATGGCGGCGGAACCGCGGAGGTCCACCTGGACCTGGGGGTGGCCTACCGGGGGCTGGGACAGACCGACAAGGCGCTCGCCGAGTACGACGCGGCGGAAAAGCTGCAGCCGCGCCTGGCGGCCATCTACCTCAACCGGGGCATCGTCCTGCAGCGGTACAAGGACCAGCCCGAGAAGTCGCTCGAGCTCTACAAGCAGTACGTCGCGCTCTCGGGCGGCGAGTCCGCGCTGGCGAACGATGCGCCGGTGCTCGCGCTGCGCCGCGAGGCGGAGCAGATGGTGGCAGCCAAGTCCCAGGCCCGGAGCCAGGAGCAGCAGGCCAAGACCCTGGAGGAGGCCCAGAAGCTCCAGCGGCAGCGCCTCAAGGACGCCGAGGACCGGGCGTCGAAGGGCACCCCGGCCAAGAGCCAGGCACCGGACAAGCCAAAGGACGCACCTGGCAAGCTGTAGGAGGGTGTGGTCTCGGTGGGAGGACCCGAGAGGCCTCCGGGGTTTGGTGTGACCTCCGTCATTCGATGTAGATTGAAACCAGGCGGGTCTCCCCCCGGTCGGGGAGCAATTCGGGGGTTGGACGAGGCATGCGAGCGTGGATGCTACTGGTTGTCCTCTTGCCGGGGATCGCGGCCGCCCAGGACAGTTCCGCGAGCTCGTCGGCGAGCTCCGCCGAGGCGAGCGCGGCGAAGGCGTCGAAGCGCACCGAGTTCAGCTTCGAGGAGGACACCATCGAAGGTGACCTCAGCCGTCCCGACGGCGAGTACGTCGAGGCGCTGAAGAGGGTGCCGCACTCGAACCTCATCCGGATCCGCGACGAGTTCAAAGACAAGGTGATGCAGTCGGTGGACGAGCTGTAGCCCTCGAGGGAACACCCAACCGTGTCCGTGCCCCTCACACTCAAGGTCTTCAAGGGCGAGGCGATGGTCGCCGCGAAGGACTACGACCGCGACATCATCAAGATCGGTCGCCTCGCCTCGGCCCACCTCTGCCTCGACGACGACAAGGTGAGCCGGATCCACTCGGTGATCGAGGTCGCCCCGGACGGAAAGCTGTCGATCATCGACATGGGCAGCGTCGAGGGCACCTGGGTCAACGGGCGGAAGGTGACCAAGGGCACGCTGTCCTTCGGTGACGAGATCCGCGTGGGCAACACGCTCATCCGTGTCGAGGACGGGGCCGCCGCGCGTGCCGCTGCCGCCCTCGCCACCGCGGCCCAGGCCCCGGTGGCAGCAGCTGCTCCGCCCCGCACCAACGGCAACACCGCCTCTGCCGCCGCCGCGCTCTCCGAGGCCGCCCGGGCCGTTCCCCTGGCCGCCGCGCCGGCCGTCGCGCCGCTGACCCCGGTGGCCGCTCGGGGCCCCGCTCCCGCCGCTCCTGCGGTGGTCAAGCCGGTCGCGCCGGTCTCCGCTCCCGCCCCCGCCCGGCCCCAGGTCGCCCCGCGCGCCGCCGCACCCGAGCGCGACTGGCCCGGCCTCGACTCGCGTCTCCGTCCGGTCCGCCGCAAGGGCGCCGGCCCGCTCGGGCTCGAGCTCCGCTTCCGCTGGGGCGATCAGATCGTCGCCGAGCAGCTGCTCGGGCCCAAGCACAAGGGCGAGTTCAAGATCGGCAGCGCCGCGGGCGTGGACTTCGTGGTCGGCGACCAGCGGCTGGGCGCTCCCTCCTTCGCCTTCGTGACCGCCGATGGCGCGGGCGGCTTCACCCTCCGCATCACCGGTCAGATGACCGGCGAGCTGGAGCGGAAGGGCCGGATCGTCACCCTCATCCAGGCCATCGAGTCGGGCCTCGCCACCCGCGAGGACGACGCCTACGCCATCACCCTCGAGCCGGACGACATCGCCCTGATCGACCTGGGCGGGGTGGTGGTGGACCTCTGCTTCCAGCCGGTCCCGCCGAAGGTGGTGGTCCCCATCACCGAGCGGCTGGACTGGACCGCCCTGAACATCTTCCTCCTGGTGTTCTTCTTCGCCGGGCTCCTGGTGGTGGCGGCGATCACCCGCGCCGCCTCGGGCGACGAGTTCACCGACGAGCTGTCGGGCAACACCGCGGTGCTGACCAAGCTCCTGGTGAAGCCGCCCGAGATGCAGAAGAACCCCTTCATCGAGCAGCTGAACAAGGCCAAGGAGAAGGGCGAGGCGCCGGCAGCGTTCCAGGGCACCGAGGGCCAGATGGGCAAGAAGAACGCCCCCAACCGGGACGCCAAGGCGTCGCCGAAGGCCATCGACCCCAACAGCAAGGATCAGGCGCGGCTCATCGCCCAGCGCATCTTCGGCGGCAAGGGCAACGCCGGCATCGCCACCCTCTTCGGGCGGGCGGGCCTCGGCGGGAGCCTCCAGGCGGCGATGGGCCACATGACCGGGTCCACCGTCGGTGACGCGGGCGGCGTCCTGGGGATGGGCCTCAAGGGCAGCGGCGGCGGCGGCGGCGGGACGGGCAACACCATCGGCATCGGCGCGGTGGGCACGCGCGGCGTGGCGGGCGGTGAGGGCAAGTACGGCACCGGCATCGGGATGGGCAAGAAGTCGAGCGCCGACATCTCGATCACCAACTCCGATCCGGAGGTGGAGGGCGCCTACGACAAGGAGCTCATCCGCCGCGTGGTCCAGAGCCACAAGGACCAGCTGAAGTACTGCTACGACAACTTCCTCACCCGGAACCCGAAGCTGAGCGGGAAGATCGCGGTGAAGTGGATCATCAGCGAGAACGGGAGCGTCCCATCCTCCAACGTGGTCAGCTCGACCACCGGGACCCCGGATCTCGACAAGTGCGTCGCGGGCCGTATCCTCACCTGGGTCTTCCCCAAGCCGAAGGGCGGCGGGATCGCGGTCGTGACCTACCCGTTCGTGTTCAAGCAAGCAGGAGAGTGACGACCGAATGAACCGCTCCCTCCTGGGGATGGTGGTCCTCACCTCGTTGTGGGCCGGCCCGCTCCGGGCGCAGACCGCGGCGCCGATCCTCGCTTCCACCGAACCGCCGGTCGACGAGATCGAGCGCGGCGTCTTCTTCGGCGTGGACATCGGTCCGGCCTTCCTCACCGGGGCGCCCGCGCCGAGCGGGGGGAACAGCCCCTTCAGCTCGGGGGCCACGCTCCGCCTCGAGGTGGGCTACGACATCGGCCGCTTCGTCTCCCTGAGCGTGTTCTTCGCCGGGACGAGCTACTCGGCCAACGCCGATTACGTGGGCTACTCCGGGGGGAACGCCTCGGGTGACTTCTCCGACATCGCCGCGGGCCTGGCGGTGCGGTGGAACTTCCTCGGGTTCGCGGACAGCCAGGGAGTCCAGCGGACCTGGCTGTACCTCAAGGGGGCGGCGGGGTTCGCCCTCCTCAAGCCCAACGCCCTGTTCTCCTCGGACCCGACCAACAGCTACGGCAGCATTCTTGTGTTCGGCGGACCCGGGTTGCAGTACTACACGCGCCTTCGACACTTTTCGGTGGGCGTGGAGATCGTGGGTTCGTACCTGTTGAAGCCGAAGTCGTTTGGCTTCGCCATCACGCCGAACCTGCGCTACGCCTTCTAGCGAGGGCAGCCGTGGCAGTGGACAGTGGACAGGGACCTGGGCGCCCGGGGCAGGGGCGCCGCGGCGAGGGAGCGGCAGGACGGCCGGGCGGTCGTGGAGACCGCGGTGGACCGGGAGGCCGGGGCGGTCGCGACCGCGGTGATCGGCGCCGGGAGGGCGGCGGCAGCAGCGCGGGCGGGCGTGTCGTGCCCGAGCTCTCGACCCTGGAGAAGGCCCTGGCGAGGACCGACTTCGCGGCCGAGCTCGAGCCGCTGGATGGGGTGGTCCGGGCGTTGCGTCAGGCGCGTGCGCGCTCGCTCCAGGACCTCGACATGGACACCCGCGGGCGGCTGATCACCACCCTCTCCCGCGTCGCGCGGCAGACGAAGCCCGCTCCGGATTCGGAGCCGGCGCCCGCGCCCGAGGCGGCCTCTGCCCCGGCCGGAGCCGCGGAGGAGGCTCCGCCGGTCGCCGCCGAGGCGAGCCCCGAGCCCGGTGCAGCCGAGCCCAGCGCGGGGACTCCCCCGCCGGAGGGGACGGAGACCGCCGCCGCTCCCGCGGCGCAGCCCGATGCGGCGAGCACGACCGAGGGGGCCGGTCCCGCGGCGCCGGAGGCGGCGGGGCCTGCCCCGATGAGTCCGGCGCGTGCGTACGCCGAGGTGCTGTTCCGCGTCGGGCTCGCCTGGGCCGCCGTGGGCGAGCAGGAACGTGCCGACGCGGCGTTCGCCGCCGCAGGCCGCCGGCCCAGCCAGGGCGAGCTCCGCGCAGCGACCGCACCCGAGGGCGGCGAGACCCCGAGCGGGGCGCCCGCGCACCGCGGCGGAAGCGAGCGCGGGGAACGTGGAGAGCGGCGCGAGCGCCCGGGACGCCCCGAGCGAGCGCCGCGGGCCGAGCGCCCCGCCGGCGCTGCGCGGGGAGGACCGCTGGAAATTCCTCCCGAGCTCGCGGGTGACTGGAAGGCGCAGGCGGACTTCCTCGAGTCGCGCGGCCGCACCCGCGATGCTGCGCGGATGCATGACCGGCACGGCTCGTTCGCCGATGCAGCGCGGCTCTTCGAGGCCGGTTCGGACCTCCGCTCGGCGCTGCGCGCGGCCCTGGCGGCGAAGGAGCTGGAGCTCGCCCGTCGCCTGGCGACGCAGCTCGCACCCGGAGAGGCGCAGGCCATCCTCGAGAAGTCGGAGGGATGGGAGCTGCTGATGGAGCTCCACGTGAAGTCCGGACGCTTCGACGAGGTGGCGAAGCTCTACGAGCGGGCCCGCCAGTTCGATCAGGCGGGGCTCGCCTGGGAGCGCGCCGGGAAGCTCAGCGCCGCGCGAAAGGCCTACGAGCGCGCACGCGACATGGCGTCGGTGGACCGGGTGCGCACGCTCGAGGTGGACCGGCTGGTGGAGCGGGGCGACAGGCTCGGCGCGGCACTGCTCCTGGTGCAGGCCCGCCGCCGGGAGCAGGCGGCGAAGCTCCTCGAGGCGCTGCCGCCGCCCAAGGCGTTCCGCTTCCTCCAGCAGCTGGGACTCAACGCCGAGGCGAAGGCCCTGGGCGAGCGCGAGCTGCAGCGGGCCACCGAGGAGAGTAAGTCGATGGCCCGCGCGCGCTGGCTCGAGCTCCTCGAGCGGCCGGCCGACGCGGCGGAGGCCTGGGAGGCGGCGGGCCGGAAGGACAAGGCGTTCCCGCTGCTGGAGAAGGCAGGCCTGTTCGGGCGCGGGGCACGGCTCGCGGAGGAGATCGGCAACCGCAACGAGGCGATTCGACTCTTCCGCCGCGCGGGCGAGGACGCCGACGCGGACCGCCTCGAGGCCCTCCCGCCCGCGCCGCCTCCCGCGCCGATGCCCGAGCCGCCCGACCACGAGGGCGTCGGAGCCGAGGCCGCGGCGCAGGCGGAGCCGTCCGCCGACGCGGCGACCGACGAGGGCTCGGGCGCGTCGGAGCACGCCTAGGTCCGCCTCGTCAGGGTCGGGTCGGCGCTGCCTTCGGTCCCCCAGGGCCGGGGTGCGGCGTCGGCTCGGCCCGCGGGCCGGGCGGCACCCACCGCTCGAGGAAGTCCACCAGCCGCCCGTAGAGGTAGAGCGCGTCGTCCTCGCGCGCGGCCCAGGCGTGGGTGGCGGTCGGCGTGAAGGCGAACTCGAAGGTCTTGTGCGCCCGGAGCAACGCGTCGGCGAACATCACCGACGTCTGGAAGGGAACGACGTCGTCCGCCATGCCGTGGATGACGAGCAGCGGGTCCTGCAGGCCCGCGGCGTAGCCCGCCGCCCGTCCGCGATCGAAGACCTCCGGGTGCGTCGCCGGGGTGCGGGTGATCGCCACGTCGTCGCTCCCGTAGTATCGGGGGTCGGTTGCCGGAGCGCCGGCCACCCCCGCCTGGAACAGCCCGGGCTTCTTGAGGAGCGAAAAGACGGTGAGCAACCCGCCGTAGCTGCTGCCGAAGATGCCGAAGCGCCCCGGGTCGACGAAGGGCAGCGTCTTCATCCCCGCCACCGCGTCCTGGTAGTCGTCGAGGTCGCTTCGCCCCCACTCGAAGAGGAACTTCTCCCGGAAAGCCCGGCCGTATCCCGTGCTTCCCCGCGAGTCGACCTGGACCAGCACGTACCCATGCTCGACCAGCAGCTGCATCAGCCCGCCGAAGCGTGCGTTCCAGACGTTCCGCGCGGTGTTGGTGTAGACCGGGCCGAAGAGCACCGGATACCGGCGTCCGGGGTCCAGGTCGGCAGGCGTGACGATGCGCACCCGCAGCGGGACGCCCGCGGTCGTGCTCGGGAAGCTCCGGTACTCGACGCGCCCCCACCGCACGCGGGCGAAGTCGGGCGGGGGCGAGCGTGTGATCCGGCGGGAACCGACGAACAGCTCGCTGGGCATCGTGTCGTCGCTGTGGAGGATGGCCACCGCCTCACCGTCGGGGGAGACGAAGGCGCGATCGGTCCCCGGCAACGTGCTCACCCGGGTAGCGGTGCCCCCTCCGGCCGGGATGCGCCAGACCTGGCGCTGCTCGGGTGAGGGCGCGTTCGACAGGTAGTGGATGACCTTCGCCCCGGGCGGGGCGATCGCCCCGCCGAGCACGTCGTGCGGCCCCGAGGTCAGCGGCTGCAGCTCGCGCGAGCCCGGCGTGAGCAGGTACAGCCGGTACCAGTCGTCCAGGTCCCCGGTGAGGAGGATGCGCTTGCCGTCCGGATGCCAGGCCGAGGCGACGCGGTTGTAGATCCGCGCCGGCCGGTGATCGGTCCAGACCTCGGTCGGCACGCCGGTGGCCGGGTCGACCACGTGCACGGCCCGGTCGACCGAGTCGTCGCTCTCGCGGTCCACCAGCAGATGGCCCCGCGGAGAGAAGGCCAGGCTCACGATGTGCCAGCGCGTCGGCTCGGGCAGGTCGAGCAGCCGGAGCTTGCGTCCGGGCACGTCGACCAGCGCGACCGTCCGCAGGTCGTTCGGCTCGCCGGGGGCACCGCGACGGACGTGGTCCAGGGTCGCCTCGGGGCCGAGGTAGTCCGGAACGGGGAAGGCGTGCACCTGGCGGCGATCGGCGTACTGGAGCGCGAGGGTCCTGCCGTCCGGCGACCAGCTGGGGGCCAGCTCCTCGTCCCAGGCGCTCTGGCCCAGCTCGACGTCCGGGCGGTGGTAGACGCCGCCGCCCTTGCCGATGGGCTTCACCGCGACCTCGGTCACCCGGATCGGCGCGCCGCCGGTGGTGGGCAGCACCCAGAGGTCCCCGTCCTCGACCCAGGCCGCGGTGCGGCCGTCGGGCGACACCGAGAGGTTGCTGCGCTGGCCCGCGACGGGCGCGAGCACCTCCGGCTTGCCGCCGCCGGCCCCGACGCGACGGAGCTCACCCGCCTCGAGGTAGAGGAGCCGTTGCCCGGGGAGCCAGGCCAGCTCGGACACGCCACCCTGGGCGCGCTCCTCGGTCAGTCGACGGGGGCGTGTTCCGTCCCGGTCCACCACCCAGAGCTGGCGCCCGGGCATGGCGTGGTCGTTCCAGAGGAACGCCAGTCGCTTCCCGTCGGGAGACCAGGCCGGAGCGGCCGGCGAGGTTCCGAAGAGGGCAGGGCGGCGCGAGACGATGCGCTCCAGCGTGAGCGCGAGCGGGGGCTCGGCGCGGCCGGACACGGCGACGAGCCCGATGGCCAGCAGGAGGAGACGCGTCCTTGCGCAGGGCATGCGGCGCATGCTCAGGTCCGCCCCCGAGCTTGGCAAGCGCGAGGTTGGTGCGGAGCATCGGCCTGGTCGGTCTCACGGCGACCGGGATCGCCTCGATGGTGGGGGCCGGCATCTACGTCGTGCCCTTCATGATCCAGCGCCACGTTCCCGGCATCGGTCCGGCGGTGTTGCTGGCCTACCTGATCGCCGCGGTGCCGGCGGTGCTCGCGGGCCTGGCGTACGCGATCCTCGCCTCGGCGATGCCCCGGGCCGGCGGGAGCTACGTCTACGCGAGCCGCGGGCTGAGCCCGTACCTTGGCTTCATCGCCAGCTTCTCGCAGTGGTTCTCGCTCTGCATCGCCATCGGCGTGGTGAGCTACCTCCTGACGCCGTTCGTGCGGGACGTGGCGGCCGCCGCGGGCGCAGTCGAAGCCGCCCGCTGGCTCGACGGGCCGGTGGTGCGCCTCGTCCTGCCGCTCGCCGTGCTCTGGGCCTTCGCCGGCGTGAACCTCCGGGGTCTCGGCGCCTACCAGCGGGTGCTGCTCCCGCTCGTCGGACTCACCTTCCTCCTCGGAGCTCTGGTCGTCGTCGCCGGCTTCGTGCTCGGGCCCGCAGCCGCGGCTCCGGCCGTGCCGCCGGGTCGAGGAGTCCCGCCGGACACGGTGGCGACCGCCGCGGCCGTGCTCTTCTCCAGCTTCATCGGGTTCGACGCCATCGCCCAGGCCGGGGGAGAGGCCCGCGATCCCTCGCGGACGCTGCCCGCGGCCATCGGCCTGGCGATCGGCATCGTCACCGTCTTCTACGTGCTGTTCGCCGCGGCCGTGTACCACGCCGTTCCCTGGACGGTCGTGCGCGACGAGGCGCTCCGGCACGACACCTCGGCGGCGGCGCTCCTCGGCGCGCGGCTTCCGGCGTCGCTCCGGGTGGCGGTGGTCGCCGGCGCGGCGGTGGCTCTGGTGAAGGACCTGCCCGCGATGCTGCTCGGGGTCTCGCGCCTGATGTTCGCCTGGGCCGAGGACGGCATCGTCCCCCGAGTCGTCGCCTCGGTCCATCCCCGCTTCCACGCTCCCCGCGTCGCCATCGCCGTGAGCGCCACGGTCGCCTCGCTGGGCATCGTGGGCTGCCACCTCGCGGGCGACTTCTTCCTCGGGGTGGACATCCTCGTCACCTCGATGCTGGTGAACTTCCTGCTCATCTGCGGCTCGGTTCTGGCGCTCCCCGCCCGGAACCCGGCGCTCGCGGCGCAGATCCGCGTCCTCCGCTCTCGAGCGGTCCAGCGGGCCATCGGGGTCGTCGGCATCGTGCTCCTCGGCGCGCTCCTCGTCGTCCACACCGCCCGAGACCTCGGTCCCTCGGGGCTTCCCTGGTACCTGCGGAGCACGCCGGTGTGGCTGGGGGTGATGGCCGTCGGCTCGGTGGTGTATCTCCGCGAGCTCCGTGGCCTTCGCCGGCGCGGGATCGACGTGCAGGCCCTCTTCGCCGCGCTCCCACCGGAGTAGAGAGCAGGGACATGGCCAGCCTCCCTCGCCCCGAACGCCGACGGCTCGCTCCGGACCTCGAGGTCTCGCGCCTGGTGACCGGCCTCTGGCAGGTGGCGGACATGGAGCGCGACGGTCGACAGCTCGACCTGGATGCTGCGGCCGGGGCGATGGGCCCCTATGCGCAGGCGGGCTTCACCAGCTTCGACATGGCGGACCACTACGGCTCGGCGGAGGAGATCGCCGGCCGGTTCGTGGCCGGTGGCGCGAACGCAGAGCTCCTGACGAAGTGGGTGCCCGAGCCCGGCCCCATCGGTCGCGAGACGGTGCGCGAGGCGGTCGAGCGCGCGCTGCGCCGCCTCCGCCGCGAGCGGATCGACCTGCTCCAGCTCCACGCCTGGCGCTTCTCGGATCCGTCCTGGCTGGATGCGCTCTTCTTCCTCGACGAGCTCCGGGCCGAGGGACGGATCCGCCACCTCGGCGCCGTGAACTTCGACACGCCGCACCTCCGGGTGGCGGTGGCCAGCGGCATCCACCTCGTCTCCAACCAGGTGGCGTTCTCGCTCCTGGACCGCCGCGCCGCGGGCCGGATGGCCGCCTTCTGCCGGGAGCACGGGGTGCAGCTCCTCGCCTACGGGGCGCTCGCCGGCGGTTTCCTGACCGAGCGCTGGCTGGACCGTCCCGAGCCGACGGAGGCGGATCGCCGCACCTGGTCGGAGATGAAGTACCACCGCTTCATCCAGGCCGCGGGCGGGTGGGGGCCCTTCCAGGCGCTCGCGAGGGCGGTGGCCGCTGTGGCACGCAGGCACGGGGTCTCGATGGCCAACGTGGCCTGCCGGGCGATCCTCGACGAGCCGGCGGTCGGCGCGGTGATCGTGGGCGCGCGGCTCGGAGAGCGGTCGCACGTCGAGGACAACGCGCGGGCCTTCTCGCTCGCGCTCGACGACGAGGACCGCCGGACGATCGGAGCCGCCGTCTCGGGCCTCGCCCCGGTGCCCGGCGACTGCGGAGACGAGTACCGGAGGCCTCCTTACCTCACCGCGACCGGCGACCTGAGCCACCACGTCCACGGCTTTCCGTCACCGTACCGGACCCGCGAGGCCGAGGGACGGACCCTCTGTCTGAGCGGAACCCCCTGGGAGCCGCTCGCCGGGTACGCCCGGGCGGTCCGGAAGGGCTCGCGGATCTCGGTGTCCGGAACCACGGCGTCGCACGGCAACCGTGCCATCGGAGGCGTGGACCCGGCGGCCCAGACCCACTTCGTCATCGACAAGATCGAGGGCGCGCTGGAGTCGCTCGGCGGCCGCCTCGAGGACGTGGTCCGCACGCGGGTCTTCGTTCGGCGGATCCAGGACTGGGAGGCGGTCGCCCGTGCGCACGGAGAGCGCTTCGGGCACATCCAGCCGGCGAACACGCTGGTCGAGGCAGCGCTCGTCTCGGAGGACGCGCTGGTCGAGATCGAGGCCGACGCCGAGCTTTGAGATTCTGACCGCGTGATGCCTGGCGACGAGGGTCTCGGGCTTCCGGCCGTCGGGGTGGATCACTCCGGCGGAGCGACCAGAAGCCAGGGGAGCCGGGAGGCCGCTCGGCCGGGGACACCCGACGACGCCGGGCTACCGGCCCCGTCGCCGGCGGCGGGCCGCGGCGCGCTTCGCCTGGCGGGAGAGGGCCGACCGCGACGCCGAGCTCCGCCGCTCCCGCTTCAACGCCGCCGAACTCGCCCGGGACCGTCGCCGTGATGGCGCCTTGGGCTTCCGCTTCCCCTGGCCCACCTCGTACGAGCGCTCGGCCGCGCGGCGGGTCCGCTTGCTCGCCTGGCCCCTCGGGGGAGGCTTCAGCGGGACGCCGGCCCGCCGCGCCTTGGACAGCCCGATGGCGATGGCCTGCCGGGGCGACCGGGCCCCGTGCTTGCCGTGGCGGATGTGGTCCATCTCCTCGTGGACGAACTCGCCCGCCGCCGTGCTCGCGGACTTCCCCTCGCGGAGATCCTCCTTCGCCTTCTCGACCGTGGCCTTCTCTGGCATCGCTGTGCACCTCCGATGTCACCGAAGGTGGATGCGATCCGCCCGGCGTGCATCGGGGGCGGGTCCCCTCGGCCGACCGGGCGCCAGGCCGTCAGCCGCGGCCGTGCGAGGAATCGGGGTCCACGCCCAAGCCGTGGTGGAAGACGAGGTGACCACCGAGCCAGCCGCCGGCGGCGAGGCCACCGGCCACGACCACCAGCGCCGCGACGTGGAGCACGCGTCCGGCACCGGTGGGGACGCTGGACCCGCGGTAGACGAGGTCGATCGCCGCGATGCAGGTCACCGTCAGCATGACCGCGAGGTGGGCCGACGCGGTCCGGAGCGCCCGCGGCACGTTCTCGGCGACGCCCAGGTAGTCCACGAACCCCGCCGAGGCGGCGATCACCGCGGCCACCGTCCCCGCGATCAGCGCCCAGCGCCCCAGCATCCAGAACAGGGAAGAGCCGAGCAGGAGCGCGGCTCCATCCAGCAACACCCAGAGCAGGAGCAGGACCACGGGGAAGTCGCTCAGCGCCGCATGCAGGGGGTGTCCCCCGACGCGCAGCCCGCGCCTCATGCGATGTGCGTCACCGCCACCAGCAGCAGGACGAATCCGGTCACCGCCACCAGGGCGTGGATCACCATCACCGGGATGGGCAGGGCCTTCTTCTGGACGTGCTGGGCGAAGAGGAAGAATCCACCGAGCGCCGCGACGAGGAACACGATCAGGGCGGTCCGGGCCAGGGAGGGCACCGAGCCGCCGGTCACCGCGACGATCAGGGCGATCAGCCCCGCGGCGGCC
>Ga0335077_10008769_pt1 | contig 12542 bp, 12 predicted proteins | sample Lox_Sample_31_FD_207151 | JGI IMG/M metagenome (GOLD analysis project Ga0335077, IMG submission 207151) | Soil microbial communities from Loxahatchee National Wildlife Refuge, Florida, United States - Lox_Sample_3.1 | ecosystem: Environmental > Terrestrial > Soil > Wetlands | place: USA...
CATGGCAATCTCCTTTGTTCCCGACTTAGACCTCAGTTCCGTAAAACTGAAGTGACAGCTTCAGTATTGCGCGGGGCAGGAAAATAGTCAAGTGTATACTTCAGTATTTTTTGGGGCAAACCGCTTGGCCGCCGAATTCTCCGTATCGGCAAACGACAGGGCCTCGAACGCAGCGCAGAGCGATTGCGCACTGACAAGTCGGCCGAATGCCGTGACGTTATCCTGTTGGTTATGATCCGCACAGTTGCCGTCCAGGGCTATCGCTCATTGCGCGATCTTACCGTCCCGTTGGGACAACTGAGCGTGATCACGGGCGCAAACGGAAGCGGAAAATCGAGCTTCTGATGGTGCTCAATGAGCCCGAAACCAGCCTGCATCCGGACCTGCTACCGGCCCTCGCCCGGCTCATCGCTGCCGCCGCGAAGAACACCCAGATATTGGTGGTCACTCATGCGCCGTTGCTGATCCAGGAACTCTCGGCTGCATCAATCTGCGCGCGTCTTCACCTAGTGAAGGATTTCGGGGAAACGAAGCTGGAAGGAGCTACCCCGTTCAACAAAACGAAGTGGAACTGGCCGGCGCGTTAGCTGCGGTCCCTCCGGCCCGGTTCCATTATCGGCGCGGTCGTCCGCAGGCGGCGGGTCTGCGCAGGTTATCATCCAAGCACTGTTGGAGTGCGGCTGCTCGCGATGCACGTGTACTTCGGCGATGTGTGGCTCACGCGCCTCCTCGTCCAGAGAGGCATGGCGGCCATTTACGTTGTCGCCTTCATTGCCGTGTTGCATCAATTCAAGCCGCTCCTCGGCGAGAAGGGCCTGCTGCCGGTGCCGGCTTATCTCAGAAACGTCAGCTTCCGCTCGGCTCCCGGCCTCTTCTGTTGGCGATACTCCGATCGCCTCCTCGATACGATCGCATGGACAGGTCTGCTGATTTCGATGTGTGCGTTCTGCGGATTCACTGAAGCCGGGCCGGTGTGGCTTTCGATCGTGGCCTGGCTGTTGCTCTGGTTCCTCTACCTGTCCATCGTGAATGTCGGGCAGAAATTCTTCGCCTTCGGATGGGAATCGATGCTGCTCGAGGCTGGGTTCTTCACGGCGTTCCTCGGTCCGGCGCGGGTACAGCCGTCGGTCGCGCCCATCCTGATTCTGCGCTGGATGCTATTCCGTACCGAGATGGGCGCGGGGCTGATCAAGCTGCGCCACGACCGCTGCTGGCGCGACCTGACTTGCCTCTACTATCACTACGAGACGCAGCCGCTTCCCAATCCCCTGAGCTGGTACTTCCACCGCATCCCGAAGGCGCTGCACAGATTCTCCGCGCTGGGCAGCCACTTTGTGCAGTTGGTTGCGCCGTTCGGCTTGTTCGCGCCGCAGCCGATCGCGTCCCTTGCCGGCGGCCTCATCATCTTTCACCAGTTCTGGCTGATTATCAGCGGCAACTATTCGTGGCTGAACTGGCTCACCGTCGTTCTCGGCGTTACCGCGCTCGACGACCGTGTCCTGGGATTCGCGATTCCGCTTGCGCCCCCGCCCCTTTTGCCGCGGCCCTTGCCGTTCGAGATTCTTCTCTACGTCATCGCCACCGGGACGGTTGTGTTAAGCATCCGGCCGGTACTGAACCTCCTCTCAAAGAACCAGGCGATGAACTACAGCTATAACCGCTTCCATCTTGTGAATACCTACGGCGCGTTTGGAAATGTCGGGAAGGAGAGGTATGAAATCGTGATGGAAGGCACCAGCGAACGCGTGATTACGCCCCATACGCAGTGGAAGGAGTACGCCTTCAGAGCCAAACCCGGAGATCCGCTGCGCGCGCCTCCGCAGATAGCGCCGTATCATCTGCGCCTCGACTGGCTGATCTGGTTTCTGCCGTTCTCGGTAGCGGTCACCGGGGAGGGCATTCGCGTTTGGGGATACAGTCTCTGGTTTCTGCGGTTTGTTGAGAAACTTCTATCGGGCGACCGCGAGATTCTGCGCTTGATGGGCAGGAACCCGTTCCCTGATCGGCCGCCTGCTTTTGTGCGCGCATTGTTCTACCGCTATCGGTACACCGACCCGAAGCAGAGGCGAGAAACCGGCGCCTCGTGGGTCCGCCAGCTTCTTGGGGTCTATCTGGAGCCTGTGTCACTCGAGACGCTGAAGGGCGTGTGAGTCGCGAGAAATCCTTTCGCGAGGGACCAGGCATCAGCCCTTGGGTGGCTCGGCCGCCCCCGCTCCGCCCACGTGAAAGATGCGCGGGATGCGAGATTCGGCTGCGGGCAGGGCAGGGAATTGCGCATGCGGCTCCGTCTGGTACCAGTAGGCTACGGAGTAGAAATTGTCGGACCGGTGGTTCGCGTGGCCGTGTTCGATGGTCACTTTGATCGACTTCTCGAAAGTGATAGGACTCTCGGTGTGCCAGCGGTAGAGGCAATAGCGGCCGCCGATCCGTTCCGCGTCCACGATGTACGGCGCGCCATTGTGCATGTAGGCGAAAGGCTGCCCATTGAAGTCCCACGCGCCGTTGTAATAGTCCTCGCTGCCCGTGCCGTTGATGGTCGGCATGGTGTCGCCATCGATGAAGATCATGTCATCGCCCTCGCCGAACCAGAATTCCTGGTTCTGCTCCACCCCATGGGTCACGCCGACGAAGTGCCCTCGCCCGGTTGCTTCGAGAAAGACGTAATTCCCCTCGCCGTTCAGGTTCTTCTTGCCGTTGATGTCGTCGCCGTATTCGGTGCCCCAATTGTCGGTCCAGCCCTTGCAGGGCGCGGCCTGCCGGTACTGCGCGTGGAAGCGGCCCACGTCCTCCGGCAGCGAAGGCAGAGTCACGTAATCGGCGGCGAAATACAGGGCGTCCGTCTTCTTCTTGCCTTCGTTCGTCACGGTGATCTTCGCCGCGCTCGCGAAGGGCATGGCGAAGTACGAGTTGAGCGCCTTCACCGGCGCCACGGTCAGCAGCGCCGACTGGTAGGTGAAATACTCGTCCAGGCCCAGCCCGAAAAAGTCGCCGATGGGGGCTTCGATCGAAGGCGAGCTCTCCCCGTCCCACCATGCGCGCAGCACCAGGTTCTTCAAGTGGTGCTGATCCTCGGAGGCGATGGTGAACCACAGGTGCGTGACCACGCCCGCGCCCTTGACGTCGAGGATGGTTGCCGTTTGGCCCACTTCCACGGGCACGGCATCGGCATTGCCGCCGGTGCGGTCCCAACTCGAAGAGCGCCGGGCCTTGTAATTGCGAAACTTTGCAGGGGCCAGCAATCTCTCAGCGGCTTCGGTTGAAGGCTCGGCTGCGCCGGCCTGCGCTGAAGACACCGCACCCATTCCCAGCAAAGCTCCCGCAGTTGCCATTCCGCCCAGCAGTTTCCGCCGTGTTGCCGAATTTGCGTTCAAATCTGTCTCACTCATTGCGTCATCCTCATCATGAAGTCGTGAAAGCGTGTTGTAGATGTGTGCGCCACCTCGTGTCAAGAAGGCTGGCTCCTCGGTTCGCATTGCGAACTTTTAACTTTGCACGGCCGGGATCTCTCCTGTCTAATGCAGAAATCAGACGACCATAGGATTCGGTGCGGGCCAGGTTCAAGCACCGACCGCCGCGCCGTTTGCAGTCGTTGCCGTTGTGTTCTCTCTTCAATCGAAGTTAGAATCCTGGACCCGCTGGCCTCCAGATCAAAATCACCTCACAGGAGCTGACTGACCGTGGCTGGAAACTTCATTCTCAAATCGATTACTGCAAGCGACTTGATTATTGCTACGCGTTTCCCGCACATCAAGTGGAGTGGGACCGCCCACAAACAAGGCGACCTGGCCGGCGATGGATCGCGGTTCCCAGGCTGGACGCCGGCCACGCGGGACCTGTTGAAACAGGCGCTCTCAAACCACAACATTGCCAACCGGAATTTGCTGCCACCCCACCGGTACCTGGAGATCGAAACATGGGCCAAGCTGGACGACAAGGAAAAGAGCTATATAAATGGGGCAGGCTGGACGAGCAGCCTGGAATACCCTTTGGGACAGGGACTGGGGCTCAAGGCGCTTACTGGCCAGGTGCTGGCCAAATGGAATGCGAAGGATAAAACCGGCGCTCTGGTCGAAGCGCTCAAACAGGGAGACGTCTCCATCGAGGTCTACTACCACGGGGGATTAGAACTCACCTAACTCCGCGCGCTAATCATCTGCCGGCGCGGCAGGTGCATCCGTCCGCCGGCTTTCAGCGAAAATAAAGTTATGAAGCGTTCCGGCACCGCCGACCTCCCGTTGCATGGCGGTCGTGTGCCTCGCTGGCTGGCCGAGCGCATGACTGAGCTCGGCGCGGCGATCGTCGAACAGGTTGTCTACTGCTACGGGCCGTCAGAATTTCTCGCCCGGATCAGTGATCCCTTCTGGTTCCAGGCGCTGGGCGCGGTCATGGGCATGGACTGGCATTCGTCGGGCATCACCACTTCCGTGATGGGCGCGCTTAAGCGAGGACTCAACCCGCGCTTCTGCGAACTGGGCTTCGCCATCTGCGGCGGGCGTGGACGCCATTCCCGGCGCACCCCGGACGAGCTGCGGGAATTCTCCTCGCGCACCGGCCTCAATGGCGATGAACTGGCGCGCACCAGCCGGCTGACCGCGCGCATCGACAACAACGCCATCGTCGATGGCTTTCAGCTCTACCTGCACTCGTTCATCATTCACAAATCGGGCGAGTGGTCCGTGGTCCAGCAGGGAATGAATGAATCGAATCGCCTGGCCCGGCGCTATCACTGGCATTCCACCGCGGTGCACGACTTCGTCTCTGATCCGCACGCCGCGATTCTCGGGCAGCCGCAGGGCATTATCCTCAACCTGGTGGATGGCCGTGCGGACAAGGCTCGTCAATCGCTGCTCGCCATTGCGCACGAGCCGGTCGAGGCATCCCTCCAGGAAGCGCGCAAGCTCGTCATGCCCGCGCATCACGACGTACGGGCCGCCGATGTCGATCTCAAACGCCTCGGCGCCGTTCTCGCGGTTGCCCACGAAAAGGACCTGCGCGACTTCGCGTCGATGCTGCTGGTGGAGGGGCTCGGCCCGCGCACCCTGCAGTCCCTGGTGCTCATCGCGGAGGTGGTCCACGGCGCCCCCAGCCGTTTTGCCGACCCGGCGCGTTTTTCGTTTGCACATGGCGGCAAGGATGGGCATCCGTTTCCGGTTCCCCTCAGGACGTACGATGAATCGCTGGCCATTCTGCGGCGCGCACTCGATGCGGCGCACCTGGGCCAAACCGAGAAACTCGACGGTTTCCGCCGTCTCGACCGCCTCACCCGCGCGGTTGAGGAGCAGCGCGATCCGATGGCGGACTTCTCCGCCGCCGTCACGCACGAGCGCACGATTTCTCCATCGCTCGGGGGACGCACAGTCTTCGACGATGCGCGCTCCGCTGCGAAAAGGCCTGCCAATGCTCAGCTTTCGTTGTTCGAGTAGGCCGCCCGGCGATAATGGACTCTTGGCTCAACATTGCCGGGGAAGATCGAAATTGCGCTTTACTGAGGTTCGTTTCCACACCTTGCGACTGGTTGTCCGGCTCGCGTTCGCCCTCGTTTCCATGGCCGCCGGCGCTGCTCCGCACCAGAATGCGCTTCTCGACAAGCCTGCCCCGCCGTTTGCCCGCTCCAGCCTGCAAAACGAACGTGTCGACCTTGCGGCATTGCGGGGCCGCGTGGTCCTGCTCAATTTCTGGGCGACCTGGTGCGGGCCCTGCCAGGTCGAAATGCCGCGCTTCGTCCAATGGCAGGAGAAATACAAGGCCGAGGGCCTGTCCGTCGTCGGGGTTTCCATGGATGACGAGTCCGAGCCGGTCAAGTCATTCATGAACAAGCGGAAGCTGAACTACCCCATCGTCATGGGCGATGAGAAACTGGGTTTGGCCTATGGGGGTGTCCTCGGGTTGCCCGTCACCTATCTCATCGACCGGAAGGGACTTATTCGCGCCCGCTACCAGGGGGCAACTAACCTCGATGCCATGGAGACCGCCATCAGGCGCCTGCTCCAGAAACAGTGACCCAGTTCCCCCGTTGCCGAATTTGATTCGTTGCCAACCAGGTACAGGAAACTCGGCCGGCGCTCCGGGCGAGCGCGCCGCGCGCCCATAATCGACCTGTGGACCCGTCCGCCAACCTGGCGCTGCTGAAGGACTATCAGTCGTTTCTTCGCGTGGAGAAAGGACTGCGGCCTCTGACGTGCGAAGCCTACCTGGGCGACCTTCGGACATTTGCAGAGTTCCTGGAAACGCGACACGGCGTGCTGTTGACTGCCATGCAGCAGGATGTGGCCGGGTTCCTCGAGCATTTGCGCAACCACGGCATCGACTCGCGTTCGGCGGCGCGCAAACTGAGTTGCCTGCGGGGTTTTTACAAGTGGCTCCTGCTCGACCGGCGCATCCATCACGATCCGACCATCAACATCGAATCGCCCAAGGCTTGGAAGGTCCTGCCGAAGTCGCTGGCCGAGCCGGAAGTGACGGAGATGCTGGAACGTGCAGCCATGGCCGCCCACCATCCCCAGGCGCGCGCCACCGCCCTGCGGGACCGCGCCATCCTGGAACTCCTCTACAGCGGGGGCCTGCGCGTCTCGGAGGTGACTTCGCTGAACGGCAGCGATCTCGCGCTCGACCTTGGCCGCGTGCAGGTGCGCGGGAAAGGCGACAAAGAACGCATCGTGCCGCTGGGGCGCGCAGCCGTCGAGGCCCTCGAGGCCTATCTTGCCGAAGGCCGCCCGCACCTGGCGCGGATCAGCACCGCGCGGCGCGGTCCTGTCGCTCGCGGAGAACCGTCACGGCTGTTCCTTTCGCTGCGCGGGATGCCGCTTACGCGGCAGTGGGTATGGCACCTGGTGAAAATGGCCGATTCCTCGGCGACTCCGCACAAGCTGCGTCACAGTTACGCCACGCACATGGTGGAGCACGGCGCCGACCTCCGCAGCGTGCAAATGCTGCTGGGGCACGCCGACATTTCCACTACGCAGGTCTACACGCATCTGGCGCTGGGCCGTCTCAAGGACGTACATCGCCGGCACCATCCGCGCGCCGCAAGGCCGTCCAACGTAGTCGAGTTTCCGTCCGACGCCCCGGCATCCTCCCGCGCGCCATCCCTTTCGCGGAGTTCTTCCAAAAGGGTCGGGGCGCATGACACCCGGCCAGACACGCCGGGTGGGGCCGGTGAGGAGTCGGCATGAGCCCCACCCCGGATGGTTCGGCTGCGCCACCGCTTGACCAACTCGTCTCCGAGTATCTGCGCGTGCTGGCCAACGAACGCGCTGCCTCTGCCCACACGCTCCGCGCCTACGAACGCGAATTGTCTTCCTTCGCAAGCTATGTCATGGAGCGGTACGGAACGGACCAGAGCCCTGCGCGCATCGAGCACACACACATTCGCGCCTACCTGGGTACGCTCTACGATCGCGGTCTCTCCAAGGCTTCGACCGCCAGGGCGCTGGCCGCCATTCGCAGCTGGTTCAAATGGCTGGCGCGCACAGGCCATGTCGATCAGAATGTCGCCTCGCTGGTGGCCACGCCGCGCCTGCCCAAACACCTGCCCCGCGTTCCGTCGATCGAGCAGATGAATCGGGTGGTCGACAACGTGGCCGACGACGCCGCGAGTTGGCCTGCACGCGACAAGGCGATCCTCGAACTCCTCTACGGCTGCGGCATTCGCAATTCCGAACTTACGGGTCTGGATCTGAAGGACATCTACTGGGCGCAGGAGGTGATTCTGGTGCGCGGCAAGGGAAAGAAGCAGCGCTATGTGCCCCTGGGCGATGCGGCTGCGCAGGCCGTTCGCGCTTACCTGGCCGAACGCTCCGCACGTCTCGCCGCCGGCAGCCCAGATAAAAACCACCGCACCACCCCGGCCCTCTTTGTGAACCTGCAATTGCGCGGCCTCAACAAACCGGGCGGCGAAGCGCGCCTGACCACGCGCAGCATCGGCCGGATCGTGAAGCGCATCGCGATCCTGCGCGGCCTGCCTTCGGATATCCATCCACACACTCTCCGGCACGCCTTCGGTACCCACCTGTTGGAGGAAGGCGCCGACCTGCGCGCGATCCAGGAACTGCTGGGGCACGAACGCCTCTCCACCACGCAGCGCTACACGCAACTCACTACCGCGCAGTTGACGCAGGTGTATGACAGCACTCATCCGCGGGCGAAATAGCGGGTTTCGCCTTGTTATCGTGCCGCGGACGCGTATTTCAACTTAGGATCGAACAGCCCTTTGGCGCGGAGGTAGTGTTCCATTTTCAGCACCGGGTCGGCGGCGTGCAGGCCATTGCGCTGGTCGGGCTTCCCGTTCAGGAGAAACGGCCGGCATTCGATCACGGTCGGTCCACGACCCAGCCGTGCGCGGGAGATGGCCTCGTCGGCCACTCGATATACCGCCACGACATCGTGCGTATCCACCGTGATCTTCGGAAACCACGGGGTCTCTGCGGCTGAATCTTTCTTTCGCCGGGTCCTCTCTAGAATCGCGCTCGACCTGCCTGAATCGCCATCCGAGCACCGAACAAAGATGATGGGCAGCCCATGAACACTGGCGATATGAATGGCCTCGTGCAGCGAATCCGAATTCGCCCCAGCGCTGTAGATTATGGCGACCTTCCCGTTCTTTGCGGTCTTGTAGGCCAGGGCAGTTCCGATGGCTGTATGCGCGAAAGAGGAGCCGGCCGAGCCCTTTCCGTTCACGACGTCATTCGCTGTGGACAGCCCGTTATGAATAAAATCAGCCAGTATTTCGATTGCGTTTCCCTCAGAGAGACCGACGAGCAACTCGCCATCGAAGGAGCAGAGAAGGTCGCCCGGGCCGAGGTCGATGGCGGTTCCCACAAGGGCGGCTTCGCGGTCCGAATAAGAGCCTCTATGTCCATGGGAGGCCCCGTTCAGATCCACGGCACGGCACTTCAGCAGGTTCGCGTACAGCCCGATCAGTTTCTCGTCCGAGATCAGGGAAAACTTGCCGTTCGGCGTCGCGGTGCCGGGGCCGGAAGATTTCCCGCTGGCGTCGGGCTGAGCCTGGCCTTTCCTGGTGGTGCGCATTGTCTTCGGTTGTCCTTCAGAACCGTATGGTTTGCTGCGATTGTAAACGGAGCGAGGGCCCCTGCGACCAAAGATCGGATGAATTGACCACCATTCCCGGCTCGACAATCATGCGCACGCTGGTTCTCGCGAATGTGAGAGCGCATAAGACCGGATTTCCGGTTTTACGTCGAATAATCCGCGTTGATGTGCACGTACTCGGCCGTCAGGTCAGTCGTCCAGAAAACGCACGACCCCGGCCCCTGGTTCAGATCGATAGAGATCGAAAACTCCTCCTGGCGCAGGTAGGCGTGCGCGGCCTTCTCATCGAATTCCGCGGCTCGGCCGCCGTTGCGGCAAATCCGTTGCTCGCCGAACCAGATGTCGATGCGTTCGGGGTCGATCTCCGCTCCCGAGTAGCCGATCGCCGCTACCAGCCTCCCCCAGTTCGGGTCGCATCCCGCCCACGCGGTCTTTACCAGGGGAGAATGCGCGATCGCCCTGGCTACCCTTAGCGCATCCGCGTCGCTTGCCGCCCCCTCGATGCGCAGTTCGACAACGTGTGTGATGCCTTCACCGTCGGCGACCACCTGGCGCGCCAGGGACGTGCAGACCTCCGTCAGCGCGCCCGCGAACTCGGCATTGTGCGCGTCGATAGCAGAGCCGCTCGCAGCCGAGGCCAGCAGCAGCACTGTATCGTTCGTCGACGTATCGCCGTCTACCGAAATCCGGTTGAAGCTCACCTCGATCGCCTTGCGCAGGTAGCTGTCCAGCACCGCCGGCGTCGCCTCGGCATCCGTAAGGATATAGACAAGCATGGTCGCGTGCGGCACCAACTGCGGGTGGATCATTCCCGAACCCTTGCAGGTTGCGGCGATTCGGACCTCCTTGCCGTCAATGTCCAACCGCGCGAATGCCGTCTTCTCCAGCGTGTCGGTGGTCAGGATGGCCTCGGCCACCTCCTGGAAGTGATCCGATTCTGAACCGATTCGCCTGGAAAGCTCTGGCAAGGCGGCAATCAGCTTCTCGGCGGGCAGAGGCACGCCGATGATGCCCGTGGATGAAGGAAACACTTCCTCGGGGCTGCAGCCGAACACCTGCGCCAGGGCTTCGCACGTAGCGCGCGCCGCGTCGATCCCGGCCTGTCCCGCGGCGCAATTTGCATTGCCGGCGTTGATCGCCACGGCGCGCACCTTGCCGCCCGTCGCGCGGAGATGCTCCTGGTCCACCAGCACCGGCGCCGCCTTCACGCGATTCCCGGTGAACGCCGCCGCGGCACTGGCCGGGGCGTCCGCCACAATCAGCGCAAAGTCCGTGCGGCCGCTGGCCTTCAGGCCTGCCTTGGTGGCTCCGAAACGGAAGCCTTTCGGTATCAGGAGTTGAGAAATATCGCTCATGGGCCCCGGGGCATCCGGCGCGTCAGTTCCTCGCCGTCTGGATTGGATTCAAAGCTTTAATCTAGCACTTGGGGGACCGATGACCGGGAACGGAACGAGCGCGGCGCAGGTCGATGAACATCTGTTTCTCGAGTTGGAACACGTCAACGTGGCGCGCGGCGAGCGCATCGTTCTGCACGACGTGAACCTGGGCATTCGCGCCGGCGAGCACGTCGCCATTCTCGGCCCCAACGGGTGCGGCAAATCCACTCTAATCTTTACCATCACCTGCCAGATCTACCCGATCGTCCAACCCGGAATGCGGGTGCGCATATTCGGGCGCGAGCGCTGGGACCTCACGCAACTGCGTAGACACTTCGGAATTGTTGCCGCGGGCCCATTCGGCAGCGAGCTTCCGGGCGAGCGCACAGCGGTCACGACCGGCCTGGATGCTGTCATCGCGGGGTTCTTCTCGGCTTCGACGCTGTGGCCCAATCTTCACGTCACCGAGGAAATGCGCGAGCGCGCAGTCGAAGCCCTTGAACGCATGGAGGCTCTTCACCTGGCCCAGCAACTCGTCGGCGAGATGTCGGCCGGAGAAAAGCGGCGCATCCTGATTGCCCGCGCCCTGGTGCATCGGCCGCGCCAACTGCTCCTCGACGAGCCATCGAACGCGCTCGATCTGGCCGCCCAACGCGAACTGCGTGATATCCTGCGCCGCCTTGCCTCGGAGGGCACCGGCCTGGTGCTGGTGACGCACCATCTCGGCGATATTCTTCCCGAGATCGAGCGCATCATCCTGATGCGCGACGGGCGCATCGTCGGCGACGGCCCGCGTGTGGAACTCCTTACCGCCTCCAGGCTCAGCGAGCTCTTCAACACCAATGTCCGCATCGGCCGCGATGACGAGTGGCTGCACAGCTGGTAAATGCAGGGACCGCAGACCAAGGGAACAGGGACCAAGGTGGGCTTCAGAGCGGGGCAGCGGTACAATGCTCGGCGGACAGCAACATCATGACTGGCAGAGGGCAAAGCGAGTTCGTCCGCTTTCCGGCTTTCGCTGCGCGTCTCTACGGAAGCCTGACCCGCGGGACGGCGATTCAACAGCAGCACCGCGAGATTGCGCATGACCTCGCTGCCCGCGTTGACCGCGGCCGAATCCTCGACGTTGGCACGGGTCCCGGCTACCTGCTCCTGGAATTCCATCGGCTCAATCCATCGCTCGAGTTGTTCGGACTCGACATTTCCCCGGCGATGGTCGACCTGGCGCGCCGGAACCTGCCAGGGCACAGCGCTGTCATCAAGCTTGGCTCAATTCAATACGCGCCGTTTGATGACAACTTTTTCGATCTCATTACCTGCACGGGTAGCTTCTATCTTTGGGACCGACCCGTGGATGGTCTCAACGAGGTCTTTCGAATCCTTAAGCCCGGTCACTCTGCCGTCTTGTATGAGACCTATCGTAATTGCGACAGCGACGCGGTACGCCGGGCAATCGAGGTTAACGTTCGGGGCGAGAGTTTCGCCAGGCGTCTTTTCGCTCCGCGCTTTTTCGCCCGGCAGTTGCGCATGACCTACGACACGAATGAGATGGAGACAATCATTCGCGAAACCCGCTTTGCGCCGAGTTATGCGATCGAACGCATTTTCCTCGCAGGAGTGCCTGCGTGGCTTCGCATCAGCCTTTGCAGGAATCTCTGAACTCTGCGACTTCTCATCCTTCGCTTCCCGCTTTCGCTCCGGGCAAGCGCTTCCTCAGCATGGCGATCTGGCCAGTGTGATGCGCCTCGTGTTCGCATACGTGGAACCACTTGCATAAGTTGTTCGTGGGTCCCCAGGGCCAGTCCTTGTCCACCGCCATCAGCCATGCGTCGTCTTTCTTGCGGAACCCGGCCAGGGTTTTCTCGCGCGTCTCGTGCAGGATGCCGACGTAGTAGTCGCGGTCGTGTCCCTTGATCGTCTTCCGCCCGGCATCGCCGAGATCCATCGCCGGATCCCACTTTTTCTTCACCTCATCCGGCCAACTGTCCCACTTCATTCCCTCAAAAGTGTGCATTCCGTAATAGACTTCCGTTGCAGCCAGGTGGAGCATCAGCGCCCCGATGGTATTCGCGCTGGCGTCGAACAGCACATCCAGATCGGTTTGCGACAGTCCCTGAG
>Ga0335077_10008770_pt1 | contig 12542 bp, 11 predicted proteins | sample Lox_Sample_31_FD_207151 | JGI IMG/M metagenome (GOLD analysis project Ga0335077, IMG submission 207151) | Soil microbial communities from Loxahatchee National Wildlife Refuge, Florida, United States - Lox_Sample_3.1 | ecosystem: Environmental > Terrestrial > Soil > Wetlands | place: USA...
ACGCTGCGAGCGATGGGATTCCCGACCACCATGTTCACCGTGCTGTTTGCGCTGGCGCGCACCGTCGGCTGGATCGCGCAGTGGAAGGAGATGATCGAGGACCCGCACCAAAAGCTCGGCCGCCCGCGCCAGCTCTATACCGGCTCGCCGCGGCGCGAATATGCGCCGATCTCGAAGCGCAAATAGCCTGCCGCTGCAGGCCGCGGCGAGGCTTCAAGCGAGGCGCCGCGGCGCGTAGCCGAGCGCTGGAGTAGCGTTGCGGCCACGGCGCGCCAGATCGAGCACGACGGTCGCAGCTTTGTCGCTCGGCCCGAGATCGCCGACCGACATGATCGACGGCAGCGCCGCAAAGGCCTCGGTTTGCCGTTGCCGTTCCACGGTGTCGGCCAGGAGTGGCGCCAATGCCGCGGCAAGGCGTTCGGGCGTGCAGTCGTGCTGCAGAAACTCCGGCACCACATTCCTGCCCAGCACCAGATTGGCGAGAATGATGCTCGGCACCCGGGTGTGAAGGCGCAATGCCCGGGCGATGATCTCGTCAACGAACGGCAACCGGTAGGCCGCGACGGTCGGCACACCGGCAAGTGCGAGTTCGAGTGTGATCGTACCCGATGCTGCGAGCGCGGCGCGGGCTTGGCGAAGGGCCGTCCGCCTCTCGGCCGGTTCAACAACGATGCGCGGCTTGATCGGCCAGGACGAGGTTTCCTCACGGACCTTTGCGAGAACTTGCGGGACGGTCGGCAAAACGAGCTCGGCCGGCACGCCCTGGGCTGCCAGCAGGTTTAGCGTCGCACCGAATATCGGCAACAGGCGGCGGATTTCACCGAGCCGGCTACCGGGCAAGATCGCGAGCAGCGGCGGATCGCTTTGCCGTCGCGCAAGGTCCGCCGGCCCCGGATGCAATTCACCGACATGCTCGATCAGGGGATGGCCGACATAGATACAGGGCGGCCCGTCGAGCTGGCGGTGGATCGCCGGCTCAAACGGCAGGATCGCCAGAACGCAGTCGATATAGGAGCGCATGGCGCGGGCGCGCCCGGGCCTCCAGGCCCAGACCGTCGGCGATACATAATCGAGAATCGGAATTGCTGGCGCGAGACGGCGCACGCGACGCGCCACACGATGAGTAAAGTCCGGACTGTCGATGACGACGAGTGCGTCGGGTTGCGAGGCAATCACGGCATCTGCAGTCGCGCGGATCGCGCGCAGGATTTTCGGCAAATTGCGCGCAATATCGCGGACGCCGATAATGGAGATCGCCTCAGTCGAAACCGCGCTTGCTATGCCGGCGGCGCTCATGGCGCGGCCGCCGACGCCGTCGAGCATGACGGCGTCGCCTTCGCGCGAGCGCAAGGCACGAGCCAGCGCGCCGCCAAGACTGTCCCCCGATTCCTCGCCGGCGACGAGAAAGACCGACAGCGTCCGGCCCGACTTGGCGTTCATTGCGGCGCGCCCGCGGCGACGCCGACGACGAACATGCGGGCCCTGTCGGCGCAGGCAATAGTTTCGCCGGGATCAGCAACAATGGTACTGCCGGCCGCAACCGCGATACCGGCGAGACCGGCCGCAATTGCGTTTTCGACGGTCCGCGTTCCGATCGACGGCAGATCGAACCTACGGTCCTGCCCGGGTTTCGGCGCCTTGACCAGAACGCCAACACCCGCCGCGTTGACGACGCGACGTTGACGCCGCATTTCCCCGATCCGGAGCAGCATATTGTCGGTGCCTTCGGCCGCCTCGACCGCCAACACATGATTATCGGCGACGATTGCCGCCTGGCCAACGTCGAACGGCCCCATCGCTGCAATCAGTGCCAAGGCGCGCGCGATGTCGGAGCGGTCACGCTCCGTCGGCTGCACGCTGCCAAGCACGCCAAGCGGCGCCATGATTTCGGCGGCGACCTGCTCGACACCGATGACGCGCAGCCCACCAGCCTCGATCATGCGGGCAACTGCCGAAAGCAAATGATCGTCGCCGCCGCGAAAAGCCCGCACAATGCGTGGCAGCAGGCACAGCGTCCGCCAGTCCAATCGAACTGCGCTCAATGACGGCCGCATCAGCGTGCCGATCAAAAGCACCTCGCTGCATTGCTCTTCATGCGCGAGGCGCAGGAAGCGACCGAGCTGTCCGATCGCGATCCAGTGATGCGGATAACGTTCGATGAGCGCCGCATCGGCCCAATTCCGCAGGCCGAACATGACGAGGCGACGCCCGCTCTTGGCGACGGCATCCGCGACGGCGGCGGGAAACGTACCGCCGCCGCAGATAATGGCGAGCGCACCAGGCGCGGCGGCCGCGCCATCACTGCCAGCCGCGCTCGCTCGATCACGCTGCATCGTCGTCGCGGCCGTGCCTGTCGCGGGCCAACATCAATTGCCGCTTGCCGCCAGAGCGGATGAAGGCCAGGAGGCGTTCTATTCTTGGATCGGCGCCGAATTCCCGGCTCACCGTTTCGATCTTGTCGGCAAACGGGCCCGGGCCGAAAAACAGCGCCCGATAGGCGCGGCGCAACTGCAGGATTTCACCGCGGGTCGCGCCGCGCCGGCGCAGCCCGACCACGTTCAGGCCGACCAAATTGCCGAGGGCGCCAATGGCAAAGCCGAAGGGGATGAGATCATGCGCGACGCCGCAGAGGCCCGCCACCATCGCGCCCTCACCGATCCGAACGTACTGATGCACAGCCGCATGACCACCGAGGAACGTGTTGTCGCCGATCGAGACGTGGCCGCCAAGCGACACATTATTGGCGAAGGTCACTGCATTGCCGACTTGGCAGTCGTGACCCACATGGCTGCCGACCATGAACAGACAGCGGTCGCCGACCCGCGTCACGCCGCCGCCGTCCTCAGTCCCGGTATTCATGGTGACGGCCTCGCGCAGATCGCAATGCGTGCCGATCTCAAGCCGCGTGGCGCCGCCGCGATACGACACCGATTGTGGCGGCCCGCCGAGCGAGACGAAAGGATAGATGACCGTGCCCTGGCCGATTGTGGTCACGCCGGCAATGTGCACGTGGGCGATCAGGCGCACGCCGCTCCCAAGCTCGACCTGCGGCCCAATTATGCAATAGGGACCGATCTCGATATCGGCCGCGAGGCGTGCGCCGTCGGCCACGCGCGCCGTCGGATCAATCGCCATCTAAACACCGGCGATCATGGCGCCAAGCTCGGCTTCCGCGATCAGCGTGTCGCCCACTTTGGCCTCGGCCCGATACCACCACATATTGCGGCGTCGCGCGATTTTATCGACGTGATAGGCCAGTGTGTCGCCCGGCACGGCGGGCTTGCGGAATTTTGCCTTGTCGATCGTCAGAAACAGCACCGTGCGGCTCTCAGCAGGCGCCGGCTGCTCCACCAAGCGCAGGCACAGCACGCCGGCCGTCTGCGCCATTCCCTCGATGACGAGGACGCCAGGCATGACCGGATTCTCCGGAAAATGACCGAGGAATTGCGGTTCGTTGATAGTAACATTCTTGATGCCGATGCCGTGCTCGTCGCCGCGAATATCGGTGACGCGATCGACCATGAGGAAAGGATAGCGGTGCGGCATGAGCCTCAGGATTTCGTGAATTTCGGCGACCCCGAGGCTGGCATTCATGGCTTGCCTCCCTCAGGGTTGCCCGCCTTGCGCGCCAGGCGCCGCAAGGCCGCAACGCCCTTCATGAAATCGCGCACCGGCTGGGCGGGGGAGCCGATCCAGCTCGCGCCGGGCGGGACGTCGGACATGACGCCAGCCTGGGCGCCGAGAACGGCGCCGGCGCCGACCGTGACGTGGTCGGCAACTCCCACCTTGCCGGCCATCATGACGAAATCCCCCACTTTGACGCTGCCCGACAGGCCGACCTGTCCGGCGATCAGGCAATGTCGCCCGACCACGACGTTGTGCGCGATTTGCACGAGATTGTCGATCTTGGTGCCCTCACCGATGATGGTGTCCCGGGTCGAGCCGCGATCGATCGTGGTGTTGGCGCCGATCTCAACGTCGTCTTGAATGATGACGCGCCGCGTCTGCGGAATCTTGCGGTGGCCTTTGGGGTTCGGCAGATAGCCGAAGCCGTCCTGTCCAATCCGCGCTCCCGGGTGAATGATGACGCGATCGCCCAAGAGGGCGTGGACGACCGAGGCTGCCGCGCCAATCGCGCAATTGCGACCGACGGCGACATCCGGTCCGATCACTGCGCCGGCCGCGACCACCGTGCCCGACCCGATTTCAGCGCGCGGACCGACGATTGCGAGCGGATCGATGGTGACACCGGATTCAAGCCGCGCCGACGGATGTACATGCGCGCCTGCGCCACGACCGGCGTCTTCCGTAAACAGCGATGTCGGCCGCAGCGCCTCGGGAAACAAGGCGCGCGCCACCTCGACGAAGGCGCGATATGGCTCATCTGTCACCAGGACGGCGAGCGCGGGCGGTCCCGCACCTACAAAACGCGGCAGAACGAAGCACGCCCCGGCGCGGGTGCCGGCGAATTCGGCAAGGAATTTGGGCCGGTCGAGAAAGCTGATGTCGGATGCGACCGCGGTGTCGAGGGGGGCAATATTCTCAATTGCCCGCGCGAGCAGATCGTCTCGATGCGGCGTCGCGCCGGTGAGCTTGGCGATCTCTCCAATCGTCAATTTGCGTTTGCGCGGCAGGAAATTCGGCATCGGCCGTCCGTGACGAAAGCCAAGCCGCGTCTAGAAGTGAGTTCCGCCGCCGAAGCTGAACCACTGCTTGCGGTCGAAAGCCTGCTTCAGGATTGGATAAGCGAAGTCGAAGCGCAACGGACCGAACGGCGAATCCCAGATGATGCTGGCGCCGGCCGAGGCACGGATGTACGGCGTATCGGTATATTGCATCGCGCAGAAGCAGTTCACCCCGTTGACGAGGCCGTTGATTTCCCCGGTCGCGGGGAACGACGTCTCGCCTTTGTAGTCCCAGACCGAACCGGCGTCGACGAACACGGCACCACGAACACCGGTGTCCTTCGGGAGGAAGTAGAATGGATATTGAAACTCAAGGCTGGCGCCCCAATACATGGTGCCGCCGATCGCGTCATTCGCCGTTCCGGGCGTGATGTCGCGCGGACCGATACCGGCCGGCTGGAAGCCGCGGACCAAGTTCGGACCCATCTTGAAATCGTCGAGCATGCGCACTTCTTGGCCGCCCAGGCCGATAATATTGCCGGCTTGCAGATGCAGCAGGCCGACCAGATCGGGCACGACTTCGTAGTAGCCGCGCAGCTCTACGGTCGAGCGCATAAAGGCGACATCGCCGCCAGCACCGGCGAAATCCTGACCCGCGGTGATGAGCAGGCCGTTGGTCGGCCGCTTGTTGTTGTCGAGCGTGTTGAAGGTCATTCCATAGCCCACCATCGACGTCAGCGTGGCGCCTTTGGCCAATTCGGCACGGACCGGCAGCGATGCCTGACCGTAGGTAAAGCAGCTTGTCTGACCGCCGGCCGCAAGCGCGTTCTGATAAGCGGCATTCGCAGTCGCATTGGTGCCGTTCGGGAAGACGCCCGCGCTCAAAGCCGCCGGCGTCGGGAACGTGGTCGCGAAGTCCGGATCGAGGTTGTTACAATCGTTGAGGTAGGTCGGCAGCGTGATCTTCTGCGTGTAGATCGAGTAGCGAAGCTGGAACGAGAGATCTTCCCGTATTGGAATGCCCAGCTTCAGGTTGCCGCCGATCGACTCCGTGCCGTAGGACAGGTAGCTGTTGGCCAACGTCCGTCGGGCAAAGAAATCGACGCCGGCGCCGAAACGCTCGCCGAGGAAATATGGTTCGGCGAAGTTGAGCTCGATGCCGCGGGTATATTCACCGTAGCTGATGGCTGCCCTGGCGTAGCGACCAGTGCCCAGAAGGTTGCGCTCCGACACCGACATCTGCGCCAGCCAGCCTTCGGCAGTGGAGTAACCGCCCATGATCGAGAAGTCGCCGGTCGACTGCTCCTCGACATTGACATTGATCACGACGCGGTCCGGTGCCGAGCCCGGTTCATTGGTGATCTTCACCGACTTGAAGAAGTTTAGATTCTTGATCCGCCGCTCGGCGCGGTCGACCAAGGCGCGATTGTATGGATCGCCTTCCGCGATATCGAATTCGCGGCGGATGACATAGTCGCGGGTGCGGGTATTGCCGCGAATGTTGATGCGCTCGATATAGGCGCGCGTGCCTTCATCGACCACGTAGACGATACCGATCGTGCGCGTCTGCGGATTGCGGTCGCCGCGTGGCCGTATATTGGCAAAGGGATAGCCGCGGCGAGCCACCTCTACGGTCATGTCTTCGACCGTTTTTTCGACGGCTTCACCGTTGTAGATGCCGCCAGAATGCGTGTACAGGACCGATTGCAGGCTCCCCGAATCGACGGCTTGGACATTCGATTGAATGTCGATCTTGCCGAACTTGTATTGCGGGCCTTCCTCGATCGTGAAGGTGATGATGAAGCCCTTCTTGGCGGGATCGTATTCGCCGGTCGCGGATACGACCTGAACGTCGGCATAGCCGTGTTTGAGATAGAAGCGCCGCAGCAGATCGCGATCGGCTTCGATGCGGTCGGGGTCGTATACGTCGGTGGTCTGCAGGAAGCTCAGCCAGTTTGATTCGGCGGTCTTGATCACCTCCTTGAGGCGCCACGCTGAATAGCTCTTGTTGCCGACGAAGACGATCGATTTGACGCCGGTCTTCTCGCCTTCCTGAATGACAAAGATCAGGTCGACGCGATTGTTCGGCCGCTCGATGATTTGCGGGACGACCGTGACGTCGAAACGCCCGTTGCGATGATAGACTTCGAGGATGCGCTGGGTGTCCGCCTGCACCGCGGGGCGCGACAGCGAGCCGCGCGCCTTGGACTGGATTTCCTCCAGGAGCTGCTCGTCCTTGACGCGGTGATTGCCCTCGAAAGAGATTCGGTTGATGACCGGCGCCTCGACCACAGTGACGACGATACGGCCGCCGGCTTGTGAGATGTGCACGTCCTGAAACAGGCCGGACGCGTAAAGCGCCTTCAATGCGGCATCGATCTTGGCGGCGTCGAGCCGTTCGCCCGGCGCCACCTTGAAATAGGAGCGAACAGTATCCGCCTCGACGCGCCGGTTGCCTTGGACGACGATCGAGCTCGCAGTCAATGCCGTTTCTGCCGGCGCGGCAATCGCCGCGTCGCGCTGAAAACCAACGATACTCCCGACGAGGAGCAAGCCGGCCACGACAAGCCCTCGTCTCACCCGCACACACATATTCATGCGCTAAGCGCCCTTATCCCCCTGGTGGCCGCCCCCTTTACCGGGGTGTCCGCTTTCTCCTTCGGCTCTGTGTGCGCTCAATGTCCCCATTTTGCTGGGTTGTTTCCCCATTCCACGACCCCGTACCGGCACTCCGAAATGCATCTGCATCCCCCGCGCGCATTTCCCCATCCCAACAGCCTAGGAGGTTGCCAAATGAACTATGTCATTGAATGTTGCAAATATCATCAACATCAAAACAATTGCGAGACCTATGCGGAAACCCACCTCCTGGGCTCGTTCGGACAATGGACGGCCGCGCAACGCCTCGATTGAATAGAACAAAAGATGACCGCCATCGAGAAGAGGGATGGGAAACAGGTTGAGCAGGCCAATCGAGACCGACAGGACAGCAGCGAGGTGAATGAGCGCCGCGAAGCCAACGCTTGCCACCTGGCCGGACATCTGGGCAATGCGAATCGGACCGCCGAGTTGATCCGCCGCTTCCCGCCCAACGATGACGCCGCCGATATAGCTCAAGGTGCGGTCAATCACGAACCAGGTTTCCTGGACACCTAGCCAGACCGCCTCCGGCGGCGAGACAGGCTGAAATTTCAGGTCTTCGGGTCCGGGCGAGCGCGTGATGCCGAGAATGCCGAGGCGATGCAGATTGCCGAAGGCATCCTTGACCTCTTTGAGTGCCGGGGTGGCTTTGAGAGTGAGTTCACTGCTGTCACGCTTGATTGTGACTTCGAGCGTCTTACCGGCGCTCTCGCCGACGACACGCTGCATCTCGGCAAAGTTCGCGATGGCATGTCCGTCGATGGCGACGACAGTGTCACCGGGTTGGAAGCCGGCTGCCGCGGCTGCGCTGTCCGGCTGCACGGCGTCCACGCGGGCGCTCATGCTTTGCTTGCCGTACAGCATGAAGATCCCGGCGAAGATCACGACTGCCAATACGAAATTGGCAATTGGCCCGGCCGCTACGATGGCCGCCCTTTTCGGCACCGACTGATAGAAGAAGCTTTCCGCGCGCTCGCGGGCATCCATCGTCGCGAGGCGCGGCGCATCGGGCGTGCTCGCCGCACTCTCGTCGCCGAAAAACTTGACGTAGCCGCCGAGCGGAATCGCCGCGATCTTCCACCGCGTGCCCCGGCGATCGTTGAAGCCGATGATCTCCGGGCCAAATCCGATCGAAAACACCAGGATACGCACGCCGCATCGCCGCGCGATCAAGAAATGGCCGAGCTCATGGAAGAACACGACCAGGCTGAGGACGAATAGAAAAGGGATCAAGTAGGCCGTGACCCCTCCTCCAAGCGCGTGCAAATGTGAGAGAAAATACGACCCCATGCCGGTGCCCGACGCCCCCCAAAAACCCGTCCCTGTCGCCAACTTTAGGATGCCATTGCGGCAATTTCGGGCAAGAGGTCGGTAGCCCACCTTCTTGCGTTATGGTCAACGGCGATGGCTTCTTCGACCGATTGTGGCTCCGCCACTTCACCGCGCCGTTGTGCCGCGTCCAGCGTCGCCTCCACCAGTGCGGGAATGCCGCAAAATCCCACCCGCCCGGCGAGGAATTCGCGCACCGCGACCTCGTTCGCAGCGTTGAGAATTGTCGGTGCCGCGCCGCCCGCCGCCAGAGCGCGTCGCGCCAGGGCGAGGGCCGGAAAGCGGACCGGATCGGGCTCCTCGAAGGTCAACGATGACACGCTCGCCAAGTTGAGCCGCGCTGCCGGCGTCGCCATGCGAACCGGCCAGGCGAGACAATGTGAAATCGGGATGCGCATGTCCGGTGTGCCGAGCTGCGCAATGACCGAGCCGTCGCGGAACTCGACCAGGCCATGGACCACCGATTGCGGATGAACGACGACGCCGAGCTCGTCGGGCTGCAGCGCAAACAAGTGATGGGCCTCGATCAATTCAAGGCCTTTGTTCATCAGCGTTGCAGAATCGATCGTGACTTTGGGTCCCATGACCCATGTCGGGTGCTTGAGCGCCTGCTCAACGGTCACTTTGCGTATGGCCTCCAACGGCCAAGTGCGAAACGGTCCGCCTGATGCGGTGAGCACGATGCGCTGAACGTCCTCGCGGCGTCCGGAGCCCAGCGCCTGGAAGATTGCATTGTGTTCGGAATCGACCGGCAGCACCGTCGCCCCGCACGCCGCCGCGCGACGCATGAACAGTGCGCCGGCACAAACCAGGCATTCCTTGTTCGCGATCGCGACCGTGGCTCCGCGCTCGGCCGCGGCCAGTGTCGGCTTCAGGCTCGTCGCCCCGGTGATCGCAGCCATGACCCAATCCGCCGGACGCTGGGCCGCCTCGACGATCGCGGCTTCGCCGGCCGCAGCCTCGATTCCGGAGCCCGACAATTCGCGCTTGAGCTCGTCATAAGCCGCCGGATCCGCGACAGCGGCAAAACGGGCGTCGAATTCGCGCGCGAGCCGCGCCAGGGCCCCCGCATTGCGCAAGGCAGTCACGGCCTCGACCCGATAACGACCAAGATCGCGCCGCAGCAGGTCAGCAGTGCTTGAGCCAATGGAGCCGGTCGCACCAAGAAGGGTTACCGAACGCGGCACCGGCTCGGGGCGCGGTCTGGCTTTGGGCTGCGGCTGCTTCATCGCGCTACCATAGCAGCAAGCCGCGAGCCGGTGCATCCATGCCCTCGCGCAGAATTCCGATGACCAGTGCAGCCAGTGCTGCAACGAGAAAGCCGTCGAGCCGATCCATGAGTCCGCCATGACCGGGAATTAGATGGCTGGCGTCCTTGGCGCCGAAGCGTCGCTTCACTGCGGACTCGAACAAGTCGCCCGCCTGCGCTACGGCCGAAAGCCCCACGGCAATCAAGCCGAGCATCACAAATGCGTTGAGACCACCCACGCAAGCTATTGAAATACCGCCGATAAGTGCCCCTACCAATCCACCCAGGGCACCCGCCCAAGTCTTGTGTGGACTAATTTTCGGCGCCAAGAGCGGCCCGCCAATCGCCCGGCCCACAAAGAACGCGAGGCTGTCGGTGCTCCACACGACTGCGGCGAGAAATAGGATTACGAGCAAGCCGAATTGCGCATCGCGACGCAGGAGCGACGGACCAAGAAAAGCGCTGCCGGCGTACAGCACGCCACCGGCCGCCCACATGGCCGAGATCGGTCGCGCTCCGGCATACTGCGACACCGTTGCAGCAAGGCCTGCCACCACAGCGCCAATGATGATCGCGCTTGCAGCACCCGCTGGGCGATCGAGCCCGGTGAGCCACAGCGCCACGAGCGTGGCGGCAAGCCCCGGGACAAGTGCCCTGAGATCGGCCCGACCGGTCACGAGCCGCGTCCACTCCCACAATATGATCGCGGCGGACACCGCCCATAGCCCGGAAAATATCCAGCCGCCGGCATAGGCTGCCGCGAGCGCGATCGGCGCCAACACCAAAGACGAAGCAACGCGCGGCCAGATCGTGCTCGCCTTTGCGTCGGTCGCCGCAGCAAGTGGCCGGTTTGCGCCAGTGTCGCGATGGTCGGGTTGAATCACGAGCCGGTCTGGGCGATCAGACCGCCGAAGCGCCGCTCGCGCCGCCGATATTCGGCGATGGCGCTTTCGAGCGTCGCCTGGTCGAAATCGGGCCAGTAGACCGGAACGAAGACCAGTTCGCTGTAGGCCGCCTGCCAAAGCAGGAAGTTGGACAGCCGCTGCTCGCCGCTGGTGCGGATGATCACATCGGGATCCGGCAGGTCGGGCGCATCAAGGTGCCGGGCGAGCATTTCCGGCGTGATGTCCTGAGCCGCGAGCTCACCTCGCGCCACCTTTTCCGCCAAGCGTCGCGCGGCGCGGGCGATCTCCTGTCGCGCACCGTAGTTGAAGGCCACAACCAGCGTGAAGCCGTCATTGTTGCACGTCAAATCCTCGGCCTCTTCGAGGAGCTGACGAATGTCCGGCGTCAGATCGGCGCGTTCTCCGATCACGCGGACGCGAACATTGCTCTTGTGCAATTCGGCAAGGTCGTTGCGGATGAACCGACGCAGCAGCGTCATCAGGTCGCGAATCTCGGATACCGGCCGCGACCAGTTTTCCGAGCTGAACGAGAAGATCGTCAGGGTTGAAATGCCAAGCTCATGGGCAGCGCGTACAGTCTTGCGCAGTGCCAGAACGCCGCGGCGGTGACCCTCGACGCGCGGCAGGCCGCGCGCGGCCGCCCAGCGTCCGTTGCCATCCATGATGATGGCGACATGCCGCGGGGTATCGTAGCTCTCGCTTGCCGCCCCGAGCTGTGGCGCCGCATCGCTTGTGGTACTTGCCGCGTCGCTCAAACTGTCATGATCTCCTTTTCCTTGCCGGCCAGCATTTTCTCGACCTCGGCGATCGTCACATCGGTCGCTTTCTGCACTTGCTCTGCCTGGCGCTTATGCTCGTCCTCGCTGATCTTGTGATCCCTTTCCAGCGATTTGAGGAGATCGAGGCCATCGCGGCGCACGTGTCGCACCGCAACGCGCGCGGCCTCGGTGTATTTGTGTGCAACTTTGACGATTTCGCGCCGCCGCTCCTCATTCAATTCTGGAACGCGCAGCCGCAGCACCTGACCTTCGGTCGACGGCGTCAAGCCGAGATTGGCCGCGGCGATCGCTTTCTCGACTGCGTGAACCATCGAGCGGTCCCAGACCTGGACACTGAGCAGCCGCGGTTCCGGAACGCTGATCGTAGCCAACTGATTGAGCGGCATGTGGCTGCCATAGGCCTCGACCTGCACATGCTCAAGCAAGCCGCTCGATGCGCGTCCGGTGCGCAAGCCGGCAAGCTCCTGCTTGAGCGAGGTGACGGCTCCCTGCATGCGACGCTTGAGATCGTTCATGTCGAATGTGGCCTGTGCCATGGCGCGCTCTCCGCGATCAGCCTTGCCGGCTGGCGTCCGTGCTTGCGTTCGCCCGGACGCGTATAGCCTAGCCGACGGTGGTGAAATTTCCTTTCCCGCACAGGACGGTCGTGATCGCGCCCTGGTTGCGGATCGAGAACACGATGATAGGCATCCGATTTTCCCGGGCAAGCGCGAACGCCGTGGCGTCCATGATCTTGAGGTTCTTCTCCAGCGCCTCCTGGTGCGTGAGCGTCTTGTACCGGGTGGCGGTGCGATCGTGCTTCGGGTCGGCTGTGTAGACGCCGTCGACGTCGGTTGCCTTGAGGACAGCGTCACAGCTCATCTCGGCGGCGCGCAGGATGGCCGTCGTATCGGTCGTGAAATACGGATTGCCGGTGCCTCCGGCAAACACCAGGATGCGCTGATCCTCAAGGTGCCGGAGCGCACGCTGGCGCTCGTAAGTCTCGCAGACTTGCGGCATGGCGAGCGCCGACATC
>Ga0335077_10008771_pt1 | contig 12542 bp, 9 predicted proteins | sample Lox_Sample_31_FD_207151 | JGI IMG/M metagenome (GOLD analysis project Ga0335077, IMG submission 207151) | Soil microbial communities from Loxahatchee National Wildlife Refuge, Florida, United States - Lox_Sample_3.1 | ecosystem: Environmental > Terrestrial > Soil > Wetlands | place: USA: Florida...
CAAAGGACGAACTTGACGTGGTCCGTAGTGGCGTAGGGGGAGAGAATCAGCAGGCTGTCTGGGATTGTCGGAGCGCTGGCATAACTCCACTCGATGACATCGGTCGCGCGCGTGCCGGTGGCTGTCGCCGTGAGTGTGGTGTCGCAGGCGCCTGGGCCGATCGCGGTGTTCGTGAGCTTGGAAGTCCCGGAGGCGATGACCAGGGCCGCTCCGGTCGTGCACCCCGTGCAGGTGCCGCTGATCAGGTCAACGTAGGCGGTAGTGACATTGTAGCCAAATGTCGCAAGTCCGCTGGAGTGGCTGTAGCTGCGCGAGCCGACATAGGTGTTCTTGCTGACAGCGCTGCTTTGTCCGTCGGCGAAGCCGTAGCGGTACGTGTGTCCGTTATAGCTGTGCGCGGTTGAACCGGTGATTACGTTGGAGCGTCCGCTAATGACATAGGCATCATAGGTTCCATCGTGGGTCCAAGACGCCCACTGACTGAACACCCCTGTAAGTTGATTGAAGTCTCCCTCAACCTCGATACCGTTGCCATAGCTATGGTCGGAGCGCAGCCCTTCGATCCGATTTTCTGCTGAACGAGTATCGATGTACAACCCTTCATCACAAAATTCGGAGACCGTGTCCCGAATCCAATTGTTGCCATTGTAGATGACGATGCCGTCAACATACATGTTGCCGGAGGTCGGGCCACCACCGTAAGTTTGCAGGCTACAGCCAACCTCGGAATCTTTGATTAGCCCGTCAGTTCCGCCCAGGTAGATCACGCCGGAATGCTGGCCACGCCTATGGTTGAGCAAGGAATTGATTACCAATAGGTCATCCACATAAAGAGAAGTACCCGACTCCCAGCGCACGCATTCTTCTCCAAAGTTGTCGCAAGCGACATTCGGCCCGACATAGATCCGGCTGCCGTGAGGGATATATACTCCCCGATCGCCTGACCCAGACCCCTTGCCGTAGAGTTCCAGTCCAACGACCCCTGCCCCCACTGCGTTATTGGCAACACTCACGACGGCGGTTCCTCCCGTTGCGTCAGCGGTTTTCACAATCGTGGTCGGGTTGCCAAATCGGCGCGCGTAGACCGTAAAAAACTCCATCCCGCCGGAAAGGATCACGCCAGTCGGAAGGGTAATATTGGCAAGACAAGTTCCTGGGGGAAGCACGACCAAGCTAGGAGTGGCTCCGTTGTTGGCGGCGTTGATGGCAGACTGGAGGCTGGCCGAGTCGTTGCTGGACCCGTCGCACTTCACGCCGAAACTACGCGCGTCAAGGCTCCTGGTCGCGTTCACAGGAAGCGTGCTGGCTGGGATGGGCTGGGCGACCATCGATTCGACTGGCAGAAGGCGTACCCCAAACCCTGAGTTGGCCCCTCGGTTGCTAAGAGACCGCTGGGCAAGCAGCCAGCCGCAGACAAGAAGCAAGGTAACGAACAGCCAGAACCTACGCGGTCGTACTTGCAAGAGAGGCCTCTGAAGAGCAGACTGCCGCCCCTGGTCGAATGCTAAGGTAGCGGAGCTTTCAACCAGAAGCGAATGCATGATAAGTCAAGAAAGTCCGCGCTGGCCATCACTCGCTGTCTGGAGCCGAAACCAGGGCCGGCCGATATACCTGGCTATACGTACCGGCCTCCTGCGTGAGCATAAGCCTCGGGACGGCGAGCATCCACCTGGGAGGCAATCCATGGGTAAGTCTTGGCCAACCCTTCTTTCAGGGACATGCTGGGCGCCCAACCCAGTTCAGTTCGAATCAGCCGGTTATCTGAATTGCGTCCACGAACTCCGGTCGGACCCGCGCAGTGGTTCATGGTGAGCCTTTTCCCGGCAATCTGCATGATCATTTCTGCCATCTGATTGATGGTGACCATTTCGTCCGAGCCGATGTTCACCGGGCCGCGGGAGTCGGAATTCATCAACCGGCGCACGCCCTCAATGCATTCGTCTATATAAAGGAAGGAGCGAGTTTGCTGGCCGTCACCCCATATCTCCAGGATGCCGCCACTCTCCTGCTCAGCTACCTTGCGGCAGAGTGCGGCTGGAGCCTTTTCGCGGCCACCTTGCCAGGTACCCTGGGGTCCAAAGATGTTGTGAAAGCGGGCTACACGCACATCCAGTCCATGGTTGCGAAAGAAAGCGAAGTACAGCCGCTCGCTGAAGAGCTTTTCCCATCCATACTCGCTGTCGGGCGCGGCCGGATAAGCTGAGGATTCAGCGCAGTTGGGATTCTGCGGGTCTTCCTGGTTGTAGGCCGGATACATGCACGCCGAGGACGAATAAAACACCTTTCGCACACGCTTCTGTACGCCGTAATGCGCCATATGCAGGTTGATCATCGCGGAGTTGTGCATCACGTGGGCATCGTTATCGCCGGTGAAGATGTAGCCCGCACCCCCCATGTCGGCGGCCAATTGGTAGGCTTCATCGAACTCTCGATCCAGTGCCTTCCCCCAACTTGCGGCGTCCCGGAGATCGGCAACCATGAAGTCATCGGCCGTCGTGGGGCTGAACTCGGGATGCTTCAAGTCCACGCCGCGAACCCAGTAGCCCTCGTTCTTCAAGCGGGTTACCAGGTGGCTGCCGATGAATCCACCTGCGCCACATACCAGCGCATTCTTGACCGACATCGATCCTCCTAGAATTGAGACTGCGGAAAAGTCATCTGTTTAACTTTTGGCGTTCTGCTCACAGCGCCGACTTCAGCCGGAAATGCGACCTTCCGAGTCGGGGTCTCCTTACCAAGGGCAGGATACGGTGACGGGAGTTCATTTGGCAATCGGCAAACCGCGCTGCGCGTGCCGAGTGCAAAGTAAAACACCGAGAGGAAACGCTGCGCGATTTCCTCGACCTGAAATGTGTTTTCGGCGTAGCGGCGCGCATTGGCCGCATATCGCTGGCGCAGTGATTCGGACCGAAGCATTCGTTCGGCCGCCTCGCTCAGCGCCTGGGGACGATCCGGTGTCACCGCTTCGCCCGCCATGGCTCGCTGCACAATCCGGGCAGCCAGATTGCATTCCGGCGCGCTCACCAGCAGTGGCCTGCCAGCGCACAAATACGCCAGGGTCTTCGAAGGAACCGCGAATGCACCACACTGCGGATCGAGCAAAGCGATCAGCACGTCGGAACTTGCCAGAACTTCGGAAAGACGATGGTAAGGCTGAAACGGCAGGAGAAGCAGCGTTCCCGGTCGGACCCGATGCGCGTTTTCGCGCAACCAATCCGCACCCGCTCCCTGTGCAATGACCACGGTGAGGACATCCTCGCGATCCTGCAGGTGCTTCGCCAGTTGTAAGAGCAGCTCGGGATTGTGCTTCATGCCCAGCGTTCCCGAGTACATGAAACAGAACTTCCCGGTAAGACCCTGTTCCTGCGCCCAGGCGGTGTTCCGCGGTCCTGGAATCACCTCGTCCAGCGGCGCCCAGTTTTCGATCACGAACGTCTTAGATGCTTCGATTTGCCACTGCTGGATAATGTCGTGGAACTCTGGAGCAATCGCGACAACCGCGTCGCTGGCACGCAGCAATCGCTGCTCCAGCCGGCGGTAGAATTGCCCAGCGCATCCGGCCAATGGCACCCGCTTTTTTTTCAGCGCAAATTCCACTCCGATGCTCAGCAGATCCTGCAGCCAGAAAACGAACTTGGCGTGCATCTGGCGGGACGCTCGCAACATCAGCTTCTGTGCATCCAAGGGAGTGTTTGCCGATAGCACAACCTCCGGTTTGAATTGCCGTATCCGCGCGCTGACGGCGCTGCCGTAGGCGCGATCGGCAAAGACACGGGACAGCACGGAATGCTTCCTGAACTCCCGCGCGATCTCCACGGCTTCGATCGTCAGGTTAGAGCGGTCATGTTCCAGAACAGAAGTCGCGCCCTTGGGCGTGTCGTTGGCCTTGAGGTACGTGTGCAGCACAGTATGGCCCGCACGCGCCAGTTCGCGGCTCAACTGGATCTCAAACGGGTGTCCGGCAAAATCGTTGACCAGGATTCTCATTGATATGACTAGGAGCGCCTTGGATCGGGCGGCGTCAGTTGCCCAGAGCAGACTCCAGGCGAAGTCGCATGCTGCTTTGGGATCCTCGAGAGATATGGGAACCGCTTTTGCTCCCGCTCTTCGCCGCCAGGGTGGCGCACTGCGCCCGAAGCTTGCAGGATGGGCTTCTCTGGCCACGCTGGCCGCCGGCCGAGGCCGTGCGCAAGGCGCGCCGCACCTCAGGGCTGTGCAACAACTCCGGCGGCAATTCCGACAATTCAGACTTCCGCATGGTCGAAATCCGAGAACGAAGGCTGCTGTAGTTCGCTGTAGAAATCTCCGGCCCCAGGTGCATAGCCGACACGGGAGAAGCGAACGGAGACGTAAGACCCTGGAGCGTATCCATCCGCTCGAAGTGCCGGCCGTAGAGGATCGGACTATCGGCCATCTGGGTTGACGTCAGCGAGTTCCCAGGATCGGACAATCCGGGATCAGGGAGACGGCCGTAACTCTGCACCAGGCTGTGAGGTTCGGAAGGATCGGACTGGAGAGCGGAGCCCATTGTGGCAGGTCCTGGCCAGCTCGAGTTCAGGCCGCCGATTACCGGACCCGGCGTTTCGTTCGATACGGAATTTGGATATACCGAGCTGGAATATGCGCGATTGGAATATGTTGAGTTGTAATACGCGCTCCCCGTGGTCGGACTCGTCTGTGGAGCGGCAGTCCCCGTGCCAATGCTCGTCGAACCAATTTGAGACCCGGGAACCGCACGAGATCCGGAAATCATGGCGCGCGACGCATTCTGATACGTTGCACTCTGCGTCGATAACGGATTCCCAACGCCAGACGGAGGCTGATGGCTCGCTGCGGCCATCGAAGCCGTCGCAAGTTCACGCTCCGTGGCATTCACCCCCGGCCCCAGCGTCCACGCACTAGCTAGAGGTGGGAAACTGCTCAATGACTGCGGCAGGGTCGTCGAGAAACCGTGATCGCCGGGATTCACGGTTGGCGCCAGCGTCCATGTGCTTGCCGGAGGCGGTAGTTTCTTCAATGGGGGCGGGGACGTTGTCGAGAGTCCAGCCGCTGCAAGCGTGGGTGTGGGCTCGAGCGTCCAGGTGCTTACCTCTTGATGCGTACCCGCTGGCTTGATTTGTGTGGAATCAACATCCGGCATTCGTGGTGCGACGAGAATGTTGGCCGGAACCTGCTGTATCTGGATCATCGTCTGCGGTGATATCTGCTGTGGGTTCGCCACCACACCGGCATTCACCTGCCGATCAATGGGCTGTACCGAACGCTGCTGTTGCTGCTGCGTCGGCTGCTGCGCTGCGGCGAATTGCGCCACCGACAATGCCAGCACGAGCATGTATCGCCGGATGTTCATGGTCCGTCTGCTGCCGATGTTCCTGATTTGTCCCGGAGGAGAACCAACGCCGCTAGTACGCGTTCCTGCTGAGCAGGATGGCATATAAGGTCATAGCGATGATCTTGAGGTCGAGGACAAGGTTCCAGTTTCTCAGGTAGTGAAGGTCATACTCCACGCGCTTTTGGATGGAAGTGTCTCCCCGGTACCCATTGACCTGCGCCCAGCCTGTAATGCCGACTTTGAGCCGATGGCGTGCGCTGTACTTGTCGTAATCGCGCTGAAACTGCTCGACGAAGTAAGGGCGCTCCGGCCGCGGCCCCACCACGCTCATATCGCCGCGCAACACGTTGAAGAACTGTGGCAGCTCATCCAGACTAGTCTTGCGAAGAAAGGCGCCAATGGGCGTGCGGCGTGGATCGGAACTGGTTGTCCATACCGTGTCGCTTTCCCTGCCGGACGACACGCGCATGGTGCGGAACTTGTACATGCGGAAGATTCTTCCGTTCAGCCCTACGCGCTCCTGTTGGAACAAGATCGGGCCTTCCGACGTCAGCCGGACAACCGCGGCGATGGCCAGCATCAGCGGTCCGGTAATCAGCAGGCACAGGCAGGAAAAAACAATGTCGAAGGCGCGCTTTGCCAGCAGATAGGCCAGCGACTCGGCCTGAGTGGACTTCAGGTTCATGACCTGCAAGGGGCCAATCTGGAAGAGCTTCTCCCGAAGGATAAAGTTGTCGCCGAAGTCGAGTACCATGCGAATCGGAAGCGCCAGCGCTTCCAGTTGCGGCCGCAGCGCGGGAATCTCCGCATATTGGGCGGGCGGTACGGCAACTACGATTTCATCAAATGGCGGATCAACTTCAAGACGGCTCAGGTCGGCGACGTCATATACGGGCGCTCCTGTAATTACCGCGTGCTGGCCCGGCAGCCGCAAGTGTCCAACCACGGTGCCGACGGCCAGCGGCCCGTGTCTGAGGCGCGAAGCCACGCGCCGGGCGAAACCGTCGGCGCCGACGACCAGGATGCGGGACGCCTTGCGCCAATGCCGGTTTCTGACAACATATGCCCGGAAACCGCTCCGCAACAGCACCGTCGCCAGCTGCAGAAGGACGGCGCTGGTGGCCAGGAACACGCGCGAGTATCGCCCCAGGTGGCTGAAGAAAACTATGACGATGATCGCGGCGTAGGTGAGCGCACAAGCCGCCATCACTCGTCTCAGGCAGAAGTAGTCCTCAAACAGCTCGGAAACGGTCGCCAAATGGTTGTGCTCAACCGCAACCGACCACACAAACGTCGTCACGATGGCGAGACGAATGTAATGGTAGAGACTGTAGCTACCCTCGGGCCGCAATCCGGCGAAGAAAGTCAGATAGAAGGCAAGCGCGAAAGCCAGCGTCGGCAACGAATAGACCAGCAACCTCAAGTAGAAGTTGTAAACAGTGATGCGGCTAGTCATACGCTTTTTCAACTGTCCGCGGCACGCACTACAGTGCGCCCGGCAGGATTTCGAATTTCCTACGCTTGCGAACCTGGGAGGGTTAGCAGAGATCAGTCTTGAAGAGCACAAGCGTGTTCGGGATGGCTTGCCTCCGAGTCGACCTGACGGCGAGCCCCGTGCCCTGAAGGTGGCGTAACAACGTTCTCATACAGGTGGGTGAGCCGAGGGAGTACTGCGCGCCAGCTGAAGGTATGTTCGACGATCATACGGGCTTTACTCCGCATCTGCTCCAACCGTGATGGATCGTTGAGCAGTGCTACGAGGACGTTGGCAGCATTGGCTGTACCGTCCGCGACGATAACACCGCCGCCACCCCGCTCCACTTCGGGCAAATTGGAAGCGTGGGTCAACACTGTCGGCACGCCGAAGCTGAGCGCCTCAAGTGCAGTCATCGGCAGACCCTCGCTCTTGGAGAGGGTTACAAAAAGTGATGCAGCAGAGAAGAGGTCGCTCTTAGCGTCGCCGAACACGGGACCGAGAATCAGTACTCGCTCGCTGTGTGGCATGGAGGTGGCAACCCGGAGTACCTTTTCCCCGTACTCGCCTTCAAGAGGTCCGGCGATGGCCAAGACCGCCCGCGGGCACGCGACGGCAACTTGCCCGAAGGCGTGCAGCAATTCCACGACTCCTTTTCCTCGGGCAACGCGCCCGAGAAAAAGAATTAACTGCGAGCTGCCGGATAGAGCCAGGCGCTTCCGGGCGGAAAGATCCGCAGCAGGGTCTGTGGTAACGGGAAGTTCGATCGCATTAGGAATGATTGCGTACGGACCAGCTGGCATAACCATCGAGTCGTTCAACTCGCCTTGGGACACGTAGCGGACTGCGTTGGCGCGCCGCCAGACCGGGCCAAGTTGGGTAGCGAAGAAGATGCGTTTTGCCGTCATCTGCTTGGACCAATCCCAGCGCGTCATAGCCCCGTGGGGTGTGATTACGTACGGCACCCCGGCGGCAATGCAGGCGCGGGCCGCGTCAACCCCGATGCAGCTCCAGATAACTTGGATATCAACCACATCGAAGTTTCGGACGCTCCCCTGCAGCCAACTTGCCAATTCAGGCGAGCGATAAAGTCTGCGGTTGAGGCGGCCGCGGACCGCGAACATCCTGACGTCCGCACGAGGATCAATCGAAACCAGTTCGCCTGCGTCTGCCCCGCGATAGCCGCAGTCGGAAGCAATCACGGTAACCTGGTGCCCGGCATTACATAACTGGGGAACTACGCCTGCAACGTGGCTGCTTAGACCTGCAGCACTTCTTGAACCGCTTCTCAGCGGACGTCCGCTTTCGCGTGCACGCACGCCACAGGCACGCGGTTGCTGGCCATCCAAGTCTTGCCTACTGTCCAAGCGGCCAAACGAGGTAAGTTGACCGATCGAGGCTCGCGCATTACAGCCTCAACAAACAACTCAAAATCGATCGCCCACTGTTCATGCGCTCGGTGCTGCACCATCTCAATCCCTTTTTTCGCGAAACGTCGACGCAGTTTTGGATCGCGCGCCAGGGTGAGCATGCGCTCGGCAAGCACAGGAGCGTTTGCGGGAGGGATAACGCATCCTCCAATTCCGTCGGGCACTCTCAGCTCGATGTCGCCAGCGGAGGAGGTGCTAATCACTGGCAATCCAGCGGCCATGGCTTCCTCCACCACCAGACCGTGAGGATCACCCAACGTGGGGAAGACGAACACGTCTGCTGCGGCATAGTAGCGAGGAATATCGGCAGGTTGGACAAACCCACCAAAAACGACGTTGGGAATGGAGGCGGCCATCGCTCGATACTTCTGCTCCTCCAACCCATCACCAAGGATTAGGAGTGACACATCCGCTTCTACCGCCCGGACACGTCCGAAGGCTTCAATCAGGTGGCGGACTCCCTTGCCTTCGAACAGGCGGCCGACATAGATGAACACGCAGCCCTTCAGCCCGAGCTGGCGTCGCAGCTCGTTGCGCTCCGCTTCCGAAACCTCGCGGGCGGAACTGAAATGTGCCAGATCGATTGTCTGGGTGACACGATGGACCCGTTGCGGCGGCACTCCGTAGCGAGAAACACGACTGGCAGCGCATGGACCCGAAACCTTCACGCCCTCCACCGTGCGGAACAATACATGCTTGAGTGCTTCCTTCCATACCGCTCGTCTTACCCAAGTATCGTAGGTAGGCAGGAAGCGGAAGGCTGTGCGGCAACCACACGCACGGGCCGCTAACGAACCCAGGACCCACGAAGCTGAATCATAGCCTGACACCAGTAAGTCCGGTGGGGCTTCACGCAGTTTGCTTCGGGCATCCCATAGAGTCCTACCGAACGCCTTGGTTTGGGGGAGATACGTGCCATGGAACAGCCATTCTGTCTCGCGAACGTCCCAACTGCGGTCGCTTTCGCGGCGGAAGCTGAACCAGCCCTCAAAATCCAGATTGCCGCGGATGGCCAAGGCGTTAAAGCGACCAACCACATACGGCGAGGGCATATTGTTCCAGTAAACCACCCGCGCTTTGCGACGGACATTAGCGGAGCAAACTGTTGGTTCCCGCTCGATCACACTACGAGATGCTTCCATTGCCCTTTCCTCCACATAGCTGGCCCAGCGTTCCGGCGTGAACTGCCAGGACAGGGCAGCGCTCGCCTGCGACATGGCCTGCAACCGCTCCAATGGCTGGGCCGACATGCGCTCCATCGCGCGCGCCAGCGCCTCCGGGTCATCTGCGCTGGTCACAAATCCGTTGTATCCATCCTGCACCAGATGGACCGCGGCGCCACACCGTTCCGTGCAGATCACTGGCAGTCCGGAGGCCGTGGCCTCGTGGATCACCACGCCCCAGGGCTCAAAGCGGCTGGGCAGCACAAAGCAGCCGGCGCGTGCGAACAGTTGCGGCAATTCCCGCGGCTGGACGAAGCCGTGGCGCTCAACTCCGGGCTCGCCGCGCAGCAGGCCGCTCATCGGGCCGACACCGGCCACCCAGAGCGGCCACGGATGGCTGCTCTGTCGACGGTAGCTGCGATAAGCCTCGATCAGGGTATCGACCGCTTTTTCCTGGGCGAAGCGGCCGACATACAGAAAGGCTCGCTCTCGCTCCGTACCTTGAGCAGTAGATGCGGAGTGAAAGGCCGAATGGTCGCAGCAATAGAGCCCACGCCAGATTTGCTCCTCGGAGAAGCCTAGCTTGCGCGCAAAGACGGCCTGCCGTTCCCCGGCGACAAAGGCGGCGTCGAACATGCGGCGCATGAAAACGGGCGAGGTCATAACGCCCAACCATTGCTTCGGCCGGCCCATCCATTGATTGTCCATGCAACAAACCCGCACCGCCCTGCCGCGGAATTCACGGCAGACGCGCCGATAGGGCGCCCGGTTCCAGGAGGCAACAATCAGCAGCTCCGGGTTGAACGCCCGTACCGCCGCAAGCAATGCCTGTTCGTCCGGCTCGGATTCGAACCGGAAGCGCTCGTCAATCCAGTCGAACTGGGTCTCATCGAACGGAGCCTCGGTGCGTGGCGACTGATAGGCAACAAACAGCTTGTTGCCGGCTCTCGCCAACGCGCGCAAGCTGGCATTCAGGTAGCCGTTCAGATTGGCCAAAAGGATTGCAGTTCTCATCGATGAAAGGCCGTCCTATGCCTCACAGATCGATCCCAAGCATCTTGTGGCTTTTGTGGCTAAGATTGCAACGCTGCCGCCGCGGTCGCGAAGAACAGGCACACGACCGAAGAGAGCGTCGTCCAAACGTCCAATTTGGTACCCGATTCGGCTCGGCAGGTTCATTCCCAGCAGCTTGCAGCCACCAATCATGAAGTACCTGAGAATAGGGCCGTGATGTCTGACGGCCAGATGATCGAAAGTCTCGTAGAATGGCATAAGCCTTGCCGGATTCATCGGTCTACAGTGCACATTCTCTTCCCGTTTTCCCAGTAGACGGGTGCCGATCGTGTGCAAGAAGGTGCGCCACGGATCCACCGCACTGAACCTTCCGCCTGGCCGCAGAATGCGATACACCTCATTGGCAACTGATTCGGTGATCATGTGGTGGAGGCATCCACCAGAGAAGACGGCGTCGAGCATGTCTGACTTGAGCGGAATCTGTTCTCCAACTGCCGCGGCGCAGTGCAGCCGGTCTTCGACGCCGCACCTTTGCGCAAGCGACCTCGCATAGATACACTCGCCATGCATCGGCGTTAGAACCCATGCTTCTGCTGCGCCAGCCAGCAGGAATTTCACCGCATGCAGCCCCTTGCCTCCCAGCTGCGCAACTCGCTTTCCCCGAATGTCGCCGAGATTTAAGTAACAATCGAGCTGGCTGGGAGCATCGTGTGGCGCATCAATCCAGACGTCAGTGGGGTATGGAAACGTGGAGGAAAATTGCGAAGCTCCCGCCGGCACGGAGGTTGATGCCCCACTAGCAAGCCTCCGTGCCTCGGCCACACAAACGGCGTTGTAAAACTCCATTTCTTCATACGCTTCGGCCCACATCCGGTTCTTCAGATCAAAGCACCTTACCTCGTCTGCCGGGAAAAGGGCCTCCGGGGCGAGTAGCATCGGCACACCGTCGACGATGGGGTATGCACAGGCGAGATCCTCGCGCAGCATTACGCGCTTGGTGGGTCCAATGGCAGCAGGCGATCCCTCCTTGCGCCACTGAAGGGACGAAGAACCGCACATGAGTTCTCTTGCTTCCTCAAGTGAGCACTCACGCAGTCCAAGTTTTGTTTCCGGACAAACGAGCACCTCGGGCTTTAGTGATCTTCCTGACTCGGGACGACGGTTTAACTGGCTTTCCACGATTCCTCACGATGTGTATTCATGGTCAGCTCGACTGGAAACTACGAAGAAAATACCCAGCAGGGAGAACGGATTGCCGCTCCCGAAAGGGTACCGATCTAAGACGTTATTTGCTAGAAACGCGCATAGTAGACCGCAGAGGGCTAGGGCCAACAGTAAATGGTGGGGAATCCGGAGTGCCCTCCGTCCCGAACACCACAAAGCCTTGGCGTACCGGACCAGAACGACCATTGCAGTGATTATGCCGCATTCATAAAGTAGGACCAGGTAACCATTGTCAATAGTTCCCATCTGATCTTCGCTGGTTCGAAATCCATGGCCCTCGATCCAAGTTCCGTCCGCTAGTGCATCGACTGTTCGACTCCACGAAAGCGAGCCGCACTGGTTATGGGAAAACGTGTGCGTCCCGGGTGAGTTGCAGCGCGGTTGTTTCAGCCTTGCCTGTCACATTCGGTCCCGCCACGCGGCCCTCTTCATCCACAGAAGCAGGAGCAGAGCCGCTCCCGCCGTAACCGAGCACTTGATGAATTTCCGTCTGTATACGCGAACTTCGCTGCCCGCGAGAGTTTCTGAAGGACTTACGCACCGACGTAGCCCGGTGCAGCGCCCCGCCAGAGATTTTCACTTGGTTAAGACCAGTAGCGAGTATCCACCGAATACCCTTGCAGTGAACGGCAGGCTGAACTTGGAAGACAGCCAGCGTGGGCCATTTGCAACTGCCCTCTTTATCGATGGGTGATGTTTAAAGAGCCCCAATGCTCCGTTTGTGTAGAAGTAGTCGATTATCTCGTGGCCGGTGTCTTTTAACGTGGCAATGGCTGACTCAGCGGTAAAGTAGTGAAGATGCCCCAAGGTGTACCGGCCCCGAACGAACGCGCTTCGCAAGACGGAGGAAACGTGGATATCGAGAGGTATGTGGTAGATCTTGAATTCCGCCTTGCGCCTGCATT
>Ga0335077_10008772_pt1 | contig 12541 bp, 12 predicted proteins | sample Lox_Sample_31_FD_207151 | JGI IMG/M metagenome (GOLD analysis project Ga0335077, IMG submission 207151) | Soil microbial communities from Loxahatchee National Wildlife Refuge, Florida, United States - Lox_Sample_3.1 | ecosystem: Environmental > Terrestrial > Soil > Wetlands | place: USA...
TGATCACCTGGGATGCGCGCGGCCACGGCGGCACCTGGGCGCCGGGCCCGTTCAGCTACTGGGACCTGGCCCGGGACGTGCTTGCCTTGCTGTCCCACCTCGGCATCGAGCGGGCCATCCTGGGTGGCATGTCCCAGGGCGGCTTCGTCAGCCTGCGCGCCGCGACGCTGGCGCCGCAGCGGGTGCGGGGCCTGATCCTGATCGACAGCCAGGCCGGCACCGAGCAAGAGGCCAACCGCCCGGGATATGAGCAGTTGCACCAGACCTGGCTGGACCAGGGACCGGGTCCGGTGCAGGAGATCGTCGCCGCCATCATCTTGGGCCCCGGCCAGTGGGACGGCTGGTACGCCAAGTGGACCGGGCAGTACGCCCAGTGGGCACCCGGCAACCTCGGCCAGCTCACCTGGCCGTTCCGGTGCCTGATGGACCGCGACGACATGACCGGCGGGCTCGGCGAGATCGGCTGCCCGGCCCTGATCGTCCACGGCAGCCAGGACGCCGCGATCCCGCTGGCCAGAGCCGAACAGATGCGTGACGGCCTGGCCGGCCCCGTCACGTTCACCGTGATCGATGGGGCATCCCACGCCGCCAACCTCACCCACCCCGGCGCGGTGAACGCCGAGATCGTGAACTTCCTGCGCACGCTGGCTGGCTAGCTGCCAGCGGCAGCTGGCGAACAGGACCCGGCCACCGCCGGCGTGGGAGTAATCGGGGGGGTCGGTGTACAGGACCAGCCCGGTGTCCGGTTGCTGGCCCGCGGCCTCCTCGCGCTCGCTGTCCGGTTGCTGGCCGGCCGCCTTCTCGCGCCCGCGGGCAAGTGCCCGCCGCCGCATCACGAGCCACAGCAACAGCAGAAGGGACTGCACGCAGATGCAGCTGCCCGCCCCCACTATGGCCCACGCCGCAGAGCGGGAGAAGGCGAGGGCGACGGCGAGGATCACCGTAGGCAGGATCGAGGTGCCAATCAGGGGAGCGCCCGCTGGCGCCAGCAAGCCGCGCACGGTGGACCGGTCGGGCCGTTCGATCCGGCCAGCCTGGAGGGCCGAGAACAGGGTCAGCACGAAAGCCAGAACCTCTCTACTCTGGGGAGCCTGGAGCCGGGTCAGCGCTGGAGGTGGGCGTGCGGGTCGTGGTGGCCGGGGCGGGTTTCGCCGGGCTGATGGCGGCGTGGCGGCTGGCCCAGCGTGGCTGCGAGGTTGTGGTGCTGGAGGCACGCGACCGGGTGGGTGGCCGGGTGTGGTCGCAGGAACTCGTCCCCGGCGACCGGCGGACCGTCATCGAAAGAGGCGCCGAGTTCGTGCTGGATGGCTACGACGCGCTGCGCGAGGTGCTGGCCGAGCTCGGCCTGGAGCTGGCGGGCACGGTGATGTCGTACTACCAGCGTGAGCCACGCGGCGGCGGGCCGGTCAGCGCGGCACAGGTGGGCGAGTGTGCTGCCTGGGTGGCTGCGGCGGCGGCCGCCGCCGCCCCGGGAAGCTCCCTCGCCGAGGTGGCCGCCGGCTGGGCAGGCCAGCCCACCGCGCTGGCTGCCTACCTGGCGCGGATGGAGACCACGGCAGGGGCCAGCGCCGGTCAGCTGTCTGCTGCGGTGGCCGAGGACGCGACCGCGGGGTTCGGCTGGCGGCCAAGCTGGCGGGTGGCGGGCGGCAACCAGCAGGTGGCCACCGGCCTGGCGCGGCGGCTCGGCCCAGCGGTGCGGCTGGCCAGCCCGGTCCGCACCGTTCAGCATGACCACCGCGGTGTCCATCTGAGCACCGCGGACGCCACCGTGACCGGGGACGCCGCGGTCATCGCGGTGCCGATGGCGGTGCTGCGCCGGCTGCCCATCATGCCCCCGGTCCCGGGCCGCCAGCGGGCGGCATGGGAGCGCAGCGGGCTGGCGCACAATGCCAAGCTGCACATGCCGCTGAACCGGCCTGCCGCGGCGTCGGCCGTGCAGAGTGTGCCCGGCCGGTTCTGGACCTGGACCGCGGCCGACGTGACCGGGCAGGTCCAGCCGGTCCTGCACGCCTTCGCCGGCACCGAGCAGGGCCTGTCGGCCCTGGCGGTGGCCGGCGGGCCGGCCACCTGGGCGGCGCAGGCCGCGGCGCTGCGCCCCGAACTGGACACCGATCCGGCCCGGGCGGTCGTCACCACCTGGAACGACGACCCCTGGGCGGGTGAGTCATACACGGCGGACACGCTGACCGCCGCGCCCGGCGACCCCGGCATCCTGGCCGCCCCCGCCGGCCGCATCCACTTCGCCGGCGAGCACACCGCCGGCCCCTGGGCCGGCCTGATGGAAGGCGCCCTGCGATCCGGGCAGCGCGTGGCCAGCGAGGTACTCGCCAGCCAGCACACCGCCCACTGACAGCGCCTCCGATCGCGGCGACGGCCAACGCCCGGCCAGGTGCCCACGGGCTGTGAAGGCCGGGTCTGCGGCCTGGTCAACGGCCCGGCGGTGCTGCCCTGTCTGGCTTACGGGCCGGCCGGGGGGCTGCTGGCTGCGGCGACGATCCTGGCGAATGCGGTGGTCGCGTCGGGCTGGGACAGGTCGGCGGGCCAGGCTTGGACCTCGGCGTGGGCCCAGATCGCCCAGCGCAGGATGGCCTGGTGGTAGTCCCACAGGAACCGCCACATCAGCCCGCTGTAGGGCAGGCGTCCGGGGAAGGGGCCGGTGCCGTCGAGGTATTGCCGGGCGATCATCTCGCCGAAGCGGAGCTTGGCCAAAGAGCTGCTCGCCGATGACCTGATCGACCACAACCCCTACCCCGGCCAGCCGCCCGGGCTCGAGGGGCACAACTGGGCGGCGACAGCACGCGGCGACCGGGTAAGGCTGGCCCGGCGCTGCTGGTCCCCTGTGTGCACGCAAACGATCTTGTGGCCCGGCCAGCGCTCAGCCTGATGTGATCGCGCCGAGCAGCAGGTCCGCGACCTGCCCAGGCTGTTCCAGGTACGGCTGGTGCGCCATCGCGGGCAGCTGGCGGTAGCGGCCGCCAGGAAGCCGGCCGGCCAGGTCGCGGCTGCGGGCGATCAGGAACGGCACGTCAAGCTCGCCGCAGGCGACCGTGACCGGGACCCCGATCTCGTCCAGGCGGTGCCACGCGTCCACGCCGCTGCCGCCCGCGTCCTCCCGGGCGTCGTTGCGCAACACGATCGCGTTCATCTCCAGCGCCAGCGCCCTCGCCGCGCCGCCGACCCGGCCCTCGGGCGACGACGGCCCGTCCAGCCACAGCCAGGTCTCCAGCCGGTTGACCTCATCGCGGTCCCCGGCGGCCATCGCCGCATCCAGCAGCGCGTCGAACCGCTGGGTATCGGGGTCAAGCTCGGGTTCCGGCGCGCCGCTCACCGCCGTCCCGAGCAGCACCAGGCCCGCCACCCGGTGCGGGGCGAGCAGCGCGGCGTCCAGCGCCAGCCCGCCGCCGGCCGAGGCGCCGACCAGCCACGCCCGCCCGGCCCGCTGCAGATCCAGGACGGCCAGCAGGTCATCCACATCGGTGAACGGGGCGGTGCTGACGGCGGACTCACCGTAACCCCGGCGGTCATAGGCCACCGCCGTCACCCGGGGCGCCAGCCGCTGGGCCACCTCGCGCCAGCTGCGCCGGTCGGCGACTCCCTCGTGCAGCAGCACCACCAGCGGGGCGTTCCCCGGCCAGCGCTCGCCGGCCAGCTCGCATCCCGTGCGTTCGATCACGAACCTCTCGCCCACAACGCCATCGTGATCGCGGCGACCCGGTGACGGCAACGCATTATGCCCAACGGGGAGCCGGGCTGGTGTACTGGCACGGTGGGCGAGAGATCGTGAACTTCGATCTGGCCTCGGCCGCCGGGTCGCGGGCGGTCATTGTGGTCGAGGGGATGAGCGACCGGGTCGCGCTCGAGACGCTGGCCGGGCGGCGCGGCCTGGCGCTCGGCGCGCCGGGCATCTCCATCGTGCATCTGGGCGGTGCGACCAACATCGGACACTTCCTGGACCTGTTCGGCCCCCACGGGCTCGGCGTCCGGCTGGCCGGCCTGTGCGACGCCGCCGAGGAGGGCTACTTCCGGCGCGCCCTGGCCCGGGCGGGCGTGGGTTCCCCGGTGTCCCGCGCCGACATGGAGGCGCTCGGCTTCTACGTCTGCGGCGCCGACCTGGAGGAGGAGCTGATCCGCGCGCTCGGCGTCGCGGCGGTCGAGCGGGTCATCCAGGCGCAGGGCGAGATCCGGTCCCTCCGCATCTTCCAGAAGCAGCCCGCGCAGCAGGGGCAGCGCCCCGAGCAGCAGCTGCACCGGTTCATGGGGACCCGGTCCGGCCGCAAGAGCCTGTACGCGCGGCTGCTGGTGGGCGCGCTCGACCTCACCCGGGTCCCCCGGCCGCTCGACCGCGTCCTCGCCCACCTGTGACCCGGCTGACGGGCACACCGTTTCGCCCTGCTCAGCGACCGCGTCCCCGCCCACCTGTGACCCGGCTGAGGGGCAGGCGGGTGGGCGGCCCGTTCCGTTCTGCTAAGTGAGCCGTGGGTGCGGGTACTGCGGCGCGCGGTGCTGGAACGACAGAATGTCCGGGTTCTGGATGACGCCATCGCGGATCTCGATGGCCCGCCGGATGGTCTGGTCGGAGTCCCACGCGGCGGGGCCGCCGAGCACGGTCCCCAGCTGGGGCAGCAGCGCCTCGCTGATCTCCCAGGTGGCCGAGTTCCACAGCAGCGAGGGGCTGTGGTCCACGGCGTAGTAGTGGACGCCGCCGCCGACGGTGAGCATCGGGTCCGCGAACGTCGTGGGCCGGGCCCAGCTGAAGCCCATCCCCGTGTCACAGGACACGTCGACAATGAGGCTGCCGGGCGGGAACGCGGCCAGCTCACCGGCGGTGACGAACATCAGCGGCGCGCTGGTGTGCTGGAGCACGCAGTTGACCACGATGTCGAACCCGGCGAGGTAGGCCGCCAGCGGCACCCGGCCGTCCTCGCCCAGCGCGTGGCAGCGGGCCGGGTCGTCGGCGTCGCGCTCGAAATGGATCATGCGGGCGGAGTGGATCGGCGAGGCGACCGCGGTCACGTCCCGGTGGGTGAGGACGTGGACGTCGTTCACGCCGGACGCGTTCAGCGCGGTCACCGCGCCCCGGCCGGTCGCGCCGAAGCTGATGACGGCCGCCCGGAGCGGCCGGCCGTACTCGCCGGTGACGCCGATCAGCTGCATGGCGTGCAGCACCGAGCAGTAGCCGGCCAGCTCGTTGTTCTTGTGGAACACGTGCAGGCTGAACGAGCCGTCGCGGTCCCAGTGATGCATCGCCTCGAACGCGATCATCGTCAGCCTGCTGTCGATGCCCAGCTGGGTGATGTCCTCGTTCTGGACGCAGTGCGGCCAGCCCCACAGGATCTGGCCCTCGCGCATCTCCGCCAGGTCCCCCGCCAGCGGTTTGGGCAGCAGGATGACGTCGCAGTCCGCCAGCAGCTCGTCACGGGGGCGCACGCCAGCGACCTGGGCCGCCAGCTGCCCGTCCGGCACGCCGAAACGCTCACCGTAGCCGGACTCGAGATAGATGCTCCGCCGCAGGCCGGGCTCGATCCGCTCGATGTGCCGTGGGTGGATCGCCAGCCGCCGCTCGTTCTCCTTCCGCGACCGCCCGATCACCCCGAGGCTCAGCTGACCCACACGCGCTCCCTTTGACCGGGCGTTGCCGCTACCATCCCAGCTTCCGCGCGCGGTGGCGGCGCCGCAACCGGCCGGCGTGAAGGGCGGTCAGTCCGGCGGATCCTCGCCCGTGAGCCCGTCAACGGACTCCCGGATGATGTCGGCGTGGCCGATGTGCCGCGCGTACTCCTCGATGATGTCGATCATGATGCGCCGCAGGCTGGGCGACTCGCCGCGGGGGCTGGTCCACCGGGCCAGCTGCCCCAGGCCGCCGCCGGCCAGCGCCTCGCTGACCGCGGCGCGGGAGCGGGCCACGGCATCCCGCCAGAGCCTGTTGAGCTGCTCGGGGGAGTCGGCGGCGGCGGAGTGCCACTCCCAGTCCGGGTCGGCGTCCCAGTCCACCGCGTCCCACGGCGGGCCCAGGTCCCGCCCGAGCAGCCGGTGGGTGAAGTACTCGTCCTCGACCAGGGCCAGGTGCTTGAGCAGGCCGCCCAGGGTGATCGACGAGGCGGCGGCCGTCGCCCGCAGGCCCGCCGCGTCCAGCCCGCCGCACTTCCACGCGAAGATCGCGCGCTGGCGGTCCAGGGAGCCCAGCAGGGTCGCGGTCTCGTCGCCCGCGACCGGGGGACCGGCACGGCCCTGCGTGTCCTGGTCGGTCATGAGTCGCTCCTGCCTGGCTGGTGTTCAGCCGATCTTGTGCCCGCCTGCGCGGCTGGTATTCAGCCGGGCTACTTCATCGCATCTCCTCGGGCCGCCCGGCGGCTCGCCGTGGCCTACCCGTCCGTTTCCAGGTCGAACTCGTTTCCCTCCGGGTCGGCCATCACGACCCATCCTCCCGGCGTGGCCCGCCGGCGGTCATCGACGACCCGGGCGCCCAGCGACTCGATCCGGGCCAGCTCCCCGGCCTGGGACCCGTGCGGCAGGAGATCGAGATGGACGCGGTTCTTCACGGTCTTGGGCTCGGGCACGTTGACGAACACCAGCCGCGGGCCGGCCCCGCCCGGCGGGCCGACCACCCAGAAGGGGTTGCCGGGCATCAGTTGTTCCTGGCAAGGCCACTCGGTGACACCGGCCCAGAACTGCGCCAGCGACGCGGCATCCGAGCAGTCGAACGTCACGTTCAGGATCGAAATGCTCACGCTCTCCTCCGCCGTCAGCCATGCATGCGTCCCCGCTGAGCGTTCCAGAGGATCAGCGGCGCCGCACGGTGAACTCTCCGCGGCGGCGGCCGCGGGGCGGGTTCACCCGAACTGCCGCAACCCGTGCCAGGCGGGCTCCTGCGCGAAGTCGAAGTACCGCGTCCGCTGGATGACCAGATGTCCCCGGCCGAGCAGCGCGCCGCCGATGATGCCCCGGTGAAGGCGCACGGCGCTGTAGTGCCGCGGCGCGGCGGCGACCGCCGCGGCGTGCCTGCGGTCGGTGTGCCACTCGGCGGGGACCCCGCGCGCCCCGAACAGCACCAGGTTGCCATGCACGGCCGGCGCGATCTCCGCGTCGTAGTACCCGAGCAGCCCCACCGATGCATAACGCCCCAGCCCGGCTACCACGTCAGCCTCCAGCTGATAGAGCGCGGCGTGGTCCATGCCGGGGCGCTGATCACCGAAGAACCCAACCGCCGTGACGTCGTGTGCACCGTTCAGGGCGGGCACGCTGGGCACCACCAGCCAGTGAAGGCGGCCGGCGCGCGTGTATCTCAGCTCGACCGACGTCCGCCGGCCGGGCCAGGACCGGGTCTCACGCCGGAGACCCTGCAGCATCCGGTCCATGACCCTGGCGTCGGCCAGGGTGCGCTCGGGATCGGTGAACGGGCGCGCGGGCAGCCGTTCCTCAGCCCCGAGCACCTCATAGCCCTGCACGCACCGACCGTACGATACGGGCACGTTTCGGACAACGCCGCCGGCCGCTGCCCGTGGGAGGGCTTACGATCCGGGGATGCCCAGATCGCGTTGTCACCGTTGGCGGGCTGTTCTCCCCTTCGTCCAGCGGCCGCGCGTCGCCGTCAGGCCCGGGCCGGTGCCGTGGTGAACCCGCTCGGGCCGTGGGCGGATTATTTCGTGGCGCAGGTGAGTGCGTCGGCCGCCCTGACCGGGCTGATCTTTGTGGTGCTGGCGTTCAACTTCGACCAGATCGTCGGCGACAAGGTCTGGCTGGGCCGGGCCGGCACCGGCCTGGTCCTGCTGGCGCAGCCAACGATCTATGGCCTGATCGCCTTGTTCCCCACCCGGACATCGCAGCCGGTCGCCTGGGCTCTTGCGGCGACGGCGCTCGCGGCGACCGCCGTCCTGGCCCGGATCGTGCTCACCACGACCGAGCCCACCCCGGGCAGGCAGGCCAGGGAACTGGCCAGCCGCCTTCTCTTTGTCCTTGCTGGCTGCCTGGCCACCGCGGCTGGTGGTCTCGCCCTGGCCGCTGGCTGGGCGGGCGGGATCTTCGTCCTGGCGGTCGGCGCGCTGATCAGCCTGGCCATCGGCCTGGTCGTCGCGTGGGTGCTGCTCGTGGAGGTACGGCGCGCCACGATCTGAGCGCGGCCAGCTCACGCTGGCTTGCCGGCGTCGGCCCAGCGGGAGAACAGGTCGATCTTCTCCTGGGGCCAGGCTCCGGCGCAGGGCATGGTGCCGGCCCGCAGCTGGCTGAGGATGGCCTCGGCGTGCCGGCTGACATCGTCATAGGACCACAGGTCAAAGGCGAAGCTCATCGCCTGGCGGTCGTAAGGGCGGAACAGCGGCTTGATGTGCTGCCCGAAACCGACGGGCTCACCGGCGGCCGACGGCGCGGCCTGCGGCTCATCCACCTTTACCGCTTCTCATCCTCGGTCATCGCACCTTCATGGCCGAGGTTACCGGAACGCTGGTGAGGCAGCCCCGATGCTGCTGAATGGGCAGCACGGATCGAACGGGCCGTCTTCGCCGGGCGGCGCGGCATCCCTCGCAGCGGGATCAGTCAACATCGGCCATGCCGGACGGGGGCTGGCTTGTTCTCGCGCGCCTGGCCCGTCGCAGCCTCCGGTAGCCGACGTCGGCGACCACCACAGCGGCGATCACGACGGCCTCAAGAAGGGCATTGTTCCGGAGCACGACCAGATTCACCGGCTTGAACAGATCGCCCAGAAACAGGCCCGGTATCCCGGATCCGTTGTTCTGCCTGATCCCGGGCGGGCCAGCGGGCGGCAGCCTGACACCAGGAAGGCTGGTGGCCGGATCCGGCGGCCTGGCCGCCAGGGGCCTGACATCCTCGGGCTATGGACAAGGCTGTGGTGCCCGTGCGCGACCTGACGGACTCCGATCAGAACCAGGCGGTGCTTGACGTGGCCTCCGCCCTGGCCGGGGCCCGCGCGGCGCCGCCGGATGCCGCGGGCAGTCACGGTCCGGCGGTGGCGGCCGAGGCGAGGGCCGCGGCCCGCTCGCGGCGGCGGCTGGCCGAGCTCACCGGGCCGGTCCACCTGACCGTGGTGTGGGCCATGTACGGCGAGACGGGCCGCATGGTCCCCCGCGCGGTGCACCCGCACGGGGAGGACTTCGTGCGGGCCAAGGCCGGCCAGCTCGACTGGCTGACCGGCGGCCTGCCCGGCGTCACGTGGAGCATCATCGCCTGCGACGACGGATGCCCGGACCGGCCCTCCAGCGCCGACCTGATGACGGACATCGCGGCGGCCGAGGGCTACCCGGCGGAGGGCCACCGCAGTGTGACGGTGCTCAGGCTGGCCGAGCTGATCGGGGGTGGCTTCCCGGTCAGCCCCGCATTCGACCGGCTGACCTCCACCGACCAGTCCCGCAAGGGCGGATCGATACTGGCCGCGCTGGCCGCCGCGGTCCGGGCCGGGCCGCCGTGGGCGGGCGGCCCCGGCCGGCATCTGGTCTGCTACACCGACGCGGACCTGTCCGCGAACCTGGCCCAGCTGGGCTCGCTGGCGGCGCCGGTGGTGGCCGGTGACACGGTGATCGGCGCGCTCGGCCAGCGTTACGGGATCGACGGGGCGGTGCTGGTCCGGGCCGACGGGCCGGTCACCGAGCCGCACAGCACCGGCGACAAGCCGGACAAGATCATCATCCTGTTCCGCCATTTCGTCCGGGCCCTGCTCATCCCGCTGCTGGCCCAGGTGCCCGACACCCAGGCCGGCTTCAAGGTCTTCGACGCGGCCGCGCTCGACCCGGCCATCCAGCAGATGACCTCCTTCAACGAGACCTTCGACATCGAGCTGCTCATCCATCTCGCCCAGCACTACGGGCCAGCGGCCCTGGCCATCGAGCCGATCGTCTTCACCGAGGACTTCGCCGCGACGAACTTCCCCTCCGTCGATCCCGGGCCGCGCCACCTGGCGATGGTCCGCCAGATCGTGGAGCTCTACGACCGGCTCGTCGCACCGGTCACCCCCGCCACCGGCGAGGCGGCCGACCTGCTCACGCTGATCAGGACGCTCGACCTCGACGGCTACGTGACCTTGATCGAGCACCTTCGCGCCGAGGACGCCGGCGACCCGACGCTGTTCGACCGGCGATGGCCGGTGCAGCACCTTCGCGACATCCTCCGCCGCTGACACCGGCCATGCGCATCCGGGCAGCCAGCTTTACCGGGATCCGCCCGGTGCTTTACGGTTGCGTGGATCCGGCTTGGGATGGTGAGGCGTGGGCGAGCTGTGGCGCATGAGCGCGGTCGAACTGGCAGCCCTGATCCGCGGCCGCGAGGCGAGCAGCCGCGAGGTCGTCCAGGCGCACCTGGACCGGGTCGAGGCGGTCAACCCCCATCTGAACGCGATCGTCCGCCTCCTGCCGGACCAGGCGCTCGCGGCCGCTGACGCGGCCGACCGGGCGGTCGCGGATGGCACCGGGCTCGGCCCGCTGCATGGTGTCCCGTTCACGGTCAAGGAGAACATCGACCTGGCGGGCACCCCGACCACGGAGGCGGTCCCGGCCCTGGCCGAGGCGGTCGCCTCGGTCGACGCCCCGCAGGTGGAGCGGCTGCGCGCGGCCGGCGCCATTCCGTTCGGCCGCAGCAACCTGCCGGACTTCGGCCTGCGGGTCCACACCGACTCGGCCCTGCACGGCCTGACCCGCAACCCGTGGAACCCGCAGCGCACCCCGGGCGGGTCGAGCGGCGGCGAGGCCGCCGCCCTGGCCACCGGGATGAGCCCGCTCGGCCTGGGCAACGACCTGGGCGGGTCACTGCGCAACCCGGCGCATTGCTGCGGCGTCGCATCGATCAAGCCCTCCACCGGGGCGGTGCCCGCCGCGACCGTGATCCCCCCGGAGGACATGAACATCTCCTTCCAGCTGATGGCCGTCGAGGGGGTCATGGCGCGCCGGATCGCCGACGTCCGGGCTGGTTTCACCGTGATCGCGGGCCAGCACCCCCGCGACCCGCTGAGCGTCCCTGCGGTCTTCACCGACCTGGCCCCCGGCGAACGGCCGAAAGTGGCCGTGCTCGCGGAGCCGCCCGGCGGCAGCACTCACCCGGGGGTGGCCGCGGCGGTGCGCCGCGCCGCCGACGCGCTGACGGACGACGGCTTCGAGGTCACCGAGGCGGTACCGCCCGGCTACGAGCAGGCGATCGAGCTGTGGACCACGATCCTCGCCGTCGACCTGCGGGTCATCAAACCGGAGCTGGACCAGCTCATGGGCGCCGACGGCCGCCAGTTCCTCGACTACGCGGTCGAGCACCTGCCCGCACCGGACCTGGCCGGCTGGGCGATGGCGCACACCGCCCGGCATGGACTGGCCCGGGACTGGAGCCTGTGGTACCAGGAGTACCCGGTGCTGCTCTGCCCGGTCTGGTCCCAGCCCGCCTTTCCGCTGGGCTTCGACATCGCCAGCCTCGACGGCGCGATCGCGACCCTGGAGCTGATGCGCCCGGTCCTTCCGGCCAACCTGCTGGGCACCCCGGCCGCGGTGGTGCCCGCCGGGATGACCGAGGGCCTGCCGGTCGGCGTCCAGGTCATGGGCGGTAAGTACACCGAGCTTCGCTGCCTGGCCGTTGCCGAGGCGATCGAACAGCGGCTCGGCCCGCTCACCCCGATCGACCCCGCCACCGGCTGACCGCGCGGGCCGGCCCGCGGTCAGCCCGGGCCCTTGATGGCCCCACCAGCGTCACCACTACCGGCACGAGTGCCAGGCCGGCCTGCCTGCCGCCGGACGGGGCACCGGCATCAGTGCCCTTGGCCCCACCCGGCATGGGCCCGCGGATCCCATCGGCCGGCCCCGGCATAGGGTCCGTTGGCAGCCCCCTGACCAGGACTTTGTCTTGCGGCAGGACTTTCGGCCCTGCTCTCAGCGGCCGGCCCGGCCGACCGTGGAAGGAACGCGGTCGAAGGAGAGCCGATCAGATGGACGGTCAAGCCAGGGTCGCGGCCGGGGTGCCCACCGGCGGGCCCGCGCACCAGATGGAGACGGAGGGGCCGGTTCCCGGTGAGCCGGTGATCCAGGTCCGCGGGCTGCGGAAGGCCTACGACGGTGTCGAGGCCGTGGCCGGGATCGACCTGCGGGTCCGCGCGGGTGAGGTGTTCGCGTTCCTGGGGCCCAACGGCGCGGGCAAGACCACCACCGTCGAAATCCTGGAGGGATACCGGCGCCGCAGCGCGGGGGAGGTGTCGGTGCTCGGCACCGACCCGGCCAGGGCGGGCCGGGACTGGCGGGCACGCATCGGCGTCGTCCTGCAGGAGTCCGAGCCGGAGGCCGAGCTCACGGCCGGGGAGTGCCTGTCGCTGTACGCCGGCTACTACCCGGCGCCGCGGCCGGTGGATGAGACGCTGCGGCTGGTGGGCCTGGCCGACCGGCGGAACGCCCGGTGCGGCCAGCTGTCGGGTGGCCAGCGGCGGCGGCTGGATATGGCGCTGGCCCTGATCGGCGACCCGGAGCTGATCTTCCTCGACGAGCCGACCACCGGCTTCGACCCCGCCGCCCGCCAATCGGCCTGGCAGGTCATCGGCGGGCTCCGGGACCTCGGGAAAACGGTCTTCCTG
>Ga0335077_10008773_pt1 | contig 12541 bp, 13 predicted proteins | sample Lox_Sample_31_FD_207151 | JGI IMG/M metagenome (GOLD analysis project Ga0335077, IMG submission 207151) | Soil microbial communities from Loxahatchee National Wildlife Refuge, Florida, United States - Lox_Sample_3.1 | ecosystem: Environmental > Terrestrial > Soil > Wetlands | place: USA...
GGCTTGTAAGAATCGCATGGCAGCTTTCAGAATATTGGTATTGAAGGCGCCGGCGAGACCCTTGTCTCCGGTGACCACAATCAGCAGAAGGTTGTTCTCAGGCCGCTGCGCCAACAATGGATGCTTGGGCTCACCAGTTTCAGGATCGTAAATTTCGGCCCTTGAGACCAGCGACTTCAGCACGTTGGTTAACATTTGCGCATAGGGCCGCGCCGCCAACGCGCGCTCCTGGGCGCGGCGCAACTTGGCCGCCGAGACCATTTTCATGGCCTTGGTGATCTGCCGCGTGTTGGTCACGCTGCGAATGCGCCGCCGAATATCGAGAATGTTGGCCATAGTGCTTTTGCTATCAGCCTTTAGCTTTTGGCTCTTCCTGGTTTGGCTGCAAGCTAAGAGCCAGTGGCCAAGAGCTACCTCACTGCCTGCTTCTGCGCCACAAACGTCTCTTTACACTGCTTGATCACCTTGGTCATCTCGGCTTTCAGGCTGTCGTCGAGAATTTTCTTTTCCATGATCGAGCGCAGCAACCCTGGATTGGTGGTATCGACGAACTGGTACAGTTCTGCCTCAAAATCTCGCAGTTGATCTATGGCCAGATCGTCCAGCAACCCAGTCGTGCCCGCGTAGATGATCAAAATCTGCTTGGAGAACGGCAGGGGCGAAAATTGCTTCTGCTTCAGGACCTCAACCAACCGCTGGCCACGACTCAGCTGCGCCTGGGTAGCTTTGTCGAGGTCGCTGCCAAACTGGGCGAACGCCGCCAGTTCGCGGAACTGGGCCAGATCCAGTTTCAAAGTGCCGGCGACCTGGCGCATGGCCTTGATCTGGGCGCTGCCGCCCACACGGCTGACGGAGATGCCGACGTTGACCGCAGGACGAATGCCGCTGTTGAACAGATCCGTCTCCAGGAAGATTTGCCCGTCGGTGATGGAAATGACGTTGGTCGGAATATAGGCAGAAACGTCGCCTGCCTGGGTCTCGATCACCGGCAACGCGGTCAGAGATCCTCCGCCGTTCTTGTCGTTCAGTTTCGCCGCCCGCTCCAGCAATCTGGAGTGAAGGTAGAAAACATCGCCAGGATACGCCTCGCGTCCGGGCGGGCGCCGCAGCAGCAGCGAGATTTCGCGATACGAGGCCGCGTGCTTGGAAAGATCATCGTAGATCACCAGGGCGTGCCGCTTGGTGTCGCGGAAATATTCGCCCATGGCGCAGGCTGCGTAGGGAGAAATGTACTGCATGGGCGCGGGTTCTGAGGCCGAAGCGGCAACCACGATGGTGTATTCCATCGCGCCTGCGTCTTCCAGAATCTTTACCACCTGGGCAACGGACGACCGCTTTTGGCCGATGGCGTTGTAGATGCAAATCAAGTCGTTGCCCTTGCTGTTGATAATGGTGTCGAGAGCAACGGCGGTCTTCCCGGTCTGGCGGTCGCCGATGATCAGCTCGCGCTGGCCGCGGCCGATGGGGATCATGCTGTCGATGGCCTTGAGGCCCGTGGCCATGGGCTCACGCACCGGCTGGCGGTCGATGACGCCGGGGGCAAGACGCTCCAGAGCAATGAACTGGTCGGTGGTGATGGGGCCTTTGTCGTCGACGGGCTGCCCAAGCGAGTTCACTACGCGCCCGACCAGGGCGTCACCCACCGGCACGCTCATGATGCGCCCGGTGCGTTTGACCTCGTCGCCTTCTTTGATCTCGGTGTACTCCCCCAGCAATACGACGCCGACCTGGTCCTCTTCCAGGTTCATGGCGATGCCGGCCACGTCGTGGGGGAAAGACAGCAGTTCCCCGGCCATGACCTTGTCGAGGCCGTAGACGCGGGCAATCCCGTCACCCAAAGTGACCACCGTACCGACTTCGTCGACAGCGATCTTGGACTCGTAGCTCGAGATCTGCTGCCGGATTAACTGCGTGATTTCGTCTGCTTTGATTTGTGCCATAAAGTCAGTTGCGATACTTCTATCTCAATTTTTAATAGCACTTGGCATTTAGCACTTGGGCACCCTAGATTCCACATGGCCAAATGCCAAGTGCCAATTGCTAATTGCTTAGTAGTTCCCGAATTCTCTCCAACTGTCCTTCCACCGAGCCGTCGTAGATGGTGCTGCCGACTCTGACCACGGCGCCTCCCAGCAGCGACGCGTCCCGCGAATAGCGTGCGCGGACTTTCTTCCCCACCAGGGCCCGGATCTGGCTTTCGAGCGCGGTACGTTCGCTCTCGCCCAGTTCGCGAGCGCTGGTAATTTGGGCCTCGGCAAACCCCATGCGCTGGTCCAATTCCAGCTCGAACTGCTTCACGATCGCCGCCAGAAAACTGATCCGGCGATGGTCCATCAGGACGGCTACGAAGTTGCGCACCGGGCGTGAGATTCCCTCGCGTTGGACAATCGCGTCCAGCACAGCGCGCTTTTGTTCCGCGGGAATGGACGGCGTTTGCCACACGTCCCGCAGTTTTTTGTTGTTGGCCACCAACTCGGCCAGCGCCTGCGCTTCTTCCAGGGTCCTGGCCGCGTCAAGCTGGCTGTCAAAAACCACATCAGCGAAAGCGCGGGCGTAGCTGTTAATCACCGAGGCCATTATTTTCCGCCTTTCATTTCCCGCCCTTCGATGCGGCATCACCAGCCGTTATCTGTTGCGCGAAGTTGCGTACCAGCGTCTGATCAGTGGCAGCGTCCACGCGAATCTGTTTTCGCGCGAGTGAGACCGCGAGATCTGCGGCGTAGGCCGTCAGTTCGCGCCGTGCCAGCTTCGCCGCTGCCGCAATCTCTTGTTCCGCGGAAGCAATGATTTTACGTGTATCTTCCAGCGCCGCAACTTTGATTCTTTGTTCCTCGGCCGCCGCTTCCCTTTCAGCGGTAGCGCGCATTTCTCCGATTTCAGCATCCAGCCGGGAGAGCCGTAATTCAATGCCGCCCAGGCGCCGCTTGGCCTCTTCGCTGGTCTTGCGAGCCTCTTCCATCGCCCGGTGAATCGAAGCCGTGCGGTTGTGGAACGCTTGGGGTAAATACTTCCTGGATAACCAAACAATCGCGCCGGCAACGGCCGCAAAATTCAGCACCACACAGAGCCAGTAGGCAGATTCCTGGTCCAACCCGGTCAGCCTCGACACCAGCCGGACTGCCCCCGAGTGCTTGAACTCCGCATTTTCGTCTTCCCCCGCGGCTTCACGTGTTTCCTTCGCCAGTTGCTGGGCGACGCCGGGCCCCTGGGATCGCTCGGGCTGAGGGTTCGCCGGCTGCTGGGCGCAGGAGGGAACAGCAAAGCATGCAACCAGCACCGTCGTGGCAAAGAACAAGAGCAAGGCCCCGCGCATCATCGGACACCTCCCGCCGCCGGAGCGTTTCCTGGTTGCAACACCGTGCGAACGATCTCCGCCGCGATCCTGCCGCTCTCGGCTTGCAGTTTCTCCTGAGCCGCGATTTTGTCTTTTTCCATGGCCGCGCATGCCTGTTCAATCTGCGCCTGTGCCTTAGTACGGGCCTCTGCGGCCACCGCGGTCCGCGCCTGCAACGCCTGCTGCCGCCGCGCTTCCTGGCTCTTGAAAACGGCCAAGCGGGCTTCCCGCAAGCGCTGCTCGTATTCCGCAGTTCGAGCTTCGGCGGCGGCGATGTCTGCGCGCGCCTTTTCGACTGCTCCTTCGGTCTGGCTGCGACGCTCGTCGAGCACCTTTGCCAGAGGTTTGTGCACCAGTAGGGTGTAGAGTCCATACAGCAGCACCATGAAGATGATGGTGGGTACGGATCCGAGCAGTAATTCCCCTACTTGTCGCAGCGTCTGATCCATGTTTGGTCTTGAAGTGTTTTGAGCTAATGAGGGCTTAAGAGACCATTAAACCTAACATCCTGCAAGGCTTAGTGTCAACGCAAGTGGGAGTGGCACGAGCGGCCTCTCGCCTGCCGAGACTGTACTTTCGGCCAATCGTCAGGCGACCAATTTTCTGTGCAAAGAATGCTTGACTTCTGCGCGGAGGGGTCTAGCATAAAAGTATCACCTCCGATCCAATTCAGGATCGAATGGGCCGGCAGCCAAGGAATGTCACCGCTTCTTGGTCGCTGGCCCATTTAAGTTGCCAACCGCTGACAATCTTGCGGGGTTGAGGAATGATTACAACCACACCGGCGGTCAGAGTTCTCTTAGAGGCATGACTGGAGTCAATCCGCCTGGTCCTGTGCCTGGGGACTGTAAACCACTACTTCCGGTACGGTTACTTTGGCTGGAACCGAGACTTCGTCGATGCGGAGGTTCCATTTGTTTTCCCTGTGTTCTACCCACAGCAGATCACCCGTCTTGGGACCGCCGCGAACCGGGATCTTGGTCTTGTCTCCGCCTTGAAGTATGGTTGGGGAGGAGAGCAGATTACGATGATGGGTAACCGCAACAATACACGTCGGCGACGCAATCGCGATTGCCAGCAGCTCCATCAATTTCTTCGCGTAGCGCTCATAGAACGAGAGGAATGACTCTCCCTCGGGCGCAGGCAAGCTGGGATCCGCTTCGAGTGCCAGGAGGGTGGGTAGAATGTCTTTCACCCGTTGTCCAGTCAAACTTCCGAGGTTCCAAGGACGTAATTCCGAAGTGTAAACGATGGGTGCACGGGTTGCTCTTACCACGGCGGCTGCGGTCTGTTTTGCACGGTAGAGATCAGAACAGTAGATTCGCTCAATGGGATGCTGCGCCACCCGCTGGGCCGTCTCCTGAGCTTCACGCAAGCCTTGTTCGTCCAGTGGAATGTCCATCCAGCCGCGCAGCCTCTCTTCGTCGTCCAGCGAATTCAGCATAGTCTTGCCGTGGCGCACCAAGATCAGTCTTCCCATTTTTGTAGAGCTCCTCCGAGAATTAGTTGTTGCCTTCGACCTCGCCTCGTCCTGTGAACTTCCGGCCTCTATGGAGACCGACATTCAAAAGCGGCAGCGCCGTCGTGGGCTCCTGATTTATGACAACAATCGAGGTCCCTAGTCTTGCAAAAGGGCCGTTACTCTAACGAATGGCTTCAGGGTAGGCCGTCACTCGGGGATATGAAAACCGCTCCTGGGGTTTGACCCTCGCGGACATTGTAACGCGTTTGAAATAATCTCTATAGAGTGAGACGTATCTAATGGACTAGGGGTCGAAGGACTCCGGTCTCCGGGTGCTCGGTTCCGTCGTGGGGCCCAGGAATCACGGTTAATCCCAAGAAAACAGGGACTAAATTGGCACAATCCGACAATCGGAGATCTTTCGGTGACAAGCCACTAACTACGGAACAAAAAATTAATCCCAAAATCCGGCAGTCCAAGAACGCCGCCGCGGCGTGGCCTATAAAATCCCCACTTCAAGGCTACGCGGCGCAAGAAATCCAAGCTACGCTTCCCGACCCACCACCCACTCCTTGACCCTCCTCACTACTGACTCCGGCGCTCCCACTTCCAACTCCACCAGGCCGTCCTTGTACGCGCGGGAATAGATCCGCGCCCGGGCTTCCAGCATAGCCAGCGTCTTGCCTTCTTTTTGCGGAACGCGCAAGCGAATCCGGCGGATAGCGTCTTCGGAGAGCATCTGGTCGATGCGGTCGAGCAGCGTGCTCATGCCGATGCCTTTCGCCGCCGAGACATGGACCGACGTCGCGTCATCGCGCAGGCTGTCACGTTGCCCCGGAGGCAGCAGATCGATCTTGTTCATCACCCGCAGCCGCGGCTTCCCGTCCGCCTCCAGTTCCTTCAGGACCCTTTCGACTTGTGCATCTTGCTCGGCGGAGAGCGGGCTGCTGGCGTCGGAGACGTGCAGGATCAAAGCTGCGCGCTGGACCTCTTCCAGTGTGGCGCGAAACGCTGATACCAGAGTGTGCGGCAAGTTGCGGATGAATCCCACGGTATCGGAAAGCAGCGCTTTGCGTTTCGAGGGCAGGGTCACCGCCCGGATCGTAGGGTCCAGGGTGGCAAACATCTTGGGCGAAGCGAGCACGGTAGCCTGGGTCAGCGCATTGAAGAGAGTGGACTTCCCAGCGTTGGTGTAGCCCACCAGAGAAACCGTGGCGACTGGAACTGACTCGCGCCGACGCCGCTGCTGCGCCCGGATGCGCCTGACATTGTCGATCTGCTCCTTCACATGGCGGATGCGTCGGTAGATCTTCCGGCGGTCGGTTTCGAGCTGAGTTTCGCCCGGACCACGGGTGCCGATTCCGCCGCCGAGTTGCGACATTTCGATGCCGCGGCCGCCGAGACGCGGCAGCAGGTACTCGAGTTGCGCCAACTCCACCTGCAACTGGCCTTCCCGGGTTCGCGCGTGCCGGGCAAAAATGTCGAGAATGAGTTGGGTGCGGTCAATCACCCGAATGCTCACGACTTTTTCGATATTCCGCTGCTGGGAGGCGGTTAAATCGTGGTCAAAGAGGAGCAGATCAGCCGAGGCCGACGCCGCCGCTGCCGCGATCTCTTCCAGTTTGCCTTTGCCGATCAGCGTAGCCGGATCTGGCTTGTCGCGATGCTGCAGGAATTCCCCGGTCACTTCGGCCCCGGCGCTCAGAGCAAGAGTGCGCAATTCTGCCAACGATTCTTCTGCGCTGAATTGTGGAATGCTGGGCGCTTTCGATCCCGCCGCGGCGCGGCGGACACTGTCGCGCGCTGCCTGGGCTTCGCTGCTCAGGGACGTCTTTCCCGCTTTGGCCTGGGGTGTGCGAACCCGGTATTCGATTCCAACCAGAAAGGCGCGCTCGACGGAGGACCGCGCGACAGTCTTCGGCCCCGAGGCGCCGCCTCCCCGAAAGCCTTCGCGAAAAGTCCCGCCTTCCGCGCTGCGCAAGGAAAAACTGCCCTATCCTTCCGTGCCCGAAGCAGCGGCAGCAGCCGTGCCCGGGTCAGCAGCCGGAGCCGACACGGATGACGGCATTACAGTCGGCTTGTCCGCATGTCCATGGATGGTTCTGCCCAAAGCTACGGTGGAAATGGCGTGCTTGAAGATCAACTGTTCCTGATTATTGGTCTCCAGCACGACAGAGTACTTGTCGAAAGAACGAATGCGTCCAGTCAACTTGACGCCGCTTAACAAATAGATGGTGATATTCAGCCGTTCTTTGCGGGCCGTGTTCAGAAAAGAATCCTGAATGTTTTGTGCCGGCTTGTTGTCCATGCCGATCTCCTCAGCTCCCTGACCACGAGAGCTTTCTGAAATGCCATGATTCAACAACTCCTCACGCCGACTGCACATGAGGAACAGGGGGGAAATTCGAGCCACGCCGATCCCGTGTTCTGGCCTGCGCCTCTCGAAGCAATTCTCGTACAATACGGCGTTGCTGGCCACTTTTCAAGCTAACCACCCCGTCACCTCGCTCCCACTGGTTGACAGAAGCGCCTCAAAGTGCAAATATTCCAGCGCCGCACTGCAACTAAAACAAAATGCAGGTACCTGTGGCTCACAAGCATAGATCTAGCGGACAGACTTAGCTTGCGGGCGCACTGCCGTGCGCGTCCGAAGCCCGAGTCGAGGGCGGCGCGTTCGAGTTCGGGGGAGGAGCAAAATGCACAATTGGATTGCGGTTACAGTGTCATTTGTGATGCCCACTCACACCGGCACCGAGGCACTGGCGTTTCTTTTGCGCTGGGTTCATTTTCTGGCCGGCATCACCTGGATTGGATTGCTCTACTTCTTCAACCTGGTCAACGTTCCCTTCATGAAGCAAGTGGATGCCACCATGAAGCCGAAAGTCTTTCAATACATGACTCTGCCTACGCTGCAGTTGTTCCGCTGGAGCGCTCTGCTTACGGTTTTCGTCGGCTATTGGTATTGGGGTCAGATTTACGTCGCAGGGGACGCGAAGCGCATGGGGGTCAGCGGCGCCAGCACGAATGGGCTTTTCCTGCTGATTTGGATTGTGAGTTGGGGGATTCTTTATTTCGTGATCTCGAGAGCCCCGAGCGGATACGTGCTCGGCCTGATCACTACCGTCGTCGTGATCACGGCCGGTTACCTGTTCGTGAACTATACGCCGGTGGGCCGGGACGATAACCACGTGCTCTCCATCGGAGTCGGTGGCGGCATGGGCATCATCATGCTGTTCAACGTATGGGGAATCATCTGGCCGAATCAGAAGAAGATCATCAAGGGGACGCTGGCTGGAACCCCGCCCGCCAATGCCGCGGTCCTGGCGCGTCAGGCTTTTCTTGCTTCGCGGACGAACTTTTTCCTTTCGGTTCCCCTTCTGTTCTTCATGGCTTCCAGTTCCCACTACGGGATCTTCGGCGCGTAAGCCATGGACGGTTTTGTTAACCTCGCGCTGCGGCGCGAGGTTATTTTTTGGGGGGCGCGTTCGCTGTGACCTCACGTCAGCCGGAATACTTTCGCGGAATCGCACTCTTTAACGAAGGCAGGTTCTTCGACGCTCACGAAGTTCTGGAAGACGTTTGGCGGGGGGCGTCGCACCCGGAGAAAAGAATTTGGCAAGGACTCGTCCAAGTGGCGGTCGCCTTTCATCATTACTCGACTGGAAACCGGGTAGGCATGCGATCGGTGCTGGTGCGGGCGATGAAAAACCTTGGTGAACATCCGCGGAACTTCCACGGGATTCATCTGGCCCAATTGCTGCAATCGTTGCGCCAGTGGCTGGAGGCTTTCGACAACAACCAACCCCTTCCGCATCTTCCGCGGATCGACGTGTCCGGTTGAGATGTCGAGCCGGCGACCACGCTGCCCCTCAGCGCTTCTTCCTTCCCACCATCTTCTGCGGTTCCTCTCCCGGCGCCAGCACGCGCTTCACAATGGGCGTATTCAGCTTGTATTTTCGTTCGATGGTGGCGCCGGTGTTGTCTTTCACGCGCAGCACAAACACCGGCAGGAGGCCTTCTTTGTCAAAGTTTTCCTGCGCAATGGTCGCGGGCAAGACGCCATTCAGGTTGCGTTCGCGATAGGCAGTCTCGTAACGGTGGCGTTTTACATTCCAGGTATAGACCCGCACCTGGTTGAAGTCGAAGTCCATGCCGTCGCGAGGCTCGGTCAGCAGCACCAGATACTGTGGACTTTTCTTGTCCCCATCCGCCACCTCGTTGAGCACAAAACATGCAACGATGCGCTGGCCTTCCGCATACTGCGCAATTTCGAGTGGGGCGTCAATATCCACCAGCCGCGCCAAAACCCAGCCCACATGTTCCTGCGGATCGCGGACCAGCCACCAGTCCTCCATGATCGGAGCCGGGGAGTTCGATGTTTTCCCATCGGTCTTCGGCGTGGGCGCAGCTCCGGGAAGAACCTTTTCGGTAGTAGCGCGCTTCAGGATTAACAGCTTGGCGCCCTGGTTGAGTTGGTACAGGTGCTCGGCCTCGCGTCCCGGCTCCAGGTGAATATTGGTTTCGTTGCGCGTGGTTCCGGTGGCTTGGACAGGATCGTTTTGCTCCTGCTGCACCAGTTTCTGGAACTGATCGAACACTTGCTGACCCACCAGGTAGCGTTGCTCCATCCAGCCTTCGACACCGCCCTGGGTGCGTACCCGGGCAAAGCGCTTCTCGCGCTCCAGGATCTCGACCCGTTCGCTGTTCTTTACGGTTCCGTTCTTGTTGAAGACGGCTGCAACGCGGTCGCGCAGCACCACCTGTGGAGCGGAAACATAAGCGATCTCTTGGGATTTGCTGTGACGGCCGCAAGCGCCCAGGGGGAACGCCGCCAACGCTGCCAGCAGGAGGCTGCAGCGTGATCTGATTTTCCCGGGGATCACAAACCCAATATAGCGCAGCGCCGGCCCCCGCATGTTTAGCTGGTTGGTGAGCCTCGGGGTCAGTCTCCAAAACTAATCCCAATGGCGCGGGCAGTGCGCACCAACTCGCCTTGCGGATCCACGGTTTTTAACTTACCGATGGCGTCCGCGATATCGACACATTCAATGCGTTCATTGCGCAGGCAGACCATTTTTCCGAACTCTCGCTGAGCGATCAGGTCGACGGCGGCAACCCCGAAGCGAGTACCCAGAATGCGGTCAAACGGGGTGGGGGAACCGCCGCGCTGAATGTGTCCCAGGACGCTGACCCGCACGTCCTTGCCCGTGCCCGCAGCCACGGCATCGCCGATCCGAGGACCGGCCGAGCCGGTATGGCGTTTCTCCGTCCACTCGTGCGGCAGGGTAATTCCTTCGGCCACCACGATGATGGTGAAACGTTTGCCGTATCCTTCTCGCAAGGCAATGTGCGCACAGATTTTGTCCACGGTAAATGGAACTTCGGGAATCAAAATCACGTGCGCGCCCCCGGCGATGCCGGCTTCAATCGCGATCCAGCCCGCATCCCGGCCCATCACTTCAACCACCATGATGCGGTGGTGCGATTCGGCGGTGGTGTGAATCTTGTCGACCGCGTCCGTGGCGGTGTGCAGCGCAGTGTCAAAACCGAATGTGACTTCGGTGGCGCTAAGGTCGTTGTCGATGGTCTTGGGGACGCCCACGATCTTCATGCCCTTGGCAAAGAGTTCCTGCGCAATCGTCTGCGAGCCATCGCCGCCGATGCTGATCACCGCGTCCATGCCCAACTTGCGGGAGTTGGCGATGACGATGTCAGAAATGTCCCGGATCACTTCAATTCCGTTCTCCACACTCACGTGGCGGAAGGGATTGCCGCGGTTGGTAGTGCCCAAAACCGTGCCGCCGCGCGGCAGGATGCCGCTCACATCTTTAAGGGTGAGCTCACGCGACTTCTCCGGCCAGATCAGGCCATCGAAGCCATCCGGAATGCCGATGACTTTCCATTTGTACTTCAGGATGGCGGATTTGACCGCGGCGCGAATCACAGCATTGAGGCCGGGAGCATCTCCGCCCCCGGTACAGATGCCGATGCAGCGAATGTCCGCCATGGATTGTGGCTACTGCGTAACCGTGATCGTCGCGTTCGGGTTCGAGGTATAAGTAACCCCGCTGCCGCTGAGGTACTGAGCCGATAGCGTGACTTTTTCGCCGATCGGTGCCGCGTTCACCGTAACTGTCGCCGGATCCGACCCCTGCGTCACTGTAACGTTGGTTGTGTCGCTCACGGACCAAGTAACGGACGAACTTACATCCACCGGCTGCCCGCCCGAAATCGTGGCCATGGCTGTGAATGGAGCCGTGCCGCCGTTGGCCTTGATGTTCGCGGAGGTTGGATTAATCGTTAGTCCCGTAACGTTTGAGAGAGACACGGTGATGGTCGATGTCCCGCTTACCGTTCCCGATGCGCCGGTAATCGTCGCTGTCCCGGGAGACACGCCGGTCACCAGGCCACTTGTACTGATGGAAGCTACGCTCGTGGTGTCGCTACTCCACTGCACGTTGGACAAGCTCTTGGTTGAACCATCGTTGTAGCTGCCGACGGCGCTTTCTTGTACCGTGCCGCCTTGATTGATGGTCGCGGTCGGGCCAACCGTTACCGAGGTTAGGACTGGATCAACGAAAAAGCCGTTGCAGGCTACTCCAACGGCGAACAAAAGCAGGGTCGCGAACGCGGCACCAATTCGAAATTTCTTCTTGCCACTCAACATGTTAGACAAACCTCAACCAAGTCTTATCCTCGCCCGCCTCGGCTACCCTCAGAAAATTGTAGCAGAGAAAAACTGTCACAAGGCCACCTTCAGTTACGTTCGTTACCAAATCGGGAAAGCCAACCACTGGTGGATAGAACGCACCGGGGCGGCAGAACTTGCACAGAAGTTCAGAACTGAGGACAGCTTGGTGGTCCGAGGAACTAGTTAGTTCTCCTGGCCTTCGCGATGCGCTCGTCGATGGGCTTGCGGCCGGCAAAGCCTTCGCTGACACCGTGCCAGTGGGTGATGCCATTTTCCCCGAGCTTCCAGCACAAGAGCACAACTCGCCCGTCCACTTCGCAGGGAAAATCCAGCAAACCGATGTCGAGATCTTTCACCTGGACACCGGTGGCATCGATCTCGGCCAAGGCATCTTTCACGCGCTGAATCGCCTTCTCGCGCTCCGCCTTGCGGCGCGCCATGTGAACTACGTTCACTTGCAGGCCGCCCTGCAAGAAGACGCGATGCGCCAGCTCCTGCAGTTCGGCGTCGACCGACTCGATTAGTTTCTTGCCCTCAATCGAAGCGCGTAACAAGGATTCCAGGGTGGGCAGCAACATCTGGGCTTCTTCGAGGGTGAAAGTGCGGTCGGCCATGGGGTGTAAGCCCATTTTAGCACCGGAGTTGAGCCCGTCCTACGTGGTTCAAAAGCTATTGAATCTCCAGCATTCTGTCTAGCGCCACCCGTGCCCAGCGCTTGACATCGTCTTTCACCTTGATCTGATTAACGATATTGCCTTCGGCGAGGTTCTCCAGCGCCCAGCCCAGGTGTTGCGGCGAAATGCGGAACATGGTCGTGCACAGGCAGCCGGAATCGTCGAGGGTGATGACTTTCTTGCCTTCAGCGGCAAATTCCTTGCCCATTCGATTGACCAGGTGAATCTCCGTTCCTACTGCAAACATGCTGCCGGGCGGCGCATTGCGTATGATCTTGAGCAAACCCTCGGTCGAGCCAATGCCGTCAGCTTTCTGGCAAACTTCCCAGCGGCACTCGGGATGCACGATCACGTGAATTCCGGGGTATTTTGCGCGGACA
>Ga0335077_10008774_pt1 | contig 12541 bp, 13 predicted proteins | sample Lox_Sample_31_FD_207151 | JGI IMG/M metagenome (GOLD analysis project Ga0335077, IMG submission 207151) | Soil microbial communities from Loxahatchee National Wildlife Refuge, Florida, United States - Lox_Sample_3.1 | ecosystem: Environmental > Terrestrial > Soil > Wetlands | place: USA...
TTCTCGACGAGAGCCGCGTTCTGTCCGGGTTGCGCTAAGTGCATGCTTCTCATGCGTCACTCGTGTTCGACAAATCGCTCAGACATTGCCCATGCCACCGTCGACCTGTAGCTCGCTGCCAACCGTGAATCCCGATTCGTCGGAGGCGAGATAGACAACGGCATGGGCGATCTCGCTGGCGTTTCCGAAGCGGCCCGCGGGAACCTGGCCCTGAATGGAAGCCGCCACCGCTTTGAGATCAGATTCCGAGAGGCCGAGCTTGCCGTACAGCGGTGTCGCAATCGGGCCGGGACTCACCGCGTTCACGCGGATGCCCCGCCTGATCAGCTCACCCGAGAGCGTGCGGGCCAGAGAGAGCATCGCGGCCTTAGTGGCTCCGTATACGCTCGTGTTCGCCATGCCGATGTGCGCGTTGACGGAGCCGTTGAGCACAATGGATGCGGGGCTTGCAAACAGCGGCAGCAAGGCCTGGATCAGGAAGTAAGGTCCCTTCAGATTGATGTCAAACGATCGGTCGAATGCGGCTTCGTCCCAGCCCTCAACAGGTCGCAACTCGGCGATCCCGGCATTGATGAAGAGCACATCGAGCCCTCCGAATGACGCGCGAATGCTCTCGGCCACGGTCTTCTGAGCGGCGGCATCGCCTGCATCGGACGGGATGATCAACACGCCGCTCCCGAGCTCTTTGCGCGCGGCTTCGAGAGCCGCCGGATTCTTGCCGGTGACCGCGACGCGAGCGCCTTCGCTCAGAAACTCGCGAGCCGTTTCGAGTCCAATACCGCTTGTGCCGCCCGTGATGAGGGCGCGCTTACCCTGGAGCCTGTTCATGCGTTCGTCTCCACTCGCAGCCGCGGGCGCACGCATTCCCCTCGCGGCATGAACGGCGCCCTCCCGTCGCCGCGCTCAACAGGATTTTAGATTACCGGGTGGGGAAAACGATGCAGAGGATTGTCCGGGTGAATCGTGGGCCGGCGTTCGCTTCGTCTTCAGAAATGTCGACGGCCTTGCGAGGTTCTCTTGACCGCCTGCTCCTGCTCTCAGCTCTTCTTTACCGTCACCGCGCCGCGATCGGTCGTGATGGTGATCACCGGCCCCTGGCCCACTTTGCCCTTCACCGTCCCGCCCTCGCCCTCGGTCCTGGCATCGAGCGGTGAGCCGTACTCGTTCTGCGCTTCGCCGCGCGAGGTGGTGGCCCGGATCTCGAACCCCGCTTCGTCCGGCAGCTCCACCGCGATATTGCCTGAGTGGCTCCGCGCATCGATTTTCGCCAGCGGCACTTTGCCTGGTTTCAGCTCGATGTCGCCGCGCTCCGTCTCCAGATCGATCGATTGCGTGAAGTCCTCGAGATGAATGTCGTGCGACTTCGTCACCACGTGCACCGGCCCCACCACGTTGCTGGCGTTGAGCTCGCCCAGATCCATGGTGATCGTCCCCGGCACTCTTTCCACTCGCAGCTCTGTGTTGCGCGACTCCAGATGCAGTGGCTTGGCCAGGTTCTTGAACTGCAGCGTGCCTGAGTAAGACCCGTTGACCGTCACCTGCCCGCCCACGTTCTCCAGCTCGACATCCGCTCCGTGTCCCTCGACCACCACATCCCCCTTGACGTCCACCGCGTGCACGATGTCGCTGTGTTGCAGGTCAACCTTGACGCTGCCCCCGATGGTGGTCAGCCGCACTCCGGCGTTGCCGCTGGCGATGTCGACGCTGCCCGCGAGATCGGTGATATCGTAATCGCCCTTGTTTCCGCGGCCCTCGATATCCGCGTGGCGCGGCAGCGTCACCTCCAGATCGCAGGCCATGCGGCGCACATGTGACACTTTCTCCTCATTGGTGCGCACCACGATCCGGTCGCCATCCTGGACGATCTCAAGCGGCGTCTGTGCGTCGGCCTTGTCCGCATCGCCTTTGTTGTACGCCCGGATCATCTTATGCTCATCCACCTTGATTTCCGCATCGTCGGTGCCATTGATCCGTACATTGCCGCGCAGATTCTCGAACACCACGTGCACGGCGCCCTTCACGGGCTTCTGCAAACTGGTGTGATAGTCGAATTCTTCGCCGAACATCTCGAGACCGGTGTTACCGAACGGGGCCAGGCGCACGCCATGCCGGTCCGCGGCGTACATCACGCTGCCGATGACGCACAGCAGGATGACCAGTGCTACCTCCCCGCCTGAAAGGCCACCGGAAGGCAGCGGAGCCTCGCGCATGGCTTCGATCATTACCTCAAGCAGGCGCAGGACGCCCCATGCGATCAGAATGAATGGCCAGTACTGCGCGATCAACTGAAATAGCGGCAGGTCCTGCCACAGGTTGTGCAACAGAAATGCCAGGCCGATCAGGATCAGGATCAGCGGACCGGTAACGGAACGGCGCGGCCTCATGAGGCACCCCCAGGTGTTGGCCCGCTCCGCGTGGCCCGTCCTGCCAAAACGAGCAGGCCCAGCACGATCAGAATAACCGGCCAGGTCTGCTGGAAACCGTAGGCCGTGAAGTGGTCAAACGCAAATAGCGTCCCGATGGTAATCAGCAGGATGGGGCCGCGTACCGCGCGGACCAGGTCGTTACCGGTGATCATGATGCACCTCCTGTCCGGGATGTGCCGGCGATGCGCTGCCGGCTTGCGCGCTCATTCCCGCCACCCTGCCGTACAGCAGGTACACTCCAAACAAGATCAGCAGGATCGGCCAATAGCGCAGAAAGCGCTCCAGCGGGATGATGTCGGTGGTGTCGAGCAACAGCAGCACGCCGACCACAATCAGCAGTATCGATCCCACGGGAAACCGCGAACCCCGCGCATGCAAGTCAATCAGGCTCGAGAACTCATCCATGGGTTGCCCGGCGCGCCGCTTGAGCGCGGTCTGGTGCGCTTCGATCGCCATGTAAAAGACCCACGCAGCGATCAGGACTCCGAACAGCGGCTCAAGACCGCGCGCCGATCCGGAGCTGAGCACGCTCACCAGCAGCCCGAAGATAATGGCGTGCACCAGACCCTTGGCGTACTGGCCGTTATAGATGGCGCCAACGCCCGGTACGATCAGGCCGAGGGTAAACGCCAGCCCAGGTGATACGTTGGGATCGGCCACCGGCGCCGGCGCCACGTAGACCGGCGGAGGCGCGCTCGCGGTCACGGGCGGCGCATGCTCTTCGCAAAACACGGTGCCCTGCACCTGGCGTTTGCACGCGTCGCATAGTGGTTTGCCGCAGGTGCGGCAGAACGCCGTTGCCGGCGTTTCGGGATGATTGAGACAGTTCATACGAATCCCCTATTTCGCCCCTGTTTTTGCGGGCGACCTTCCTTTTTCCTGCTGACTCGGCTCGTGTTGGACCGGCGCGCTGTGCAGGGGCAGGCGCCGCTCGTCGGTCGTTTCCCCCGGAGCAACCGCGGCATCCTGCTCCTGCTGCTCGCGCCATTCCCGCAGCCGCGACTGAATCTGGTATACGAAACGCAGATTCTCATAAAACTTCACCGAGCGTTCCCAGCCACGCTGCACCCGGTCTTCCAGGCCCGCCCAAACATGCGCCGGATCCAGGTCCGCCGGGCTCAGACGTTTTCCGGGAATGCCGGCGCAACGGGCCATCATGCCAAAGAACAAAATCGTCAACGACAATCCCATCACCATGCGGGGCTGTAGCATAGGTTGAAAAAGCCGCTGGAACCAGCCGCGGATACCGCGGCGCACCCGCGTCTTGGCCTCGGGCATCTGCGCGATGGCGAATAGACGCGTCACCAGCTCCGGCGGCGGCTCCACGTCCGCCACCCGTTCCAGGAAGCTCAGCGCCGCGCCCGCATCGCGGGCCAGTTCCGCACAGGCCGCGCACCCGTCCAGATGCCGCTCGAATTCGGCCTTGTCGGCCGCTTTCAGCGTTCCGTCCAGGTAGTCGCACAGAGCGATTTCAAAATTCGCGCACGTCATAACGCCGCTCTTTGCCTGCGCAGCAGCCGCGCCAGTTCCGCCCGGCCGCGGTTCAGCCGTGATTTTACCGTGCCTTCAGGAATTTTCAGCACGTCCGCAATCTCACGGTACTCCAATTCCTGCAAATCCCGGAGCACCACGGTTTCCCGTAGCTCCGGCGATAACTTGGCAAGCGCCGCCTGCAACACTTCGCTCGCTTCGCGGCCCGCCAGGACACGATCCGGCTGCACTGACGCCTGCCCCGCATACTCCTTCTGCTCCAAAACCGGCAGCTGTTCCTCGATCGGCTCGGTGACGCGGTCCTGCTTGGTTCGGCGGTAGTGATCGATCAGGAGGTTTCGGCCCAGCCGCGTTAGCCAGGTAACAAATGAACCCTCCGCCGACCGGTAGCTTCCCAGCGTCCGGAACACACGCAGGAACACTTCCTGCGTCAGATCTTGCGCCTCGGCGTCGCGGCCCGTAAACCGGTAGCACAACGCATACACGCGCCGCGTGTGCAGCCGCACCAGTTCCTCCCAACCGGTGGCATCACCGCTCAGGCATCGTTGAACGAGAGTGAAGTCCTGATCCAAGACGCGCGGGGCCGGCTTCCAGCCGCCAGCCGTGAACGCGCTACGCCCCGCCTTCCCCGGCCAAATTGCGCCGGGCGCCGGGAACGCAGCAGTCATGGCAGCGGTTGCCATAGTTTACCTCGTTTACTCTCGTTGCCGGCTAGCCGCCGGTCAGTGTGGTTCCGGATTTCTGCCCCTTTTCGGGTTTTCCGGCTTCCAGTAGAAGTAACGAGGTTTTATGATGTTAGGTTCATTTTTACATTCCGGGACACGGCCTTGCGGGCCCCCCGGGAAAGGCGGCTTCATCAAAACACAAAGGTGGAAGTGGGTCGCGCTCGGGGCGGTCTTGGTCCTCGTCGCGGTGGTCCTGTTGCGCTCCGAGTTGCGCAAACGGGGATTTCATTGGTCCATCTTCACCGCCACGCTGGCCCAGCTTAATTGGACCTGGCTCGCCGCGTCGGCTGCGCTGGCCCTCTCGACCTACTACGGGCGAGTGCTCCGCTGGGCCGTGCTCCTGAAACCCCTCCGCCCGCACCCCAACATGTGGAAACTGTTTTCGGCCACGCTCATAGGCTTCACCGCCGTCACGCTGCTCGGGCGTCCGGGAGAGTTCGTCCGGCCGTACTTGATTTCGGTCCGGGAGCGGGTACCCTTCTCTTCTCAAATCGCCGCGTGGGTTCTGGAGCGCATCTACGATCTTCTGAGCGCCCTGGCGATTTTCGGCTTTGCGCTGAGCCGCGTGCAAAACCTGGGCGACGTAGGCCCCATGCTCTCTTGGGTCCTGGAAATCGGGGGCTGGGCCGTGTGTGGCTTGAGCGCTGCATGTCTGATCGCGTTGGCCATGATCCGGCTCTATTCGGAAGCCATGACGAGACGTTTGATGGACGCGCTGGGCTTCCTCTCCGAGCACCACCTCCACCGCGCCGGCCGATTCTTGAAGGCACTGGTACAGGGGGCTGAATCACTCCAAAGCACCAGGTCGATTCTGCTGCTGGTGGCCTACACGGTGCTGGAGTGGGCGCTGATCGCCGTCTGCTATTATTGCGTTGCCGGGGCTTACGGCGCTGCCGTTCATTTCACATTCACCGATATTCTGATTTTCATTGGGTTTGTGTCGTTCGGAGCAGTGGTACAGATCCCTGGAATCGGCGGTGGCATGCAAGTTGTTTCAATTCTTGTGCTTACAAAGATTTTTGGCCTCTCCGTAGAGCTCGCAACGAGCATGGCCGTGGTGTTCTGGTTAGTCTCGTTCGTGTCGGTGGTGCCGTTCGGTCTGGCACTGGCACTGCACGAAGGCTTGAGCTGGCGCAAATTGAGTGAACTGGAGCCGGAGGCTGGGAATTGAACTGCCCGTTTTGCGGACACTTACATGACCGTGTCGTGGATTCGCGAGAAAGCAAGGAAGGCGACGCCATCCGCCGACGCCGACAGTGTCTCGCATGTGAAAGAAGATTCACCACTTACGAGCGAATCGACGAAGTCCCATACATGGTGATCAAGAAAGACGGCCGGCGCGAGAAATTCGACCGGCAAAAGGTGCTGGCCGGGCTTCTGAAGGCGTGCGAAAAACGTCCCATCAGCATGTCCAGGCTTTCCGAGCTGGTAAACCAAGTCGAATCAAAAGTGATCGACTCGCCCGACCGCGAAATTCCCACGACGGAGATCGGGGAGATCCTGATGGAGGGACTTCGCGACCTGGACAAGATCGCCTACGTCCGATTTGCATCGGTTTATCGCGATTTTCAGGACGAAGAGGCGTTTTTCAACGAACTCAAGAACCTGATGCGGCAGAAGGGATCGTAACACCTCATAATTGTGGTGTTTTTGCTTAATGAAACCAAAACCGTTCTGAAACATCATTAACTATGGGACTTAACTTCTGGACCAATACGTGTTATCATCATCTGACCAGGCAAACTCTGGTTGGCTCCGCGCGATTGTCGTTAGGTTGGACGTTAGGCAGTTTTCAAACTTGTACCCCACAGAAAAACACGTTTGTGACACTGGTTTCCTGCGGGGGAGGTGAGTCCGAGTGGACCATTTTGACGATCATTTTCTAAACGATAGCCCGCTGGGCATTAATTTCGAGGAAGAAGCGAAGTTCTTCGACCCGGAAGCGGCCCAGGAGGACTTTCTACACCCACAGCCGGTTGTCGAGGAGTCGATTTACACCGACGATCCGGTACGGGTGTACCTGCGCGAGATGGGCGCAGTCCCGCTGCTGACGCGCGAAGGCGAAGTCGACCTTGCCCGGCGGATGGAACGTGGCAAACTGCGCATGCAGAAGGCGATCAGCCGGTCCGCACTGGTGCAACTGGTGGTGGTCGAGTCGGCCGAGCAGCTGAAAAAGGGGACCGAGGAGCTGGACAACCTGGTGGACCTCGGCGATCTGGAAGAAGGCACGCTGGCGGACACGCAGCGGCGCAACCAACTGAAGCAACAGTTTGCCGACGTGATTGTGCTGCACAAGAAGCTTCTGCAAGTAGACGAAAAACTGGAGGCAACGGCGCTCAGCAATAAGCGGGCGCGCCGGCGGCTCTGCTCGAAATTAAACCGGGCCAAGGTGGAAACGTCGCTGGCGATGCGCCGGATTCCGTTTCTGCTGAGCAAGTGGAAGGAATTCTCCAAAGAGATTGAGCGTGCGGTTGAAGAACTGACGCACTTGGAGCGGGAACTGCAGAAGCTGGAAACGCGCGCGGGTATCACGGCACAGAACCGTGCGCGCGAACTGAAGCGGGAGATTCGCAAGCGGGAAGCCGTGGCAGGCGCGCCCGTGGCGGATCTCAAGCACACGCTAAACGTGATCCGTCACGGCGAGCAGGAAGCCGAGCGGGCCAAGAAAGACCTGGTGGAGGCTAACCTGCGCCTGGTGGTTTCGGTGGCGAAGAAGTACGTCAACCGCGGCCTGCACCTGCTGGATCTGATTCAAGAAGGCAACATCGGCCTGATGCGCGCGGCCGACAAGTTCGAATACCGCCGCGGCTACAAATTTTCGACCTACGCGACGTGGTGGATTCGCCAGGCGATTACGCGCGCCATCGCCGATCAATCGCGGACTATCCGCATCCCGGTGCACATGAACGAGAGCATGAACAAGTTTCTGCGTGCTTCTCGCGAATTGGAAAAAGAACTCGGCCGCACGCCGACCAATGATGAAATCGGGCGCCGCATGGACATTCCCGTGGAAAAAGTGCAGAAGCTCAAGACGATTTCGCGCGATCCGGTGTCGCTCGAAACTCCGGTGGGCCGTGACGGCGAATCGGCGCTGGGCGACCTGATCGAGGACCGCTGGGTAGGATCGCCGGTGGACGCGGTGATCGAAGGCAACGTGCGTGACGAAACCGCGGGCATTCTGAAGACGCTCTCGCCGAAAGAAGAGAAAGTGATCCGGCTGCGGTTCGGCATCGGCTGCGAGCGCGAGCACACGCTCGAAGAGATCGGGCAGGAGTTCGACGTCACGCGCGAGCGCATCCGGCAGATCGAAGCCAAGGCCTTGCGGCAGCTACGTGCGCCCGAGCGGGCACGGCGGCTGCGCGCTCTGATGGCGGCACGATAAGAGCGGACCGAAGCAGGAGTCGATTGTCAGACGGCTCCCCTGACTTTCGCGGGGCGCTTCACGAGATCAGCCCGCGGGCTGGCACTTCCCAAACGCGAGTTCCGAGGCCCTGGGGCGAAGATCTACAGTGCTGAATCGCGAGTGTTGTGCTCTTTTCGGGAAACGAGTTCAGTGGACCGCGGTGACCGGCCCTGGTGCCCGCCGCGCGAGAAGGTAAAGCGTCGCCGGGCGCGTTCCCTGTTCAAGAACTTGAAAACCCGCTTCCTGAAGGCGCGCCGTCCACCAATCTGCGCCGCGCAAGCCCGCGTGCATCAGCATCGGCCCAAACGTGTATTTGAGCCAGGGTTCTTTGGCGACGAGTATCAGGAGAAAATCCCCGCCAGGCTTCACCACCCTGGCGGCTTCGGCGAGTGACTGTTGAATCCCTTCGCGATTCAGGTGCTCGAAGACATACGCGCTAACGATGGCGTCGAAGCTGGCAGGATCGAAAGGAAGTTTGCGCATATCAGCGGTCACAATTTCTGCCCTGTGCTCCACGCCCGCGGCTTCTAAATTCGCCCGCAATTTCTGCTGTGGGCTTTGGCTCGGTCCGAAATGCTGCTCAAAAGATTCACCGAAGAGATCGAGCGCGACCAAAGTCGCTTGAGGCCGGGCTTTTAGCACCATGATGGATGACCTGCCGGTACCGGCGCCTATGTCGAGGACTCGTCCCACACCGGAGTGAAGAAAATTCTGCGTGGGTAATGCCGCCTCGCCGTTGATGTCGAGAACGAAGCGCGCCGCAAGGAATGCAGTGCTTGACCATAGGAAGAGCGGACTTAACAGGATCATCGCCCAGAGGGGCCATTTGCGCCAAAATCCTAGCGCCAGGAGCAAACCGGAGCCGGCCACGAGCGGCAGGTGGCCGTAGCTGAGCCACCAGGGATAACCAAAATTGACATGGGCATTTGCGATCATGAACCTAAGTATGCGCCGGCGTTGCTGAACCGTTCCTGAACGCGTTGTTCAGCCGCCGTTCATCTAAGCTGCGCTATAAAGGTGTGATTGCGGGTTCTGGTCGTAGAGGACGAGATACTTCTGTCGCGGCAGTTGGCGAAGGCGCTGGTTGCGGCCGGATACGCCGTGGATCAAGCCGGTAACGGGGAACGGGCCGACTTTCTGGCGCATACCGAGCAATACGATGCGGTTGTGCTCGACCTCGGACTACCGAAAGTGGATGGGCTCACCTTGCTTCGGCGCTGGCGGGACGGGGGCATCCTGGTTCCCGTTCTCGTCCTGACTGCGCGCGGCAGTTGGCACGAGAAGGTCCAGGGAATCGACGGCGGCGCGGACGACTACGTCGCCAAGCCGTTCCGGATGGAAGAGGTCCTGGCGCGCATTCGAGCGCTCATCCGCCGCGCCAGCGGCCTTGCCCGGTCCGAACTTCGGTGCGGCACGCTTGCTGTGGATATACGCAACGCGCGCGTCTCCGTGAGTGGGCATCCCGTCAAATTGACCAGCCATGAATTCCGTGTGCTTTCGTATCTGATGCACCACCACGGAAGGGTCGTATCCCGGGCGGAGCTTACCGAGCACATATACGCGCAGGATTTTGACAGGGACTCCAACACAGTCGAGGTTTTCGTCGCACGCCTCCGCCGCAAACTCGGCGCGCCGCTCATCGAGACGGTACGCGGACTCGGCTACCGCATGGCGGAGCCGCCCATCGGATCGATGCGTTAGCGATGTTGCGATCCCTTCGATCCAGATGGATCCTCGCCTCGGTTTTGTGGACCGCGGGGATGCTGATGCTGATGCACATGTTCATGATGGCGGTGATGCACGTTTTTCCAGCCATCCGGGGGGCGCATAGCGCCATTGCGGTCCTCGTGGGCGGCGTTCTTATGGTAGGAGGCATCCTCGGGGTACGCCAGGGCCTGCTGCCGTTTGGGCGACTGCGGGAAAAACTGTCGGCAGTGCGTGCAGGGCGGGACCGGCGAGTGTCAGGAGAGTATCCCACGGAAGTCCAACCCCTCATCGATGAGATGAACGCATTGCTGGAAGATCGCGAGGCGGCAGTGAAACGCGCGGTTACCACCGCGGGAGACCTGGCACATGGACTCAAGACGCCGCTCTCATTGCTGGCGCAGGTGGCGGATCAGGCGGGAGCGGACGGCCATCCCGAACTGGCGGATAGTATCGCGCAGCAGGTAGAGCGCATGTCCCGCCAGGTGAATTATCATCTCGCGCGAGCTCGAGCGGCTGCTTCGGGAGCCGCCGGCGCACCCCCCTGCCCGGTGGCGGTCTGCGCCAGTGCTCTAGTGCACACCGTTTTGACGCTCTATGCGGGCCGTGGACTGAACATCTCATGTGGCATCCCTCCGGAGCTTCGCGCGCGGGTGCAAAGGGAGGATCTCGACGAGATACTTGGAAACCTGCTGGACAACGCCTGCAAGTGGGCAAAATCGAGGATCGTGTTGGACGCGTCCCGAACGGGCGCCATGCTCCTGCTGCGGCTCGACGATGATGGACCTGGGCTGCCGCCTGCTCAGCGAAACGTGGTGTTAGAGCGAGGAGTGCGGCTGGACGAAGCTTCTCCTGGTTCGGGACTCGGCTTGGCTATCGTGCGCGACCTGGTGGAACTCTACGGCGGATCGATTTCGCTCGAGGAGTCTCCGCTGGGCGGATTGCGTGTCGAAGTCGCACTCCCGGCCCCCTAAGTTGCACACACTCTCTCACCAGGGACAACTGCAGGTTTCGAAACGAGGTTGTGGGAGGTCGGGTTCGTCCCCAAGAAACCCGTCTAGGAAGATCGGTACGTGGGCCGCCGCCCGGCTCGGTGATTATCATCGGCATGCCACCGCCGAACCTGCGACAGCTCTGAATCGGAGGCCCGTGCGGTTTGAGCTAGACTGATTCAAGCTCATGGGCAGGTTGATCGGTTCTATTTGGTTCTTGTGCCTATTTGCCGTTCGGGCGCAAACGCCGGCAGCGGAGTCCACACGGCAGGCGAATCTTACACCGCAAGACTTGATTCGCGGCAAGCAGCTCTTTGAGGCCCAATGCGCTCCTTGCCATGGCATTCGCGGTACGGGCGGCAAAGGGGCAAATCTGGCGCGCCCCACGCTGAAGCACGCTGCCGATGATGCGGCTCTCTTCGCCACCATCCAAAACGGCATCGAGAACACTGGCATGCCGGCAGCATGGCAAATGACCGACCGCGAAATATGGCTGGTGGTGGCGCACGTTCGTTCGCTGGGGCGTGTTGCCGTCGAGAACCTTCCGGGTAACCGGGAGCAGGGCAAAGCGCTATTTGCAGGCCGGGGTTGCATTGGCTGTCACATCGTGGGTGGTGTTGGCGGAAACCTCGGGCCCGAGCTCACTGAAGTCGGGGCACGCCGCAGCGCGGAGCGTTTACGCCAATGCCTGCTCGAACCCGGCCAGGCTCTTCCAGACGGGTTCGTGATGGTTCGCGCAGTCCGACGCGATGGCTCTGTGCTGGAAGGTATTCGAGTCAATGAAGACTCATTCACCATTCAGCTCCGGGATTTGGCGAACCGCTTTTACTCGCTTCGAAAGCAGCAGCTTCAGACACTTGAATACAATCCGGACGCCACTCCGATGCCGAGTTATCGGGACAAGTTGTCCGGAGTAGAGTTGGAGGACTTAGTCGCCTACTTGGCGAGTTTGCGAGGTCGGCAATGAGATTCGCGCCTCTGACTTTTCTGTTACCCTGCCTCCTTGCCGCGCAGGTGCCCTACGAACGTATTGTCAACGCAGACCGAGAGCCTGGCGTCTGGCTCACCTATTCAGGGAATTATCAGGGGCACCGCTACTCGCGATTGGCGGAAATCACACCGGCGAACGTGACGAGGCTGCGTCCTGTTTGGGTCTATCAAACGAATAGTAGCCGGACCGAGGTCTCTCCGGTGGTGGTTGACGGAGTCATGTACGTCACCGAGGCCAACAACGTGACGGCCCTCGATATTCACACGGGACGTCCGCTATGGAGCTGGACGCGGCCGATTCCGAAGGACCTGCAAACCATCGGGTTCGGGCGCACAAACCGCGGTGTTGCGGTGATTGACGAGTTGGTCGTGGTGGGGACGCTGGACGCGCACCTAATCGCGCTCGACGCCAAGACAGGAGCGGTCCGCTGGGATAGTGAAGTGGCGGACTACAAGGTCGGCCACTGTATCACGGGCGCACCCATTGCCATCGACGGTAAGGTTCTTACCGGTATCTCGGGTGGTGAGGCAGGCATCCGCGGCTTTGTTGACGCCTATGACGTGAAAAGTGGAAAACGTCTCTGGCGATTCTGGACGATTCCTGGTCCCGGGGAGCCTGGGCACGAGACCTGGACAGGTGATGCGTGGAAGACAGGCGGTGGCTCGACCTGGGTTTCGGGCACGTACGATCCCGAGCTGAAGCTGGTCTATTGGGGCGTAGGTAATCCCGGGCCTGATTGGAATGGTGACAGTCGCACCGGTGACAATCTCTATAGTTGTTCGCTGGTCGCGCTGGATGCTGATACCGGC
>Ga0335077_10008776_pt1 | contig 12539 bp, 10 predicted proteins | sample Lox_Sample_31_FD_207151 | JGI IMG/M metagenome (GOLD analysis project Ga0335077, IMG submission 207151) | Soil microbial communities from Loxahatchee National Wildlife Refuge, Florida, United States - Lox_Sample_3.1 | ecosystem: Environmental > Terrestrial > Soil > Wetlands | place: USA...
ATTCAGGGAGACCGGGTGGCTGCCGCGGCATGTTTTCTGCCGCTTTCGATGAATCCGGTGCTCTCTAACCAGCTCGGCACCCGCCATCGCGCGGCAATCGGCATCACGGAAGAAACCGACGCTATTTCGATCGTGGTTTCGGAGGAAACCGGAAGCATAAGTCTGGCCGTAGGCGGCGCGATTGAACGCGACCTCACGGTCGAGCAATTGCGCGATCGCATGAGCAACCTGCTGCGGCGCTATGTTCCGCCGACTCCGCTGCCCACCACCATTGCCGAAGGCAGCGGCATTCTCGACGAACCTGAAAGCGATGTTCCGATGCGCGATCTGCATAAAGGCGGAATCCAATGACGACGCGAGAATTTTTTCGCCGCCATGTTTTCCACAATCTGGGACTCAAGATTATTTCCCTGTTGATCGCAACCGGGCTGTGGCTGGCGGTTTCGACGGAGCCCACATCAGAAGCTGCGGTGAATGTCGCCATTGTTTTCCGCAACATGCCGGATAATCTCGAGATCAGCTCGGAAAATATTCCGTCTGCACAGATTCGCGTGCGCGGACCGGAGCGCCTGGTGCGCCGGCTCCAGCCCACCGACGTTCGCGTTGAGCTTGATCTCACGGGCATGAAACCCGGTGAACGTACTTTCGACCTTACGGCAAACCAAATCAGTTTGCCGGACAAGCTTCAGCCGGTGCAGATCGTTCCCAGCCAGATTCACCTGATGTTCGATAAGCGGGTGACGAAAACCGTGATAGTGAGGCCGCGCGTGATTGGGACCTTCGCCAGCGGCTACCAGATTGCGCAAATCCAATCCGATCCCGAAAGCGTTGAAATTATCGGTCCACAGAAGTCAGTGGATTTGGTCGAGAACGCCATTACCGATCCGATCGATGTCACTGGGCTGATCGACCGCACCACAGTTCTCCGCCACGCTTACGTTTCTGATCCTCTCATTCAGGTCACCAGTCCCCGCCCGGTGCGGATCACGATTATTATGGGGAGAACGCAGGCTTCCTTGGGGCAGACTCAGTCGAAATGACGTCGCAGGTTAGACAGCTTTTCGGGACCGACGGCATTCGCGGCGTCGCGGGAGAATTTCCGCTCACGCCCGAAAGCACCTTTCTGATCGGACGGGCGCTCGGGCACGACTTGATCCGCACAAATCCGCAGGCGCGGGTTGTGATTGGGCAAGATACGCGCGAGTCGAGCCGCTGGATTGCCGACCGGGTTGCGCTCGGACTTGCTTCGAGCAAAGTTCAGGTGCGCAGTGCGGGCGTGATCACCACTCCGGGAATCGCTTATCTGGCGCGGTCGCAGAAATTCGATGCAGGAGTGGTCATCTCCGCGTCGCACAATCCCTGGACCGATAATGGGATCAAAGTTTTTTCCGGTGACGGATTCAAGCTGCCGGATTCGCGCGAACTGGGGATTGAGCAGGAAATCTTTGCATGTCTCAAGGCACCGGAGTCGCATCCTGAGCCAGCGCTGAAACCAGCGTCCAGCGTGCCTGGTGAGCATTCATTACGAGCCGCGTATATCGAGTGGCTGGCAAAAAATGTTTCAACTGACTTGAGCCGCATGCGGGTGCTGGTGGATTGCGCAAATGGCGCTGCGACGGCCGAAGCGCCGGAGCTGTTTCGCGCCTGCCGAATTCAGGCAGAGTTCATCAACGATTCTCCGGATGGCAGGAACATCAACGAAGGCTGCGGCGCGCTGCATCCGCAAACGGTGGCCGAAAGGATTTCGCAATCGAGGGGAAAGTTCGATTTGGGTGTGACCTTCGATGGTGACGCCGATCGGGCACTCTTCAGCGACGCTTCGGGCCGTGTTGTGAACGGGGACGGCGTGCTCTTGCTCGCCGCGCGCGATATGAAATCCCGTCGAGCGCTTCGCGGCGAAACGGTGGTGGCGACGACCATGTCGAACATGGGGCTCGAGATCGCGCTGCGTAATTCTGGCGTTCGGATGTTGCGCGCGAACGTGGGCGATAAGTATGTGCTCGAAGAGATGATGAAGACGGGCGCGACGCTGGGCGGCGAACAATCCGGACATATTATTTTTCGCGATGGCGAGGCCACGACCGGCGACGGGCTGATGACGGCGCTGCGCGTGATGGACATTATGGCGCGGAGCGGCAAGACTTTGACTGAACTGATTTTGGATTTGAAAGTCTTTCCGCAGCGCATTCAGAATGTGCGGGTGCGGGAAAAGATTCCGTTTGAGCAGGTGCCTGAAATCAAGCACGCGATTGAAACCGCGCAACGTGAACTCGATGGAAATGGGCGCGTGGTGGTGCGTTACTCGGGAACTGAAGCGCTGGCGCGGGTGATGGTGGAGGCCGAGTCAGAAGAAAAAATGAATGCACTGACGGACGGGATTGCGGGCGCGATCAAGGCTGCTTTGGGAACATAGTTTCCTCCTTTTTTGGTTGTCATTCCGAACCGCTTCAGCGAAATCGGTTTTTCGAGGGCAACAGCAGGTCCTCGACTTGGGCATCAGTCGCAGGCGAATGATGCCACTTCGCGCGGAATGACAGTTCTGTCTTTCTTACGCCGCTGGGTTACTCCAAATCCCGCCAATTTTTTCCGACGCCAACCTCGACTAGTAGCGGCACGGAAAGCGCTGGATGCACATTCTCCATTTGGTCGCGGACCAGGCTGCGCATGGTCTCAATCTCAGATTCGGGAACTTCGAAGACGAGTTCATCGTGGACTTGAAGCGTCATTTTGGATTGCAGTCCCCGCTCGCGAATCATGGCATCGATTCGAATCATGGCGATCTTGATTAGGTCGGCGGCGGTGCCCTGCAATGGCGTGTTTACGGCCGTGCGCTCGGCGAATCCGCGCAGGTTGTAGTTCTTGCTATTGATATCGGGAATCGGACGCATGCGGCCGAACAAAGTCTTCACGCGCCCATCGCGCCGCGTCTCATCGAGAGTGCGGTCGATGAATGCGCGCACTCCACGGTATCTTTCGAAGTAGGCATCGATGTACTTCTTTGCCTCGGAGGTTTCGATTCCGAGGTTCTGCGAAAGACCAAAGGGAGAGAGCCCGTACACAATCCCGAAGTTCACAACCTTTGCCTCGCGGCGATGGTCGGGAGTAACCATCAGCGGAGGAACTCCGAAGACTTGCGATGCAGTGAGGGTGTGGATGTCGTCGCCACGGCGGAATGCCTCGACCAGCAGCGGATCTTTTGAGTAGTGCGCGAGCAGCCGCAGCTCGATTTGTGAGTAATCTGCAGCTAGAAGCAAACTCCCGGGCGCAGCGGTGAATGCAGCGCGAATCTCGCGGCCAAGCTCGGTGCGGATGGGAATATTTTGCAGATTTGGATTTGAAGAAGAGAGCCGTCCGGTCGCCGTCCCGGTCTGATCAAACGTTGTGTGCAGACGCCCGGTCTCGGAGTTGAGTAGCGCGGGAAGCGCATCGACGTAAGTGGATTTCAATTTGGCCAGCTGGCGATATTCGAGAACAAGTTTTGGCGCCTGGTGGCTCGCGGCGAGTTCTTCGAGCACGTCGACGGCGGTCGAAATGGTTTTGCCTTTGCCGTACTTCACTGGCTTCGGCAGGTTCAGCTTATTGAACAGCACGTCGCCGAGCTGCTTGGGAGAATTGATGTTGAACTCGGAGCCGCAACACTCGTAGATTTCCTTCGCTTTGGCGTCGATCTCGCGCTCCAGCCGTTCCGACATTTTGTTGAGCGCGGTGCGATCAATGGCCACCCCGGCCTGCTCCATGCGCGTGAGCACGGGAACCAGCGGCAGGTCGATTTCGTTGTAGAGCTTCAGCAGATTTTCATCTTCGAGTTCTTTGCGCAGAGCTGCGGCAAGCCTGCCAGTCATATCGGCGGCTTCGGCGAGCGAGCCACCGAGCTTCAGGTTAAAACGGCGCAGCGCAACCTCGGGCAAATTATGCGACGAGTAAGTGGGATCGAGAAGATATGAGTACAAACGCGAGTCATGCTCGACGCCGGCAAGTTCAGTTCCGGCCAGGACATGGGCCGCAGTTTTCCAATCATGAATTGCTTTCGGAATGTTTGGCTCCGAGAGCGCCGCGTTCAACGCCGATGCTGCGAGAGTGCTGGGCGAAACAGTAAGTGCCGAGCCTGGTTCGACTGAAATGGCAATTTGTGTCGCACCAAGGTTCTGCTTCGCGCCGGCGTTTAAATCCACCTTCAGAGGCAGCAAAGGTTCCTGCTCGGTTTCTTCCGCGGATTCAATTTCCAGTGCGGATGGCACGGCGGTATTTATCGCGATTGCCAACGGCACGTCGGCACGCCGTTTCTGCAAGAAAGTTTCTACATCGGCCGTCGATTCCGCGTCACGGTAATTTCCCGGCTGCGCTTCAGCGACCGGCAGCAATTCCTTTAGCAGAGATGTGAATTCGAGCTCGGTGAACAAGGCGCGCAGAGCCTCGACATCCGGCTCGCCCGCATGCATCTTATCGACATCAAGCTCGATGTTCACATTGCAATCGATGGTCACCAGTTGCTTGCTCAAGAGAATCTGGTCGCGATTGTTCTGCAGTGACTCGCGATAGGTCTTTCTTTCGACCTCAGACGCGCGATCGAGGGCGGCTTCGAGACTGCCGAAGCGACGTATGATTTCAACCGATCCTTTGTCGCCGATTCCCGGCGCGCCGGGAATGTTATCGATCGAGTCTCCGCGCAACGCCATCACGTCGATGACACGCTCCGGCGGCACACCAAGAATTTCTTCGACCTTGGCTGCGTCGGCGATCAGATTGTCTTTTGGCGGATTCAGCACCAGTACCTGATCGTTTACCAACTGGAGCATGTCCTTGTCGCTCGAAACCACATAAACGCTGCGACCTTCGGCTACAGCCTTGGTTGCGAGCGTGCCGATTACGTCGTCGGCTTCGTAGCCTGGCATTTCAAGAATTGGAATGCGATAGGCTTCGAGCGCGCGCCGGATGTAGGGAATTTGCTGCGCGAGATCGCCGGGCATCTCGGTGCGATTAGCTTTGTATTCCTTGAATTGCTGGTCGCGAAAAGTGGGGGCAGCAACGTCGAAGACGGCGGCGAGAAATTGCGGCGAAAAATCGTCGCGCAATTTGCGCAGCATGTTCACAAATACATAGATCGCAGCGGTTGGAAGCCCTTTGCGCGTGGACATGCCGCGCTGCCGCGCCATGGCGTGATAGGCGCGAAAGATGAAGGACATCGCGTCGATCAGGAAGATGCGATCGCTATTGTCGGCGGGGTGCGGAACTACCGTCGGCTTAGGGGATGGAGCCGGCGCGGACTCGGCGACAGCGGATGACTTTCGTTTAGGGGGCAAGAATTAAGTTTAACAAGGAAGGGTTCGGCGAACTGCGGGGAATCGCTGCGACGAGAACATCAACCAGGAAGGACACGAAGGTGCACGAAGAAAACCAAAGTCTATTTTATTGAAACTTCGCTTACGAACTTTTTCGTCGTGGCTTACGCCGGCTTGCCGAACATCGTTGTGTAGTGCAGCTTAATGACTCCACAGGTGCCTTGCTCGGGCGAATAGACGACACACGAATCGAACGGGCGCGAATAAATGTGCAGGCTTACCGCGCGCTCGCCAAACTTTCTTGGATTGACCACCCGATGGACGGGATCGGCGGGGTTTACTGCGCAGGGGTGAGTCGGATTCATTTCGACCGTGTCTGTCGGCGTGAGTTGAGATCGGCCATGTTCAACATCCTGTGACACCAGGTGAAAATTTTCTACTTCGAGCCGACCGATGGGCACAGCCATCCAGCAATTCTGGTCGCGATGATTGTGCACCGAGCTGACTTGCCCGATCTCCCAACAGATTGCGATCAATTCATAAAGCGGGGTTTTGTCGATCAGGTTGCGGGTGTAATGCTGCTTGCTCCAGGTCAGATACGGCGAAAGCGATTGGGGAGACGCGGACGTGCGCTCGAGAAACGCGAGAATTTCTCCAGTATCAATGAACGATTTTTCGGGGAATTTATGCAGTTCACTTACGAAATCGGTGATGGAGAGCTGCTTAGGAACAACACTGGTGGCCATATTTCATCTCATCGCAAGTATACCGCCCAGGGCTGCCATTCGCGGACTGCTCCACTTTTACGAAAGAACTTATTCCACAAACATGCAATCGCCGTAGGAGTAGAACCTGTACCTCTGGTCGACAGCATGACGATACGCGGCCAGGGCACGCTCCTTTCCGGCGAAGGCGCAAACCAGCATGAGCAGGGTCGATTGCGGCAAGTGGAAATTCGTCAAGAGGGCGCTGATGACGCGGAACTGAAATCCCGGGTAGATGAAAAGATCGGCCTCGCCGCTGCCAGCCTGCACTCGCCCGGAGTCTTTTGCGGAAAATTCCAGGGTTCGCACGGTCGTGGTGCCAATGGCGATTACCCGCCGTTTCTCGTCGAGCGCCGAATTGATTTTTGCTGCAGATTCAGAAGAGATGCTGTATCTCTCAGAATGAAGCCGGTGTTCTTCAACCTTTGCCGCGTGGACCGGTTGGAATGTACCCAAGCCGACGTGCAAGGTGATCTCTGCTGTTTCAATACCGCGTTCTTGCATGCGCGACAAGATTTCCGGGGTGAAATGCAGGCCGGCTGTGGGCGCTGCTACTGAGCCGCGCTCGCGAGCATAGACGGTTTGATAGCGGTCCCGATCTGCAGCACAATCCTCGCGAGAAATGTAGGGCGGCAGAGGTATGTGGCCAATGCGCTCGACAAGCTCGAAGAAATTGTGTACAGGCGCAAATCGAAGCTCGCGCTCCCCAAAGCTGCCTCGGGCCACAACCTCAGCGATCAATTCATCACGCTCGCCGAAGTAAAGCTTTTCACCGATCCCGATCTTACGGCCCGGCTTCACCAGGCATTCCCATTCGTTCGGTTCGCAGGAAATCTGTTTTGTGAGTAGTACCTCGATGCGGCCGTGCAGAAAATCGCGGGAAGCGGGGTTGCGCGGACTCAGGGGCTGAGACTTTGACCCGCTCCTCCGGCCGAAAAGCCGTGCGGGCAAAACCCGGGTGTTGTTGAAAACCACCAGATCCCCGGGACGCAGTAAGTCCGGAAATTCGCGGAAGCAAAGGTCTTGCAGCTTTCCTGAATGCCGCTCCAGGCACAGCATTCGCGAGGAGTCACGCCGGGAAAGAGGCTCCTGCGCAATCAGCTCATCGGGTAGATGATAGTCGAATTCGGAAACCAGCACAGTTGCATTATAAGAACCCCATTCACCCCACCCGAGATTCCGCAGATGGTTTACAGTTGTAAAAGAAAAACTGATTGTTTCCTTTTTGAAGCTGCGCTACCATACGCGGGCTGCGGGTTCGGGCGTGCCAATCGAACATAAATCCCGGAAGGCCATTGTTGAGATCGGCTCAATGCTGCACCAGCGCGGCTTTATAGCCGCCTGCGATGGCAATGTTTCGGTGCGACTGGACCGCAAACGGGTGCTGGTTACGCCGACGGGCATGTCTAAAGGAATGATGAAAGCCACGGACCTTGTGATCGTGGATATGAACGGACGCAAGCTCAAAGGCCGCCGGGAGGTGACCAGCGAGATCGGCATGCATTTGCTGATTTACCGGATGCGCCCGGATGTGCATGCGATTGTGCACGCGCATCCACGGACGGCTACGGGCTTCGCTGCGGCCGGGCTCGCCCTTGATCAACCGCTGGTATGCGAAGTCGTCATCGGACTTGGGCAAATTCCGCTAGCACCTTATGGAACCCCGGGAACTCCCGAGCTGGCGCGTACTCTGGAACCGCTGGTGGCGGACTACGATGCCATTCTGATGGCGAACCATGGAGTAGTGACCTATGGCGCCGACCTGCAATCCGCGTACATGAAAATGGAAACGGTTGAACACTTTGCACAGATTGCGCTGGTAGCCCATATGCTTGGCCGGCAGCAACCGCTCGCCGCCGCTGAACTCAAGAAGCTGATCGAGGCGCGAGGCAAGTATCGCGGGGTAAATTCGGCCGCGCCCATGCCCGTATCTTTCGGCAATGGCAACTCGCGCGACCGATCACCTGCGTCCAAGCCCGAACTGCAGGATGCAGTCGCTAGTCTCCTCCGATCCTGAACCGCATGCCCGCGCGGAAATTCGCGCCCAGGGCCGGGTAGCCCAGCACTTCCTCGTAGAAGTGATCGAGCGCATTTTCCACATTCACGTAGGCAGTCATGCGCGGACGAATGGCGTACCAGCCGCCCACGTCGACGAGAAAGTATCCCGGAGCGTGATTAAAACCAAAGCCATAAAAATCCGAATCCGGACGTGGCCCCACGAAGCTTCCTTCGAGCGTGCCGCCCCATTTTCTTCCAACATAGGTCAGCAGCGTGGAAGCCGAATGTTTCGGTCGGCGCAATAGAGGATCGCCGCTGGCGTAAGGTGGAAAACTGCCGGGAGGCGCCTGCAAAATTTGCGTGGAAGTGTAGGTGTAGCTTGCCGTCCACGAAATGCTCGAATTTATTCTTGCCTCCAAGATTGCCTCTGCTCCATGAGCCAACGATTCCTGCAAATTCACATACTGCCCAACGAAGGTCATGGGATCGATGGTGACAAACTCGATTTGATCGCGGAACAAATTGTTGAAATACCGCCCGGTAAACGAAATCTTGTTAGAAAACAATCCCTGCTGAAACCCGGCTTCCAGTGCGCGGTTGCGCTCGGGTTTCAAATTTGGATTGGGAATTTCGTATGGTCCGTTGGCGTATGTTTCCTCAAACCGGGCTTCTTTGATTCCAGTTGCGTAGGAAAAATTCAGTTGTGTTCCTGAGAAGCGATTGCCGCCGCGAAGCACGCGATAAGCGGCCGCCGCGCGTGGTACTCCAGTGTTCCCGAAGGTCGTGTTGTGAACGAAGCGAACTCCAGCGGTCGCGCTCAGGCGTCCATACGTGACATGTTGCTCCACGTAAGCCGCATCGTTCAGCCGCAGGCCGGCCGCGCTGAAAGGTGGACCGGGAATTGGGTCGTTCACCGAGCCGTTCTCGTCCTCGAATTCATAGCCCACGACTGTCTGCGTCCAGCTTCGCTCCGCGAAATCCCCCTCATACATAAATCCGGCGCGGTTCACGTTGAGATAAGACTGAAACGGAGTGTCCACTTCGCCGAAGGGAGTAACTCGCCCAGGATTGGTTATTCCGTCAACGTTCGCGGTCTTTACCGTGAACTCGTACGCGCTGAACCGCTGCACCGAGTTCGGACTAGTGTTGACGTTGAGTTCGAGGTCGCCAAGGAAGTTGCTTTGCCGCGCGCGTTGATCGAGGTCGGGCGAAAGCAGTGGTTGGCCATTGAAATTCCATTCCCCCTGAACGCCGGTCACGCTGTGATCGTGCCGCATGCGGAGGCGCAGCGATGCACGGTTATTCAACTTGGCTCCGACGTTTATGCCTTCGAGCGAGTTCGAATAATCATCATTCGGTCCGGAGCCCATGGTGTTGAACTGGTTCCCGAACACGTTGTAATCGAAGCGGCCGCGTGCACCGGCGAGTGACGCGTAGCCGTTCTCGGTTCCATAGTTGCCGGCATCGGCGCCGAAGCGAAGTTCAGGTGTTGGAGTGCTTCCGGTCTGGCTCCAGACCTGCACGACGCTGCTCATGGCGTCGGAGCCGTAAAGCGTGCTCTGCGCGCCGCGAAGAAACTCCACGCGGTCGGCTTGAAACAGCGGTAGCACGCCGAAATCAAAGGTTCCGCCGGGGTCATTTACAGGTACGCCATCGACAATCACTTTGTTGTAGCGAGAATCGCCACCATCGACAAACAGCGAAGAAAGCCCACCGCGCTGCCCCGCGGTGTTTACCACCGCGCCCGGCAGGAACCGTAGAGCATCACCGGCCGAGATCGGGCGCATGGTTTCAAGTTGTGCGGCGCTGAGCAGACTCATCGATGCTCCTGATTCATCACTCGGAAGTGGCGTGCGGGTGGCCGTGACCACGACGGTTTCCGAAGCCGGCGCCAGGCGCAGAGCCATGGTGAGTCCATTTCTGGTTTCGGGGCTAGTAGCCGAGACTGTGCTCCACTGCTCGGCAAATCCCGCCGCGAGCACGTGAATGCGCTCCGGGGCGGCTGCGAGATTTTGAAACTGGGCCACGCCTTGAGCAGACGTGCTCTCGACCGCTATGGGGCGGCTGGAAGTTTTTGTGAACAGTTCAACCTGCGCACCGGGAACGACCGCCGATCGTGGATCGACGACTGTGACCGTGAATTGCGCAGCCAGCGCGGAAGCAGAGAGAACAAACGGGACGAAAAGGGAAATAACGGACAACCGGAAAGAAAGCCGCATCACTCCTCCTTTGCTCGCGAAAGGGGTTGGTGTTTGGGGTTCGCGCCGGTCTCCTGGCTCGCGAGTAAGGATTTGTGACGTGTGGAGCGGGCGCCCTAGCCCGCTGATTTATCACCGATCCAATTTTGCTCCGTGCCTTCCCGGAATGTTTCTCCAGTGGCACGAAGCGATGTCCTCGCTTACAGTTGCGCGGCAGCGCGGGATTTGCACCCGCTTCCCTGTTCTTCCCGTCCGGGAAGAACGCGCGAACCTGTTTGTGAAAGCAGGAAGAATGTACCTGCTGGACACGTGGAAGTCAATTTTCACTGGCTTTATCGCCACAAGAAGCCACAGACATTGCGCGCCCCAGATAATATGACTATAATGACCATAATGACCATTATGACCAAACTAAGGGCTAAGGGCCGATGGACGGTCGCGGAGGCTAAAGCAAAGTTCAGCGAGGTTATTGGCCGGGCAGAGTCTGAAGGGCCTCAGACCATTACCCGCAACGGACGAACTACGGCGGTGATTGTTGCCGCGGGGGAATGGGACAGGAAGACAAAACGCAAGGGCAATCTAGCCGAGTTCTTTGCCGCGTCGCCGCTGCGAGGATCAGGACTGCATATCAAACGTCTCCCGGGGAAACTCCGGGGGGTTGAGCTGTGAACTGTGAATTTCCTGCTTCATACGAATGTAGTTTCCGAATGGATGAAACCGCAGCCGAATCGGGGAGTGATTGCATGGCTCGCACAAGCCGACGAGGACCGTGTCTTCCTGAGTGTGATTACGCTTGCTGAATTGCGTTATGGAATCGAACGGATGCCCCACGGATCACGACGTCAGAGATTGAGTGAGTGGCTGGAACAAGAACTCCCGGTACGGTTCGAGGGCAGAGTTTTGGACGTTGATCCGTTTACAGCCGATACTTGCGGCAGAATAATCGCAAGTTCCGAAGCTGCAGGACGGCCAAGTGCCATTATGGATGCCTTCATTGCAGCCACAGCCCAGGTTCACAGCTGTACGGTAGTGACGCGCAACCTCTTGCACTTTGCCCAACTCGCGAACGAGGTTTTTAATCCCTGGTCGTGAGTTCTACCGAAACCAGAGTGACCAAACCACATCCACAGCGGTGTGGGTTACGATCGAGGCAAAGATCTGGCGATTGGTCCGCCAGGCGCGACCGTAAAAGACGCCAGCAATCGTCGCGAGCAGCACATAGCGCCAGTTGAAGCGAGAGCCATGGTTGAAGTGCGAAAGGCCGAATAGCACCGCTGCCAGAAAAAGCGCGCCTGTCCTGCCGATTCGTGTCTCGAGAAAATTCTGCAGGATCGCGCGAAAGAAAAGCTCCTCGGGAATCGCAATCAGAAGAAATGTGAGCAAAATATCGCCAGCAACATGCCCGAGGCGAGGGATTGCCGCATGAAAATGGATGAAACGAGTCAGTTCGCCTAAGCCTAACGCGATCGGGAGAAAAAATGCCCATTCGCGGATTCCGATCAGAACCGCGGAACCGGTTGGGACAAGAGAGTAGCCCGAGCCCTCCAAACGGCGAATGATTAGAAAGCAATACAGGGCAACATCGGCCAGGAACAGCTTTGGCAAAAATGCCAGCTCAGGCGGCCAGGCGCTTTGCAGCCACTTTAGATAGTAGGTTGCGGCGATCACGGCCAGCGCTGCCGCGTCGCGCCAGGTCATCTGTGTCGCCAGTCCCGGTAACTCTAAAAATGCGGCCAGCAAAACAGGGAATGCGACAACGATGATTGCGGCTCGCGGGCTAAACAGATCCGTCTCGACGGCGAAGACAAAATATGAAATTGACAGCAATCCGAGCGCGAGTATCTTTGTCCGCGCGGGCAATCGTTTGAGCGGCTCGGCGACACCGAATCCGAAGAACCATAAGGGGGCAAGCAATAAGGCGAAGCTTGCAAAGGCCCGAGGAAACTCGGTACCGAGAGAAATGCCCAATTCGGACGAACGAAAGCCGAACCACAAGGCAATCAATATGGCGGCGAAAATCGCGGTCGCAGAAATGAGAGGAATTTTCTTCAGAGCTGTGTCCTCGGTGTTTCGGTCCTCGCCGGAGTGATTCTCCACGCGTGTAAACTAAGTCGCAATGCTAATTCACCGCACATCTTATTGGGGGATGGTGGTCCGATGACCCCCGACCTGAAGGTCAGTTTTGCCGGAATCGAACTGAAGAACCCGGTCATGGCCGCGAGCGGGACGTTTGCCTACGGCATCGAGTTCGAAGATGTCATCCATCTCGACCGACTCGGCGGCTTCGTAGTCAAGGGACT
>Ga0335077_10008778_pt1 | contig 12538 bp, 10 predicted proteins | sample Lox_Sample_31_FD_207151 | JGI IMG/M metagenome (GOLD analysis project Ga0335077, IMG submission 207151) | Soil microbial communities from Loxahatchee National Wildlife Refuge, Florida, United States - Lox_Sample_3.1 | ecosystem: Environmental > Terrestrial > Soil > Wetlands | place: USA...
CGCCGCTCTGCACCCCCCCGACCCCCTGAATGGGCTCGGCGATGAACGCCGCGATCCGGCCGGGGGTCGAGCAGCGAATCAGGTCGCGGATGTCCTCCGCGCTTCGGCTGGCGATCTCCTCGGGCGTCCCCGTGAACGGGCTCCGATAGGGATCGGGGCAGATCGCGTGGTGGATGCCGGTGTTGAGTTGCTGGGGGAACTTCCACGTGTAGTGACTGGTCGCGGCCATCGCGGCCGGCGATCCGCCGTGATAGCCATGGCGCACCGCGATGACGTCGTTGTTCCCGGTGAAGGCGCGGGCCAGGAGGATGGCCAGGTCGTTCGCCTCGCTCCCGCTGTTGACGAAATACGTCACGTCCAGCCCGGGTGGCAGTTTCGAGGCGAGCCGCTCAGCGAACCGGGGGAAGTTGGGGTGCAGGTAGATCGTCGTCGTGTGGGCCAGAGTCGCCACCTGCTCCTGGATCGCACGGGTGACCCGGGGATGGCAGTGCCCCACCGATACGGTGACGATGCCCGCAAAAAGGTCCAAGTAGCGCCGGCCCGTCTCGTCGTAGAGGTACTGCATGTGGCCTTCGACGATCATCAGTGGTTCGCGATACAACGTGAAGATGGCCGGATTCGTGAACCGCTTCCTGAGTGCCAGGACCTCAGCCTTCGGCGGGCCGAGGTAGGGCCGGGGCCGGTAGTCTGAGGGCGGCATCACGGGGCGGGTCGGAGCGGAGGTAGCCATTGGGGCGGGGGGAAGGGGAAGGGAGGAGGAATCAGGTTGACACCCAACTGTCACAAAGTAAATCGTTGGCCCGCTCACCGCTCACCGCTCACCGCTCACCGCTCACCGACTCATCCAGTTCGTCCCCGCCTCGCGATTCCACTTGGTGGTGATCTTCTTCGTCTTGGTCCAGAACTCGATGCTGCTCCGCCCGGTGATATCCCCTGAGCCGAAACGGGAATCGTTCCAGCCGCCAAATCCGAACGGCTCGCGCGGGACGGGAACACCCACATTGACGCCCACCATTCCAGCGTGAGCCCGCTCCATGGCGAGGCGCGCGGCGCCGCCCGATTCGGTGAAGATCGAGGCCGCGTTTCCATACGGAGAGGCGTTCTCGACCCCCAGGGCTTCCTCGAGGTCGTGGGTCCGGACGATCGCGAGCACCGGGCCAAAGACCTCCTCCTGCGCCAGTCGCGTCTCGGGCCGCACGTGATCGATCACCGTCGGCCCCACGTACCAGCCTCCCGGGTGCCCGGGCACCTTGGCGCCACGCCCGTCGACCAGCACCTCGGCTCCCGCCGCCTCGGCCTCGGTGATATAGCGCTCGATCCGCTCCTTCGCCGCCGCCGTGATTACCGGCCCGATGTCCCGTCCCACCGTAAGCGAGCGGGCCTGCTCGGCCAGGCGCTTGACGATGTGATCGGTCGCGGAGACCGCGACCATTACCGACGCCGCCATGCAGCGCTGCCCCGTGCAGCCGGCCATGGCGGCGAGAACGCCGCTCGAGGTCATCTCGGGGTCCGCATCGGGCATCACGATGACGTGATTCTTGGCGCCACCCAGGCAAAGCGCGCGCTTGAGCGCCCCGGTCGCCCGACGGTACACCTCCTTGGCCACCTTGGTGGAGCCGACGAAGCTGACTGCCGCGACGGACGGGTGGTCGCACAGTGCCTTGGCCACCTCACCGTCGCCTTGGACGACATTGAAGACCCCGTCCGGGAGGCCGGCATCGTGGAGCAGCTCGGCGATGCGCCCCGCGGACAGCGGCACCAGCTCGGACGGCTTCATGACGAAGGTGTTGCCCAGCGCGATCGCATTCGGGATCGTCCAGTGCGGCACCATCGACGGGAAGTTGAAAGGATTGATGGCAGCGACCACGCCGAGCGGGAAGCGCACCACCCGGCACTCCACGCCCCGGCTCACCTCCATCACCTCTCCGGCGATGAGCTGTGGCATCGAGCAGGCGAACTCCGTGAGCTCGATCGCCTTGAGTATCTCCGCCTCCGCCTCGCCGGGGACCTTGCCGTGCTCCTCGGTGATGAGCCGGCCGAGGTCCTTGAGGTGCGTCGCAAGGAGCGCCTTGTATCGGAAGAAGACCTGGACCCGTTCCTTGACTGGAGTCTCAGACCAGTCCGCAAAGGCAGCCTGCGCCCGGGCGACGGCGCGGTTCACCACCGCCGCATCTCCGAGCGGCACGCGAGAGATGGCGGTCCCGTCCGCGGGGTTGTGTACATCGAGGAACCGGGGGCCGCCCGGCTCGAAGCGGCCGCCGATATAGTGCTGCACATCTGGGTATTTCACTCGATCACCCTAGGTGGGGGCGCGCGGTGCGGGCCGGAAGAGTCTGGCCGTCCCCAACGGGGTTGTCAATTGTTATCATTACGAGTCGCGGGCGACAGGCGATGAGTTGCTGGGGCGGGGCGCGGGCCTTGCGGCCTGTCCCCCAGGATCCGAGACACTGCCGGGCTCGGGCAACTCCAAACTACAGGTGGACCTTATGGTTAGCGATTTCCGTTCGGCCGGCGCGCCGTGCCTCGGCCAACGGCGGAGCATGCGAATTCCCACCCTGGTGGCGATCGGCGGCGCGGTCCTCGCGGCCTGCTCTTCTGGGTCGCCCAGCGTCACCGGCCCGGCTCCCGGAACGCCGACCCAGATCCTTCCGGCGAGTATCACCGTCCAGTCCGGGGCCACCTCTCAGCCAGTAACGGCCCTGCCGTCGGTCAAGGTGACCGACAAGACCGGCCTCCCGGTCTCGGGCGTGACGGTGACCTTTGCCGTCACGGCGGGGAACGGCAGCCTGTCGGGCGCCACGCCAGTCACCAACAGCACTGGCGTGGCCACGGTGGGCAGCTGGACCCTGGGTGCGTCGGCGGGCACGAACACGTTGACGGCGACGGCCGCCGGCCTCAGCGGAAGTCCGGTCGTCTTCACGGCCAATGGCGGGAGTGGTCCGGCGACCTTTAATATCACACTGCAGTACGTCCGGCCTGCGGCTGCCGTCTACCAATCGGCCTTCAACGCCGCTGTCACCCGGTGGGAGACCGCTATCGCCGCCCATACCGGCGATGTGAACGTGGGCACGCTGACCGTGGATACGGCCTGCGGCGTGCCACCCAACACCGTCGTGACCGGCACCATCCACGATCTCCTGATCGTCGTGGATCTCGATTCCATCGACGGGCCGGGAAAGATCCTGGGCTCGGCTTCGCCCTGCTACCTGCGGAACGGCGGCCGGAACCTCACCCTGCTCGGGGTGATGACGTTCGATACGGCTGACCTCGCGGGGCTCAACAGCGGGGGCTTCCTCAACGACGTGATCTTGCACGAGATGAATCACGTGCTCGGCTTCGGGACCCTGTGGGAGGGGGGGCCGCCGGTACAGAACAGCTTCGTCATCAACACTCCCGCCGGTACCGGCTCCACACTTGGCTTCGACGGGCCGAAGGCGGACAGCGTCTATGTCGCCGACAACGGTGGCCCCCGCGATACCGTCCCTGTGGAGGACACGTCGCTGGCCGGCACCGGGCGCTCACACTGGAAGGAGTCGATCTTCCAGAGCGAGCTCATGACCGGCTTCCTGACCGGGCACTTCCATCCGTTGAGCCTCACCAGCATCGAGTCGCTGGCGGACCTGGGCTACACGGTGAACCCGGCCGCGGCCGATGCCTTCAACCTCAGCACCCAGCCCACGCTGCGACTGGGTGAGGCCCCTGGTCCCGGCGTCGATCTCAGCAACGACGTGCGTCGGTCGCCGCGCTTCTACGTGGACGAGGCCACCGGTCAGGTCGTTCGGCGGTCGGCCGGCCCCTAGGCTCGCACGTCGGTACCGCGAACCTCACAGGCGGGCGGCGCATCTCCGCCCGCCTGTGCTTTTCGGCCCGACCAGTTCCTTCCGACGGCATCTCACTTTCCCTCTGTGCGGCCGGTCACGGCCCCCCGAGCGGCGAGGGCGCAGTTTCTCCTACGGTCCCGGTCCCGTTCCGCAACTAGAAGGTTGGTCTGGAGCTCCCTATGCGCTGGTCACGCCGCGCGTCCGTGCTGGCATTGCTGATCCTGATCCCCTGGTCCGCCGCCGAGGCGCAGCGGGTGCCGGACCGGAGCGGCTTCTGGTTTGGGGCCGGCATCGGACTCGGATCGGCGCGGCTCTCGTGCACCATCTGCACCACGGGGCGGGACGGCGGCACGTCGGGGTATGTCCACCTGGGAGCGACGGTCACCAAGCAGCTGCTGGTGGGTGGGGAGGTGCTGGCCTGGTATCACACCGACAACGGGATCGACTTCCTGCTCGCGTCGGTGCAAGCCGTCGTGGTGCTGTATCCGATGCGGACCAGCGGCTTCTACATCAAGACCGGCCTTGGGGTGTCGAATTATTCGGCCAAGGACTCCGTGAACAAGGTGTCGTCTCAGGCCCTGGCCGGAGAGATCGGCGTCGGCTACGAGGTACTGGTCAGCAACAATATCTCGATGGTTCCCTTCGCGAACTTCCTCGGCACCAGTGGGGCCGACGTGAAGTTCAACAATACGGTCTCGAGCCTCGGGGCCAGGACCAGTCTCATCCAGATCGGTCTGGGCGTCACGCTGCACTAGCGGCCCGGACTGCCGCCTTGCCGGAGGTTCGCATGAAGGTTGTTCGCATCGGACTGTTCGTCCCCCAAATGATCATGCTGGTGGGATGCGGGGAATCGGGATACACCGGAATCGGCCCGGTCAAGGAGATCGGGAACGCCGTGGCCTACAACATCTGGACTCCGGACTCGATGGACACCTGCACCCCGGCGATCCACAATCAGTATTCGATCGTGGGTCCGGACGGGAAGCGCTACAACACCTGGCACCCGCCGGTGGACCCGGAGACGGGCTGCACCTTCGGTCACGAACACGGCCGGGATCCGCGTGGCTCGAAGTTGTACAGCAAGGTCGGCCCCATTCCGTTCGGGCTTGCCAACGAGGCCCTGGAGACCTGGGACCCGCAGAACGTCCGCCACGAGGATCACTATGGGCACAAGGTCGACTGGGAGAACGACATCCAGTTCGTCCGCCAGGACGGGGTGAGCGGAGCCCTGTTCAGCATCACCTGCGATGTGCTCGTCAAGCTGCACCAGGGGACGCACTCGAAGGACGCTTTCACCAACAACCTGCACGAGATCGTCTATCACGTGCAGTGCACCGATGGGACGGAGATGCACGTTACCCTGCTCACCCCGATCGGGACGCCCGGCGGCTTTACGCGCTCCTGCGATGGGACACGGGTGGACGTCGCTGCTCCCGTTCCCGGCAACTCGCCCAATGGGGGCGGACAGCGCCTCATTCCGGACCGGACCTGCGTCGACGAGTTCCTGAACGTCGGCCCCGGGCAGCGGGCCGACTACAATAGCGCCCTGCACGAGAGTTGGCAGACATCGAACAGTATCCGGACCTCGAACGGACACACCATCGCCAGCTTCAATCCGTACTTCCAGGTGCTCTTCCCGAGCCGCTTCTACGATCCGGGCGTGGCGGGCATCACCGGGCGGCCGATTGCCCAGTGCGACTCCCTGAACCCCGGGCGCGACGCCACCAACGATCTCTGCGACGAGTCGACCAGCAATGGCGCATTGCGGGGGCTGGCCTATGACGACCCTCGCTCGAAGTTCAATGGTGTGCTCCGCTTCGTCGACATCAACAGCAACAACATCAACAACGCGGGCGGCCAGGAGGTGTGGTATACCGATCCCTTCGGCGGGCACGCATCGACATCGCCCTTCCCGGGGTCAATCCGGCAGTGGGTAGCCACTGTCAACAACAACTACGGATTCAACGTCGATGGTCCGGCCATCGGGTTCGACCGGAATTACGGCACGACCTCGACTCACGCCCCGAACTGACGCCGTGGCCGGAAGCAGAGAGGGATCCCTCGAGGCAAGGCCCCGAGGGATCCCTCGTGGTTTGGAGCGGAGGCCGGCTCAGTACCGCGAGAGCGGCACGTCGCCGTTGGGAGTCTCGCCGATGTACAGCGTCACGTCACGCTGGCGGTAGCCGGGCGCGCTCACCCTGACCTGCTGGGACTGGCAGCGGTTCACCAGCTTGCGATCGAAGTACAGCCGGTACTCGCCCCGCTCGTTCGCGAAGGTCCCGTACTGGGTGCCGATGATCTGCAGCCGCGCCCCGGAGAGGGGCTCGCCCGTATCCTGATTGTAGATCCGCCCGATGACCACTCCCATCCCCGGGGGGAGCGTCGAATCCTCTGCGCTGGGCGGCACCTCGCACCCCCGGGACAACTCGACCGGGGTCTCCCACGGCCGGTTGTCACGCGACCCCGACACCGGTCCCAGCTTGCTCGACGGGCGGCCGAAGAGGCGCTGAGCTTCGCTTTCCATCGTCGGCGCCGCCGCGACGGCACGTGCCACGGATGCCGGGGGTGGGGGCGGCGTGGCCGCGGTGGGGGGCGGCGCGCTGGGAGCGGTCGCGTCGCGCGTGGTGGGGGCATCGCCCGGATCGGGGCGTGTCGCCTCAACGCGCGGTGTGTTGGGGACAGCGTTGGGATCGGGCTCCGGGGTCGGCGTGACGTGGGCCTCCGCACCCGGCGTCCTGTCCGGCCCCGGCGTGATCGGAACCGCCGGGGGAAGCGGCGGGGCGGCCGGCCGCGGCGTCGGCGTGGGGCGGGGAGGTGCGAACACGAGCTGAATGGGCCGGGCCGTCTCCTCCGCCGCCCGGGCCGCCTCGATCTCGGCGGGTGAACGCCGGGTCGCGCGGATCAGGAGTATGACGAGGACGATGTGGAAGATGACGCTCGCGGTATATCCAAGCCCGCGCCGCCATCCCAGGCGACTCGATGGCAGGGTTGTGGAATACGCAACCACCCGCCCCCGCGGCATTATCCGGCTCGCGGCGATGGCGCTGCGTCGCGAGGCCCGCCGCCGGAGAGCAGACGCGCGGCGGGCACGACCCGGCTTGACGACGAGGCCGCGGGGAGCGGCCACCAGATGTTCACGACACCCTCCAGAGTGGACCCACGGGCGCCGCGGGTGGCACCGCGTCGATGCATGTAGGGACGAAACTCAAATGGCCCGTCAGCACGATTCTGCTGCACCGCCCACGATGGCATGATCGCGGAGCGAAGCCCTGCTTGCGGTCTAAACCAAGCCACGCCCCCCGCTCCCCGGGGGCGCGAGGCGACCTCGTTCCCCCGGAAGGCCGTGGGCGCGGCGCGGATGGCCTCTTGCCGGCGTTCCTCCCCTGATACGCAGGCACTGCCCATGGCGTTGAATCGTCGCGCGGAGGGAATCGGGGCGACAGCGGTCGAAAAACCGCCGCCCGCCGGTCCACGCTCCCGAGACGAGAGCTGGAACGGCGGGCGCGCCCGGAGGGTCGGCTCAGTAGGTGGTGGACCAGTCCACCTCGGCGGCTCGGCGGCAACGTACGCACATCATCGATTCGGGCTTTCCCTCGAATTCCTGCCTCCCCGTGCAATCCGGGCACACCGCGTAGGTCGTGACCAGCTTGGGTCCCGCCAGGGTTGGGCGCATGACACCGGTCCGCACCACGATGCTCCACGCGGTGGGACGATCCGGCCGGACGCGCACCTCGTTCCGGGCCAGCAGGATACGCTGCTGATCGACCTCGACTACCACACCTTCCGGGGTCTCGTCCACGACCGGGTACCACGCGCCCCGCCGCAGCACGTCGGCCATGCCCGGCGCCCCCGTCGCCCATGCCTTGATGGTGGCGGTCTCTCCCGATCGGCGGAAGGGGGGAATAGTCATCACTCAAAACTACACGAAACCGAGGGGCGCGTCTCCCCCTCCCCGGCGCTCCTGCCGGGCGGGCCACCGATCTGTAGATTATCCGGCGTCATGATGCCAGCGCCGCGATCCTCTGCCCCGCGAGCCACAAGCAACCGCCAACTGGCGGACCTGCTGCTTGGCCTTGCGGGAATCCTGCAGCGCTTGCGGACTCTTCCCGAATCGCACCCGATTGTCGCTGCCGGAGTCGCCGCCCTGGAGCGGGAGCTGGAGCACGTGATGCGCTATCGGGAGAGCCTCGCCATCGAGGTCGGCACGGTGCAGCTCGTGGTCGAAGGAATGGAGACGAACCCGGACTTCGAGCCACTCCGCGACCTGGCGGGGCAGCTCCGGGAAGCCGGCGTGAAGACCCTGGAGTTTCGACCCGGCGCCACGCAGGCCGAGCTGTTGGCCGTCTTCAGCGCCGTCGCCGGCAACGGAAATGGCCGGGGCAGCTGGCCGGTCTCCCCCCACGTCGGCCTCGAGACACTCAGCGCCACCCCGCACGCCGAGGGCGATCCCTGGCTGCCGTTCGAGCGCACTGTTCTCCAGGACACCGCCCGCGAGGCCGCGGCCGCGGAGCCGGATGAGCTGGCGTTCGCGCTCGAGATGCTCGCGCCAGACCCCGCCCGCGACGGCTTGCTTCTGGAACAACTGGCCCACATCGCGGACGCCACATCATCCGACGTCGACGACCGTGAGGTCCTGAGCCATCTTCTTCGCGCTCTTCCGATCGGAATTCTTCGCCGCCTGCTGGCTCCCGGGGCGAGCAGCTTGGCCCAGGGCGCATTCCTGCGGGCCGTCGCCGGCCAGCTCTCCCCCCCGCTTCTGCTGCGCCTCCTGGAGGCCGCGGCCCACGGCCGGGAGTCCCAGCTGACGCCCGCCGCCTTGCACGTTCTCGCGCGTCTCGCGCGTCGGGCCGGCGGTCCAGACGAAGGCACGGCTCGCCGCGCGCTCGCGGAGGAGCTCACGCGACTGGCTCCAGTCGGGCCGGCCGCCGAGTCACCGGGGCAGCGGCTCGCACCGGAGCCTGAGCGGATCCTCAAGCTGGCCCTGGAGAGCGGCATCCTAGAGCCCGGCACGCTGGCCGCGGCCGATCGGATGATCGCGCGGCGTCAGGTGGCACCGCTCCTCGCGCTGCTGCAGACGGTGCCCGAGGAAACTCCCATCGCGCGGGCCATCCACCAGCGGGTCTTCCACCCCGATACCGTTCGCAGCATCCTGGAGGGAGACCCGGTCGATCTGGAGACGCTCGACCGGCTCATCCCGGCCGCCGGAGTCGAGGCCATACCGGCCCTGCTGGATTGTCTGGCCAAGTCCCGGGAGCGACAGGTCCGGCTGAGGCTGCTCGACCTGCTGCCGCGCTATGGCGCGACCATCGCGCCGCTGGCCGCCGAGCGCCTCGATGGGATGCCCTGGTACGTGCAGCGGAATCTGCTGGCGCTCCTGGGCCGGATTCCGGAGCGCCCGGCCAACCTCGAGCCGCACGCACTGCTGGCCCACCGCGATCCGCGGGTGCGCCATGAGGCGATCGCGCTGGCACTCACCGACCCCGAGCTTCGCGAGCGCGGGCTGGCGGAGGCGCTCGACAGCCGCCACGAACCCACCCTGCGCCTCGCCTTGGTCACCCTGGCGGATCGCTGCCCTCCCGAGTTTGTCCCCCGGATCATTGCCCGGGCGGCAGATCCCGGCATTGACCCCGAACTCCGGGCCTTGGCCGTCACCGCCGTCGCGTCCGTCCACGATCCGGTCGTCCTGCGGATGCTGCGGCGTCTGGTGGTGGCGCGTGGTATCGCCTCGCTCGGGCGTCTCGCGCCCAAGACCCCCATGATGCTGGCAGCGCTGCGCGGGCTGGCCGCGCATTGGCAGAGCCATCCCAGAGTCGTCTCCCTGCTGGAGACCGCCCGTCAGTCCCGCGATGCGGAGATCCGGGAGGCCGCGCGGCCGCCCGGTCGGCGCTCGAGCGGGTCGCTCCCGCGGGTAACGTCCTGATGGCCGGTCCGGGTCGCTTCTTACGCGGGATGGCTCACGCGCTCGATCTGCGCCAGCGCGAGGCCGTGGACGTTGCCCTTCGGCGGGCCGCGGACGAGAGCTGTGCCGCCGCCGCGCACGAGCTGGGCTTCGCGCAGTTCCGCTTCGGGTTCGAGGGTGTCGTCTGCGGCGCGCTTCCCCTCGCCGAGTTTGAAGGCTGGATCTGGGCCGGGCGCCTGATGGCCAGAGGCATCGAGTGGCTGGACCTCGACCGGCCGGAGCCGGCGGCCGTCGCCGCCTTCCTGGACCACGCCGCGGGGCTCGCGGAGGCTCCGCCTCTTTCAGTGTCTGGTGGACTGTGCTGGGGTGCGCTGGCGGACAGGCCGGAAGTGGATGGTTCGGGGTATCCGTTTGTCGAAGAGCTGGAGGTGATGCGGCAGGTGTTCCGCACCGCCTCTCGTGGCGAGCCACTGCCGGCCGGCGATGTGCACGCGGTGGCCGCGTCGCTCGAAGCCTACGGAACGAGCGGAGAGGAGCCGTCGCTTCCCCTGATCCACGGAGCACGCACCGCCTACCAGCCAGCGCATGCCCTCAACACCGCCATCCTGTCGTTGGCACTGGTGGAATCCCTCGGCATGGGCGCCGAGGAACGCCGCGATTCGATCACGGCCGCCCTGCTCCACGATATCGGCATGGCCCGGCTACCTGCGGAAACAGTCGAGGGCGACCATTTCTCATCGCAGGACCGGGCCAGGGTCCGGGGTCATCCTCTCGAGGGCGCCCGGCTGCTGCTCCGCCAGAGCACCCCCTGGGAGAGTGCCGCCGTCGCCTCCTACGAGCACCACCTGCGCCAGGATGGGAGCGGTTACCCGCGCCTCAGCTATCCGCGAGAGCCACATGTGCTGAGCCGGGTCGTCGCGGTGTGCGATGCCTTCGATGCCCGCCTGGCCCCGCGTCCCGACCGGGCCGCCTTCGACCCAGTGAGCGCGATGCTCGAGCTGGAGCGCAGCATGGCGGCGCAGTTCGATTCCCGCGTCGTGTCCGCCTTCTCCGACGTCGTGATGCGGCACGCCGGGTCGGGCGGTCTCGCCTTGACATCCCGATTGACTTAGTCGTATTTATCGGCGTGGGGAAGTCCGTTCGGCATTCCCGAGCTGTGAGTCCTGCCATGCCCGACATAAAGACCCTTGCAACCCCCGAGGTCCCCGCCATCGAGGCCCGGGGGTACGCCCATCCGGAAGTGCTCGTGTCGACCGAGTGGGTTGCCCGTCACCTCGATAATCCCTCGGTGCGCCTGGTCGAGTCCGATGAGGATCTCCTGCTGTACGAGACCGGCCACATCCCGGGCGCCGTGAAGATCGACTGGGTCACGGACCTTAACGACCCGTTGACCCGCGATTACCTCGACCGGACGGCGATGCAGCGCCTGCTCCGGGGCAAGGGCATCAATCGGGATACGACCATCGTCTTCTATGGAGACAAGAACAACTGGTGGGCGGCCTACGCCTTCTGGGTGTTTCGGCTGTTCGGGCTCGACCGGCTGCGCTTGATGGATGGGGGGCGGGCGCGGTGGGTGGAAGAGGGCCGTGAACTCAGCACGGTCGTTCCGGCTCCTGCTCCCGGCGATATCGTGGTGGGGGAACGGCGCGACGCTCCGATCCGTGCCTTCCGGGACGACGTGCTGGCTCATCTCAAGCAGCAGCGGCAACTCGTCGATGTGCGGAGCCCGGAGGAATACCGCGGCGAGCGGTTGCACATGGCGGAGTACCCCAATGAGGGCGCGGTGCGGGGCGGGCACATTCCAGGAGCGAAGAGCGTCCCCTGGGGCCGCGCGGTGAACCCGGAGACCCACACCTTCCGCCCCGCCACCGAGCTCCGAGCCATCTACGTCCAGGAGCAGGGGCTGCGGCCCGAGCGGGAGACGATCGCCTACTGCCGAATCGGCGAGCGCTCCTCCCACACCTGGTTCGTGCTGACCTATCTGCTGGGATTCGACAAGGTCCAGAATTACGACGGGTCGTGGACCGAGTGGGGCAACGGGGTGCGCCTGCCCATCGAGAAGTGAGCCTCAGGCCGCGGGCACCAGCGCCGCGGCCATGTGGCGGATCCTGCCGATCATCGCGGTCAAGCCTTGCATGCGGGTCATCCCCAGCGCCTCGGTCAGCCCAAGGCGATCGAGGAGGTCGCCGGGAAGCTGAGCCACCTCGGCGGGGGTACTGCCGTGGATGACCCTTGCCAGGAGGGAGACGAATCCCCGGACGGTCGGAGCCTCGCGTGGCGCGTCGGCATGCAGGACGACGCCTGCGCCCTCGCGTTCGAGAAAGAGGAACACGGGAGACTGGCACTCTGGTACGCGGTTGAGCCCCTGGTCCCGTGCGGCATGGAATCGCGCGGGGAGGGGGGGCAGCTTCCGACTGTAGTCCAGGAGGAATTCCAGGCGAGTCTGCTTGTCGGCGGCCTGAAACCGCCGCACCATCTTCTCGAGCGCGTCGATCATCCCTTGAATCTACTGCTGGGCAGCGTGGCGGACGGAGCTTCTGTCCGCCACGTGCCCTGGGTGATCAGGACTTGCCCAGTGCCCCCGCGAGCTTGCCGGAGAGCAGGCCGAAGATGGCTCCTATCACCATCGAGGCCGCCACGGCAATCAGGGCGTTGGCCGGGCTCGCCGACATGAGGTTGTCCTTGGTCAGGTTGGCGGATGGGTTCCCGAGGAGGAAGGCGAATACGGCGGCGTAGCCGTACACGCTGGCGGGAATGGACGACAGGGCGGAGACGTGCGCGCCAAGGCAGAGCACCAGGACGGTCGCCCCGACGATGA
>Ga0335077_10008779_pt1 | contig 12537 bp, 10 predicted proteins | sample Lox_Sample_31_FD_207151 | JGI IMG/M metagenome (GOLD analysis project Ga0335077, IMG submission 207151) | Soil microbial communities from Loxahatchee National Wildlife Refuge, Florida, United States - Lox_Sample_3.1 | ecosystem: Environmental > Terrestrial > Soil > Wetlands | place: USA...
CGATCGTACACAACGGGGCGATCCGCCTCGCTGACGCGCGAGAGCAAATGCCACAGCGTGAGCGCATCGTCCTTTCGTGCTTGATCGAGAATGCTACCAAGCAAGGCTGAGCGCTCTTGCGCAGTGGCAGCTGTGAAATCAAATTTGGTTAGTGCGTCGCGAAACGATGCCGAGGCGTCTTCCGCATAGGGTGTCCCCGGACCAATCTTTGGCCGCGTAGCGCAAACCGCACCTGCCGGAATTAACGATTCATGTCCGTTCAAGCGGAACCCAACCCAGCCCATTGTCGTGCGCAGCAGGCCTGCGCCGGAATCGTCGACGTGCAGCGTGAACACGCAGCCCAAATCGACGGCCACTGCGGAGGGGGTGTCCACCCCAAACGAGCCTGCCGGCCCCCAAATCCTGGCGTGAATCGTGCCGCGCTCGAGCGCGAGTCGTTTGCGGTCAGGGCCGCTGGCAACCAGCCGCAGCCGCGAATCGGGATCGACTTCGATGCGGCCGGTTTCGTCGAGCGTAAGGCTGGCTCGCGAAGAATTATCCGTAACAAGCGTCTGTCCGACGGCGAGCTTGCCCGGTTGCGAATCGCTCGCGATGGAGTGCCAGCCCACGCGCGGCGTGCCCGCCAGTCGCGCCACTTCCCAAGCGGGGCCAGTTTCGCGAACGGCTCCTGGCCGTAAGTAGAAGAACAGCACCACCGCAACGAGCAAAACCGCAGCAACGGCTGCGAGTTGCAACGAAAGCCCAAAATTCCAAAGGCCCCAACGTCGTCTTGCCGAAACGGCCTCAGGGATCGATTCAAACGCGGGCGCCGGCTGATTGTGGCGATAGCGCCCCAGCAAATTCTCGAGTTTCTGCACTTCCGGGTCCGGCTCGCCGGAGCCGTCCCACAAATAATCATCCTTCATGTGAGAGTCCTTATTCATCGCGCTTCATTCCTGTTGACTCACTCGCTTTGACTGCATCCCGCCTAGCTCGGAGCCTTTCGCTTTCTCAGCAAGCTTCTCGCGCAGCATTTGCATTCCGCGGAAGAGATTCACGCGAGCCGAGCCATGCGTCATACCCATGCGCTCGGAGATCTCCGGGCCGGTCATTCCTTCCACCAGGCGCAGCGTGAGCGGCTCGCGATAGGTGTCCGGGAGCGATCGAAGCACTTCCAAAACCGCCGCCGCTTCTTGTTCAACAACATGGTCGGTAGCGCGGCTCTGCTCCAACTGTTCCACCTCCTGCGATTCCGTGGCCCGTTCGACGGGAATCACCCTGCGATGGTAGTCGTTGGCGCGGTTGCGAGTAATGGTGCAAAGCCAAGCGCCGAAACGCGAAATGTCGCGCAACGCGTGGAGCTGGCGCAGCGCGGAGACGAACACGTCTTGCACCAAGTCGTCGACTTCGCGCGGCGGCACGCGGCAGAGCAAAATCCCGTGCACCATGCGCGCGTAGCGATGGTAGAGCAAGCCAAACGCCGAGCGGTCGCCGTTCCGCGCGGCAGTGACCAGTTCGCCGTCGTCGCGCGGCTCGCTGCTGGGCCAGGCGCTCACAGCCTGAAGTTCCACGGTAGCAACTCGAAAGTCAATGCTGTTTCCCACGATCAAACCGTCGTTGGGGCTCTTGATAGCCATGCAGCCTATCACTCCGCAAGACGCAAGGGACAGAGCAAGTGTTAACAGACTGCCTGTGCCGGGAGGCGCCAAATCCCTAGTTAGTCCTTATAGCGCTTGCACTTACACGGTTGGCGGCGGTCCTGAGATACCGTTGACAACAATTTTCCGATTTCGTGCGTCAAATGAAATGTGAGCAGAATTCAAAGCACGGCCCCACAGGGTGGCCAGTTATCGCTTCGTGGTCTCGTCGAGAGAAAGCAACCTTAGGGAACTTAGAGTGTTATACTTAAAAGATGCGGCAATCTGCGGGCCCAACCAGCTCGAGACGCGGTTTGGCGGACCAACGGCGATCTGTTGCCACTTCGTTTGAGGGGCCAGGTTAAGAGGAGCAGGGGATATGGGAGAGCAAGTAACGCAAAACGGCAGTTGGACGCGGCGCGGAAAAATCCTGACAGCGGTGTCCGTGGCGCTGACTTTGGCGATCGGTATTTTGATCGGTTCGGTGGTTTCAGGACGCGTTTCCGCCACCAAGGGTTTCGGCTTCCCCGGAACCACGGCGACGACGCTGTCGGTGCCGGACCCAATTCCGGCATCGCACTCCTTTGCCGCGATTGTGAATCAAGTCGAACCCGCGGTTGTGAATATCGCGACCACCCAAGTGCTCGAGCACAAGCAGTCGAAGAAGCGCCGCGCGCAGCCCTACGATCAAGATGACCCCATGCAGGATTTCTTCGACCGCTTCTTTGACGGGCGTCCGGACAGCGGGCAACAGCTTCCGCAGGCCGAGCGCAGCCTCGGTTCCGGCGTGCTTGTCGACAAGCGCGGCTACATCCTCACGAACAATCACGTCATCGAACAGGCCACCAAGATTCAGGTGCAGTTGAACGGCGACACCACGCGGTACATCGCCAAGGTTGTCGGCGTCGATGAGGATACCGACCTTGCCGTCATTAAAATTGACCCGAATAAGGAACTCCCCACCGCCAAGCTCGGCAATTCCGACGGCGTGCAAGTGGGTGACTGGGTTCTCGCCATCGGCAGTCCCTTTGGCTTGCAAGCCACGGTGACCGCGGGAATCATCAGCGCCAAAGACCGCGGCGGAATCGGCCAGCAATTCCAGCGCTTCCTGCAAACCGACGCGGCCATCAATCCGGGCAATTCCGGCGGACCGTTGGTCGATCTCTCCGGCCAGGTGATCGGCATTAACACCGCCATTATCACCGGCAGCCGCGGCTATGAAGGCGTTGGATTTGCTCTCCCTTCCACCACCGCCATCAAGGTCTACGACCAGATCATTAAGCAGGGCCGCGTGACGCGCGGGTCCATCGGCGTCAGCTTCCAGGAAGAGTACAGCACGAATCCCATCACGTTGAAGCATCTCGGCTCGCCCTATGGTGTGATTATCGAGAGCGTGCAGCCGGGCAGCCCTGCCGAAAAGGCTGGACTCAAGGGCGGCGACGTCATTACTACCGTCAATGGCCATCCGGTGAAAAACGGGAACGACTTGGTCAATCCCATTGCGGAATCTCCCATTGGCAGCAGCGTTAAGTTGACCTACATCCGCGACCGCGCGCAAAAAGAAGCTTCCGTTACGGTCGAGGACCGCACCCGCGTGTTCCCGACCACTGCGGGCCGCATGGGCGAACAGCAAGAAGAAGCAGCGCCCACGGAATTCGGCCTGCACGTGGAAGAGTTGACCCCAGACCGCGGCCGCCGCGTTGGCGTGGAAGGGCAGAAGGGCGTGGTCGTGACCGAGGTCGAGCCTGCTTCCTTCGCCGAAGATCTTGGCTTTGGGCGCGGCGACGTCGTCACCGAAATCAACCGCGAAGCGATCAGTTCCGTTGCCGACTATCGCAAGGCCGTGTCCAAGCTAAAGTCCGGAGACGAAGTCGTGTTCAAGGTGCTTCGCCGCCAGGACAGCGACCGCATGCTAACGCTGTATTTATCCGGGACCGTCTCTTCGGACAAGCAGCAATAAACCCTATAGGTCCCCAAAACGGACACACATGCATCTTCGCAAAATAGTGCACCTGGGCCTGACGCTGATGCTGGCGGCAGGCCTGGGTGTTTTTGCGGCGACGGCGAGCGGGCAAGCACCCAATTCCGCTCCAAAAAAGACGACGGGCAGCAAAACCGGCAGCGCCACCCACGGAAAGAAGTCCACGAAGAAATCGCGGCGCCGGGAGCGCGGGCAGAAGGCGCCCACTACCGAGCGCATTTCCGAGATCCAGGAGGCACTTGCCAAGGACGGATCCTTTAGCGGGAAGCCCAATGGCAAGTGGGACGCATCCACTGTCGACGCGATGAAGCGCTTTCAAGAGACGCATGGTTTGAACGCGACGGGCAAGCTCGATGCGAAAACGCTGCAGCAACTTGGGTTAGGCTCCTCGATCGCCGGCGTCGCCGCCCCGCAGCGACCGGCCAATAGCACGAAACTAACGAATCCCTCCACACAAAGCGCCCGTCGCCAGTAGTTGTCCTTCGCTCCTTGCCAACAGGCGCGCACAGGCAAGAATCATCGCGCAAAATGCGCGCGATGCAAGGAAGTCGCCTGTGCCACTCCGCTTCTTCAGGAGTCTGTTGAAGCTCTTCCTAATTGCTAATTGCTTTCGAACGGCAATTGCATTAGAAGTTTGCTGAAAAACGAAGCGAAGGTGACAAGCAGATCCCTCGCTTCCTTCACCCAGCCAGCCAAAAACGGGCTCGCCGGGGACCCCGGTTCGCTCGGGATGACAACTATCGATGGTTTTCAACTAGTTCTTTGAAGTCTCGCGTTGTGATGCGCGAAAGGAGAGCGCCTGCCATGAGGGCCATTCGTTTTCTCGTGATTCTTGTTATCGCCACGCTTCTTACCTCTGTTTCGTTTTCACAAGAGAAGCCCGCGGGCAAACCCGTAAAGGCCGTTCGCTTCGGAAAGCTTTGGGACGGCAAGGGCAAGGTCTGGACGAACGCCGTGGTCATTGTTGAAAGCGATCGAATCAAAACCGTGACGTCCGATGCGTCCGCGATTCCACCCGGCACAGAAATCGTAGACCTCTCCAAATACACAGGATTGCCTGGCTTAATCGACGTGCATACGCACATGACCATCTACACCGATGAAACTCCCGGCGAGCCGATGCTCAAACAATTGACGAGCAATCCTCCCGCCGTTGAAGTGTTCCTCGCCCGCAAAGGCGCTCTGCGCACGCTCGAAGCCGGTGTAACCACCGTACGGGACCTTGGCGCCGACCAATACATGGACATCGCCATGCGGGACTTGATCACTCGTGGAGAAATGGTTGGTCCGCGAATGTTTGTCTGCGGCTACGGGCTGTACATCACGAACACGCCCTACAAACCGGGGCTGAATCCGCCTGCTGGAGGAATCGCCGATGGCGTGCCGGAAGTCCTTCGAGTGGTGCGGCAGCAGATTGCCGCAGGCGCTGACGTCATCAAAATGTATGCTTCGACGGGCACGGATGACGACACGACCGGATTTCAAACGTACAACTACGAGGAAATCAAGGCAGCCGTGGACACCGCGCACCAGTTTGGAAAGAAGATCGCCATCCATTCCTACGGGCCGGATGGCGCGCGCGACGCGGTGCGCGCCGGAGCCGATTCTCTCGAACACGCCACCGACATGGACGACGCGACGATTACGGAAATGGCGAAGCGCGGCACGTTCTACGTTCCGACGATCGATCACAACCGCTATTACCTGGATAACTGGCAGAAGATTGGCTATGCGAACGGTTTTCAGAAAAGAACCAAGGCGTTCATCGAGCGCAACCTGGAGACGGCGCGCAAAGCGCACAAGGCAGGGGTGAAATTCGCGATGGGCTCCGACGCGATTTACACCATGTTCGGGCAAAACACGCGGGAGCTAGGCTGGTTCGTGAAAGCGGGCATGACCCCGGAGCAGGCGTTGCGCACCGCCACCACAAACGCGGCAGAATTGCTGGGGAAAGAAAAAGAACTTGGCGTGGTCGCGCCTGGCTATTTTGCGGACCTCGTCGCGGTGGAAGGCGATCCGCTCGCCGATATCGACGTGGTGATCAACCATGTGAAATGGGTGATGAAAGCCGGTGGCGTGGCGATGGACAAGACCAAAGCACAAGTCCACTAGTGAAAGAGCGAAGCGCAGAAGGGCCCACCCTTTCAAAAACCAAGAGCGAAAGGATGGGGCACCCTCGTAGTTGTGCGTGGCGATGCGTAGCTCGGCAGACTATTTCTGTGGGGCGAGGCCGGGGCTCACGCGGCGCGACGCGACCCCGAGTTGCAGCGCTTTTATCACCGCAAACTGGTGCAAAAGGGGCTGGGCAAAGCGCGCGTAGCGGTGGCGCGCAAGCTGGGTATCCGGCTGTGGATCATGTTGCGCGACCAGATCGATTACCAAGAGTTCTGTCGTCGTGGACAGAAGCAATGCGGTGATGCCTGTGCGGGGATGCCCGAAACGCGGTTTGGTGCGCATAGTCACCGGCCGGTTGATTAGGCTACCCGCCTCCCTTTCTAGGAAGTGAGTTCGCATAAGTCATCATGGTCGGTAGTGACCGAAGAGATGGTTGGTGGGCAGCACCCAAGCGATGAAGCGACACAGTTCCGAGCGTAAGGGGTGAACACACGAACACAACGATCGAGGCTTTTTAGAAGCTGGCGGATGGGTGTCTCCTTAGCAGGCCAACACCGGAGAAAAAAGCTCTTGCCACGGCCGCCCTCGTTAGAGATACCGCGTTATCCATGAATCTGCGGAGCGGTTTTGCATCGCAGCCCAACCGAGTTCTGCGTACAATGATTCGTGACTATGGGGGGCAGCTCTATTTCCCGTGGACACGAGTATCGGCCCACTGCCGACGGGACGCCCACTCCCAATAACATGGCAGAAGCAGAAAAGCAGGTAGAACTAGGCTGGTGGAACGCGCGGACGCTGCAATGGGAAGCGTTTCGCGATACACGTGAAGATCAGGTATTTCTGGTGCTCACGTTGCTGATTGGCGCGCTAGTCGGATTACTCGTGGTGGCGTTCATTCTGCTGACCGAACGAGTCGGCGCACGGCTAGACCCGACGGGAGGTGCAGCGTGGCGGAGGTTGCTTGTCCCATCGCTAGGATCACTGGCTATGGGATACCTGCTGTACAAGTACTTTCCAGATGCCCGGGGCAGTGGAGTGCCGCAAACCAAAGCGGCATTATATGCGCGTGAAGGGAAAATCACGCTGGCGACAGTGTTTGGGAAATTCTTCTGCACATCGGCCACACTTGCAAGTGGGATTCCACTAGGGCGCGAAGGACCGGCAGTGCAGGTGGGCGGTGGAGTCGCCTCGGTTTTGGGAAGGGTGCTGGGGCTACGCCCAGAGAAGGTGAAGGCGCTCATCCCAGTAGGCGCGGCTGCAGCAGTTGCGGCGGCATTCAATACGCCTTTGGCGGCCGTGCTCTTTGCGCTGGAAGAAGTCGTAGGCGATTTACATGCACCGGTTTTGGGGTCGGTGGTGTTAGCTTCGGCGACGAGTTGGGGCGTGCTGCGGTTACTGCTCGGGAATAATCCGCTGTTTCAAGTGCCGCAATATCAGTTGATAAATGCATGGGAATTTCTGGTGTACGCGATTTTAGGAGTCGCGGGCGGGCTAGTGTCGGTGGCGTTCACACAGTTGTTGCTGCGGGCGCGGAATTGGTTCATGGAGTTGCCGAAGAAGACAAAGTGGTTCCAGCCGATGATAGGTGGAATCACGGTAGGTGTGATGGGTTGGTTCGTGCCCCAAGTGATGGGCGTGGGGTACAGGTTCGTAGGGGATGCGCTGAACGATCACCTAGCACTTAAGCTGATGATGATTCTCCTGGCGATGAAACTAGTCGCGACGGCGCTGAGCTACGCATCAGGGAATGCTGGAGGAATCTTCGGCCCCAGCCTGTTTCTGGGCGCCATGCTAGGAGGAACAATTGGCGGGATAGCGCACTACTATTTCCCGACATATGTGGCGACGCCCGGCGCATACGCGATGGTCGGTATGGGAGCGGCGTTTGCGGGCATCGTGCGGGCACCAATGACTTCGGTGGTGATGATTTTTGAAATTACGCGGGATTATGCCGTGATCGTGCCGGTGATGATTGCGAACCTGGTGAGCTATTTCATTGCGTCTAGACTGCAACGCGAGCCGATCTACGAACAACTCGCCGAGCAGGATGGGATTCACCTCCCGTTGGCTGAGAGCCGTCTGCGGGCACGACAAAGACAGGTTGCTTTGGTGATGCGGCCATTGACGGAGGTGTTGCTGCCGAGTGAGTCAGTGCAGATGGCGTTGGAGAAGATGGGCGCTAGTGGGCAACAGACCTGGATAGTGCGAAAAGGCACTGAGGTGATGGGGATCATAACCCGGGAACAATTACAAGAAGTAAGCCGCGCGGAAGCACCTGAAAAAACGGTAGGCGATCTGCTTCAGCCTTCGGAGTTTCCCCACTTGCATTCTGATCACTCATTTGACCATGCGCTTGCACGAATGGGCGAAACACATACCGACTTGCTGCCAGTTGTGAGCCGTGCCAATGTGCGCGAGTTGCTAGGAGTGGTGCGGCTGCAGGATGTACTGGAGTCGTACGGGTTCAAAGAAAGAGATATGAACTAGACACCCCGCCCACGCTATAGAGTGAGGCGCAATTGCTCCACAACTCCCGCACCTGAATCCAAACCTATTCGGCGATGATGCGGTCGGCCCACTCAACTAGAGAAACAAAGATGGCTGGGTTACCGAACTTTGCACTCCAACTGGCGAGATCATTTTCCGAAACCCCACGGGCTCGGGAGCAAGCTCCTCAAGAAAACACAGGAATGTGTTTGGCGACGATTTTCTCGCGCAATTCACTGAGTGGTGGCCAACCAATGGGAATCACTGCATCGGACGTGGCCTTACGCATCAGATACGTAGCGTCAGCAGTCAGGAATATTTGAACTTCGTGACCTGCGTCCGACAGCGCGAGCGCATGCGCAAACACAAATGAGGCTCGGGTCGGATCGTCGGTTCCCCAGGAACTCCTCATCATGATCTTCAAAGTCTTTTTCGATTCCTGCGCCCTCGTTGATAGCGCCAGAAATGGGAAACCCAGTAACTGCGACAAGAATCTGCGTCTGGCCATGCTGTTTTCTCCTGAGTTGGGGTGCGCCCTAGCGGAACATTCCTGAGACGATACTCTGCGCTTCTAGCGGTGTCAAAGGTCATATTACGCGAATCATAACCGCTTCTGTGGCGCGTCATTGCGAAGATGCCCGGCACGCCTAACCTGACAAATGGAGTTCTAGGACTTCACTTCTCCGGTAACCGCGTTTCCCAGGCATGTGGGTCGTTTCCGCGTGCGCTATCAACTGCCAATGCGGTTCTTGCGACCGCGTTCGTGGCGCACATTTGTAGCTTTGTGAAACGGATAGAAGACGCTCTGTTACACTCATAGCGCGAGCCGCGCGGCGCGGCCGCGAGGAACCCCCCAGAAGGAGCATCCCTGTCTATGTCAAAGCAAGAAGAAGCCAGTCTTATTCTCAAACTGTATGAACTACGTCGCGAAGATACTATGCGCAAGGCGCGCGACTGGTATTTTCGGGAGTTTAATCCGCAATCGATGGCAGACTTCAACAATGCGATGTTTGGTGAGCACAGCGGTCACTTGCGCATGGTCGTATCCTATTGGGACATGGCGGCGGCACTCGTCAACGACGGAGCTATCAGTCTGGAGCTCTTCAATGACAGCAACGGCGAGCACGTCGGCGTGTTCGCGAAATGCGAGCTGTTGCTCGCCGAGATTCGCTCTGCCTATGGACCAAAATTTGCGGCCAATCTGGAAAAGCTGATTGACGCAACGCCGGATGGTCGGAACCGGGCCGCAGCAACTCGCGAACAAATGAAAGCCATCCGCGCCCAGCTCGCAGCAAAACAGGCTAAGGCCGCACAGAGTTAGGCCTCATTGCGGTTCGCTTCGGTATATTCGATCTATAGTAGGCAGCGTGCCGCCAGATCCGGACTCGTTAGTAACGGACGAGCGGGTGGACCAGCCTCGGTCCTGTCCGCTCCGATGACTTGCGGAGACGCTGGCCAGGGGATTTGTCACTGTGCGCCGAAAAATCCACTTTTCCGGTAACGGCGGTGGTGTCGACGCAACACTACGTCGGAGTCTACTTGCAGCAGTTTCAAAGGCTAAACTCGCTCACGAGCTTTGATTCAAAGAAAACACAGCCCTGTCAGGTCTAAATTGAGTACGGCGCGGGAGATCAGTTTTTTTTGAAAAGGATCATGCAGTCAACCGATTAGAGGGGTGTTGCATCGACCGTCTGATCCGACATCGTTTATCAGGAGTTAGCGTTTCTATGCTTAAACCAAGTAGAATCCGGGTGATGTTTTCACCTCACGACAAACTGAGGGTATGAAATATGAAGATTATGAAGGCACTGTTTGTCTTACTTCTGACAAGTTCTGCAATCGCTGCGCAGGCCCTGCCCGCGCAGGTGGTGTTTCATGTGAGCTTGGGCCAAGCCTCGGCGACGTCGGTCTCTGGCCGGCTGCTGGTCTTCGCCAAGCCGCTCGGACCCGCCGACAAGAGGCCCGTCGTTGCGGTCAACATGGACCAGATCGATACCCACGCGACCGCCATCGCTGCTCAGGAGGTGGCTCACCTCGAGCCCGGCGCCACGGTCGAGCTCGACGCGGACGTCACGGCCTTCCCTACGCCTTTCTCGAAGCTCAAGCCCGGCCGTTACGCCGTGCAGGCGGTGCTCGATCGCGACCATAGCTACAATTACACTGGACGCGGCCCTGGCGATCTCGTGAGCGGAGTCGTGGAGATGGACCTGCCCGGCGACGCAGCCCAGCTCCTGACGCTTGCGACCGCCATCCCTGGAGCCGATCCCCTCCAGCCCCTGTCCAACGTGCCGGCGGCGCTGAAGGAGGTCTATGCGGCGGCCAAGGCCGACATCCACCCGATCGACTTCACCAGCCCGGCGCTCAGCCGCTTCTGGGGCCGGCCAGCCGCCCTGCGCGGCTGGGTGGTGACACCGCCGGACTATGCGGCCCATCCCGGCCAGCGCTATCCGACGGTCTACTACACCCAGGGCTTCGGCGGCTCGTTGCGCTCCCTCCACGACATCGCCGTCGCCCGGTGGGATGAGATGAAGACGGGCAAGGCGCCGCCGATGATCTGGGTGGGGCTCGACCAGTCGAGCCCCACCGGCACGAGTGAGTTCGTCAACAGCGTCAACAATGGGCCGTGGGGCCAGGCGCTGACGGCCGAGCTGATCCCCGACCTGGAACGTCAATACCGCATGGACGCCAAGCCCTCGGGCCGCCTGCTGACCGGACACTCCTCCGGCGGCTGGGCGGTGCTGTGGCTGCAGGTGACCTATCCTAAACTGTTCGGCGGCGCTTGGCCCACCTCGCCCGACCCCAGCGATTTCCACGACTTCTTGGGCATCAACCTCTACGCCCCCAATGCCAACGTCTATCGCAAACCCGATGGGACGCCTTGGCCGCTGGCGCGCGACAAGGGCGAAATGCTGGTCGCCCTCGAGGACTTCACGCGCCGGGAAGTCGTGGTCGGGGAGTATGGCGGCCAGATGGCCTCGTTCGAGTGGGTCTTCTCCCCACGCGGCGCCGGCGGGCTCCCGGTCCCTATGTTCGACCGTACGACAGGCGCGGTGGACTCGGCCGTGATTGCCTATTGGAAGGAGCACTACGACGTGGCCGAGCGCCTCCGCCGCCACTGGCCGGAGTTCAGGCGTGATCTCGACGGCAAGATCCACCTGACCGTCGGCTCGGCCGACACCTTCTATCTCGACGGTGCGGCGCACCTGCTGGAAGCGACGATGAAGGGGCTCGGGGCCAGGACCGACTTCCGCTACGTCGAAGGGCGCAGCCATTTCGACCTCTACACCGTGGGCGACGACCGCTGGGGCCTGTACAAGGCCATCGCATGGGAGATGTACGCGCTCGCCCGGCCGGGAGCAAACAGGCGCGGTGTACAAGATCACGGTAGGCCGCGATGACTTGGGCATGAAAGAGCATGGCGCAGTCATCAATGCGTCGCATGGGACTGAATACCTGGGCCGCATTCACCGGCACGCTGGAAGACGCCGTCATTGCGGGCGACGTAGCGATGCTCGATAACGAAGTCACTTCCGTTTTGAAGGTGCTGCGCAAAAACGGTTCGACATTGTCGCGATTCATCATCACATGACCGGCGACAGGCCCATGGTCATCTTTCTACATTACTGGGGTAGAGGTCCCGCCGAAAAACTCGCTACAGGATTCAAAGCAGCTCTCGACCAACTTGGTAAGACCCCTTCGGCTGACTGAAAGGCACATGAGAGGTGCTCTCTGGTTGCGACCTTAGCTGGAAAATCGATCTTCCCAAGCGTTGCCTTGGCGCGCTCGTGTTTGGCGGGCCGATTCCGCCACCTGCGGAATCATCAAAGGGTCCGTGGCCGCGGAAGTATTCGATAATGGAATAAGGTGAGTGGTTCGGAGCAAGGTCAACTCCTTAATTAGTCCGATAATTAGAAATCTAGGTACTAGAGTCCACTTTACCGGTAATCCCCGCCTGACCGGGAGGAGGCGGGAGGAGTTTGCCGGCGGCGAGGTTGTCGTGGGCGCGGAGGCGGCCGTTGAGTTCGGTGACGCTCAAGCGGCGCTCACGGAAGAGCCAACGCAGATGCTCTTCGGCGGAGCGGTCCTTCTTATTGGAGTTGCAATCCAGGCAGCGTCTGCGGTGGCTGATCCGGCGCAAGCAATAAAAGCAGTGGCCGCGCTCGCGTTCGTGGACGGCCCGGCGCAGAACCTTGGTTTGCATGAAATCGGTGTCCTCGATGTTGAGAGGGTCGCGGGGCGGGGGCGCGGGCCGCGAGGCGGCGATTCGTGCGTCGCGGATGGCGCGAAGTTCCTGGGGAAGCCGCACGCGCACCAAGTAAGCGGTCTGGGTATTGCGTT
>Ga0335077_10008782_pt1 | contig 12536 bp, 9 predicted proteins | sample Lox_Sample_31_FD_207151 | JGI IMG/M metagenome (GOLD analysis project Ga0335077, IMG submission 207151) | Soil microbial communities from Loxahatchee National Wildlife Refuge, Florida, United States - Lox_Sample_3.1 | ecosystem: Environmental > Terrestrial > Soil > Wetlands | place: USA: Florida...
TCGCTGGCTGGGCTACGCTCGCCCAGATCGCCGACGCCGTCTGGTTCAAAACTGAAAACTGGTTGGTTTCCGGATCCAGAAGGATCATCCCGTCTTCGAGCGATGCCGTCTCTACCGTTGGTCGCTGTTGATATCGGTCACCCATATCCGTCTCGATACACCCGCTCTTCCTAGAAGGTACATCAGACAGAAACTAGATCACTGAACAAGTCCGAGCTCACATTGCACGTTCCACACGGGAATGCCACGTGAGGATTCTATGGGAAGCCCGTCGAGCTTGTCAAGCTCTGTTAACGTGTAGAATTTTCCGGCCACCTCGGGGACCCTGTGTGCCAGCGGGGTCCTCGGAAATGGGCCCCTCCCCGATTCCCCTAGGCTCCGACGGCCAGCAACCGGGCGGACGCGCTGCCAATGCCCCGACTGTATACTTCACAAGTGTCTGGAATGGACGACCAAACCCGCGCAAGACCCAAGGTCGAGAGGCCGACACGGTGCGTGGGGAAAGGCGCTCGCTCAGGACGGCCTGATGACCCCTTCCGCGCGGGTCGGGCCCATGGGAAGCCCTTGAAGCACTGGACCACTCTTGGCGCGATGCGAATGGTTGGCACTGCTTCGGCTCGCCCAAGAGTGGGGCTACCCCTTGGCCCTGTTGTCCGTTAGTATTATCGCCACGCTGGCATCTTGGAGGACCCGAACGGAGGAAACCACCCATGTGGTCGCGATCACGCAAGTCAGCGATGCCCTCGAGGAAGGATGCGCCGCCCGGCCGAATCGAGCGCATCGTGGTGCCCGCCACCCATTTCGTCAACGGTGCGCCCCTGCAACCGCCCTTTCCGACCGGAATGGAATTCGCCATGTTCGGGATGGGCTGTTTCTGGGGAGCTGAGCGCAAGTTCTGGGAGCTCAAGGGCGTGTTCTCGACAGCCGTAGGGTATGCCGCGGGCTTCACGCCAAATCCCACCTACGAGGAAGTGTGTAGCGGGTTGACCGGCCATGCCGAAGTCGTCCGAATCGTCTTCGATCCCACGATAGTGAGTTACGAGGACCTGCTCCGCGTCTTCTGGGAGAACCACGATCCCACGCAGGGCATGCGACAGGGCAATGACGTCGGTACCCAGTATCGCTCTGGGATCTACTACTACGGGGAGGCACAGCGCCGGGCCGCGCTCGCCTCGCGTGACGCCTACCAGGCCCTGCTGCGCGCGTCCGGGTTCGACGCCATCACGACGGAGATCGTTGAGGCGCCCGAGTTCTACTACGCCGAGGATTATCACCAACAGTACCTGGCCAAGAACCCGTGGGGTTACTGCGGGCTGGGCGGCACCGGGGTCGCCTGCCCGACGGCACTCGCCCACGCCGAGTCATCCGTCAAGACGAGTTCCTGAATCGCCTCCTCACGAGTAGCGCAGACCCCAGCCACGATTTCGCGGAAGGGCGGGACAGGAGAGTCAACGTCGACGAGCCAGTCGCAGCGCCAGGCGGCCGAGCCTGGCGCGCGACGGATCCCGCGGCGCGCGGCCGGGTCGCGGGAATGGACCGACCGAAGCCCTGTGAGAGAGGATGCCGGCCGGCGGAAGGAGAGGAGCCCGTCGACTAACATGCCTCTGCGAGGTGCGAGAGCGACTTGAGCCGATCAAGCGTGATTCCCCAGGGGGCGGACGCCATGTTCGACTACGTCATCTCTCCACTCACTCGCGACTCGTTTCTGGCCGACTTTTGGGGAAGGTCGTTCCTCCACCGTCCCGGCAACCCCGGCAAGTTCGCTTCTCTGCTGCCGTGGAGCGAATTGAACGGCGTCTTGGAGCAGCACGAGCTCGAGCCCCCGCGGTTCAGGCTTTTTCAAGATGGCAAGGCCGTGGACCAGGCGCGCTTTACATCCATTCTGGACGGAGCCAGGCGGCTCCGGTCTCGGGACTTCGTCCAGTGCCTTGCCAAGGGCGCCACTTTGATCGTGGACCGCATGGATGAACTCTCGCCCTCGGTGCGTCGTCTCGCCGAGGCCTTCGAGGACGTCCTGCGCGCCCCGACGTGCGTGAATCTGTACGCCGGCTGGCGTACGCAAAAAGGACTCGATCTGCACTGGGATTCCCAAGACACCTTGATCCTTCAGATCTCCGGGCGCAAGCACTGGCGAGTGTACGCTCCGACTCGCCTTCACCCGTTGAGAGCAGATGTGGGAAAAGTTCCGACGCCAACAGCTCAGCCGGTGTGGGACAGCATCCTGGCGGACGGCGACGCCATCTATCTTCCGCGCGGCTGGTGGCACGTGGCATTCCCGGTCAATGAGCCCAGCCTGCATCTCACGGTGACGGTTCTGCCGAGCCACGGGGTCGATGTCCTCGAGTGGCTCGTCCGCCGATTGCAGCGCCATGACGAGGTGCGTGCGAACGCACCGCTCGTTGGGAGCGCCTCCCAAAGGACGCGGTATCTTTCAAGGCTCCAGGAACTGGTCACGATGGCCCTCCACGATGCCGATCTTCTCGAGCGATTTCAGCAGGAGTGGGAAGCACGGATTCCGTTGCGGGCTCGAGTCCGCCTTCCGTTCGCGCCCACCGAACAGCTCGCTCCGATCATCACCATGGACACCCACATTCGCCTCGCCACGACCTGGAGACTGGTCTTCCACGCGCCGATCGACGACGGCAAAGTCCGTTTTGCCGCCGGCGCGGTCGAGGCTGAATGCGATGCCGAGCTTGTCCCCGCGTTGAAGCACCTGAGTGCTACGGCGCCCTGCTCTGTCCGGGAGTTGTGTACCCACCTGCCGAACGAGGAGTCTGCCCGCAGGCTCAAGACCTTGCTGGCAGTGCTCGCACTGCAGGGCTCGATCTGGACCGAGCAATCGAGCGATCCCGATGACGGGCGCCGCGTCGGCGTCGAGCCGTGACGTCGGGACACCGGGAGGATTCAGCCCCACCGCCGCTCACGCCAGAACTCTTGCCGTCGCACCACCTGGCCGGTTTCCCTCGGCGCACGGAGAAATCAGAATGAACGTCCTCTGCAAGGCTGGGGGCCTCGCGGGCGTGCTCGCCAGCTTCCTCGCCCTCTCCTTCGCGACGGCTGCTGGTGCCGCACCCTCAGGGCCGCCCGTCCGGATCGGCTGCACGCTCGCGCTGACCGGGCCTCTCGCCCAGACCGCGCTGCTCCACAAGATCGCCGCGGAGATCTACGTCGAGCAACTGAACCAGGGCAAGGGACTGCTCGGGAGGCCGGTGGAGCTGATCGTCCTCGACGACCAGTCGAAGCCGGACGTCACGCGCACTCTCTACGAGAAGCTGATCACCGTGGACAAGGTCGACCTGGTGATGGGTCCCTACGCGACGAGCGCCATCCTGGCCGCGATGGGGGTGGCACAGCGCTATCAGAAGATGCTGATCCACAATTCGTTCGGCATGCCGCACCTCGCGAAGTACGACATGCAGATTCCTGCCCTGCCCTTCGGGCCCGAGCCCAACCGCACGATCCCCGCTACCGTGTTCGACGCGCTGGCGTCCACGTCGAGCCCGCCGAAGACCGTGGCCATCGTCACCAGCAAGTTCCCGTCGGCGCAATTCATCTCGTCGGGAGCGCGTGATGTCGCCACGCAGCGGGGGCTCAAGGTCGTGCTCTACCTGGAGTACGAGTTCGGCACGCGCGACTACGGCGCGATCGCCGCTCGCATCAAGGATGCCCACCCGGATTTTCTCTGGGTCGGCTCGCTGGGCCTCGACAGCAACCAGCTCCTCGAAGCGATGCGGAAGCTGGACTACATGCCGGCCCGGCATCTCCACCTGTTCCCGGCTCCGGGTCCGCTCGCCACGGCGCCCGACGGGAAGCTCGCGCTGTCGACCACGGACTTCGAGGAGCATCCGCCGTTCACGAGCAGCCCCGCGGCGGTTCGCTTCGTCGGTCAGTTCCACGAGCGCGCGACCAGGGCCGGGCTGCCGTACGTCAAGGTCGACGCGCAGGCGGCCAACGAGTACGCGGCGTGGCAAGTGCTCGAGGCGGCGGTGACCGCGACGAAGAGCCTCGACGACAAGACATTGACGCAGTGGCTCCGGCAGAACCGCGTGGACACCATCGTCGGCCGGCTCCGGTTCGACGGGCCGAACAACTACGGCGACGATCTCACGCGAGTCAAGCAGGTACAGGACGGCACCTGGGTCGTCGTGTGGCCGAAGGATGTCGCGGCCCCCGGCTCCCGGCTCCTGCCGCCCTGATCGGTTCCTTCCGTCCATGCCGAGCCTCACGCTCCTCGGGCAGTCGGTCGTGTCCGGCCTGCTGGCGGGAGGGCTATACGGCCTCCTCGCCCTCGGTCTCAGCCTCTCCTGGGGCTTGCTCCGGCTCGTGAATCTCGGCCATTTCGCCCTCGCGTTCCTGGGAGCGTACCTGACCTATCAGCTGGGGACCGCGTTCCGGCTGGCTCCGTGGTTCTCGGCGCTCCTCATCGTCCCTGTCTTCTTCGGGCTGGGCGTCGGACTGCACGTCGTGTTCGTGCGCTTCCGTGTCACGGAGTTCACCTCACTGCTCGTCACGTTCGGGATCACGGTCATCCTCGAGTCGGTCATCCAGTGGTTCTGGACGGCTGACTTCCGGCGTTACGAGACGCCTTACGGAACCTCCTCGACACGGATCGGCCCCTTGTTCGTCCCGACCCTCGACTTCCTGGCTTGGCTGACGGCCGCCGCGCTGGCTCTCGCGACGTGGGCGTGGCTGCGCTTCACCTACGTCGGCAAGGCGCTCCGGGCGAGCGCCGAGGACCCCGAGATCGCCGTGGCCTTCGGCGTGAACCATCGGGCGCAGGCCTTCGTCGTCTCGGGCGTGAGCGCTGCGTACGCGGGCGTCGCGGGGGTGTACATCGCCCTCATCTCGACGCTCGCTCCCTCGCAGATCTGGGCCTGGCTCGGCGTCGTGTTCGCCGTGGTGATCATCGGAGGGCTCGCCAACCCGATCGGCGCGCTCCTGGCCGGCATTCTCATCGGGGTGAGCGAGTCCCTCACGATGGCCGTCGCCACTCCCGCCTGGGCGCCGCTGGTCTCGTTTTCCGTGCTGATCCTCCTGCTGGTCGCCAGGCCCGCGCGCGCGTGAGCGAACGTCGCGGCGCGGTGGCGGCCGGCCTCCTGTCGGTCGGCGTCGGGATGAGCCTGCTCCCGATGATCGGGTTGCCCGCGTTCTACGAATCCTTCCTGTATCTCGTCTTTCACTGGATCGCGCTGGCGACCAGCTGGAGCATCCTGAGCGGCTATGCGGGCTACTTCAGCTTCGGCCACGGCGCGTTCTTCGGCGCCGGCATGTACACGACGGCGACGCTCACCGCGAGCTACGGCATGCCGTTCCTCCTGACCCTGCCCCTCGCCGGCCTCGTCTCCGCGGCGCTCGCCACCGGGATCGGCGCCGTCGTCTTTCGGGTGAAGCGGCTCCGCGGCGAGCTGTTCGGTCTGCTCACGCTCGCCATCACGTTCGTCCTCGCCACGATCGTGCTGAACACGCGGATCGATGGAGGTCCAGGCGTCTATCTTCTCGGAGTGCACGTGCCCCGGCTGGTCGCGTCACCCACGGGCACGGTGTACCTCCTGGGCTTGACCCTGGCAGTGTTGACCGTCGGGACGTCATACGTCGTCGGACGCTCGCGACTCGGCCTGGGCCTTCTTGCGATCCACGACGACGAGGACGTCGCGGAGGTCAAAGGCGTGCCGACCTTTCGCTACAAGCTGTCCGCGTTCGCCCTGTCCGCCGGGATCGCCGGCATGGCCGGCGGGATCCAGGCCATCTACGTCGGATACGTGACGGTGGGCGAGACATTCTCGATCACGGTCCCGCTCTACGTAGTCCTGATGAGCATCCTCGGGGGCGCGCGGCACTGGCTCGGCCCGACCGTCGGCGCGATCATCATCACCACATCGCTCTACGCCTTCACCGGCGGCGAGTCGGCCGTGCTCGGACGGGCGGTCGTGGCCCTGGCCATGATCCTCGTGATCTTGCTGCTGCCCGACGGCGTGGTGCCGAGCGTCGCCCGGCAATGGCGGGCCTGGCGTTCGCGGCGTTCGGTCGCGGTGGACAAGCGGGTCACGCCGTCTGTCCTCGGCTCTACCGGATCGTTCGCTCCGGACGGCCGAGCCCGGGCCGCCGGGAGCGTCACGGTTTCCACGGCACCCCGGGGGGACGCTCAGGCCGCTCTCCTCGACTGCCGGGAACTCTGGAAGGCATTCGGCGGAATCCAAGCGCTCAGGGCCGTGAGTCTCCGTCTGGATCCCGGAGAAATCGTGGGGCTCGTCGGCCCGAACGGTTCCGGCAAGACGACGCTCATCAACGTCATCAGCGGTCACTACCGCCCCGATCGCGGGCGAGTGGACCTCCGCGGCGGCGACCTGTCGAGTCGTCCCGCTCACGAGATCGCGCGGCTCGGCGTCTCGCGGACCTACCAGATTCCGCGACCCTTCGCGCATCTCACGGCCCTCGACAATGTTGCCCTGGCCGCAATCTTCGGCGGCGGCGACGCGCGCACGGCGCGGATCGAGGCGGCGGGATGGCTCGAGTTCACGGGTCTCGCCGCGCGCCTCGCGGCGCTGCCGGCGGAACTGAACCTGCACGAGCGGAAATTCCTGGAGCTGGCCCGCGCGCTCGCGGCACGCCCACGCGTCATCCTGCTCGACGAGGTGCTGTCCGGTCTGAATCCCGCCGAGATCACGAGCGCGATCCGTCTGATCCAGAAGATCCGCGCCGACGGCACCGCGATCCTCTTCGTCGAGCACGTGATGCGTGCGGTCCTCGAGCTGTCCGACCGGATCGTGGTCCTGAACGAGGGCACGGTGATCGCCAGTGGCGCCCCCCACGAGGCCATGCGCGACCCGCACGTCGTGAGGGTCTACCTCGGCAAGGGCCATGCTGCTTGAGGCCACGCACCTGGCCATCGCCTACGGCGACGCGCCTGCGGTGTGGGACGCTTCGCTCGAAGTGGACAGGGACGAGGTGATCGCCGTGATCGGGCCCAACGGCGCGGGCAAGAGCACTCTGATCAACGCGATCGCCGGGCTCCGGCCCTGGCAGCGAGGCGCGCTCCGGTTCGCCGGCGTCGATCTGGCCACCGTGCCGCCCCACGCCGTGTGTCGCCACGGCATCGCGCTCGTGCCCGAGGGGCGCCGGCTGTTCACCCGCATGTCCGTGGAGGACAATCTCGACATCGGCTGCTATCGCGCAGAGGCGCGCCGGGCGCGACAGGAGACTCTCAGCCGGGTCTTCGGCCTGTTCCCGGTCCTGGCCGAGCGGCGACACCAGATCGCCGGATCGCTCTCGGGAGGACAGCAGCAGATGGTGGCCATCGGACGCGCGCTGATGGCGCGTCCGCGCCTGCTGCTCCTGGACGAGCCCTCCCTGGGCCTCGCGCCGGCGGTGGTAGACGATGTGTTCGACACGATCCGCGCCATCCACGACGAAGGTGTGGCGATTCTGCTGGTTGAGCAGAACGTCACGAGAGCGCTGAGCATCGCGAACCGCGCCTATGTGCTCGAGGAAGGCCGCACCGTCGCTAACGGACCGCCATCGGTCCTGCTGGAGGAGCCGCGCATCCAGGAGGCCTACCTCGGCACGACGGGAGGGAGTGTCGACAGAGGTTGATCTCACCACTGCGTGATGGAGGAGACTGCGTGATGGAGAAGATGAAAGACATGAGCCATGGCATCTTCCAGGGAGCGCGGGACTGATGGGACAGTTCGGGATCGGTCAAGCCGTGACCCGCTTCGAGGACCAGCGCCTGCTCCGCGGCGAGGGGCACTTTCAGAACGACGTGAACCTCCCCGGTCAGTGTCACGCCGTGATCGTGCGCTCGGTGCACGCTCACGCGCGGATCCGATCGATCGACACTCACGCCGCGCGGCACGCGCCCGGTGTCGTCGCCGTGTTCACGGGCGCCGACCTGGCGCGAGACCGCCTGGGCACGATGAAGATGACCCTCAAGCGGAAACGGCCGGACGGCTCACCGATGTTCGCGCCGCCACACCGTGGGCTCGCCCAGGACCGCGTTCGCTACGTGGGTGATCCCATCGCCGTCGTGATCGCCGAGACGCTGGCGCAGGCCGAGGACGGGGCCGAGCTGGTCCGCATCGACTACGAGCCGCTGCCGTCGGTGACGTCCACGGCGGACGCCATCGGCGGCGCGCCGGTCTGGGACGAGTGCCCCGACAACGCCTCGAACCTCTTCGAGGTCGGCGACAAGGCCGCCACCGATGCGGCGTTCTCGGCGGCGCATCGGGTGATCCGGCGCCGCTATGTCATCAGCAGGGTCCACGCCCAGTACCTGGAACCCCGCGGCGCCCTCGGCGTCTACGATCCCGGCGAGGACCGGTACACCCTCTACGCGGACGTCCAGTACCCTCACCGGGTCCGCACCGCGCTGGCCAGCAACATCTTCAACGTCCCGGAACACCAGATCCGCGTCATCGCCGGCGACGTCGGAGGCGGCTTCGGCACCAAGGGCTGGCAGTATCCCGAGCACCGTCTCGTCCTCTGGGCCGCCCGGAAGATCCGGCGGCCCGTCAAGTGGACGTGCGAGCGGCGCGAGGCCATCCCCGCCGACGAGCACGCTCGGGACAACGTGACCGAGGCCGAGCTGGCGCTCGACGCCGAGGGCCGCTTCCTCGCGCTCCGTGTTCGCACGCTCGCGAACGTTGGCGCGTACGTGTCGTCCGACCGGAACCTGCTCGCCACGTTCAGCAACGTATTCACCCTGGTCGGCGTGTACGCGTTCCCCACCGCGCACGTGCAGGTCACGAGCGTCCTCACGAACACCAACTCGACGGCGCCCTACCGCGGCGCGGGGCGGCCGGAGGCAACGTACGTCATCGAACGACTGATCGACGATGCCGCCCGCGAGCTCGGGTTCGATCGGGTGGAGTTGCGCATGCGGAACCTCATCCCGTCCGGGGCCATGCCCTACCGCACGCCGCTCGGCATGACGTACGACTGCGGCGACTTCGAGAGGAACATGGCGGATGCGGTGAAGCTCGCTGACATTGCGGGGTTCTCAGGCCGCCGCGAGGCGTCGCGGGCGCGGGGGTTGCTGCGGGGCCTGGGCATCGTCAACGCCATCGAGCGGGCGGCGGGGGCCCAGCCGGAGTTCGCCGAAATCCGCTTCTCCCCGGGCGGCAGTGTCACCGTGCTCATGGGGACCAAGAACCAGGGCCAAGGCCACGAGACGACGTTCAAGCAGATCCTGCATGAGCGGCTCGGTCTCGACCCGGCCGAGGTCCGCTACATCGACGGCGACACGGACCGTGTCGCGTTCGGCATGGGCACCATGGGCTCCCGCTCGACCGTTGTCGGAGGCACAGCGCTCTGGACGGCCGCCGACAAGGTCATCGCGAAAGGCAAGAAGGTCGCCGCGAAGCTGCTGGAGGCGGCCGAGGCCGACATCGTGTTCGCGGGCGGCCGATTCACGGTCGCCGGAACGGATCGCGCGGTCACCCTCAAGGAGGTTGCTCGGGCCGCGTTCCAGCCGGGGCAGCTGCCACCCGGGCTCGAGCCAGGGCTCTACGAGACGGGAACGTTCTCGCCGAAGCAGGACACGTGGCCGAACGGGTGTCACGTCTGCGAGGTGGAAGTGGATCCGGACACCGGTGCGGTCACCCTCGTCGGGTACGTCATCATCGACGACGTCGGCACGGTGATCAATCCCCTCACGCTCAAGGGGCAGATCCACGGGGGCGTGGCCCAAGGGGTGGGGCAGGCACTGATGGAGCAGGTCGTCTACGAGGAGGAGTCGGGCCAGCTCCTGACCGCATCCTTCATGGACTACGCGATGCCGCGAGCCGACACGCTGTGCGACATGCGCATCCAGAGCAACCCGGTGCCGACGAAGCTCAACCCGATGGGGGCCAAGGGAGCCGGGGAAGCAGGAACGGTGGGAGCGCTGCCCGCCGTGATCTGCGCGGTCGTCGACGCGCTGGCGCCGCTCGGCGTGCGCGACTTCGACATGCCGGCCACGAGCGCGCGAGTCTGGCACGCGATCCAGAACGCGGGAGCCACGCGGTGAACAGGACGACATCGCGGGAGGGGAAGCGCTGATGCCACAGATCGATGACAGGGCTCTCGACCTGATTCTCCGGAAGGCCCGCACCCAGAACGGATGGCTCGACGCGCCGGTGACCGACGATCAGCTGCGCGCCATCTACAACCTGATGCGGGCGGGACCGACCAGCGCCAATTGCTGTCCCGCCCGGATCCAGTTCCTCCGGACGCCCGAGGCCAAGGCCCGGCTCCTGCCCGCGCTCAGTCCCGGAAACGTCGACAAGACCAAGGCGGCGCCAGTCACGGCCATCATCGGGTACGACACGCGATTCTTCGAGCTGCTCCCGAAGCTCTTCCCTCACCGGCCGGAGATGAAGGACAACTTCACCGGTAATCCCCGTCACGCCGAGACCACCGCCTTTCGCAACGGCACGCTCCAGGGCGCGTACTTCATGATCGCGGCGCGCGCCGTCGGTCTCGACGTGGGCGGGATGTCGGGATTCGACAACGCCAAGGTCGACGCCGAGTTCTTTCCGGACGGTCGCATCAAGTCGAACTTCCTGTGCAACGTGGGCCACGGCGACCCGTCCAAGGTCTTGGCGAAGCTGCCGCGACTCGACTTCGGCGAGGCTTGCACGCTCCTGTGATGCCGCGGACGATGGCCACCGCGCGCAAGGGGCAACGGCCTGGAGAAGCGTCGCGACGGCTCGATCGCGCCACGTTCCGGCCCGGCGAGTACGGGCGGATGACCCGCGGCGACGGTACTCTTCAGTGGTGGGTGCGGTCGTCCAGTGGCGGATGGACGGCGCTGTCTCACGAGCGCGTCGTGGAGAACGACGACGGCACGATCACGCTGCTCTACCTCGACTGAATCGTCGCGGTGATATCCTGAGGTCGCCATGACGAGCCCGGCCGATATCACCGCCCGGATCGATGAACTGCGCCAGGAAATCCACCGCCACAACTACCTGTACCACGTCCTCGACCGGCCCGAGATCACCGATGCCGAGTACGACCAGCTTTACCGCGAGCTGGTGGATCTGGAGCAGGCCCACCCGGAGCTGATCACGCCGGACAGCCCGACCCAGGGCCCGGGAGGGCGGCGGGTGGAGGCCTTCGCCCCCGTGGAGCACATGGCGGCCATGCTCTCCCTGGACAACGCCCTCGATCCGGACGACCTTCGCGAATTCGAGGCCCGCATCATGCGCGCGCTACCCGGCGCCGCATTCGACTACGTCTGCGAGCCAAAGATCGACGGGCTGGGCGTGGCGCTCCTCTACGAGCGGGGCCGCTTCGTGCGCGGCGCAACGCGGGGCGACGGGCGCGTGGGCGAGGACGTCACCCACAACCTCCGGACGATCAAGGCCATCCCGCCGACGCTCGACGGTCCGCTCAAGTCTGCGCGACAGCTCGAGGTGCGAGGCGAGGTGTACATGCCGCGCGAGGCATTCGCTCGGCTCAACCATCACCTCGAGGAAGCGGGCGAGACGGTTTTTGCGAACCCCCGCAACGCCGCGGCCGGGGCGATCAGGCAGAAGGACCCGGCCGTCACCGCTGGCCGTCCGCTCGAGATCTTTCTCTACCACGTGAGTGTGCTCGAACCGCCCGCGCTCCGCTCGCACTGGGAGAGACTCCAGGCCCTCAAGCAGAGCGGCTTCCCCGTCAATCCCGGCAGCACCCTCTGCGAGGACATGGACGCGGTGATCGCGTACTGCCGCCGGGCCGAGTCCGAGCGCGACGCGCTCGGCTACGACGCCGACGGCGTGGTGGTCAAGGTGAACGATCTCGAGCAGCAGCGCCGGCTGGGCGCGACCGCTCATCACCCGCGCTGGGCCATCGCCTTCAAGTTCGCGGCGCGTCAGGCGACGACGCGTGTGCTCGGGATCACCATCAACGTGGGCAAGACCGGGGCCCTCACCCCGACCGCGCAGCTCGAGCCCGTGGAACTGGCCGGTGTCACCGTGAGCAACGTCAGCCTCCACAACGAGGACGAGATCAAGAAGAAGGACGTGCGAGTCGGCGACACGGTCCTGATCGAGCGCGCCGGCGACGTCATTCCCTACCTCGTTCAGGTGGTCACTGCCAAGCGTCCGTCCAACGCCGCGCCGTTCCGGATGCCGACCCACTGCCCGGCGTGCGGCGCCAAGGCTTCTCGCGCAGAAGGTGAGGCCATCTGGCGGTGCCCGAATCTCGCCTGCCCTGCGCAGCTCAAGGAGCGCCTGCTGCACTTCGGGTCGCGCCGCGCCCTCGACATCGAGCACCTGGGCGAGGTGGTCGTGCGGCAGCTCGTCGACCGCGAGATGGTGCGCGATTTTGCGGATCTGTACGGGCTCACGGTCGACGAGCTGGCCGGTCTGGAGCGCCTGGCGAAAAAGTCCGCGCAGAACCTGGTCGACGCGATCGAGGCCTCGAAGACCCGCGGTCTGGCGCGGCTCCTGAACGGCCTCGGCATCCGGATGGTCGGCGAGCGCGCGGCCCAGCTGCTGGCGTCGCGCTTCGGCAGCATGGACAAGCTCGAGGCGGCCACCGAGGACGAGATCAACGAGATCTACGGCATC
>Ga0335077_10008783_pt1 | contig 12535 bp, 13 predicted proteins | sample Lox_Sample_31_FD_207151 | JGI IMG/M metagenome (GOLD analysis project Ga0335077, IMG submission 207151) | Soil microbial communities from Loxahatchee National Wildlife Refuge, Florida, United States - Lox_Sample_3.1 | ecosystem: Environmental > Terrestrial > Soil > Wetlands | place: USA...
GTCGGCGTCGCGACGGTCGCCCCGCAGACCGAGCAGCTCACGACCGTGGACGGCCGGCTGAAGACGGTCTGCTCGGTCGAACAGTCCGGGCACTTGACGACCCAGAACGGCGCCGGACCCCGCACGCCCGTCGACCCCCCTAGTGCTTCTCCACGAGCTCGAGGGAGCTCGCGCGCCAGCTCGCGGGCTGGACGGTGTACTGGCACTTCTTGCATCGGTACTTCAGGTAAACGCGGCGGACCGCCTTCGCGCGCCCTTCCGGCTTCGGGCGCGGGAACCCCCCGTAGCCGCGGGTCGCCCGTCGGAACCGCCGCTGCCCCCAGCTCAGCTCGGAGGCCGGGCGCTTCTTGCCTTTCTCGACCTCGTGCTCGGTGTGCGACTTGCACTTCGGGCAGTACGTCGAGACGACCTTAGGATAGTGCATCGGCCGCCCGCGAAGGGTGTCCCCTATATACGGATTGGGTCGAGGCCGGATCGGCCCCGACCCACACCGCCGCACGAGGGCGAACGGCCTCCTCCGCCTCGGCGAAGGCTCAAATAGGGAGGCTTGGTTCGGCGCCGCACGTTCTCGTCTCGAGGTCGTCGATGCCCGATCGTCCTTCCGCAGAGGTCGTCGCCGAGGTCCTGGAGAAGGCCCCGGCGCGGCAGTTCACGGAGACCGTCGAGATCGCGGTGAACCTCAAGGACCTCGACCTCTCCGTCCCCAAGAACCGGATCGAGGAGGAGGTCCCGCTCCCGAACGGCCGGGGCGAGCCGGCGCGCGTCGCGGTCATCGGCTCGCCGGAGCTGCTGCAGAAGATCAAGGGCGTCGCCGACCTGACCGTCTCCGGCCAGGAGCTGGACGACTTCGCGAAGGGGGCCCGCAAGACGGTCGACACGATCGACTTCTTCCTCGCCGAGGCACCGCTGATGCCGACGATCGGTAAGCGGCTCGGCGTCGTCCTCGGTCCGCGCGGCAAGATGCCGCGGCCGGTCCCGCCGGGGACCGACCCGACGAACCTGATCCGCTCGCTCCAGCGGTCGGTCCGCATCCGCTCGAAGGGGAACCGGACGTTCCACGCCCCGGTCGGCACCCGGGCGATGCCTCCGGAGCAGATCGCCCGGAACGTCGACGCCGTGCTCGCGCGCATCACAAGCAAGCTCGAACGCGGCCGCTCGAACATCGAGTCGGTCTACGTCAAGACGACCATGGGCCCGGCGGTCCGGCTCTGGTAGGACGGGGACGGGCGATGCCGGGACGAGGGGCGGTCCGACCGGAGAAGCTCGCCCGCGTCGGCGCGCTCGCGCAGACGGTGCTGGCCCGACCCGTCACCGCGCTGGTCGGGGTCCGGGGCGTCCCGGCTTCGGCCCTCCAGTCGATGCGCCGGGAGCTCCGTGCCCGGGGCCATCCGATCGTCGTCGCGACCAACAGCGCCCTGCGCCACGCCCTCGCGACGGCGGCGAAGGAGCGGCCGGCGCTCGCCCCCCTGCTCGAGCGGCTCGACGACCAGACCGCGCTCCTCGCCGCCGAGGGGAACCCGTTCGCGATCTTCGACGAGTTCTCCCGCACGCGCTCGCCGACCCCCGCGCGGGGCGGGGAGGTCGCCCCTCACGACATCCTCGTCCCCGCCGGGACGACCAGCTTCAAGCCGGGCCCGATCGTCGGCGAGCTGCAGCACGCCGGCTTCCCCGCGGCGATCGAGAAGGGCAAGGTCGTGCTCAAGAAGGACACGACGATCGTCAAGGCCGGCGCGACGATCTCGCGCGAGGTCGCCGGCCTGCTGACCCGCCTCGACATCCGCCCGCTCGAGGTCGGGCTCGCCGTCCGCGGGCTCGTCGACGGGGAGACGTTCTACCCGCCGGAGGTCCTCGCGGTCGACCTGGACGCCCAGCGGGAGGAGATCGGCCGGGCGGCCCGCCGGGCGCTCGGGCTCGCCGTCGAGCTCGCCTACCTTACCCCCTCCAGCGTCCCGCTCCTGGTCCAGCGCGCGCACCGCCGTGCGCTCGGGCTTGCGATCGCCGCCGGCTTCCCGACGCCGGAGACGATCGAACCGATGTTCGTCCAGGCGATCAAGGAGGCGGCGAGCGTCGGGCGCGCCGTCGGGAACTAGGGGTCACGGTCCTTCGCGTCACCGCGAGAGAATCCAAGGAGGAACGACGATGGAGTACGTCTACGGAGCCCTGCTGCTGAACGCTGCCCAGAAGCCGATCGACGAGAAGGGCCTCGGCGGGGTCCTATCGGCCGCCGGGGTCGCCCCGGACGCGGCGCGCCTCAAGGCGCTGCTCGCGTCGCTCGAGGGGGTCAACCTCGCCGAGCTGATCGCGAAGGCGGAGACGTTCGCCGCGCCGAGCGCGGCGGCGGCGCCCTCGGACAAGAAGGAAGGCAAGGGCGGCGAGAAGAAGGAAGAGGCCAAGCCCGAGGAGAAGGGCGTCTCCGAAGAGGAGGCGGCCGAGGGGCTCAGCGCGCTCTTCGGCTAGTCGGAAAGCGGCGCGAACGCCGCTCCCGTTAAGTGCCGGCCTCCGCTCCCTCCGGCGTGAGGCCGGCGTAGGCCCCGCGAGCGATGCCGGCACGGGAGCACTGCGGCGTCGTCGGGGTGTCGCTCCAGGGCAAGGGGGCGGCGCCGTACCTGTTCCGGGGGCTGCGCGCCCTCCAGCACCGTGGCCAGGAGTCGGCCGGCATCGCGACGACCAGCCACGGGACGCTCTTCCACCGCAAGGGGATGGGCCTCGTCCACGAGATCTTCGGCCAGGAGCTCCTCGACACGCTGCGCGGGCCGGTCGGGATCGGCCACGTCCGCTACTCGACGACCGGCTCGAGCGACCTCGAGAACGCCCAGCCGATCGTCGTGAAGGTCCGTGACCAGGACGCGGCGATCGCGCACAACGGCGACATCGTCAACTTCGAGCGGATCCGCCGGCGCCTCGAGGCGCAGGGCGTCGAGCTGCTCGGCAACGCCGACACGGAGACGATGGCCCAGCTGATCGCGGTCGAGTACGGGCGGACGCGCGAGCTCGAGGCGGCGATCCGGCGCGCGTCGGCCGAGATCGTCGGCGGCTACGCGGTCGTCCTGCTCGTCGGCTCGAGGGTCTACGCGTTCCGCGACCCGCTCGGGATCCGGCCGCTCGTCCTCGGGACGGTCGACGGGGGCGCGGCGGTCGCGAGCGAGTCGGTCGCGCTCGAGCTGATGGGAGGACGCGCGCTGCGCGACGTCGAGCCGGGCGAGGTCGTCGTCCTCGACCGGGGGCAGGTGCTCAAGAGCACGTCGATGCCGAACGGCGGCGAGCGGGCCCACTGCATGTTCGAGTGGGTCTACTTCTCGCGGCCGGACTCGATCGCCGAGGGCCGGCCGGTCTACGACGTGCGCTACCGCATCGGCGAGCGGCTCGCCCGCGAGGCGCCGGCGGAGGCCGAGCTGGTCGTTCCGGTCCCGGACTCGGCGCGGCCCCAGGCGCTCGGCTTCTCGAGCGTCGCGAAGATCCCCTACGCAGAGGGGCTGATCAAGAACCGGTTCGTCGAGCGTACGTTCATCCTCCCCGACCAGCGTCGGCGCGAGTTCGAGGTCCGCGTGAAGCTCCACCCCGTGCCGGGGCTGCTCAAGGGCAAGCGCGTCGTCCTCGTTGACGACTCGATCGTCCGCGGCACGACCCTGCGGGAGATCGTGCAGATGGTCCGCGGCGCCGGGGCGAGCCGCGTCGACGTGCGCGTCGGCTGCCCGCCGATCCGCGCCCCGTGCTACTTCGGGGTCGACATGAAGGAGCGCAAGGAGCTGGTCGCGCACGGGCGCGACGAGGCGCAGGTCGCCACCGCGATCGGCGCCGACTCCGTCCACTACCTGTCGATCGCGGGGCTGGTCGAGGCGGTCGGCCTCCCCGAGGGCCAGCTCTGCCTCGGGTGCCTGACCGGCAAGTACCCGGTGGAGGTCCCGGAGGAGCGCCACCGCTTCCAGAAGTCGCTCGCGGAGTTCTAGACGGTGGAGGCGACGCTCGTCGTCGCGCACGGCGGGACGTTCTACCTCGTCGACCCGGAGGGCCGCGCGCGCGCGTTCGCCCCCCTCCCGGCGGACGAGGGCCCCAGCGCCGGCCGTCTCAGCGAGTCGATCGTCGAGGAGCTCCGCCGCCGGGGCTCCGAGCGCCCGGTGGTCGCCGGCGGCCCGGCGCTCGCCGCCGAGCTCGCCCGCCGGCTCGGCCGGCCGACGCGGGCGGCGACCCCGGAGGAATGGCACCGCGCTCTCGTGGCGCTCCCGGCGCCGGAGGCGGCCGCCGAACGTGTCCGCGTCCTCGCGCGGGCCCGAAGCGACCTCGACGCCGCGCTGCGCTCCCCGGTCGAGGTGCTCGTCAGTCTCGCCCGAGAGGAGGAGCGGCTCGAGCGCGCCCTCGGACGGGAACGTCGGGCCGCGGAGGCGTTCGTCGCCCTTCGGGGCACCGTCCTCGCCGAGCACGCCGCGGACTGGACGCGCTCCCGCGACCTGATGGCGGGCCACCACGCGCTCCTTTTGCGTCGCCTGGAGGCGGAGGTCCGGAGCACCGCGCCGAACCTGAGCGCCGTGCTCGGCCCGCGCACCGCGGCGCGCCTCGTCGCCGCGGCCGGTGGCCTCGCGCCGCTCGCCCGCATCGCGGCCTCCCGGCTCCAGCTCCTCGGGGCCCGCCGACGGCCGGACCCGGAGCACGGCCCCCGGTTCGGCGTCCTCTATCTCGCCGAGGGGGCGGACTCGGTGCCGGCCGATCGCCGCGGCGCCTACGCCCGCAGCCTCGCCGCGCTCGCCGCGATCGCCGCGCGCGCGGACGCCCTGACCGGCGCGGACCTCACCGGGGTGCTCGTCCGCCGCCGGGAGGCCCGCCGACAGCAGCTGCGTCGGCGGGGAGGAGGATGAGGCGGGCCTCGAGGTTCGCCCCGTTCCGGGGCTCGTCGAGGCTGCTCGTCCGCCGGCTCGGAGAGCGACAGGAGCTCTGGACGGAGACCGTCGGCGCCCCGCCCCCGGTCTACGGAGAACGGTGGGAGGCCGCCGAGGGCCGTGCCGTCCGCTCGTTCGAACCGGCCCGGTCGAAGCTCGCGGCGGCGCTCGCCGCCGGCTGGGAGGAGCCGCTCCCCCGCGCCGGCGAACGGTGGCTCTACCTCGGGGCGGCGAGCGGAACGACCGCCTCGCACGTCGCCGACCTCCTCGGGCCGACCGGACGCCTCTACGCCGTCGAGCGGAGCCCCCGGAGCTTCGCCCGTCTGCTTTCCCTCGCCGAACGATGGCCGAACCTCCTGCCGATCCTCGGCGACGCGACCGAGCCGGAGTCCTACGCCGACCGGGTGCCGATCGTCGAGGGGATCTACGCCGACGTCGCCCAGGCCGACCAGTCCGGGCTCGTCGCGCGGAACGCGCGGCTGTTCCTGAGGGACGGCGCGGGGGCGCTGCTCGTGGCGCTCAAGACCTCCAGCATGGGACGCGGCGTGGCTGCGGCCGCCCACGTGCAGGCGGCGGAGCGGGCGCTCGGCGCGCTCGTCGCGCTGGCTCCGCCGCTGCGACTCGCGCCGTTCTATCGAGCCCACTTCCTGCTGGGGGGGCGCGCGGGCGCCGCCCCCGGCCGCGGGCGCACCGGGGGCTCCCCGGGGGGGCGAGGGTCCGACCGGTCCGGGTCCACGCGGACTACGCGAGCGGACGGACCGCGCCCCGGGCGACGACGATCGTAACGACGTCCTCGTCCGCCAAGAGGTGCTCCCGGCCGACGGTCTGACCCGGGAACCGCGCGCTCGCCCCCCACACCTGCGCCGCCCGGAACGTCCGTCCGAGGTCGGACGGCAGGCGGCGAAGGAGGCCGGCGATCGTGTCGCCCTGCCGGAGGATCACCGGCTCGTCGCGGTCGGCCGGGCGCCCGGGAGGCTTCACGTAGATCCGGATGAACCGGAGCGTGCGCCCGAGCTTCTCGACCAGCTCGCTCAGCCCGAGCTTCTCCCTCGCCGAGACGAAGATCGGCTCGACCGGCCGCAGCTCGCGCACGAGCTGCGCGTGGCCCTCCGGGGTCAGGAGCTCGGCCTTGTTGACGACGAAAAGGGCCGGAACGTACACCCGGTTGCCCGCGAGGGCGTCGATCAGCTGGTCGGCGGTCGCGTCCTCGCGGAAGACGATCGAGCCGTTGTGCATCCCGAACTCCCGGGCGATCGGGAGAGCGAGGCCCCCGGCGAGATGGCTGAGGCGGACCGTGCTGGAGACCCTCAACCCGCCGCGGTCGGTCGGGGTGATGACGATCCGCGGGGGTCGCTCGTTGATGCGGACCCCGGCCCCCTCGAGCTCCCGCACGAGCGCCCGCACGTCCCGGTGCTCGGGGTCGATGAGGAACAGGACGAGGTCGGTCGAGCGGACGACCGAGAGGACCTCCCGACCCCGTCCCCGTCCCTTGGAGGCGCCGGGGACCAGACCGGGCATGTCGAGGATCTGGATCGACGCGCCGCCCCACCGGAGCATCCCCGGGATGATCGAGACCGTCGTGAAGTCGTAGGCGCCCGTCTCGCTCTCGGCCGCGGTGAGCCGGTTCAGGAGCGTCGACTTTCCGACCGACGGGTAGCCGACCAGGCCGACCGTCGCGTGGCCGCTCTTGCGGACGCCGTAGCCGACCCCTCCGCCCTTCCCCTTCGCCCGGGTCTCGCGCTCGAGGCGCAGCACCGCGAGCTTCGCCTTGAGACGCCCGATGTGGAGCTGGGTCGCCTTGTTGTAGGCGGTGGTCCGGATCTCCTCTTCGACCTCGGTGATCTGCTCTTCGAGCGACGACATCGGCTACGGGGCGTGCCGGGGCGGCGTCGTACTTGAGGCTGCCGAGACCGCCCCCGGCGTTCACCGTCCGGCGAGGCGACGTTTCCGACCTCCTCCCGGAGCCGTTGCCGCACCGTGTCGGAAGCAGCGTCGTCTCCGTCCGGGCGCTACGCCGTCCACCCGATCGCCCCGGCCGGCCCGCCGCGGGAATGGGAGCCGGCCTGGCGCCACCGCCTGGTCGGGGCGCTGCGCTCCGCCCACGCTGCTCGCCTCCGCTTCGCGGTCGGGGTCGGGACGGCGTCCGACGCGCGCCTCGTGCTCGAGGGGCACGACGTTCGCTCGAGGGCGTGGATCGAGCGAACGCTCCTTGCGACGTACCCGATCGGTTCGTGGCACCGCTCCCCGCCGCGATGCGGTCCCCCGGAGGTCGTACGTTGGACCGGACGACGGCTCGGCCTCCCCTCGGCGCCGCCCGACCCCTCCTGGCCCGTCGGCGGGATGCTCGCCTGCCTGGACGACGTGCTGCGATCGTACCCCGGTCCCGCCGAGCTCCGGATCTGCGCAGCGCCGGCGCCGTGCGGTCGGTTCGAGTCGCTCGCGGGCTGGTTCGATGGGCCGTCCCCGGAGCGGAGAGGGCCGGCGCAGGGACTGGGGCCGCGGCTCCGGGGGAGCTACCGTCCTGCTCCCGCGACGGGGGACGGTCCTCCACAGCGGGTCCCGTTGTGGTCGGCCGAGTTCGAGCTGGGGGTAGGACCTGCGGGCGACCGGGGTGCAGCCGGGAGGCTCGGGGTGGCCGTCGCCGGGGTCCTCGGCCGCCTGGACCGAAGCCGCTTCGTCTTCCGACCTGCCGCGGCCCGACGCCTCTGGGCGCCGACGAGCTGGCTTCGGGAGGAGGAGCTCCTCCTGTTCCTGCCGGGGGCGACGGCTCCGACCCCGTCAGCCCTCTCCGAGGGCAACGCGCGCTCGTGCGTCCCGATCGGCCGGACCGCGGAAGGGGCGCTCGTGGGGCTGCCGACCGAGCCCCTGCAGGGGCGTCACTTCGTCATTCTGGGCGAGACCGGAATGGGCAAGAGCTCCCTCCTCGCCTCCCTTGCCGTTCGTGCCCGGGACGGCGCGGGCGTCGTCCTGCTCGACCCCCTGGGCGAGACGGTCGACCAGGTCGGGAGCGAGCTCGACCGCGCCGGCCGGCCCTACGTTCGCCTCGGCCCGGGAGACCCCCGCGTCGGGATGAACCTGCTCGACGAGGTCCGCGAGCTGTCGGCGGCGGACCCGGTCGGACGCGAGCAGGGGATCGCCGCGGTCGCCCAGACGCTGCGGAGGGTGCGGGCCGGCCGCTTCAGCGACGCGGCGTACTGGGGTCCGCGGCTCGAAGAGACCCTGACGCGGGCGCTCCGGCTCGCGGTCGAGCTACCGGCCGGCACGCTCGCCGACGCCTACGAGCTGCTCGGCCGTGCCGGGGTCGAGCGCGTCGTCGTCCCGCCCGAAAGTCGGTCCGCGCTCCGGGAGCTCGCCGAGCGCGTGCGCGCTCGTCCGGAGGAGGTCGAGGGGACCCGCCGGCTCCTCTACGAGGTCGTCTCCCACCCGATGCTCTCCCGGATGCTCTGCTGCCGTGCCCCCACCGTCCGCCTCTCAGAGCTCCTGCGGCCGGGTCGCGTGGTGCTGCTTTCCGGCGAAGCTCCCCGCGTCGGCGCGCCCGCGGCCCGGTACCTGCTCTCCTGCTGGCTCGCGCTGCTCGGCGCGCGGCTGGTCGAACGCGCCCCCGGGGCGAAGACGTTCCTCCTCCTGGACGAGGCGCAGTGGTTTGCCAACGAGGCGCTGGCCGAGCTGCTGCGCCTCGCCCGACGCTCGAACGTCCACCTCGGGATCGCCAGCCAGAGCCTCGCGTCGCTCCCCGCCGACGTCCAGGAGGCGGTGCGGACCAACGTCGCCGACCTGATCGTCTTCCGGACCGGAGCAGAGGAGGCGCGGGAACTCGGGCGGGCGCTGCCGGCGGTGACGGCCGGAGCGCTCGCTGCCCTCCGCCGGGGGGAGGCCGCCGTCGTCCTGGGGAAGGGGGAGCGGCTCGCGTGGGTCCGGACCGCACGGCTCCCGCCCGGGGCCGCACGAGCGGCCGACGCGGTCGCCGCAACGGAGCCCCGGGCCGTCCCGGAGCCGGGAGCGCCGGAGCCGGTCCCGGCGCGCGAACCCCCTGGGGTCGTGCGGCCGACCGAGCCGGCGAGCGTCTCGGACGAGGTGCTCGCCTCGACCCTCACCGGCCTCGTCTCTGCGTCGGGGACGGACGACCTCGTCGCGGTCCCACTCGCCGCGCTCCGGGAGCGGGCCCCCGGCGACGAGGCCGCGCTGCGCCGCCTCGGGGGGCGGCTCGGACGGGCGGGCGCGCTGGTGCGCTCCGGCACGGGCGCCGCCGGGTCGGTCTGGTGGGTCTCACGCCGCCGGCTCGCCGCGCTGCGGCGAGGAAGACCGTTGCCGTCCCCTCCCGATTCCAGCTCAGCACAACACCTTTAGCGAGGGAGCGGCTCGTACGGACGATGGATTCGTCTCGGCCCGCGCCGCCGGCGGCCGCGGGGGCCTCGCCCCCGGCCGTCGGGGCCTCCGGGGTCCTGGAGCGCTGCGAGACCGGCATCGAGGCCCTGGACGCGATCCTCGCCGGAGGGATCCCGCGCGGCAACATGGTGCTGGTCGCCGGCAGCGTCGGGACCGGCAAGACGACCCTGACCCTCGAGTTCCTGATCCGCGGCGCCGAGCGCGGGGAACGGTCGCTGTTCCTCTCCGTCACGGAGGCGAGCGCGAAGCTCGTCCAGAACGTCGCGTCGTTCGAGTTCTTCAAGACGTCGCTCATCGAGGACGGCTCGCTCGTGATGGTCGACCTGCCGGCGGTGACCGCGCGGCTCGGCTTCGACCGCGACGAGCTCTCCCACGAGGACCTCGACCTGCTGCTCCGGACGATCCGCGACCTCGTCAAGAACCTCGGCGTGCGCCGCCTCGTCCTCGACTCGATCACGTCCCTCGGCTACCGTATCCCCCGGGAGGAGCAGATCCGCGACTTCCTCCTGCGGCTCGGCGAGCTGCTCGCCGAGGCGGACTGCACCGCGCTGATCGTCTCGGAGATCGCCCCCGAGCCCGGCCGCTACTCGACGCGCGGGGTCGAGGAGGCGATCGTCGACGGGATCATCCTGCTGCGGAACATCCGCCGGCTCGGCGACATCCTGCGGGTCCTCCAGGTCGTCAAGATGCGGGGCACGCCGCACTCCCGCGCGCTCTACGTGCTCGAGCTGACGCCGATCGGCATCCTGCTCGCGCCCCACCTGAAGGGCGGACGCTCGTACGGGGAGTAGGCACCGATGCCCCAGGCTGACATCGGGGAGCGGATCCGGGCCCTGCCGGCCGGCACGGCGGTCGCGATCAAGCTGGACGCCCGGGAGTACGCCGACCACTACTTCGCGTTCCTCAACGCGACGCTCCGCGACCTCGGGAGCGAGACGGACGTCCACACGATCTACGTCGCGGTGACGAGCCCGGCGTCGTTCGTCTGGTCGCTCGCGCAGGCGCTGGACGTGCCGGCGAGCCGCATCTCGTTCGTGGACGCGATCAGCCACCTGATGATGCGGTTCCACGACGCGATGCCGAACGCGACGTACGTCGAGAGCCCCCGCGCGCTCGAGGAGATCATGCTCCGCATTGAGTACCTCCTCCGCCGGTTCCCCCATCCCCGCCCGGTGATCGTCATCGACAGCGTCAACTCGCTCGCGATCCACAACCCCCCCGAGCTGCTCAGCGAGTTCCTCCACGTCCTGCTGAACAACCTGAAGGGCCGGCAGACGCTCACGCTCGTGCTCGAAACGTCGGACGAGCAGGCCGCGAGCGTCGAGCAGCTGCTCAACCTGGTCGTGGACGAGACGATCGACGTCGCGCGCCTTGGAAGGTGAGGGACGTGAGCGATCGGGCGGAGGTCTTCGGGATCCCGGAGTTCGACGAACCGGTCTCGAACGCCCTGCCGCCCGGGTTCCTCGCCATCCTCGGCGGGAGCACCGCGAGCGGCGCGCCGATCCTCGCCCGGCAGTTCGCGCGGGCGGCGGTCGGCAGCGTGCCGGTCCGCTACTACACGACCTACGACCGCTCGGACGACCTGCAGCGGGCGTTCCGCGAGATCGGGGCGGACCCCGAGGCGTTGACGATCGTCAACCTCGCCGACGAGTACTACGAGCGGGTGCTCGTGCGGGGCCTGGACGTCGCGCGCGTGCGCGAGCGCGGGATCACCCTCGAGGACCTCGCCGCGGACCCCCGGCGGAGCCGGGCCCCCGGCCCGTACCGCCTGGCCGACCGGATGCTCTCCGACCTCGCCGGCATCGACGCGCCGTTCCGGCTCGTCATCGACTCGATGGACTTCTTCTTCGAGGTCCTCGGGCCGGAGGACGTGATGAAGGTCGCCCGGGAGGTCCGTCACTGCTGCCGGACCGTCGGCGGCCAGGCGCTCCTCGCCGTCCACGCCCCGCGCAACGAGGGGGCGATCGGCGGCCTCCTGGTCGACCTCGCGGACCTCGTGATGGACGTCCGGGCGGAGCCCCGCGGCGACCGGTTCGAACAGACGCTCCTGGTCGAGAAGGTCGGCTACCGACCCGACCTGTCGCGGATCGTGCACATGCGGCTCGGCGACGCCGGCTGGGGCTTCTCCGACGGGGCGGCCGTCAAGCGCCCCCAGTAGCGCACCCGCGCGCCACCGAACCTTTATCGCCCCGGCCTCGCCTCGGAGCGGCGGAGCGAACGTGCAGGACGTCCTCATCCGCACCCTGGAGAAGGTCGAGCTCCGGCAGCCGATCCTCGTCGAGGGGCTCCCCGGGGTCGGCAACGTCGGGAAGCTCGCGGCCGACTACCTCCGCGACCAGCTCGGGGCGAAGCCGCTCGCGACGATCTACGCGAAGTTCTTCCCGCCGCAGGTCTACGTCAACGAGAACGGGATCGTCCGCCTCGTCTCCAACGAGCTCGCCTACTGGAGGGCGCCGCCCGCCGCGCCGCACGACCTCCTCGTCCTCGGCGGCGACTACCAGGGGATCAGCCCCGAGGGGCAGTACGAGATCACCGAGCGCGTCCTCGACTACTGCGCCGTCCTCGGGGTGAAGCAGGTCTTCACGCTCGCCGGCTTCGCGCAGGGCCGGGTCGTCGAGGAGCCGAAGGTCCTCGGCGCCGCGACCACGCCTCAGCTCGTCGAGACGATGAAGAAGTTCGGGGTCGTCTTCTCCCGCAACGACCCCGGAGGCGGCCTCATCGGCGCGAGCGGGCTGTTCCTCGGCCTGGGCCGTCTCTTCGGGATGGAGGGGGTCTGCCTCATGGGGGAGACGAGCGGCTACTTCGTCGACCCGCACAGCGCCGGTGCGGTCCTGCGCGTGCTCGCGAAGGTCCTCAAGCTCGAGCTCAACCTCGCAGCGCTGGACGAGAAGGCGAAGGAGATCGACAAGATCGCCCAGCGGATCCACGACGCCGAGCAGCGCGGCTCCGAGATGTCGACGGCTCCGAGCGGGGCCTCCCGCGAGGACCTCGGCTACATCGGCTAGCGCGGCGGACCGGCCGGTGCCGGACCCGGGCTCGCCGGGCGCCGAGCCCCCCGTCGAGGAGCGGAGCGCCGTGCTCGCGGCGTTGCGACGGCGCGCCGAGCCGGACGGCTTCGTGCCGAACGACCGCTTCATGGAGGTGGCGCTCTACGCGGCGAGCGTGGGCTACTACGCTCGCGCGCGGAGCCCGTTCGGCCCGGGGGGCGACTTCTACACGGCCCCGAGGGTCGGCCCGCTCTACGCCCGGACCCTGGCGGCACGCGTCGCGGAGATCGA
>Ga0335077_10008785_pt1 | contig 12534 bp, 6 predicted proteins | sample Lox_Sample_31_FD_207151 | JGI IMG/M metagenome (GOLD analysis project Ga0335077, IMG submission 207151) | Soil microbial communities from Loxahatchee National Wildlife Refuge, Florida, United States - Lox_Sample_3.1 | ecosystem: Environmental > Terrestrial > Soil > Wetlands | place: USA: Florida...
TCCGGGTCCTTCTCGATGCGCTGCCGCGCCACGGATTCCTGCACCGCCGCGCGCTGATCGCGATCGGCCGTGGGCAGGACCTGGAGCCACATGTGGCTCATCTCGTCGGTCGCCTGATTCCCCGCCTTCACTTCCTTCGGCGGATTGTTCGGATTGCGCACATTGCCCGACGAATTGTCGTAGTGGTAGCGCATGGAGACCACCGAGCCGCGCGGCAGGAACACTGGCTGCCGGAAGCGGAAAACGCCCTGCCAGCTCAGATCCCAGTTCGGAATCCGGACCAACCACTTGCGCGAGCCATCGGGCAGAGTCGCGTAGCCCTCCATCACCTTGCTCAGGTAGTGGGCGTGCGGATAGATCGCCAACACGTTCATGTCGAGCGGCACCTGGAAATCGTCGCTCACCAGGAAATCCGTGTCGCCCGGCGGGATGTCGATTCCCTGGTCGTGCTCGAGCTGGACCAGCAGCGGAAATTTCTTCTGGGGCTGCGCCGTGAAGTACAGCCCGATCATGGGGCTCACCGTTTCAGGTTTGCCGGTCGGCCGCAGGTGGACATTGAGCACCAGGTCCATGCCCGGCTCGGCACGCCACGCCATGCCGTCGGGCTCGACCACCGGCGGGCTGCCCGGCTTCCACGAAAGGAAGTGCCCATCCGGGTCGAATGTCTCTTCTTCCACGATGATGTCCATGCCCGGGAAACCGGCGCCGGGCGTGCGCTCGCGCCGCCGCGACGATCGCGCGCGGTCGATGATCACGTTGGCGTGGTGAAAGACGCGGGCATTTCCCGGCCGCACTTCGATCGCCTTCACCCAGCGCGTGGTCGTGATGGGCACCGGCATGATGAAGTTCCAGAAGATCTCCTGGCCGTCGGCGGCAAGCTGGTAGGGCTGCGACGCGCGCAGGATCAGGTCGGGCGTGCCCATCTGCCATTCGTCGGCGAACTTCGGCGGACGGGGTGCGCGCTCGGCTCCCTCGACGGCGCCCTGTTTCACCCAGTCCTGAATCAGTTGCAACTGCGCATCGCTGAGCCGCCGCTCGTCGGCGAACTCGCCGTGGCCCGGCTCGGGCAGCCACGGAGGCATGTAGCGCCGCTTCGTGACGTCGGCGATCTGCGCCGCGCGGCGCTTCACGTCGGCATACGAGAGCAGCGAGAACGGCGCCGATTCTCCCGGCCGGTGGCACGGCGCGCAGTTCTGGTAGATGATGGGCGCGATTTTCCCGTTGAACGTGACGCGCGCCGGCTCCGCGCCCGGCGCGCAGGTCACCATTGTCAACAGGACAGCCGCGCGGAAGCCCGTGCGTCCCATGGACCTTTACCTGTTTCCGCCCCCTGCGGAGGTTCCCGAGGCGGGCCGGGACGTCCGCTGGTAATTCGGGAATTCCGGCCGCTTCGGCGTGGGCGGCGGATTCTTCGCCAGTTGCTCCAGCGCGACGGCTACGGCACGCTCCAATTGCGGGTCGTGGCCATCATGAACCAGCTTCGGATCCTGCTCCACCTCCACGTCCGGTGGAACCCCGTGGTTTTCCACGTCCCACTCGCCGTTGGGGCTGAAGAAGCCGAAACTGGGCGCGGTCACGCTGCCGCCGTCCATCAGCGGGGGATACTGACCGACCCCGATCAGCCCGCCCCAAGTGCGCTTGCCGATCAGGGGGCCGGTCTTGGTGTAGCGGAACATCCACGGCATGCAATCTCCGCCCGAGCCGGCCATTTCGTTGATGATCATGACTTTCGGCCCGAGAATCGACGCCGCGGGCGTGCGGTACAGCGCTCCGTAGCGCGGGCTCCACCACGCCAGGAGCTTGCGGTTGAGCACTTCGATGATGTAATCGGCGACCTGGCCGCCGCTATTGAAGCGCTCGTCGATGACCGCGCCCTGCTTGTCGGATTGCGCGAAGTAGTAGCGGTTGAAACTGGTCAATCCGCCCTGCGCGGTATCGGGCAAGTATACATACGCCAGTTTGCCGCCGCTGAGCTGATCGACCTTGCGACGGTTGTCGGCGATCCACTCGGCGTGCCGCAGCGCGGTATCGCTGGCGACCGGCACCACGGTGATCTCATGCGCACCGCCGCCGGACGCGTCGTTTGCGACCTTCAGGACAGTCGGCTTCCCGGATGTGTCTTCGAGCAAACGCGAGACGTCGTCCGTGCCCTGGAGATCCTGTCCGTTCACGGCCAGCAGAAAATCGCCTTCCTTGACGTCGAGGCCCGGCTGCACCAGCGGCGCCTGCAATTGCGGATTCCAGCTCTCGCCCTGATAGATCTTCTTGAAGCGATAGCGCCCGTTGGCGATCTCGTAGTCCGCGCCGAGCAGACCGCCGGGGACCGCCTTCGCCGTCGGAATCGTGCCGCCATTGCCGCGCAGGTGTCCGGACGTGATGTCGCTCAACATGTCGCGGAACAGGTAATTGAGATCGGCACGCGAAGAAAGCGCATCGAGGTACTTCTCGTACTTCTTTTCCGCGTCGGCGGTATTGACCCCGTGCAGATTGGGATCGTAGAAGTAGCTCTTTTCGATCCGCCATGCCTCGCGGTACATCTGCTTCCACTCGGCCACCGGATCGACATTCACTTCCAGGTCAGCGATGCGCAGCGCACCCTCGCCGGCTTTCACCGGCGCGTTGGCCGGCACGATGACGTATTGCGGCGGACCCGCCGGAGCCGCACCAACCGGACCGCGACCGCCGCGTCCGCCGGCACCCCCGCCCATGCGCAGCAGCATCTTGTCGCCATTCGCGGAGAGATCGAACGACGCGACCCCTTCGGCCAGCCGCTCGCTCTTGCGCGTTTTGAGGTCGAAGCGGGTCAGCACAGCGCCGCCGCCGCCGAATCCGCGCCCTCCGCCGCCCGCCGTCCCGGGCTCCATCAGGTAGATGATGCCCGCGCGGCCAGCGGTGAGGCTCAGGTAGTTCCGCGCCGGCAGCGGCATCGCCAGGATGCGCTGCTGGAGCTTATCGAAATCGATCCGCACCGGCTTCGGGGGGGCTTCCGGCTGAGCCGCCGCACCGCCCCCGCCCGTGCCGCCGCGGCCGCCGCGACCTCCGCCGCCATTGCCTTCCGCCGCCGGACGCGGCTGGCCTTCCTCATCGCTCTCTGGCGCAAGCGGAGAGGGGATGTTGTTGGGCAGCACGGCGAGATACACGCTGCTGTTCACCTCGTGCTCGTCGCTGGTCATGTCGAGGCCGCTCGAGGTCGGCCCGAAGTTGGTGCTGGCCGTGAAATAGAGATACTGCCCGTCGCGGTCGAATGCCGGATGACGCGCGTCGCTCATGCCGTCGGTGACCTGCGTGGTCTTGCCGCCTTCCAGCGAATACACGAAGATCGCGCGCATGCGATTCGGCAGGAACCGCTCGAACGCGATCCACTTGGAATCCGCCGACCAGTTGAACGATCGGCCCAGCGTGTAAACGTAATCAGTGTCCACCTTGGTCGTCTTGCCGGACGCGACTTCCGCCATCCACAGGTTGCACATGTTGTCGGTGAACGCCACGTTCTTGCTGTCCGGCGACCACTTGGGGCCGAAGTAGAAAGCCGACTTGCCCTGCAGCGCGATTTTTTTCGTTTCCCCGGCGCCGTTCTGCGGCTTGATGTGGAGCGCGTACTCGCCCGATTCATCGGAGAAATACGCTACGCTCTTGCCGTCCGGCGACCACGCGGGATCGCGGTCCATCACGCCGGAAGTATTGGTCAGGTTGCGCGACTCTCCTTTCTCGGCGGGCACGGTCAGAATCTCGCCGTGGGCTTCGAACACCGCCCGCACGCCCGTGGGCGAGATGCCGCTGTTGCGCAGCTCGCGCGAGACGTTCTGGAAGCGCGGCCGAACCTCGCTCAGGTCGCCCGCGATATCGACCTGCACCTGGTGTTCCCTGCCGCTGGCAATGTCGTAGATGTGGATCTGGCCGATCTGCTCGTAGACGATCCCGCCCGGTCCGGCCGACGCCGACACGATATCTTCACCCGCGTTCTTGATCAGCTCGTCCACCTTCTTCGATTGCGGATCGTAGCGGAAGAGGGTCATCGGACCGTTGCGGTCCGAGAGGAAGTAAATCTTCTCGCCAACCCACATCGGGTAGATATCGTTGGAGTCGGTGCGCGGCACCTTCACGGTGCTGAGATCGGCGAAGTTCACCAGCCACAGGTAGCTGGCCGTGCCTCCGCGGTACCGCCGCCACGCCACGAAGTTGGTGAAGCCGGTGGCAAACTGTCCTCCGTCGAGCGGCGCGTACACCATACGCTTTCCGTCCGGCGAGTACGCGCCCATGCAGGCCATGGGCAGCGGCAGAAGGTCGGCCGGTCCGCCGTCCACGGGCACCGTATACAACTGCGTGTAGCGCGAGTGGGAATCGCGCGTGGAGCGGAACAGAATTCGCTTTCCATCGGGCGACCAGCCTGCTACGCGGTCGGCCGCGGGATGCCAGGTCAGCCGCTTCGGCACGCCGCCGGCCATCGGCATGGTGAAGACATCGATGTTGCCGTCATACTCGCCGGTGAAGGCGATCGTCTTGCCGTCCGGCGAGAACGCGGCTTCGGTTTCGAAGCCCGTGCCGCCGGTCAGGCGTGTCGCGCTGCCGCCTTCACGGCTCACGCGCCAAAGATCGCCTCCGTAGGAAAAGACGATCTCGCTGCGATTCATGGTGGGCCGCTGCATCAGATGGATGGCGGCGAAGGCGGTCGAGAGGCTGCTGCACACCAGCAGAGCCAGAACCCGGATTTGCATGGGAACTAGTTTAACGCTGTGGGCGCGTCTCGGGCGGCGCGCAGGAGCGACCGGGCGCGCCGCCCACGCGCTTACCTAAGCTTCCGGGACAGTACCACCAGCGCGACCAGGGCGCTGCCGATCAGCACCTCGGTTGCCGGCTCCGGAGTAGCCAGGTCTGTTGGAGCAGTCAGGGTGAAGCTCGAATTCAGTGTGGCGCTGGATGTGCCTGCGAGGTAGAGCCGGCCATTGATCGAGGCGCCCGTGAGAACTTCGGTGGTGTCCTTCACTGCCAGCGCACCGGTGTAGGTGAAGCCGGCGCTGGTGGTAATTCCGCCCGCGCTGGTCACGTTCAGCAGTACCTGGTCCGCCGACAGGCCGGTCAGCGAGACCGACTTGCTGAGGTTCAGCGTGGAGGCCCCGTTATACAGCAAGACCACCAGCGTGCTGCCGTCGCCCTTGATGGTGACGGTCTGGTTCACGACGCCGCCGGTCGTCGTGCTGATATCGAAGAGGTACGCCGTCTGGGTCTGGCCATTCACGGTCCGCGTGGTGGTGGTGGTGTTGGTGGTGGTGCAGCCGGTCTGGCCGCTGCCGGCGCACAACACATACCCGCTGCTGCCACTGCCCAGGTTGACCGCCATCGCGCCGGTGTTCGAACCCCAGGCCGAGGCGGCCACAAGGTTGTTCCATTCCGTCACGGCGTTGGAAACGGCGGCGGTGTATTGCAGCGTGACTCCGGTCACGGTGCCGCCGGTGAAGACGCTGTTCGTGTTCACCTTGCAGACGCCGCCCGCATCGGCAGCGCAACTGCCGCCGGTGCTCTTGCTGGCCGCGTCCGCGAAATCGATGGCGCCGGTCACGGTTCCGCTGGAAAGTGCAAGATCCACGCCGGTGTTAACCCCGATCACACCGTCTTGAATGCCGCCGGTGCCCGTGACATTGCCGGCCAGGTTGACGGTGGGGGTGGCCGCCACCAGGCCAAACTGGCCCGCACCCCATCCGCTGAACAAGACCGGAATCGCGAGAGCTTGCGAGGTTCCGAGGACTAGCAGAGCAAGTATGCGCGAACTCTTCATTCACCAAGAAATTTACAAAATCGAGGGCGGACCACGCATCGATGTCCAAAGTTAATACCGTTTTGCGCCTATGCAGTACTGCCAGTGAGGTAATGGTACTTGCCGTGGGGCAGCGCCGGGGCTTCCGGCGCTTCATGTTATATTGTTTGCCATGCCAAGCGGTTACCTGCCGATCTTCATCTTCCTGGCAGTCGCAATCAGCTTTCCTGTGGTGGCCATTGTGGCGGCCAAACTGATCCGTCCTTCGGCGCCGTTCGCCCAGAAACTCGAGGCTTATGAATGCGGTATCAAAGCAGCCTCGGATTCCCGCGGCCGGTACACGGTCCGCTTTTACATCATTGCGATTCTCTTCGTGATCTTCGATGTGGAGACCATCTTCTTGTTTCCCTGGGCCGTCCGATACCGCCAGATGCAATGGTTCGGAGTGGCGGAAGTAGCCGTATTCCTGGCCATTCTGGCGGTGGGCTACATCTGGGCTTACAAGAAAGGTGCTCTCGAGTGGGTCTGAAAAACGATTGTTCTTTCGCGGCGCTCGCCGCCTCCTTCCTGTTCTTCCCGGGCTTTTCGATTGCGGCGCCGATGTTGCGACTGGTTTCCAGCACCATCGGTCCGGTTTCGATTGCGACGGGCACCAATGGCGCCGCGCAGACCGTCGAAGCGTACAATGCCGGCGACGGTTCGCTGAATCTGAGCCTCTCATCGTCGGTATCCTGGATCGCCGCCAGCGTCGGGACGCCGCGCTCCTGCACCACCCGGACCGGCACCTGCATCCCGCTGCAATTCGCTCTGAACACTTCGCCGCTGCCCGCCGGGATCACGACCGGCATCGTCACCGTCAGCGATCCCAATGCCGTGGATTCACCTCAAACCATCACGGTCACCGTTCAGATGGGCGGGGGTGTGCCCTCCACGGTGGACTTGTATGCCGCACCCGGCGGCACCAACGACGCGCGGTTCGCCACCAACAGCCTGCTCGCGGGCACGGTGTCCACCTCATCCGGCGGGCAGTGGCTCTCGCTGGTCCTCGACGGCACCGGCAGCTTCCGCTTCAGTTTTCCCTACCGCATCCACATGGCGCCGTCTTCGCTCCTCTCCGCCGGAACGTACAGCGGAACCATGACCACGAGCGGCTCGTCGTTTGCACCGGACAACAAGACCATTCCGGTGACCATGCGGGTCACCAGCCAACCAATCGCGCAGCCCTCGACGGATCACGTGACGATGCGGCTGGCACAGGGTGCGCCGCCCACGGCCGTTAACGTCGTGTTGAACAACGTGGGGCAGGGCACGATCTCGGTCACTGGCGCGACCGCCAACGTGACCGGCGGCACATGGTTGACCGCCAAGTCTTTCGCGACCGGCGCCACGCTTACCTTCGACCCCGGTTCTCTCGCGCCCGGCGCCTACTCCGGGAGCGTGGCCATCGCGTCCAACGCAGCCAACGGAACCATCACCGTGCCCGTCGACTTCACGGTGGTGGCCAAGGGCGCACCGCTCATCAACTACCAGGGCGTGGTGGACAACGGCACGTTCGTGCCGGGCGACACCGTGGCGCGGGGCGATGTCATGGCCGTTCTGGGCGAACAATTCATGTTCGGATCGCTCACCGTGGGACCAGCTCCACCGCTCGCCACCACGATCAGCGGCGTGCAGGTGTTGGTTAACGGCTCCCCGGCGCCCCTGTACTACGCCTCGTACGGCCAGCTCGCGTTCCAGATGCCCTATGAAGTTCCCCTTGGGAATGCCGTTGTGCAGGTAGTCAGCAACGGCAGCTCCAGCAACTCGGTATCGGTGCAGGTCGCCAACCGGGCACCTCGCCTGCTGCTCATCGGCGTCGGAAGCTACGGCGCCATCGTGAACCAGGACGGCAGCATCCCCATGCCGGTGGGATCCTTCCCCGGGGTGAACACTCATCCCGCCAAGGTCGGCGACACGCTGACCATCTACGCCATCGGCCTTGGCCCCACCAACCCGGCGGGCGTCACCGGCCAACCGGCGCCGTCCAGCGAACCTCTGGCACGCGTGATTCCCACTCCGATCGTCAATTTCGGCGGTGGAATCGGCGGCACGCAGGTGGTCCCGTTCTTCGCCGGGCTGACCCCGACCTACGCCGGCCTCTATCAGCTCAACGTGACGATTCCGTCGGATGTCCCCAAGGGCACTGTCAACCTGAGCCTGGGCTTCAGCGACTCCGGCAGCAACTCGGTCCAGATCGAAATCCAGTAGGCTTCAGGCGTCAGGCGTCAGGCTTTCAGGCATCAGGCTTCAGGCGGCCGCGCGGCGCTACCATAAGGCTTGAATCACTTAAAACCCACTCCGGCCCAGTGGCGTGAAATCTACCTGTGCGTGGCCTTCACCACCATGGCGACCCTGCTGCTGGAGCTCTCCCTCACCCGCATCTTTTCCGTCGTCTTCTACTACCACTTCGCCTTCCTGGCCATCTCGATCGCGCTGTTCGGCCTCGGACTGGGGGGCGTCTTCTCCTATCTCGTCGTTTCCTGGAAAGCCCCTCTATTCGCCAAACTCGGGCGCCTCAGCGCACTCAACAGCCTGCTGGTGCTGGCTGCCCTGGCCGTCCTGCTCGCCCAGGGCGACAACCTTTCGAACTGGAACCTCGCGCTCATCTACTTCACCACCGCGCTCCCCTTCGTGGTCGCCGGGGCAATCGTCTCCCTCGCGATCAGCGAGACCATCGCCAGAGTGAACCGCGTCTACTTCTTCGATCTCCTCGGAGCGGCCGCGGGATGCTTCGTTCTGATCGCGCTCCTGACTCTGGTGGGAGGCGTTGGGACCGTGCTCGGCGCCGCTGTCACTTACGCCGCCGCGGCCGCCATCTGGTACAGCCTCGCCGGCTCCGCGGGAGCCCGCGCCCGCAGCGTTGTCCTCGGGCTGGCGCTGGTCTCGTTCCTGGTCTTCAACTGGAAGCACGAGGTGCTGGCGATCCGCCACGCCAAGGGGCAACCCATCGCCAATGAAATTTTCAAGCAGTGGAACAGCTTTTCGCGGGTCGCAGTGGTCCGTGACGCGAAGGGCGACCACGCCATCGTGATCGACGCCGATGCCGCCACCGGTATTTTCTCCTACGATCTGGAACATCTCACGGCCGAGCAGCTCCGCGAGCTTCGCGACCAGGGTCCTGCCCTTCCCTACACGGTCCGTCCGGGCGCGAAGACGCTGATCATCGGCCCCGGCGGCGGATGGGACGTCGCGCGCGCGCTGGTCTCAGGCAGCCGCGATGTCGCCGCCGTCGAAATCAACCCGATCATCGCCGACACCATCATGCGCGAGAAGCTGCGCTCGCTCAGCCGCGACCTCTACTGGCGCCCCGAGGTCCACGTCTTCGCCGAGGAAGGCCGCAGCTTCATTCGCCGCAGCTCCGAGCACTACCAGGTGATCCAGGCCACCCTGGTGGACACCTGGGCCGCCACCGCAGCCGGCGCGTTCGCGCTCTCGGAAAACAACCTCTACACCACGGACGCCTTTCGCGAATACCTCGGCCATCTCACTCCCGACGGTGTGCTCGCCATCACCCGCTGGGGTTTCGATCCGCCCCGCGAATCGCTGCGGCTGGTTTCGCTGGCCATCGACGCCCTCACGCAGCTCGGCGAGCGCGAGCCTCGGGGCCACATCATCGTGTCGCGCCAGGGCGATCCCCGCGGGTACGGCGCGCTCGACACCGTCCTGATCGCGCGCCGGCCTTTCAGCGCGGAAGATATCGCGCGCGCCCAGGCAGCATTTGCGGCCGGCATCCAATACCCCGTCTACTACCCAGGCTGCGGCCTCAAAAACCACTTCAGCGACCTGCTGCTCAGCCCGAACCCTTCCGATTACGAACACAACTACACATTCGACATCGCCCCCGTCAGCGATAACCGACCGTTCTTCTTCTACACCGTGCAGCCGCGCGACCTGTGGAGCTTCCTCAAGAACACCGCCGCCGACACGGCCGACCGCAAGGTGAACAAGGCCGTGCCACTGCTCTTCGGCCTAATGGCCGTGAGCGTACTCGCCACGCTGCTTGTCCTGGTGGCACCGCCCCTGGTGCTCGGCACGCGTCTGCCGGCCCATCCCGGCGTCCGCGGATTCCTGCTCTACTTCCTGTTCATCGGCGCCGGCTACATCCTGATCGAGGTCGCGCTGATTCAGAAATTCGTCCTATTCCTCGGCCACCCCACGTACGCGCTGACGGTGGTGATCTTCTCGATGCTGGTTTCGAGCGGCATCGGCAGCGCCGCCAGCCGCCGGCTGATCGGCCGCGACGAGGGCCGTCTGATCAAAGCCCTCGGCACCGCGGTGCTTCTGGTGGCTTTGACCGCAGCGGTGGTCGGCCCCCTGCTCACGGCCCTGGTGGGCCTACCGGTGCCGGTCAAGATGGCGATTGCGGTGGGGCTGATCGCCCCGCTGGGCTTCGCGATGGGCATGCCCTTCCCGATCGGTCTCAACCGGCTGGAAGAATGGCACGCTCCGAGCGTGCGCTGGGCCTGGTCCCTGAACGCCGCGTCGAGCGTGCTGGGGAGCGTCGGCGCTCTGGTCTGCGCCATCTACCTCGGACTGGTGCAGACGCTGATCGTGGGCGGCCTCTTCTACTTCGCCGCGCTGGCGGTAATCGCGAGAGTGCGGCCGGAGATCGCACCCGAGCCCGAGCCCGGGCCGGGACGGGTCATGCTGGCATAACACGCGCGGAGCTACCGGCCCGTTCCCGGCTGCGGAGCCCCTTCAATGCACCGTACCGTGTCCCGTGCGACCAACAATTCCTCGTCCGTCGGAATCACATGGACGGCCAGCCGCGAATCGTCCGTGCTGATCACCTCATAGCGACCGATGGCCTGCTGATTGCGGCTCTCGTCCAGCTTCAGGCCTGCCCACTCCATGCCGGCGCAGATGCGCGCCCTCACGCCCGGCGAATTCTCTCCGATTCCCCCAGTGAAAATCACCGCGTCGGCCCCGCCCATGCTCGCCAATAGCGCTCCGATATACTTGCGCGCCCGGTAGCTGAACAATTCAATCGCCAGCCTCACCCGCCGGTCGTCATGCTGCGTCAATTCGGCCTCCAGGACCTTCATGTCGTTGGTCAGTCCGGAAATCCCAAGAAGGCCGGATTGCTTGTTGAGGAGGGATTCCACCTCGTGCGGCGACATGCCTTCCTTGTTTGCAATCAGCGTCACGATAGCCGGATCGAGGTCGCCGGAGCGCGTCCCCATGACCAGGCCTTCCAGCGGGGTCATTCCCATCGTGGTGTCCACGGACCGTCCGCCCCGAATCGCCGCCGCCGAGCAGCCGTTGCCGAGGTGCAGGGTCACGACGTTCGTCTCTTCCGGCGTAAGCCGCTTAATTGTCCGGTAGCGGTATGCCACGTAGCGATGTGAAATGCCGTGAAAGCCGTAGCGCCGGATCCGGTGGCGCCGGTACAGGTGATACGGCAGCGCATAGAGAAAGGCCTGCTCGGGAATCGTCGTATGGAAGGCCGTATCGAATACCGCCACCTGCGGCATGGCCCGCCCGCAGATCTCGCGCACGGCGCGAATCCCTTGAATGTTGTTCGGATTGTGCAGGGGCGCCAAGTCGATGCAATCCTCGATGCCCTTCAACACCTCGTCTGAAATCAGTGCGGACTCATGGAACAACTCCCCACCGTGTACCACCCGGTGTCCCACACCGTGCAGGTCGCCCAGGTTGCGGATCTCCTCTATGCCGGACGCGTCCGAAGCCAGCCAGCGGAGCACACGATCCACCGCCGCGGCGATATCGCGAACCGGAGCAGTGAACATCTGCCGGGCGCCGGTGCGGTTCTGGGTGGAGATGATCGCCTCGCCTCCGATACGCTCGACCATTCCCCGGCTGAGGCGTTCGTCTTTTTGTTGTTCGATGCGCTCGAGGTCCGTGGCAATGACCTGGAATTTCAGACTCGAGCTGCCTGCGTTCAAAACCAGGATGTTCATGGGTTTCGGCATAGTTGCGTCGCTCTGGAGCGGTTAGTCCAAACGTAGCACGGCGCCCGGATTCTCCGTTCGGCCCGTAAAGATCCGCTACGAGATGCCGATAGAACATTTGCAGGGGCCGGCGAACTCGGCTGCTCGTGCCTTGTTTCTGAGGTGATTCCATGCGGCGATTGACGATCGGAACGAAGATTTGGCTGGCTTGTGGGCTGATGGGGTTCTCCGGAGCCGTAATCGGGGCGATTGCGCTTGCCGGTGTCAGCCGGCTGAACACGGCGACCCAGCAGTTGGGCTCGAAGGCTCTTCCCAGTACCTACCTCGCCGGCCGGTTGAACACCGGCGCCAAGGCGATTCTGATGCGGATCAACCTCCACATGCAGTCGAACTCTCCCGAGAAGCAGGCCAAATATCAGTCGTACCTCGAGCAGCGTGCGGACCAATGGCGTCAGGAGATCACCAGCTTTGAAAAGCTCGCCGGCGGCGGGCGCGAGCAGGAGCTGATCGCCTCGGCAAGGTCGGACTTCGAGCAGCTCCTCGCGGCATGGCGGAAGATTCAGCCCCTGAGTGCCGCCCACCAGCACGCGGAGGCATTCACCCTCTACGAGGTCGAGGGGATGCCCCCCGGCGATCGGCTGGACGAGACGCTAAAGACGCTGGTCGCCCTGGACAAGGAATTGGCCGACGCAAACTCCCGCAGTGCGGAGAGCACCGTCGCCGCGGTCTGGACCGGGGTGGCAGCGGTACTGATCCTGGCGTTGGCAGGCAGCGCGGCATTGGTCTTCTTCATCGTTCGCGGGGTGAATCTCAAATTGCGGAGCGCGGTGC
>Ga0335077_10008786_pt1 | contig 12534 bp, 12 predicted proteins | sample Lox_Sample_31_FD_207151 | JGI IMG/M metagenome (GOLD analysis project Ga0335077, IMG submission 207151) | Soil microbial communities from Loxahatchee National Wildlife Refuge, Florida, United States - Lox_Sample_3.1 | ecosystem: Environmental > Terrestrial > Soil > Wetlands | place: USA...
CCTGGCGTTCTCCTCAGTCCTGGCTAGGCCTTCTTGACCTTGGATGGATAGAACGGAGTGCGGACCACGCGGGCGCGGTGAGGCTTCCCGCGGATCTCGACGTGGAGCTCGCTGTCGACACTCGACCGCGCCGTCGGGACGTAGCCCATGCCGATGTAGCGCTCGACGGTCGGGCCAAACGATCCGGACGTCACGACGCCCACCGCCTCGCTGTCGCCGAGCAGCCGATAGCCGTGACGCGGCACTGAAGGCTCGACCATCTCGAAGCCCACGAGCTTGCGCTTCACGCCCCCGGCTCGCAGCGCCTCGATCGCAGACCGGCCGATGAAATCCCCCTTGGCCGGCTTGACCACCCAGCCGAGTCCCGCCTCGAGCGGATTGGTGGTCTGATCGATGTCGTTGCCGTAGAGCGCGAACTTCATCTCGAGCCTCAACGTATCCCGCGCGCCGAGGCCGATGGGCTGGATACCGTCCGCGCGTCCCTCCTCGAGGAGCGCGTTCCACAGCGGTTCGGCCTGGGAGGCCGCGACGTACAACTCGAAGCCGTCCTCACCGGTATAGCCGGTCCGCGAGATCACGGCAGGGACTCCGGCTACGGCGCCGCGCGTGAAGTGGTAATAGGCCATGCGCGTGACGTCGGAGTCGGCGAGGCGCGCGACCAGCCCCTCGGCCTTGGGCCCCTGCACCGCCAGCAGCGCGGTGTCCTCGCTCACGTTCCGCCACCCGGACGTCGCGCCGCCCTGTTCGGTGACCCACTTCCAGTCCTTGTCGATGTTGGCGGCGTTGACCGTGAGCATGAAGCGCTCGTCCCCGAGACGGTAGAGCGTGAGATCGTCCACGATGCCGCCGTCGGGATAGCAGAGCACCGTGTACTGGACCTGACCCACCGCGAGGGAGGACGCATCGTTGGTGGTCAGCCGCTGGACGGTGCGGAGCGCCTCCGGGCCCGAGATCTCGAACTCGCCCATGTGGCTGATGTCGAAGAGGCCCACGCCGCGCCGCACGGCGCGATGCTCGTCGACGATGCCGCTGTACTGCACCGGCATCTCCCAACCACCGAACGGCACCATCCGCGCTCCCGCTTTGACGTGAACGTCGCGGAGCGGAGTGCGCTTGAGCGGTGCCGAACGGGTGGTGTCCGTCATGGAATGGGCTCGAACGCTCCCCATCTTAATCGAAGGGGTGCCACGCCGCAACGGACGCGACCGGCCTCGAGCGCTCAGGGCATCGGTGCGGGTGCGCCCTGAGCGGGCCCGTCGGTCGCTACGACCGTGTACCCGCGCGACTCCATGCAGGCCATCCAGACGCGCTCGAATCGTTTCTGGCCGCTCCAGCTGAGCGCGGTGCCGGTGATCGCGCCGGCGCCGGAGCCGGCGACCACCGCGTCTCCGAGGGGGCTCGACATGAAGGTGGGTCCAGTCACGGTGGCTCCGCCGCTCGCGGCAACGCTCATGACGGTGAGGCCCGTGGCCGCGCCGGTCGCCGACCAGAAGAAGAGCCGCTGGAACCAGTTGAGCAGCGGCGAGTCCGTTGGACTGTACCCGGTCTGATAACCGGCTTCCGCCTCGCAGTCCTTCACGTCCCAGTCCTGCTCCCGAGGAGTCTGGGCGCGCGTCGCCGTGGCCTTCGGGAGAGGAACGACCGCGCAGCCCGCAAGGAGCGACGCCGCGGCGAGGACCGCGACGCCCCGGCGGACGAGCCCGCTCATCCCCCCTGACCGAGTGAGCAGTGGCGCGGGCCGAACTCGATGGCCTGCTCCAGCTCTGTCAGGTGCGCGCGCAAGGCCGCGTGCGCGTCGGCGACCGTGAGACGGCGAAACGAAAGACGCTGCCCGGGCTTCACCTGGCCCACCCGGCCGATGTCGAACGAGCACACCGTGGCGATCTTCGTGTACCCACCCGTGGATTGTCTGTCCACCAGCAGGATGATCGGCTGCCCGTCGCCCACGACCTGGATGCCGCCGAGCGCGATTCCATCGGAGATGATGTCGTGGCCTCGTGCATGCTCGATCCACGGACCGCGCAGTCTCGCCCCCATGCGATCGCTTTGCGGCAGCATCTCGTAGGACCCATCCAGGAAGGCGGCGATGCCTCGCTCGGTGAACCGGTCATCCTGAGGGCCGAGCACCACCCGGATCTCGGCCTCACCGGAATAGTCCGGAACGCGATCCGCGCGTAGCCGGCCGGGCCGCATCACCGGCGAGGCCCCCAGAGGGAGCGCATCGTCTTTCCTGAGCCCGCGTCCGGCGAGCCCGCCGAGCTGACCGCGCACATAGGTCGCGCGAGAACCAAGGACCGGGGGCGTGTCGATGCCGCCCGAGACGGCGAGATAGCACCGCACCCCATGCTTCGCAAAGCCGAGCTTGAGGACGTCGCCTGCCTTCACGGCGAACGCCTCCCAGCGCGGGACGGGCGCGCCGTTCAACGTCACCGGCATCTCGGCGCCGGTCACGGCCACGCGCCGATCGTCCGTGAACTCCACGCGAGGGCCCGTCAGCGTGCATTCCAGGCCGGCCGCCCCGTCCGCGTTACCGACCAGACGATTGGCCAGGACGAATGCCCCCCGATCCACCGGTCCCGATTCCGGTATCCCGACCCTGAGATGGCCGGGACGACCGAGGTCCTGGACGGTCGTGAGGGGTCCCGCGTCGCGGATCACTACCCGGCTCATGCCGAGCCGCGGCGCCCGAGCCCCCGTCCGGCGAGACTCGGCCCTCGGCTCTCGTCAGAGCGCAGCAAGCGCGTGGTTAGGCAAATCGGTGATGAACATGTGCCCCGGGCTGTGCGTGATCATGAACGGAGGCTTCGAGGCCAGCGCCACCGCCTGCGGCGTCACACCGCACGCCCAGAACACCGGGACCTCGTCGGCACGGATCCCGACGAAGTCGCCCCAATCCGGCTTCGAGACGTCGGCGATGCCGATCGTCGCCGGATCCCCGATGTGCACGGGCGCACCGTGCGCATTGGGGAAGCGCGCGGAGGCCGTCACCGCCTTGGCGATCATCGGCGCGGGAATCGGCCGCATGGAGACCACCATGGGGCCGTGGAAGCGTCCGGACGGGCGACAGGCGATGGAGGTTTTCCACATCGCCACGTTCTTCCCCTCGTCGATGTGCCGCAGCGAAATGCCGGCATCGAGGAGCGCCCACTCGAAGGTGAACGAGCAGCCCAGGAGAAATGCCACCAGGTCGTCCCGCCAGAACGGGGTGATGTCGGTGACTTCGTCGGCCATCACACCGTCCTTGTAGATGCGATACTTCGGCACGTCGGTCCGGAGATCCGCGCCCGGCGCGACGCCGACGGGTTCGGGCGAGCCCACGTCGGTCACCTCGATGAGCGGGCACGACCGGGGATTGCGCTGACAGAAGAGCAGGAAGTCGTAGGCGGAGTCCTTGGGCAGGATCGCGAGGTTGGCCTGGACGAAGCCCGGCGCCAGTCCTGCGGTCACGCCGGCGAACGTCCCCTTGCGGATATCGGCCCGGATCTCCCGTGGATGGCGCGGATCGATCGGCATGGGTGTCCTCCTGCTGTAGAGTCTATCCAACCAGTGCGAGGCGCGCTCGTGCTACCGGAGATGGCCGAGTCGGGGCCACAACTCGGGATTGCCCAGGACATTCGGTTTCTCGCCCCGGAGCACGCGCAGCATCTCGGCCGTCACCTGCATCGCCATGGCACGGTGCGTCTCCACCGTGACGCCGGCCATGTGCGCGCTGACCACGACATTGGGCAGGTTGAGCAGCGGATTGTCCGCCGCGACCGGCTCTTCCTCGAACACGTCGATGCCGGCGGCGCGGATCTTGCCCCGCGTGAGCCCTTCGAACACCGCGTGCTCCTCCTGAGTCTTCCCGCGCGACGTGTTGACGAAGATCACGCCGGCCTTCATCTGGGCCACGGCCTTGCTGTCGATCATGTGATGCGTCTCGCGGGTGTGAGGCGTATGGCACGTCACGACGTCGGCTTCACGCAGGAGCGAGTGGAGGTCGGGACGGGGTTCCGCTCCCCGGGCCCGCACCTCTTCATCGGACACGTACTTGTCGTACCCGATGACGCGCATGCCGAGGGCATTCCCGAGGCGGGCCATCCGGCGTCCGATGTTGCCCATTCCAATGATCCCGAGCGTCTTGCCCTTGAGCTCCATGTTCCCCTTCGCCGGCCGTTTCCAGTCACCCGTCCGGGTCATCTTGTCGATCTCGAGCGTTTGCTTGGCGCAGGCCAGGATCAGCATGAGCGCATGCTCGGCCACCGAGTCGGAGTTCGAGCCAGGAGCGTGAACCACGGCGACCCCCAGATCGGTGGCGGCCTTGAGATCCACCGTGTCGAGCCCGACTCCGTGGCGGCCGACCACCTTGAGCTGCGCGCACGCCGTCATCAGGCCGCGCGAGCAGTCGGGCTTGATACGGAAGAGAATGCCCGCCGCCTCGCGCGCGGCCTCGATCATTGCCTCCTCGGTTTCCTTGTCGGTGACGACGACGCGGGTCTCGGATTCGAGCTGCTTGATCGCGTCAGGGTGAATCGGACCGCCGATGACGACGAGTGGCTTCATGTGTCTCCTCGAGGGTGGATGCAGGGACGCCTGGGGTCGAACACGGCCGCATTATAGCCAAAAAGTCGCTATGCCCGTGCACCAGGTACGGTATAAGTAACGGCTCATGGACCTGATGCGCCAGCTCCTCGACATCGTACTGCACCTGGATCGCCACCTCAGCACGGTCATCCAGGATTACGGGGTGTGGACCTACCTGATCCTCTTCCTGATCATCTTCTGCGAGACCGGCTTGGTGGTGACGCCGATCCTGCCCGGCGACTCGCTCCTGTTCGCGGTGGGGACCTTCGCGGCCCGCGGCGCGCTCGACGTCGGCCTCGTGCTCGTCTTGCTGAGCGTGGCGGCGGTGGCCGGAGACACGCTGAACTACGCGATCGGCGCTCGGGTGGGACCGCAGATCTTCAGCAAGGAAGGCGTCCGCTTCCTCAACCGCGAGTATCTCGACCGCACGCACCGCTTCTACGAGCGCCACGGCGCGAAGACGATCGTCATCGCGCGCTTCGTCCCCATCATTCGGACGTTCGCGCCGTTCGTCGCCGGCATCGGCCGCATGAGCTACCCGCGGTTCCTCGCGTACAACGTGGCAGGCGGCGTCGGTTGGATCACTTGCCTCGTGTTGGGCGGTTATGCCTTCGGCAATATCCCCGTGGTCAGGCAGAACTTCAGCGTGGTCATCTTCGCGATCATCGTCCTGTCCATCCTGCCGGGGGTGGTCGAGTTCCTGCGCCATCGCGCTCGGCCCTCGTAGTGCTCCCCGGCTGACGGTGCCCGTGGTGCTCGGTCCGGAGCACTGTGCCTCTCCGGTGGGCAGCCGGAGCGCAGCAAAGTGCTCGAATACGAGACGGGCACACCCGATCCGGGACGGCCAAGGGCGCCCGCCGGCTTTGAGTGACGGGGCAAACGGTCCTTGACTTTCCGTGGCGACCGCCGTACAAATGTCCGCGATTGGAACCTAACCCGTTGCGGATGCGTCGTCATTCCCTCGCGTTTCCCCCTGTGCTGATGGCGGTACTCCTCCTCCTCGGAGGGTGTGCCGCGATGAGCGATCTCTTCAAGACGCGCCCTCAGGCGCTCCTGCCCGCCGCCGACTTGTATGCTCAGGGTGAAAAGGACCTCGACAAGAGCCGCTACGCCGAGGCCCGCATCTCCTTCAAGAAGATCGTCGAGCGGCATCCCCAGTCCTCCTACGCCCCGCGCGCCCGATTCCTCATCGGCGAGAGCTACTACCGGGAGAGCGAGTGGGACAAGGCAATCAAGGAGTTCGAGGGTTTCCTTTCGTTCTATCCGCGTCATCAGATTGCTGACCTCGTGCAGTTCCGCCTGGCGATGAGTTACTACGACCAGGTGAAGCCGGTGGAGCAGGACCAGGTCATCACCGCCAAGGCGATGGAAGCGTTCAAGACCCTGGTCCGCGAGTACCCGGAGAGTCGCTACGCGGCCGATGCTCTCGCCAAGATCGACATCTGCCGGGGCCGGCTGGCCCAGAAGGAGTTGTTCACGGCAAGCTACTATCTCAACTTGGGCAACACGACGGCGGCCCGCCAGCGACTCGAGATGGTGATCAAGAACTATCCCCGCACGCTCGTGATCCCTGAGGCCCTCTATCGCCTCGGCGAAGTCTACGCCAGCGAGGGCCGCACCCAGGATTCTCAGGAGGCCTTCCGTCGAGTGGCGACGGAGTACGCCTACACCGAATGGGGGCGCCGCGCGGCGCAGCGGGTCAGGACGGCCGCAACGAGGTAATTCCCGTGCACGACATCGTCGACCTTCGCTCGGATACCCTCACCCTCCCCACCGCAGCCATGCGGGAAGCCATGGCCCGCGCCGAGGTCGGGGACGACGTGTGGGAGGAAGATCCCACCGTCCGCCGTCTGGAGGAGCAAGCGGCTCGCCGCATGGGCAAGGAGGCGGCCTTGTTCGTCTCCTCGGGGACCCAGGGCAACCTGGTCTCGATCCTCGCCCAGACCAGACCCGGTCAGGAGATCATCCTCGACGCCGACTCCCACATCTTCAACTACGAGGTGGCGGGGGCCGCCGTCTTCGGCGGCGTCCAGACGTTGCCGGTCAAGACCGGGCGGGGCTTCCTCTCCCCGGAGCAAGTGCGCCAGCATCTTCGGCCGAACAATGTCCACATCCCCGCCACGGGCCTCGTGTGCCTGGAGAACACTCATAACCGCCACGGGGGCACCTGCTGCACGCCCGAGGAGATCGACGCCGTCGCCGGCGCCGCCCACAGCGCGGGGGTGCCGGTTCACCTCGATGGAGCGAGAATCTTCAACGCCGCGGTCGCCCTGGGGCGGCCGGCGATCGACTTCGCGCGTCCCGTGGACTCCGTGACGTTTTGCTTATCCAAGGGTCTCGGCGCTCCCGTCGGCTCTCTCGTCTGCGGCTCGCGCGACTTCGTGAGCGGCGCGCGCCGCGTGAGGAAGATGCTGGGTGGCGGGATGCGTCAGGTCGGCGTCCTGGCCGCGGCCGGGCTCGTGGCGCTGGGCTCGATGCTGGACCGCCTGGCCGAGGACCACGTCAACGCCCGGCGCCTGGCAGAAGGTGTCGTCGGACTGCCTGGCGTGCGGGTCGATCTCGCGAACGTGCAGACCAACATCGTGATCTTCCACATCGACCGGCCGGGTGGAGCGGGCGATCTGGTCTCCGGCTCCCTCGCACGCAAGGTGAAGATCCACCAGATCGGACCTGCCTCGATCCGGTGCGTCACGCACAAGGACGTCGACGCCGACGACATCGAACGGGCTCTCGAGGCCTTCCGGGAGATCACGGCCGCCTGGCCTCGAACCATCTCGTAGACTGAGGAGAGCCACTCCTATGGCCGAACAGCGCCTCCTGGACGTCAAGAACCTGAAGACCTACTTCTTCACCGACGAGGGCGTGGTTCGGGCTGTGGACGGCGTGGACCTCTACATCAATCAGGGGGAAACGCTCGGGGTGGTGGGCGAGTCGGGCTGCGGAAAGTCGGTGACCGCGCTGAGCATCATGAGGCTCATCGCGCAGCCTCCCGGCAAGATCGTGGACGGAGAGATCAACTACAACGGCGTCAACCTGGTCGACTTGCCGGCGAACCGGATGCGCAAGATCCGCGGCAAGGAAATCTCCATGATCTTCCAGGAGCCCATGACCTCCCTCAACCCGGTGTTCACGTGCGGCGAGCAGATCGCCGAGGCGTTGCGACTGCACGAGGGTCTGGGCCGGCGCGAGGCCATGGCCAAGACGGTCGAGATGCTGAAGCTGGTCCACATCCCGAACGCCGAGCGCCGGGTGAAGGAATACCCCCATCAGCTCTCGGGCGGGATGCGGCAGCGCATCATGATCGCGATGGCGTTGTCGTGCAACCCCAAGCTCCTGATCGCCGACGAGCCGACCACGGCGCTGGACGTCACCATCCAGGCGCAGATCCTGGACCTGCTCAACGAGCTGAAGGCCAAGCTCCGAATGGCCGTCATGCTCATCACGCACGACATGGGCGTGATCGCCGAGACGGCGCAGCGAGTGGTCGTGATGTACGCGGCCAAGGTGGCGGAAGAGGCGCCCGTCAGCGAGTTGTTCAAGGAACCCCTCCATCCCTACACTCAGGGACTGTTGCGCTCCATCCCGCGCATCGACCTCGCGGCGACCGAACGGCGGCGGCTCGAGACCATTCCCGGCACGGTGCCGATCCTTCGCGGCGAGATCGCCCCGGGGTGTCGTTTCGCGCCCCGGTGTCCCTTCGTGAAATCGGTCTGCACCGAGAAGGATCCCGTGCTCAAGGAAGTCAAGCCCGGGCACAAGGTATCGTGCTGGCTGTACTGAGTCCGGAGGAGCCTCGGCGGCGCGCCTCCGGCGCCTCCCGCCGGGACTCCCCGCGACCGAACGCGGCCTTGGTGGCGCAGTCGGTCACTGGTCGTCGGAGCGCTGTAGGAGACGGCCGCTGTCGGGCCGAAAGGTTAAGGTGACCAACCCATGGCTGAGACGCCGCTTCTCCGGGTCAAGAACCTCAAGAAGTACTTCCCCATCCGCGGTGGCCTCTTCTCGCGCGAGGTCGCCAGGGTGCACGCCGTCGACGACGTGTCGTTCGATATCATGAAGGGGGAAACCCTTGGGCTGGTCGGGGAATCGGGATGCGGCAAGTCCACGACCGGACGCTGTATCCTCCGCCTCATCGAGCCGACTGCCGGCGAGGTGTGGTTCGGTGATCAGAACGTCACCACGCTCGACAAGCGCAGCCTGCGGCGTCTGCGGCGGGACATGCAGATCATCTTCCAGGACCCGTACGCGTCACTGAACCCCCGCATGACGGTGGGCTCGATCATCGGCGAAGCGCTGGTGATCCACAAGCTGGCCAAGACGAGGCGGGAGCGGGAGGAGCGCGTCGTCCACCTCCTGGAGACGGTGGGGCTCAACTCCGACCATCTCCGGCGCTACCCGCACGAATTCTCGGGCGGCCAGCGCCAGCGGATCGGCATCGCCCGGGCCCTTGCCGTCAACCCCAAGCTCATCGTCGCGGACGAGCCCGTGTCCGCGCTCGACGTCTCGATCCAGGCTCAGGTCATCAATCTCCTGGAGGATCTCCAGAAGCAGTTCAACCTGACCTACCTCTTCATCGCCCACGACCTGTCCGTCGTCGAGCACATCTCGACGCGCGTGGCCGTGATGTACCTCGGCAAGATCGTGGAGATCGCGCCGGGCAAGGAACTCTACAACAATCCGAAGCACCCGTACACGGAAGCGCTGCTCTCGGCGGTGCCCATTCCCGATCCCGCCGTCAAGCGCAAGCGGATCATCCTGGAGGGAGACGTGCCAAGTCCGATCAAGCCGCCCTCCGGCTGCCGCTTCCACACGCGCTGCTCCATTCGCGTGCCGTCGTGCTCGGAGAACGAACAGGTGTTGAAGGAGGTCTCGCAGAACCACTGGGTGGCCTGCCAGGTCCGCGCCTAGCGACCCGCGAAGAACCTCCGGCGCTCGCGCCAGGGGCCGGCGCGCCCCTAGCGGCCAGCGATCATTCCCAGATGTAGCTCTGTGGACTGACGGGCTGGCCGTTGACCTGGATCTCGTAGTGCAGATGCGGACCGGAAGAGCGACCCGTGTTCCCTGTCCGGGCGATCACCTGTCCCCGCTCGACGTTCTGGTCGACGCTCACGTTCAATCGGGACAGATGACCGTAGAGCGACTTGGTGTCCCCGCCGTGCTCGATGATCACGGCGATCCCGTACTCCGGATGGCGACCCGCAAACACCACCTTGCCCGGCGCGGGGGCGTGGACCTCGGTGCCGACCGGTGCGCCGATATCCATCCCGCTGTGAAACTCGGCGCTGGACGTCCAGGGTGACAGCCGCCTGCCGTAGTCGGAGTTGACGGGTCCGCGGACGGGCCAGCGCGACGGAAGCACGGCCAGGAGCTTCCCCGCCCGGCCGAGAAACTGCTCGAGCGACCGGAGATTGTCCCCCTCCTCCTTCACGCTGTCGGACAGGCGCGCGAGTTCTTCTCGAACGCCGGCGGAAGCGGGCGAAATCTCGTGGAGAGTCGTGTTGCTCCCTCCCCCGATGCCTGCGCCGAGCGTCCCCGGGCCGACATCGGGGCCGAAGGGTTCCCAGATCCTTGCGTGCAGCTCGCGCCAGGTGTCGATCTCGGCCCGCAACTCCCGAACGCGTGTCTGGTAGAGATCGATCAACGCCTGCTGCTCAGCGAGGCGCGGCGCCATCGAGGCCAAGGAGTCGCGCTGTTGACGTAGGGCGAGGTAGTCCTCCAGAAAGGGCACCACTGCCGCAGTAGCCGCCACGACGAACGTCATGCCGGCGAGACCGATGATGAGCCCACGGCGACGATTGACACCGTGACGCACCGTCCACATCGCTCGCAGGTCGAATCGTCGTTTGCCCAGCATCGCCTCCCGTGATGTCCGCGTCGCTCTCGACTCGTCCCGGGCCGCCCTCTCATCGCCGCACCCGTGCGTCCGCACACGGCCCCGGTGGCCTTGGGAGCACCATTCGAGCGCTGGCGAGGTCCTGCGATTCCCGGAGAAGAGAGCAAGAGCAGGCGGCGTCGAGGAGCTGACGCCACACGAGTTCGCGAGTTCTAGTAGCACATCGGCGACAAGGCCGTCAACCCCCTCGACGGATGGTGGGGAGTCGAGGCGCGTATGTCCGCGCCAGCACGTGGATTTCTTGACACTTCGCGTTGGGCCGCAGTATGCTGCTCGGTACCTCGGTAAAGCCATGGACGAGTTCTATCGCATCAAGCGCCTGCCCCCGTACGTATTCGCCATCGTCAATGACCTGAAGAGCAAGGCGCGAGCCCAGGGCGAGGACATCATCGACCTCGGCATGGGCAATCCGGATCAGGCGACTCCGAAGCACATCGTGGACAAGCTGGTCGAAGCGGTCCGCAATCCTCGCAACCACCGCTACTCCGCGTCGAAGGGGATCACCAGGCTGCGCAAGGCGATCACCACCTGGTACCGCGACCGCTACGGCGTCGACCTCGACCCCGAGAGCGAGGCCATCGCGACGATCGGCGCCAAGGAAGGCCTGGCGCATCTGATCCTCGCGCTGCTGCAGCCGGGCGACGGGGTGCTCGTCCCCAACCCGACGTATCCGATCCACGCCTATTCGGTGGTCATCGCTGACGGCGACCTGCGCTCGGTGCCGCTCCTGCCGGGCGACGACTTCTTCGGGAGGCTTCAAGAGGCGACGCGCCTGGCCTGGCCCAAGGCCAAGCTCCTGATCCTCTCGTTTCCGCACAACCCGACCACGCTCTGCGTCGATCGGGATTTCTTCGTCCGGGTGGTGGAGTTCGCCAGGGAGCACCACCTCCTGGTCGTCCACGACTTCGCGTACGCGGACTTCGCCTTCGACGGCTACCGGCCACCGTCCTTCCTCGAGGTGCCGGGCGCGCGCGAGGTCGGCGTCGAGATCTTCTCGACCTCCAAGTCGTACAACATGCCGGGCTGGCGGCTGGGATTCGTGTGCGGTAACGCGCGCATGATCCACGCGCTGGCGCGGATCAAGTCCTATCTCGACTACGGCGCTTTCCAGCCGATCCAGATCGCCGGGATCGTCGCGCTCGAGGGGGATCCGTCGGTGGTCAGCGACATCGTGGCGCTCCATCAGAGGCGCCGTGACGTCCTCGTGGACGGACTCAACAAGCTCGGGTGGTCGGTGTCCAAGCCGAGGGGCACCATGTTCGTGTGGGCGCCCATTCCCGACAACTACCGCGTCATGGGCTCGCTCGAGTTCGCCAAGATGTTGATCCAGGAGTGCAAGGTGGCGGTCTCCCCCGGCATCGGCTTCGGCGAATACGGCGAGGGGTACGTCCGGTTCGCCCTGGTGGAGAACGAGCAGCGCATCAAACAGGCCCTGCGCGGCCTCAAGAACCTCGCCACGCGGTAAGATCGGAGGCGGCCCAGGCCCCTCCACGGCCCTCCACGGCGCAGGACTCCTGCCCGTCGAAAAACCTCTGCTCGAGGATGATGGAAACGATCAACATCGCGCTGCTGGGACTCGGGACGGTCGGCACCGGCGTGGTCAAGGTGCTCGACAGCCACGGAGCAGAGATGCAGGAACGCGCCGGCTGCCGGCTCGTCCTCCGTCACGTCGCCGATGCCGATCTCACGCGACCGCGCGAAGGGCTCGATCTCCGGCGTCTACCGTTGGTCGCTGACGCCAACCGGGTGCTGGACGACCCGGCGGTGCACATCGTGATCGAGCTGGTGGGCGGCCTCGAGCCCGCCCGCACCTTCATCCTGAAGGCGCTCGCCTCGGGCAAGCACGTGGTGACGGCGAACAAGGCCTTGCTCGCCCATCACGGTGCGGAGATCTTCGCCGAGGCCAGACGGAACCGCGTGATGGTGGGGTTCGAGGCAGCCGTTGCGGGTGGCATCCCATTGCTCCGCGCCGTCAAGGAAGGCCTGCCGGCCAACCACATCCTCTCCGCGTTCGGCATCGTCAATGGCACGTGCAACTACATCCTCTCGAAGATGAGGGACGAGGGGCGCGACTTCGCCGA
>Ga0335077_10008787_pt1 | contig 12533 bp, 11 predicted proteins | sample Lox_Sample_31_FD_207151 | JGI IMG/M metagenome (GOLD analysis project Ga0335077, IMG submission 207151) | Soil microbial communities from Loxahatchee National Wildlife Refuge, Florida, United States - Lox_Sample_3.1 | ecosystem: Environmental > Terrestrial > Soil > Wetlands | place: USA...
CCCGACAATTTCATCCAGATTCAGCTCATAGATGGGCAGCTCGCCGCGATTCAACGTGTCAATCTTGCTGACATCGTTGTCCGTGCACAGCACCTCATGCCCCATCTCGGCCAGACACGCCCCGGTCACCAGCCCGACGTAACCACACCCGAGAATCGAAATTCGCAAGCAGCCCCTCCTGTTACCATGATCCTAACAGACCTGTCCTGCAGGGCAATCCCGCTTGCTGGCTTCGGAGAGAGGCCGCATAAACAGCAGCAGCAACGGGATTTTGCCCACAACCGTTACTGTGAAATGGGGAAGCACGTGATTCTTCTGGCCTTCCGGGTTTGCCATGTGTGATCTCCTCAGGATTATGGAACCGGCGGGGCACCGGTGCGCAGAATCTTCGCACAGCGCATCAGTGCGGGTTCACGCGGAGAAATGAAAGAGGCAGCCTGGCTCTACTACGGCTGCAAGTCCTGGATGAGCTGCTGGTACAGGGCAGTATTGGCCTGGGTGACGCCGTCGGTGAAGTCGCCGTAATTGGCGGCCTCGCCGCCGCAGGCATAGCCCCATTGGTCGATGCTCGGGTAGGTGGTGGCGCACACCCCGTCATAGACGTTGTCGCTGAGCGAGATGAAGCCCCAGTTGCGGTTCTCGCCGCTGATGTCGGTCAGCGACCACAGAGACACGCCCAGGTTGTAGTAATCGTTATTCGACCCCTGCTCGCCGTAGATGGCTTGGGTGTCGATGCCGTAATGCTGGCCACGCTCCCCCTGCGTGGGGTAGTTGGCGCCATCGGCTCCGTTGTCCGGGTAGTTACTCATGTCCGAATCCGCCTGCGCCGTGCTGCCCTGATAGATCGTGCTGGGCACTCCCGAAAGGTCATAGACCTGCTGGTTGTTGATCAGCGACTGTTGGATGCGGGACGAACCCCAGGTCAAGTTGATGATCTGGCAGCCCGAGGCACCCAGCGCCTGCGCCACCAGCGGTCGCACCCCGCCATCCTGGTCGCCGCCATAAAAGCCGCACAGCATCAGATGGTTGGGATCGTAGGCCTTTAGCGTGCTGATCTGCGGAGGATAGATCTGCAAAGCCATCTGGTACATGTAGGCGTTGAGATCGGCCAGCAGGTTAGCATTCATGCCTGTCTGGTTGTAGTAGTCGTTGCCAAACCAGGCGGTGTGGCGGCCGTCTTCGTCCAGCACGCCCGTACCAGTGCCAAAACCCCCGGCATCGCAGAACGAGGTGTAGTTGCTGCCCCACGATGCATTCAGCAAGCCGATGTTGTTGTTGTACTTCTTCTCCAGGAACGACTGGCCCGGCGGGAAGTGCTGCGGATCGTTGGCGATGGCGTTACACGTCCAGGCTGCTTTCGAGTATAGGATGGGGCGCTGCCAGTTGCCGTTGATGGGCGGTAGATTGTAGTTGAAGGCGCTGGTGGCCACCACCTGCGCCGGCTGGGCATACCCACCCGGCCCGACGCCCTTGAACAGAACAACCTCGTCGCCATCCCCCAGCGAAAGGGCTACGATCCAGGGCGTATTGTTGAACCCATAGAGGAAGCCTTCGTCCGCCGGGTTGAGCTGCAATTGCAGTTCGCCCTGCGTGGCCACAGGCCAGTTGGGATCCATGAGATCAATGTTGTAGAGGTTATATTGAACGTGATAGCCATACTGGTCCTGGCCGGCGATGATGTTTTTTAGCGCTTCCGGAAGTCCCAGCGCACCGGGGTTGAAGACCGCGTCCTGGTCGGCGGCAAAGTACAGAATGAAGGGCACTTGCGGCGTGGCCCCGGTTTGGTTGGAGCCTTTCGGAATGGGCAGCATGTAATCGGTGTAGAAGATGTCGTTGGCGTTGAAGCCGTAGGCCAGTTCCCGGTTCAGCGAGTGCGTGGCCCACTTACTGATGTCGTTGCCGTAGTGGCTTTGCAGGATCTGGCCATAGATGGAGCTGGGAGTCGCCGCAAATACGGACAAAGAGTAGAAAGCGTAACAGTTCGGGTCGGCGAACACCCAGCGCGGAGGCTTGCTGCCAACCTTCACCTTCATCACCTGGAAGTAGCCCGTCGCAGTGCATCCTGGCACTGGCGCCGCGGTCAAGCCTCCGTATTGATCCATGCCGATGATGACATTCACGGTGTAGCTGCTGCTTTGCTGCTTCGGCGGCTGCGAAGAATCCGTCGCCAGCACCTGGATGGCAAAGCTGCCCAGCACTGTGGCCGTGCCTGAGATCGTCCCCGAGGAATTCATAGTCAGGCCAGAAGGTAGCGACCCGGAGGTGATCTGGTAGCTGTAGGGCGGCGTTCCGAACGACGACTGCAGCGTGTACGAGTACGGCTCCAGGTACTTCGCCTTGCTGGGCGCAGGGCCGCCAGTCACGATCAGGTTCACGGTCGTATTCTGCTGCACTCCGCCGCCGTTGCCGGTGACGGTGAGGGGATAGGTTCCGGTGGCCGTGTTCTTACCCACCACCACGCTCAGTAAGGATTTGCCCGCGCCGGGCGCGGAAATCGTGGTGGGATTCAGGCTCAGCGTTGTTCCCGCGGGCGCCCCGGACGCCGACAGATTGATGGCATTGTTGAAGCCGTAGAACGGGAACGTGGTGACCGTCGAAAAGGACGAATTGCCGGGTGGGACGGTTAGCGTTGCAGGCGCGGCGCCGATGGCGAAGGTAGGCGCGGCTGACACCGTCAGCGGGACGGAGATATAGCGCAGCAATCCCCCGCCACTCCCCACCACGACAAGGGTGTAACTCCCGGGGGTCGTGTTGGCCGCCACCGAAACGGTCATCGTCGAAGTACCGGAGCCCGGCGCGGGAATGGTTTGCGGGTTGAACACAACCGTGGTTCCGAGCGGGTTGCCGGAAGCTGAGAGGCTCACAGCGCTGTTGAAGCCGCCGCTGATGGTGCTGGTAATGGTTGTAGTTCCCTGCTGCCCCTGCAAAATGCTCAGCGAAGGCGGTGACGCCGAAAGCTCGAAATCGGGCGCCAACAGCACCGTCACAGTCACCGTGGTGCTGTGCTTAATGCCTCCACCGGTGCCGGTGACGGTCAGCGGATAGTTCCCCGCTGGAACCAGCCTTGACACGACAATGGTCATGAGCGAGCTGCCATTCCCCGGTGCCGGTATCGTCTGGGGATTAAACGTCACCATCATGCCCATCGGCGTGCCGGAGGCCGACAGGCTGATCGAACTGTTGAAGCCGCCGCTGATGGTCGTCGTGATGGTGGTTGTACCTTGATTGCCTTGCGCAATGTTCAACGAACTGGGTGAAGCCGAGATGCTGAAGTCCGGCCCGTTGGTGGTCACCGTCAGCGTCACCACCGTGGTCTGCTGAACGCCGCCGCCGTTCCCCGTGACCAAGAGCGGGTACGTCCCGACAGGCGTATTCGACCCAACGTTGACGGTCATCAGCGAGCTGCCCTCGCCGGGCGCCGGTAATGTCTGCGGGTTCAAGCCTACCGTTGTCCCCGTGGGAATTCCCGATGCCGACAAGCTGATCGGGCTGTTGAAACCGCCTCCCGTCGTGATGTAGATGGTCGAGGACCCTTGGCCACCCTGGGCAATGCTGACCGACGCCGGAATAGGCACCATCGTGAAGTTCGGCTGCGATTGCGCCACGACCGTCAAGATCACCGTGGTTGACTGCTTGATCCCGGTGCCGCTGGTGCCGGTCACGGTGAACGGGTACGTCCCCGGCAAGGCGATTCGTATTACCTGAATCGTCATGGTCGAGGTGCCTGCGCCGGGCGGGCCAATGATGGGCGGCCGGAAGCTGACAGCCACACCCGGCGGCATGCCCGAAGCCGACAGCGCGATGCCGCTGTTGAAGCCCCCGCTGATGGTGATGGTGATAGTCGAGGTCCCAAAGCCACTTTGACCGATGGTAAGCGAAGAGGGCGACGCCGAAATTGTGAAGTTACCCTGCGCCGCCGCCGGCAGCGCGCACAACAGAAGCGTCAACAGAAGAACGATGACAGCGGTGTTCCGATGGCGAATGGTCGGGCCCAAGTCCTTACTCCGGAGAAATGATGGTCTGCAGGTCAAAAATTGAGGGACTGGTTGGCAAGCATACCACTTCTTTGGTGCTCTCAGCCATACAAAGCTGCCGGCCGCAGTTGCCCACCTTGTTCGAGCCCTTCGCCGAACAAAAGTAACCGCCGAGCGGATTACCCGCTCCGGCGCCTGAACCCCCAGGTTCGCGGTGCAGGGAGTGGCCCCGGCTCGCGTCCTGGTCTTGGGCGCTGACCTGGGAGAACTGCAAGAACCCTGAGGGAATTTCGCCCCCAAAGACGCATTGATAAGTGAGCGGCAGATAGGGGTCATCCGACGACCGCCGCAACTAGCCAAACCCGGCGCTGCCCGGCAAGGGGATCTTGAAGCGCCGACAGGCTTACCAGGAATGTGAATCATGAAACGCGCCACTCTCATGTCAATAATCTGCGGTTTCGCTCTCACCGCTGCAAGTTGCGCCTGGGCCGACGACAGCGCCTCCATTGAAGCAAACGCAACCAGAGTGTCGGTCAATCCGCAGACCACTGGATCGGCCAACGCGGACCTGCTGGAGCCCGCCACCGGAACCGCCGCGAGCGACGTGAAGGAGATACAGAACGCCATCGACAAGTTCAGCTTTCTGTTCGAAGGCGAGAATGCCGATCGGCTGAAGCATGGCATCTGGCCATCCATGACTCCCCGGCAGTACCGCTCCATGAAAGAAACCTTTGAGGTGGTGTCGCAGGTAACGCTGTGCGAAACCTGCCTCGGCTCGCCGGAGGTCGCAGGCGATTCCGCGGCCTGGACCTGCAACGAAATGCTGGGCTACTCGGTGAGCGGCATGCCCCGCCCCCGGCAGACCCATCGCGTCCGCTTCGGCCTCAAGAAGCTGGACGGAGCGTGGTACGTGGACAGCCGCACCGGCAAGTAGAAAAAGCCTAAACTTGAGTGCCCCACCCAATCGTCCTTTGGTTGGGTGGGAGACATATCACCAGTGCGTTCTACCGACCACGCCGTCGCTGTCCAGACAGCCTACGGGAGTTGCACACTTGCGCTCTTCGAATCGTTGCCCAAGGTTGCGGTGACGGTCAGAGTTCCACTTGGGACCGCCGACAAAGTGATACTCTTGCTTGCCGTAGACGCCCCTTCGGGCACCACGAGGGTGTCCTGGATCAACGGTGGAACACTTGTGAGACTAACGTTCAAGCCGCCCGTCGGCGCCGGTGCAGTCAGTGATACGCCGATCACGAGTTGGAATACGGTTCCGGCTTGCGACGTCTGAATATCCACCGATTGCAAGGTCGCCGTCGGCTGCGATGCCAGTTGCACGCTCGCGGTCTTCGAAACGTTGCCCAGCGTCGCGGTCACAGTCACCGTCCCAGTGGTGCCCTGCGGGTAACCGACTCCCATGCTGTAACCCGATTGCCCTGCAGGAATCGTGACAACCAGTGGGCCTTGTGAGAACGGAGGGACGCTGGTGAGGGCTACGTTCATTCCCCCTGCAGGTGCGGGTCCGGTCAGCGTCACATAAACAGTAGTAATCGTTTGCGTCCCGGATTGAGTTTGCCCGATGTTCATAGATTCCAAGGTCGGTGCCTCGGTTGTCCCCTGCTGTCCATCCGACGGCTGCCCGGATTGATCCTGAGATTGGTCCTCGGAATGTTCCCAGGTGTCTCCCAGCAGGTTCTTCGTAACATCAGGCGATCCTGAGCCGCCGAACAGCACCATGTGCTTGCGCTGGCTGTCATAGGCCATGGCGTGCCACCGGCGCGCGCCGGGACCGATGTCCTGTTTCAGGGTCCAATGCTTGCCATCCCACTCCCAGGTCGTCGCGAACAATTGGGCGCTTGCGGAGCTTGCGTCAAAAGTGTTAATTCCACCAAACAAAGCTATCCCGCTACCCTTGTACGCCATGGCAGCTCCCCCGCACCCAGGTGGCCCAAATGAGGCGATCTGGGTCCATACGGAGCCGCTCCACTCCCAAGTGTCACCCAGAGCGGACGCTGACACGCCGGTTGTCCCGCCAAACAGCACGACACGGCTTCGCGCTGGGTCATACGCCAGCGCGTGGAAAAAACGGTTCGAGGGGCCGGAATCCGCCTGCTGCGTCCAGTCACTACCGTCCCATTCCCACGTGTCGTTCAGTGGCTGGTCGGTTGCCGAAAACCCGCCGAATAGAACAACACGCTGGCGGCTGGAATCGAAGGCTACAGCGTGCCCGGTCCTGGGTGGCGGACCTTCATTCGACAGCTGCGTCCAATCGGCTCCATCCCATAGCCAAGTGTCGCCTTGGACAGCAGATGTTCCAGGTCCTTCTCCACCAAAGAGGAGCACCCCCGCGCCAGCGAACGCCATGGCATGACCATTCCGAATGCTGGGGCCAACGTCATTCATCTGGGTCCAGTTGCCGCCATCCCATTCCCACGTATCTCCAAACAGAGCGGAGGGAGTACTGCCGCCGAACAAGACCGTGCGCCCGCGGACTTCGTCGTATGCCATGGCATGGCCGGAACGCGGGCTGGGACCGATGTTTCGTTTCTGCGTCCATAAGAGTCGAGACATGGATGGTTCCTCCTGAAGATCCAATCGTAATGATGATCCAGGAATTCTGCGGCTGGATTGTAGCAAACACTTGTTGGGCGGGTGCCCGGGGCTGGGCGGTGTTTCAGATCGGGGCGTGCTTTAGATCGCTTTACCCCAGCGTCCCATAACCCAGGTCTCGAAAGGCGCGAGACCTGGAGCACTGGGCAACCTGGTCAAATCTGCGCCACCGCTTCCCACTCTGTTGCCAAAAGCAGGCGACAACGGTTGGGGCTCGACTGTGTCCAGCTACTCAACGTGAAAATGGTGAATTGCGCCTGTGTCGTCCCCCACCACGATCGTTTTTCCGTCATGGGAGACGGTACAACAGAGCAGTGGCACCTTAAACTCGAAGCTCGCTAATTGGCGGCCTTCGATCGCCTCCCACACCTTCAGCGTCCGATCGCCAGAAGCAGAAACAACCAACCGCCCATCCACACTCGCAGCTACAGCCAGAACATAACCTATGTGGCCCGCTAGAGTGCTCAGCTCACGCCCGCTGGATATTTCCCATACCTTCAGTGTCTCGTCCGACGAGGCCGAGATCGCCAACCGCCCATTCCCACTCAATGCCACGCCGTACACACCGCCAGCATGGCCTTGCAGAGTGCGCAGTTCCCGGCCGCTGAGCACGTCCCACACTTTCAGTGTCTGGTCAGAAGATGCTGAGACCGCCAGCCGCCCACTTCCACTTAAAGCCACGGCAAAAACGCCGCCTTTGTGGCCTGCCAAAGTGCGCGCCTCACGACTGTTGGCTAGGTCCCATAGCGTCACGGTCTGATCGCTGGAGGCGGAAACTGCCAGCCGCCCGTCCGCGCTTAGCGCTACCCCGTTAACTGCAGCAATGTGCCCCTCCAGGGTGCGCAGTTCGCGTCCGGTCGTCAACGACCAGGTTTTCAGCGTCTTGTCATGTGAGGCAGACACAGCCAGTTGCGCATCGCCGCTCAACGCCACGCCATTTACTGCAGCCGCGTGCCCTTGCAGCGTCTGCAATGCCCGCCCTCTGGCGAGTTCCCAAAGGGTAAGAGTTTGGTCACCGGAGGCGGAAACGACCAGCCTTCCATCTTCACTCAGTGCCACCCCGTTGACAGCAACGAAATGACCTTCGAGGGTATGAAATTCACGTCCGTTGGCAGCTTCCCATAGCTTTGGCAAATTGCTAGCCTGTTCTAGCCGCACCTCACCGACCGGTCCTACACCAACTTGTTGCAAGCTTGCTTTTTCGATGGCAGCTTGCCGTTCGCGTTCCTGCCTCTCGAACTGTTCCTTCAGCGCTGCGATCTGCCGGCGATCCTCTTCCAGCTTTGCTCGTTCAGCATCGAGCTTGTGCTCTGCGTCAACCCGCGCCTGTTCTGCGGCATGTTTCTGATTCTCCTCCTCCTGGCGTTCTCGCTCGGCGGCCTGGCGACGTGTTAATTCCAACTCCACCTGTTCGGCGATCATGCGGCGCACGCCGGTATCGGTGGGGAGAGGATGGACTTCTGTCGCAGGTGCGGGCGCCACGGCGACCGCCGCACTCTGTTCCAGCGGCGGGACTACGCCAAGTGCCCTGAGCAGCGCCTTCACGCCGCGAGTGTAATCGGTCCTGAAGTCGACTCGCTGAAAGAGCTCCAAATGAAATGGGACCTCACAATCGCGGTACAGAACAGGGACTACTTTCTTGTGCGCATTCAATGCGAAGTGATACTCGGCACGGACCTGATTGGATCCTACGGAGGAAGGAGAAAGGATCACAATCATGCCCGGGCACCGGCGCATGGCCTGCTCAATGGCGATCGGCCAATCCTCACCCCCTGTGATGTCCAATTGGTCGATCCACACGTTGGCGCCAGCGGCTTTCAGGTCCTCGGCCAACCGCTGGGCAAAGTCGGAGTCCTCGCGGCTATAGCTGAAGAAGGCTGCCGGTGTGTCGGGCACGGATGATCTCCTGGCGCAGGACGATCACGAAAAGGACGCCCCAAGCGGATTTACCCCTGAAACAAACCGGATATGGATGCCGCCATTGTGCCACAATGCGGCTCGAGAGCGAAGGGATTTCGTCGGACCTGCTACCGTAAATAGACTACCTGCAACGGCTTCTTGTATCTCAGCTCTACCTGCACCCCGGCCTGTTTAAGGGCTCCCAGGGTCCCCGGCGAGGGATCAACAAGCGCGGTTTCGGTAGCGTGTTTCTTCAGGTCGTCGAGCTTCCAGAATTGTAGCGGAGAAAACTGCCCTAGGTTCACCTGCACGCGGGCGGTGGGTACCTCGTTCTTGCCTTCGGGAGATACCAACAAACTAACTTCATCCGGATGGTTCGAGTAGTGTTTCGCCTCCAGGTGGAGCATGGAATTGCTGAACACAAGATAGCGCTTGCCATCTTAATCCAGTAATGGTTCCAGCTCCAGATACTGCAAGGTCTGTGTCTGCTGGTTAAATCGGTCTATCGTTTCGGGATGGCGAACCGTCAACCATTGAGTAATTACGCCCCACCCTGCGAGAAGCATGATGATTCCAGCAGAAACGCGTAGAGTCGAGTGAAAGTTCCGCCCCATCCAGCAGGCAAAAGCAACGGCGATTCCGGGCAGCGCGATGAGCGGCCAGGCGACAGCGGACAGGCCGGCAGAGCGATCTAGATCCACGTCTGGCTGAGCTTCAGCGGCGAGGAGCTTCATGGTCGTTGCAGAACGTATTGCAAGCTAATATAAATCAGCAGCTTACGGGCGCGACGTAACTTCCGCAACGGGCGTCTCGGTGGGATCGGCGCTTCGGACGATGTCTGAGTCGTCCAAGTGGCTCCAAATCGATTCTGGGGCATCTGTGAGCGTTCTAGCGGCACTTTAGATGGTGATGCGTCTGGCAAAATAGTGGTTTTCAAGAATATACTGAAAGTGTTTTTCTGTCCGGCATCTATGTGCTATATGGCCAGCCTGACCCAGCGCTTTCCACGCCGGCTGAGTAGTCCCGGCTGAGTAGTCCCGCGGCTGAGTAGTCCCGCTTGACATTCGCTGTTTATTCGCCTAACATGTTTGCCGCTTCTGCATCTGGAATGGAGGATTTTATGACGATCACTGAAGCGTTTCTACCGGAGTTCGATCAGGAGGTAGTGTTGACACGCACGACCCTGGAGCGTGTCCCGTACAAACCGGAGTTCGTTCCGCATCCCAAGTCGATGCCGCTCGGCCGACTGGCTTCCCTCGTGGCTCAGCTTCCCAGCTTCGGGGTCAGCGTGCTGAACACTGACCTGGTGGATTTTTCCGCCGGAGGCTGGAAGCCGCTGCCCTTTGAGTCGGCGGCGCAGCTCGTCAGAGCATTCGACGAAGGCGCAGCCAAGCTCCGTCCGGCGCTGGCGGCCACGACCGACGGAGGCTGGAAAGCCAACTGGAAGCTGCTATACCAGCCGGGCAAGAGCCTGTTTGACGGGCCGCGATTCATGGCTTACCGGCAAATGTTCCTCAACCACCTGGTACATCACCGGGCGCAACTCGGAATTTACTTGCGGCTGAACGACGTTCCGGTGCCCCAGGTTTACGGGCCGTCGGCCGACGAAGGGTGGGGATGAGCCGCGCACCGGGCAGCATCGCGAGATAGCGCTTACTCTGGTCCGTAGACCTTCGCTGCCGTGTCGTGCTGCGGGAACCACCTCGTCGCTCACGATGACACCACCTAGTGAACATTCTTCAGGTCTGGGGCGCGTTTCCGCCTGTGTGGGGCCCGCTGGTCGGTGGGGTCGCGATGTGGGCGGTGCTGTGGTTCACTTCGGCTTTGGATTGGCCATGGCGGCTGGTGTTGAGCGGGGTTGTGTATCTGGCGGTGCAGGTACCATTCCGGAGTTTGCAGCGGGTAACGGCCGTGGTGGGGCGGGGATAAAATTCCCCGGTCCGCATGTCGATTTTCTTAAAGTCCAACGTCGTCACTGTGGAGGCACTCTTACCGGAGGTCTCACATCTCAGACGAAGAAGGAGAAGCATCATGGAATCGACGACATCGGGTGCGGCGGCGCTCGCCGTGGAGCCGGCGCTTACTGCGGAGGAACTGGAGCAGGCGCGTTTGTTTCTTCGGCAGGCGCAGGACGGCATTATCGGCGCCCTCAAAGGCGTCTCGGAGGCGCAAGGGAAGTTCAAGCCAGGACCAGGCATCTGGTCCATCTGCGAAAACCTGGAGCACGTGATTTTTGCGCAGGAGCGCGTGCTCGGGCCGATACGCGAGCAACTCGCGTCCGCCCCGGCCGGTCCGGCGGACCGCGACTGCAGCCTGGTGGATGCCATCGTGATCAATCAGTTTCCCAACCGGTTGACCAAGTACCAAGCGCCGGAAATCGCGCTCCCCAAAGGTGGTTTGGGATTGTCGGAGGCGGCTGATCGGGTGGTGGCGAACACCCGGCGGCTTGCCGAGCAACTGGAGTCCACACCGGACCTGCGCCAGCACGTCATGGCGGCGCCTCCTCTGAAGGCGGTCTCGAAGGGCGAACACCACCTCATGGACGGCTATCAATGGATTCTGGCTATGGCGGCGCACACCGAGCGCCACACCAAGCAGATCCTGGAGGTGAAGGCAGACCCGAATTTTCCCGCGAACTGATCGTTGCTTTCCCACACATTCGCAAACGACGCGAATGTGTGGAACCGTCTCACCTGAATGACGCATTGATGAAGTTCAAAACGTCTTCCCCCCAGATTGCGATTCCAAGTGCGGTTGTGGCGAACTTCCAGTGCCCATCCTGTGGAGTGGTGCCGAAAGCAGGGTAAATCTTGGCTTGCCCGCCTTTGGCCTTGGCGATTTTGCCCAGTACCTCGGCAGGTTCGATGCTGTAGTCATTCTTCGCCTGCAGGATGAACACCGGCCCTTTAGCTCGCTTCACAGAATTTTCCAGGAGTTGGTCGAGGGCTCCGTTACTCCAAGATTGCGCGGCTGGCGCAAAGGCGATAAAGGCACGCGCGCCGAGTCCTTTCTCGGCAGCCAGCAGAGTCTGAATGCCTCCGAAGGAGCAGCCCGACACCACGACGCGATTCTTATCCACCTCGTTCTGCGCCCTAAGCCAGTTCATGGCTGCCACCACATCTTCATTCGCCAATTGCTGCGCCTGCACCGCGGCCGTGCCTCCATGGGCATGAATTTCATCCATGATGTACAGTCCCGGCGATCTTCCTTGTCCATGGCGATGAGGCAGGAAGAAAACAAATCCATGCGAATTGTAGAACTGGGCCAATTCCGGTTGTGCGCCGGGACGTTTCTCGCTGCCATGGTTCCACAATACGGCTGGGAATGGCCCAACGCCCTCCGGTACATACAGGAAGCCTTGCAACGTACCGCCGGGGGCAGGAAAAGACACCAGTTTGGCATTGGCCGGAAGGGTTTCCTGCGCGCAAACTGCGGAAGCGGAGAGCAGAAGGATGACGAGAGCGCGAATCTTCATAGGCAGTTGCTTAGCCGAACAGGAGGGCGGACGTAAGTACGCTCGCCCACTGCTTGCGCCTACCTCCTCGGCCGCAACAGCAAACGAGTCCTGATCATTTCTTCGGTGGTTGCTGCGGCGGCTGCTCGCTGCTGGGCGGCACGATGCCCTTCAGCCGCAGGTAAGTGACGAGGTTGCCGTAGTGCTCATAATCGTGCATGTTGTTGATCTCCAGCACCCCGAGCTTCGGCATGTCGCGGTCGAAGAACTTCACCATCTGAGAACCGGCCGCATCGGTCATACCGTCATAGGCCTTGTCGCAGTAAGCGAAGGAGTCTTTGAGAGCGGCGACCAGGTCGGCCTTTGAGGTCTTGGTCTGCTCGATCTTCAAGCCTGGGTTTTTGTCACCTGACGCGGCGGAACAAAACAGATACTGGGCATCAGCCAAGTGGCCAACGATCTGGCCGTAGCTGCGGACGGTGTCAACAGGTTTGACACTGTAGTTCTCCTCCGGCATCTTTTCGGCGGAGCGGAGCAGGAGGTCCTTCATGTGCCCGAAGACCACCTTGTTGAATGTGCTGAACGGATTGTCGGGGGATGGG
>Ga0335077_10008788_pt1 | contig 12532 bp, 11 predicted proteins | sample Lox_Sample_31_FD_207151 | JGI IMG/M metagenome (GOLD analysis project Ga0335077, IMG submission 207151) | Soil microbial communities from Loxahatchee National Wildlife Refuge, Florida, United States - Lox_Sample_3.1 | ecosystem: Environmental > Terrestrial > Soil > Wetlands | place: USA...
GATATTACGGACCAAGTGGTGTGGGGCGAAGGTTGCGACGATACACAGCATTTCGATTGCGGGGGATTCGTGAGGTACGTGGTGCGGCAGGCTTGCGGGGTCAATATCGCAGGAATCAGCCAAGGCGATCCGGCGAAACACAAGAACTCACTGGGACAGCCGATGGGAAGACTGCTGGAGGTGGGAGAGACGGTGTTGCCCGCGGACATTCTCGTGTACTCCGGGCATATTGCTTTTGCCACCGGAGACCCGCCACTCGGATACCACACGAACATCTACTACAAACTAGCGCAAGCAGAAAGTGCGGTGTACGGCGTGAACTACGGGAAGACGCACAAGGCAACAAACCAGAAATGCATCCGCTTGTCGGATTCGACGTTGTTGAATTCGCCGTGAGACGCCGCCAAAGGAATTTTGAGGATGAAGCGGGAGAAGATACACTCTTGAGCCATGAGCGAGAAACCTGTACTGGTGGGACTGATTCCGGAGGCGGTGGTGCTCGACCCGGGCGATCAGGTGAGTTGGATTTCGGACGCCGGGAATCTTCGCGTGGAGTTTGACGCGAACCGCTGCCCTTTCAGCTCGAATGTATTTCAGGCGCCTTCGGGGATGCGGCTGCTGAGCGGACCGCCGAGGCCGGGCACGAAAGCGGGATCGTACAAGTACCGGCTGTGGCTGAACGATCAGATGGTGGGGCGGGGCGAAGTGATTTTGCGGGATTAAAGGGAACGCGCAGATTTTAACGGTGAAAAGGGCGCGGCCGGAGGCAAAGTGCCGGACGCAGCCGAGTAATCGCCTTCATTCAGGCACCACAGAGATTTTTTAGACCGAGCGACGAAGCGGCTACGGTTTCTTGGGCTGCTTGGCGATCACCAGGCCTGCAATCTTCTTATAGGTCGCTTCAGGGATGATGTTTTTCTTCACCAAGTCGGTTTTCATCTTGTAGGGGCGCCCATCCACAATTTTCTTGGCGTAGGCGTCACCGATTCCGGGCAGAGCTTTCAGCTGATCCACTGAAGCGGAGTTGATGTCCACCAGATCCTTGGCCTTAGCCGTGGCGCCCGCCTCGGCCATTTTTTGCTGCGGCATTGGCGGAAGCGAAATGGCAAGCGAAGCGCCGAACACCGTGATCATCAAAGCCAGCAGCACCTTGCGGAAATGATTGGTCATGAATTCTCTCCTTTAGATTCAATCGAACTGCAAACTCGTTTGCGGTCATTCCTTTGACGCCGGACGATAGCCGGCGCGGAGCGCATCCGACTCCGTCATGTACTTGCCATGCTTGGTCTTGCCATACCATTTGGTTCCCGGCTTATGGAAGACTTTCGTGTCCGTGTTGACCCAGACCAGGGCTGAAGTTGCAGGGCGGGGTGTGGCGTTCCGGGCTGAAGCATTTTGTGTTGCGGCTGAACCGGCGGCAGTTTGATCGGCGGGGTGGGCCTGAGCCTGAGTTTGCAAGTGCTGACTGCTCTTTTTGGGAGGGTCCTTTTTGTCCTGTTTGCCCTGGCCGGGATCGCCTTTGTCCGCGCGAGGCGAATCGCTAGGGTTGGAATTCTGCGAATGGGCGCGAGCGAAGGAAGGAGTGACGAAAGTGAAAGCAAGGATCAGGGCCGCGATGCTAATGGCCAAGAGGTTGGGATGCCGGCTGGCAGTTCGCAAGTAGCTTTCTCCGCCTGCTCTCCTTGCCCACCGGGAGACGGACGAGGCAATTGCCGGGCAGGGGGAGCGATTCCGAATCTAGACTGGGCTTGGCTTCGTTCGAATGGCCGAATCTTCGCGGAGATGGACCACATTGTCAAGACCAGGAAAGGTACGAGGAGAAGGAAAGGCAAATGGCACGCGGGGGAATACCTGAAGTCGAGTGCCGCTTAATCTCCAGCCATGAGGATGCGGGTGGATTCGATGGATTCGGCGAGGCCGCGGCGGACGGTACCCAAAGCAAAAGCGGGAACATCCTTCTCCGGAGCAAGGGTCAAGGTTGCGGCTTTGCGAGGAAATTCTCCCCGACGGTCGAGACGGAGGCCTGCATCCTTCAGAAACTCCGCGGAGAAGCCCATATCCTCGGCGCGATCCACACCCCAGAACCAGAGCTTCTCCTCGTTGCGCTGCATGAAGTCCAGCGCTTGCTGGAGCTTCTTCATGGCGCGGTCGAAGGAAGAAGCAAGGAAATAGACAGAGAGCGTCCAGGCGCGGCGGGGGTAGTGAACCTGGATACGGACACAATACTTGCCGTTCTGATTGCGTTCCATGCTGCAGCGGTAGTCATTGCGAGGGGAAGTGGAGCGCGCCGCCATACGTTTCACCGATCCTTCGTTTCCTGAGCCTGCGCCGCTGTGCGATGTCGCTTCCGTTGGGTCGCTCGCTAGATGGGACGGATAGGCGCCGAAGCCAGGTTTGGTCCCTTTCGTAGAGGGTCAAAGGGAACACCAATAGGCTAACGGGGTGCAAAGGGAAAAGCAAGGATGGCTTAGAATCCTGTTAACTTATTTATTTTGTGTCACTTGGAGTTAGGATAAGTCGCCAAAGCCCTTCAATTTATCGGGCATTAGCTGGAGTTTACCCTCTTGTTTCAGGCGGTTCTCGAGGGAGGTTTGGAACGCCTGGAAAGCAAGAGAGCGCTTTTCCTGGAGGGCTTGATCCATAAGGGAGGCCTTTTGCTTCTCGAAATCTTCGGGATTCGGTTCCACTTTGTCGGCAACGCGGTAGACGAGCCAGTTGGCTCCGAGATTCAACGGCTGGGCAACCTCGCCTTGGCTCATATGAAATGCGTCGGCGAGCTGCTTTCCGCTGGCCACACCGGAAATAGAGCCGGCGCGCGAGAAAAGATCGCTGGTTTTAGCATCGAGGCCGAGGGCCTTCGCGGCCGCCGCGAAGTTCTCGCCGGCTTTTGCCCGCTTGGCAAGCTCTTCGGCCTTCGATTTCGCTTCCTGAGTGGATAATTGCTGTTTCAGGTCGGAAATCACACGATCGCGAACCTCGTCCAGTGTGCCCTGATGAGCAGGAACAATGCTTTTGACGGAGACGACGACATAGCCCCTGTCGGTCTGAATCGGAAGGCTGGTATTGCCCTGGCTGAGGCGGAAGATGGCGTCTTTGACTTCAGGCGAATTTCCAAGCTCGAGGAGCGGATCGGTGACGGAAATGGGTCGTGTCTCGCCGACCGTGAGGCTGAATTGCTTGGCCAGGGTATCAATCGCGGTGCGGCTGGACTGGCGGATCGCCGCCGCGAGCTTATCGGCCTCGTCGTTCGCTTCCTGGTCGGCTTTAGCCAGGACCATAGGCGCTTTGATCGAGTCCTCCACTTCATCGAAGGGCTTAGTGTGTGCCGTCTCGCGGGCCAAGACCTTAATGATGTGGAAGCCGTACTGCGTTTTGATCAGCCCGGAAAGTTGGCCTACAGGAAGGCTAAAAGCAGCCTTTTCGAACTCAGGAACGGTCTGGCCGCGGACTATCCAACCGAGATCGCCCCCCTTATCCTTGGTACCAGGATCTTCCGAATATTTCTTGGCTAGATCTTCGAATTTGGCGCCTTTTTTAAGCTGGTCAAGAATATCCTGCGCTTTCTTCTGAATTTCGGCGACTTCGGCGTCGGTTTTGCCGACTGTCATCAACAAAATGTGCTCAACGTGGGCGCGATCGGGCACTTCATATTGGGAGATATTTTTCTGGTACTCGGCTTTGAGCACGTCATCCGGAATCTGGACGCTTGCGCGCAGCTTGTTGATATCAATCACGCCATATTGGGCGACACGCTTTTCGGGGACCTGGTATTTAGACTTGTCTTTGTCGTACTCCGCTTTGATCTGTTCATCGGTAGGGGTGATCTTCGCTTCGAGGTCCTGCGGATTGAACTCGACGTAGTCGAGCTTCACTTTTTCATTTTGATAGAGAAACTGCTCCTGAATTTCAGCCGGGCTCACACTGATTCCATCAGTCACGAGCTTTTGAAATTTTTCCTGCAAGATGCTTTGACGGACCGCTTCTTCAAAGGCCGGAACGGTCATCTGAAACTGGCGCTGAACCAACTGGGTGTACTGGTCCATACCAATAGGGCTGTCGCCGTTGAAAGCGGCGGGCAGGAATTGCTTGATTCGGTCGGCTACTTCTTCGTTTGTTACGTGGATGCCCAGCCGCTTGGCTTCGTATTCCAATTCTCGCTGAAAGACAAGGCTCTTCAGAATCTGCTGGGCGTATAGGGTTTCCAGCTGTTTTGGAACGGTATTCTGCCGCTCAATATCGGCGAGCCTTTGCTGGACTTCCTGGAGAGTAACCTTTTGGTCTCCAACCCGTGCGACGGTGTCCGTGGCGTTCACGTCCGTGTTCGGTCCCTGGGGTACCAGGTAGAGGAGCATACCCGCACCAAGCACAAAAACGACCGCGCCCAGCATGATCCGGACGAAAAGCTTCTTGTTATCGCCTGCTGCCATCGAAGACGTCTCCTGCAACGCCTGCCCAAACTTTAGATTATACGGGACGCGCGGCTCGTACCTCAAATACAATCCCTTGCAGGGCCAACGAAGAATGTGGAAAAGCAGGCGCGAGCGTGGGACGAGTTTGATCCGGGAAATGGGTGCGGCGGCGCTGATTGCGCTGGTTGCGGTCGGACCTTTGCATGGAAACCGGCTTGGGCACGAGAATCCGACGCCGACCTTTTACAGAGACGTGCTCCCGATTCTTCAGCAGCACTGCCAGACGTGCCATCGAGCCGATGGCATTGCGCCCTTCGCACTGGAGACATACCAAGAGACAAAAGGCTTTGCGGGAGCAATTGCAACAGCGGTGGGTAATCGCAGCATGCCTCCGTGGTTTGCTGATCCCGCCATCGGGAAATTTTCGAACGACACGTCGTTGAGTGTCGCTCAAATTGTGACGTTCACCGCCTGGGTGAAGGCACGGGTGCCCGAAGGAGACCCGCGGGATGCGCCGCCCGCGCTTCACTGGGCCACGTCCTGGACGATTCCCAAACCGGATCTCGTGCTGAAAATGCCACAAAGAGTCAAGCTCCCGGCAACGGGCGACGTGGACTACACCTACGAGATCGTGCCGACTCATTTCCGGCAAGACCGTTGGGTGCAGGAAACGCAATTGCTGCCCGAAGCTCGAGCGCATGTACACCACGCCGTCGTTTACATCCGGCCACCGGCTTCGAAGTGGCTGGAACATGGGCCAATCGGCAAGCCATTCACCGCTGCGACACTGACGAATCCGGAGGACCGGCGTGGAGCACATTGGACGGACGCAGATATTTTAATTGTGTACGCGCCCGGGAGCTCTCCCGGAGAATATCCCCCCGGCGCGGCCAAATTCATTCCCGCGGGATCGGACCTTGTATTTCAAATGCATTACACCACGAACGGAAAACCCGCCGAGGATGAGTCGCGCATCGGGATTATCTTTGCAAAACAGAAACCGAAAGAGCGGGTGCTGACGCTGCAGCTCACCAACGATCATTTTGTGATTCCCCCCGGAGATCCCGATTATCGCGTGGAAGCGAGAGGCACCTTGCCGAATGACGCGGCACTGCTCAGTTTTTTTCCGCATCTGCATCTCCGGGGAAAGACGTTCGAATACAACATCATTCACCACAGCAAACTGGCGGAGTCCGGGGCAATCCCCGAGCAATTGGAAATCGAGCCGCTGCTGCGCGTGCATTACAACTTTTACTGGCAGATGAGCTATATCCTGGCGAAACCGATGCAGCTAAAAGCTGGAACGGAATTGCAGGCGGTGGCGTATTTCGACAACTCCAGCGGCAATCCGCACAACCCCGATCCAACCGCAGCCGTGCGATGGGGGGACCAGACCTACGATGAAATGATGGTCGGGTTTTTCGACGTCGCCGTGCCTGCATGGATGGACAAGCAGAGATTCTTCGAGCGGCCAGACGAAAACAAATAGCGAAGACGGCCGCCCGCACCCGAAGCTGAAAAGGTGGATGCTCATCCTCCGGCCGCGGCCCTCCCGCCTAGCCTTCCAAACCTCGTGACGCAAAGCGCGGATTGCAGGTTCAGAGCAAAATGTTGCGCCAATGGTATTTGCAGTTTGAGAACGGAGTTGCGCGCATTTTCCCCAGGGCGAAAGCGCTGTGCTAGAGTGCGAGATTGGCACACTCGCGGCGTTCAAAAACGTGACCACACAGACTCCCAGCGATCCACACCGCACCCAGGGCCCCGCCAAGGTTCCCCGAGTGGAAGTGTACTGGAAGACCGTCACCTACAAGACTGTGGCGGTGTACATCCTGCTGATCGTCGCGCTGATTGTGGCCGGGATGTACGCCATTTCGCCGAACTGGTATTCGGCGGCGATGGACAGGATCAACCGGGCGGTCAACGACAACGGCAACGATGGGCTGACGCTGGCGCAAACGCAGGCGAAGTTCGTGAACCTGGACGGCAAGGTACAGGTGAAGAAGGTGAATTCGGTGCAGTGGGTGGACGCGGATTATCGCACGACGCTGGATAAGGGCGACCTGATTCAGACGGGCGGCGACGGCGCGGCGCGCATCACGTTCGCGGACGCCACCTCGTACACGATCAAGCCAGACACTCTGGTGACGGTGGAAGAAAACATTGTCACCAAAGAACAGGCTTCGACGGCAGTGCGCATCAACGTGGGTTCCGTGGACCTCTCTACACCGAACTGGACCTCTCCTAATTCGAAAGCGGCTGTGAACGTCGAAGACACGGTCGCACAGATCCATGCGAACAGCCGGGCGACAGTGAATGCCGATCCGAATTCGAAGGAAGGCGAAATCACAATGACCGGCGGGAGCGCGGAAGTGGACCGCGGTGGGCAGAAGATTGAACTGGCACAGTGGCAAAAGGCCACGATCCCTTCGAGCGGGCCCATCACGAGAACGGACGTCCTTGCGCCGCCCGATCTGGTTGAGCCGCTGAACCTCGCGCCGATTATGGCGGAGAAACCGCGCGACGCCACGATTCATTTCGAATGGAAGCCGGTTCCGGACGCGGTGCTTTACACGTTGCGGATCAGTCCGACGAACATGTTCACGAAATTGGCAAGAGAAGTGAAAGTAACAGGCACGTCGGCAGAAGTTACCGGACTGGACGCGGGAGAGTACTTCTGGAACGTGATTGCCACCGATTCGAAGAAGCAATCGAGCCAGGTGAGCGAGACCTTCAAGTACACCATTTTCGCGCAGGGCAAGGCCCAGGAGATGACCCTGGAGATCTTGGGAACGCAATTGCACGGGCGCGTGGCGGAAATTTACGGAAAGACGGAACCGGGAGCCGCGCTGATGGTAAACGGTCAGGAAATTCCAAACATTGGTTCGGATGGGACTTACCGCTATTTCACGGACTCTCTGCAGCCGGGCGAACATACCATTGTCATCATCGGGCAAAACCGCCGAGGAGGAACGGCGCGCCAACAGGTGACGTTCGTCGTACCGAAGTGAGGAATTTGAAGGCGGCACCCGCGCCGTTTTGCGCTGGCTGCCTCTTCCGGGGACAATAGGGAGTTTGGAGGGAGCGGAGTCTTCTCCGCCCGAAGGACTGGGGGAATGAACAAGAACGGTTACAGCATGAGGTCGGTGTTCAGTCTGTTCTCGTCCGACCTCGCGATTGACCTGGGGACAGCGAACACACTGGTGTTTTCGCACGGCAAAGGGATTGTGGTGAACGAACCTTCCATCGTGGCCATCAACAAGGTGACAGGCGAAGTGGTGGCGGTGGGCCGCGAAGCGAAAGAGATGCTGGGACGTACGCCGGGAAACGTGGTGGCCATCAAGCCGATGAAGGACGGAGTAATCGCGGACTTCAAGGTCACCGAAAAGATGCTGACATACTTCATCCAGAAGGCGCACAACCGGCGCGTGCTGGTGCATCCGCGGATTGTGATTGGGGTGCCGAGCGAAATCACCCCGGTGGAAAAGCGGGCGGTGCAGGACTCCGCATACCGGGCGCGGGCGAGCGAAGTCTACCTGGTAGAGCAAGCCATGGCCGCGGCGATCGGGGCGGGGCTGCCCATCGAAGAGCCGAGCGGAAACATGGTGGTGGACATCGGCGGCGGTACGACAGACATCGCGGTGATTTCGATGAGCGGCATCGTGTACTCGAGGTCGGTGCGCGTGGCCGGAAACGAAATGGACGAAGCAGTGATGCAGTATTTGAAGCGGAAGTACAACCTGTTGGTCGGGGAACGCACCGCGGAGCAGATCAAGATGGAGATCGGATCGGCGTATCCGCTGGAAAAGCCGCTGACGATGGAAGTGAAAGGCCGCAACCTGATCGAGGGCGTGCCGCGGACAGTGACGATTGACGACAGCGAAATCCGCGAAGCGCTGAGCGAATGCGTGGCGACGATCGTGAACGCCGTGCGCGTGGCACTGGAACGAACGCCGCCGGAACTTTCCGCGGACATCAGCGACCGGGGGATCGTGCTGACGGGCGGCGGAGCTCTGTTGAAGAATCTGGACAAGCGAATTCGCGAGGAAACGGGATTGCCGGTTTCGATTGCCGACGATCCGCTGGCGTCGGTGGTGCTAGGAACGGGAAAAATGCTGAGCGATTTTAAGCTGCTGCGGCAAGTGTGCATCGACTAGCGAAGAGAGAGACCAGGGTTTCGTTCCGCGCAAATGTCAGAAGAATCGAAGGCCGAACTCGAGATTGCTTCCTCCAGTCCAAGCGATCCAAAGGAATTGGACGGTTTGCGGTAAAGAGCCAAGCGTGAACTTGCCATGGTAGCGATTCCCTCTCGCCACAAATCGCTGGTGCTGCTCGCCGCCGTAGTTCTGGCACAGGTGCTGGCGCTGGCGGTGCAGATCAAAGCCACCGACACCCAGGGTGACAAACAAAGCCTGATTCGCGGCTGGACGGTGGGAGCGGTGTCACCGTTCGAACGCGCGGGCGCATGGGGCGTGGACAAAATTCGGGGAACCTGGCGGCATTACTTTGCACTGAGCGCAACGGCGAGGGAGAACGACAAGCTTCGCCAGGAAAACAACGACCTGAAATTGCAATTGAATGAGCTGCAAAACAAAGCGGAAGAGGCCGGGAGGCTGGCGGCGCTTCTGCATTTCCGGGATGAACACCAGAGCACAAAAATGATTCCCGCGCGGGTGATCGGAACGAGCGCGGACACCAGCAGCGAGGTGATCTACGTGGACCGCGGCGCGCGGGACGGCCTCAAACGAAACATGGGCGTGATCACGCCCGATGGCGTGGTGGGTAAAGTGATCGAAGTGTACGGCGACACGGCACAGGTGCTGTTGCTGACGGACAAAGACAGCGGCGTTGGCGCGATGCTGGCGGACACCCGAATTCAGAGTCCGGTGGGAGGAATGGGCGAACCGCTTCTGAACATGAAGTACGTGGCCGGGGATGACGAAGTGAAGATCGGCGAAAACGTGGTGACCAGCGGCATGGACCGGATTTTTCCGAAGGACCTTCCCGTGGGAACGGTGGTGAGCGTAAAACCGGGAATGCCGTTCAAACAAATTCGCGTGAGCCCCGCGGCGAAGCTTGAGCGGCTGGAGGAAGTGTTGATTCTTCCGACGCTCGAGCCGCTGCAGATGAAGGTTGAAGCGGACGCCAGTGCGGAGCAGCCTGCGACGGAGTCAGCGGCTGAGAACACATCGGCGAAGGAGCGGACCGAAAAGCCGATTGAGAAGCCGATTGGGGAACGGACCAAGAGCAAGCCGGTGAAGGAAGCTCCGGAAAAAACTCCGGAAAAAACTCCAGAGAAAGCCAACCCCACGCCGCCGCAAACGGAACCTCCCCAATGAATGTGAACGACGCATTCGACATCCGCAGCGCGGAAACGCACATCGAGGTGTACAAGTTCCGCGGCGGAAGCATCGTGATCGCCACGGCGATTGCGCTGATTTTGCAGGCGCTCCTGCCGGTGTATTTGCCGCGGACGGCGATGATGGATTTTCCGCTGCTGATCACGGTGTACTTTGGCCTGAGCCGGAGGAATCCTTCCACAGGGCTGCTGCTGGGAACGGTGATCGGGCTGCTGCAGGACAGCTTGAGCAAAGCGCCACTGGGGCTCTACGGAATCGCGAAAACGGTGATCGGCTATCTGGCGTCTTCGATCGGCGCACGCCTGGATACGGAACATCCGGCGGCGCGATTCGCCCTGACGGCGATGTTCTTCGTGGTGCAGCAATTCATCGTGGTGTTGATCGAGCGAGTGCTGCTGGCGAAGCCGGAGACCTGGTTCAACATGCATCTGGCGATTGCCGCGGGAGTGAATGGTTTCGTGGGGATGTTCCTGTTCATTCTGCTGGACCGGTTGCGCAAGTCTTAACGCAACCCCAAAAAAAGAATCGGCAATGCAAGAACGCGCGGCAAGACGCGCGCGAGGGAATTAGTTTGCGAGCAGAAACTGTTTGAGGTCGTCGTAGTGTGAGGATATGGGCAGGGAGAGCTTGGGGCGCTGGAGATAAGCGGCGAGACGGTCGGGGAGCGGAGGGGCGGAGCCTATGGCTTTAACGACGACATCGGCGAATTTGGCGGGGTGGGCCGTAGCGAGAACGAGGCCCTGAGCAGGCTCGGAATGCGCACGCTTGTAAGCTTCCCAGGCCAAAAGGCCGACAGCGGTGTGCGGATCGGCAATATAGCGGTAGCGTTCCCAAACGGACTGCATCTCTCGCAGTGTTTCTTCGTCGGTCGCGCCGTATCCCCAGATTTCCTTTTGCACGAACTCGAGCCGGCCTCGGCAAAGGTCCAGCAGGCGGGGGAAATTATTGGGATCGCCGACGTCCATGGCGTTGGAGAAAGTGGCTTGCGCCGCGCGAGGACGAAATTCGCCGGTGTGGAGGTATTGGGGGATGACATCGTTGGCGTTTGTGGCGGCGATGAAACGGGCGACGGGCAGGCCGATGCGCTTGGCAAAAAGGCCTGCGGTGAGATTGCCGAAATTCCCGCTCGGAACGGCGACGACGAGCGGAGTGGAAGCGACGGGAAGCTGGCGGTACGCGGCCACGTGATAGAACATTTGTGGCAAGAGGCGGCCGATGTTGATGGAGTTGGCGGAAGTGAGGAAAGCGTGTTTGTTGAGGGCCTCGTCCGCAAAGGCCTGCTTGACGAGACGCTGGCAATCGTCGAACGCGCCGGAAACTTCCAGAGCGGTGATATTTTCGCCGAGCGTGGTGAACTGTTTTTCCTGGGCTTCGCTGATGCGCTTCGAGGGATAGAGAATCACGACGCGAATTCCCGGGACGCCGAGGAAACCATGTGCGACGGCGCTGCCGGTGTCGCCGGAAGTGGCGACAAGCACGGTCAGCGGCCGCGATTCGCCGCGGACGAAATAGCCCATCAGGCGCGCCATGAAGCGCGCACCGAAATCCTTGAAGGCCAGCGTCGGGCCGTGGAAAAGTTCAAGAATGTGCAGAACGGGAGAAAGCGAAACAAGCTTGACTGGGAAGCTGATGGCTTCGCTGACGATCTGCCAGAGAATTTCTTCCGGGACATCAGGCGTGGCAAAAGGGCGCACCACGCGGAAGCAAACTTCCGTAAACGGAAGCGAACGAAATTCCTCGAGTTCCTCGGGAGAGTGACGCGCAATTTCCGCGGGCATGTACAGGCCGCCGTCTGGAGCGAGTCCGCGGAGAACGGCGCCGCGAAGCGAAGTGAGAGGAGCATTGCGGCCGGTGCTGCGATACCTCACGAGGCGCGATCCTGCTGGGCGCGAATTTCTGCGAGGAAAGCTTCCGCGTCGAGAGAAGCTTCGCGCAGAATGGCAAACGGGAGCGTTACATGAGCGAGAGCCTCGTAGCTCTGGCGTCGCGCGGCCACAAGGGCGGGATAGCAGCGTGCTACCGTCTCGCGGGCCGATTCGCCGGGCTTTGGCTGGAAGGCGCCACGCCACAAAACCGGCTTAGGATCGGCCAGATAACGTTCGATCAGGATTTGCTGCTCGTCCGCCGAGGCAGCGATATAAACAACCGTCAACAATTTTCTGAGCCGCAAAAGATGATGATTGCCAGCGTAGATGATGCTTCCCGTGGTATCGAGCACCAGCGATTGCTCGGGAGATCGCTGGAGCGACGTCAGGGTTTCGTCAAGCGTGGCAATTTCTTCGCTCAGGTATTGCGCTTCGCGCTCCGCATACTGGGGATTGTTTGGCCATCCCATCCACGCCGCGACGCCGTTGATTCCGGAAAACCCACCGGCTGCCAGGCGCCGCGCCAGCCTGGCTTCGATGACATCATCGCAGGAAATGACTCTGTAGCCATCGGAGGCGAGACGCCTGGCCCAAAAAGTTTTCCCGGCACCGGACATGCCGATGAGCGCAAGGCGCAGAGGTCTGTTGGACCTGGCATCCATGAGGAATAAAGAATTGTAGCTCTTATTCCAGGCGGAGATGGTCGTAGCGTTTCCAGGTGGACATGTCCGAAACGATGACTCGGTCGCCCGGTTTGAGACCGTTTTCGATTTGCACTCCATCCACCGAAACGCGGCCAAGCTTTACAACTACGCGCTGAGCTTCGGTGCCGTCCCCGGAAATCCTGAAAAGGGAAACGGTGGAATCGGACCGCACTCGAAGTTCCTTCGGAAGATAGACG
>Ga0335077_10008790_pt1 | contig 12529 bp, 7 predicted proteins | sample Lox_Sample_31_FD_207151 | JGI IMG/M metagenome (GOLD analysis project Ga0335077, IMG submission 207151) | Soil microbial communities from Loxahatchee National Wildlife Refuge, Florida, United States - Lox_Sample_3.1 | ecosystem: Environmental > Terrestrial > Soil > Wetlands | place: USA: Florida...
CCCCTTGTCCCAGGCTGGAGACAGAGGTACTTGAAATGGCCACCCTTGCCCCGGCGCCTGCCGCCCCGCCCCGAAAGATGCTCATCCGGAGGGCTGCTCCCGACCGGTCGCAGACTCTCCGGCACGGCTTTCAGCTGGCCTTTCTCGCGCTGAACGTGTGGATCGCCGTCGAGTTCTACCTCTTCGTCCGATACTACGAGACTGGCGGGCGGTCCGTGTGGGCCGGCCGGCCGCCTGGAGTCGAAGGCTGGCTGCCCATCGCGTCCCTGATGAACCTGAAGGTGCTGCTGCTGACCGGCAATGTGCCGCGGCTCCATCCGGCCGGATTGTTCCTCCTGATCGCCTTTCTGGCGATGTCGTGGATTTTCCGCAAGAGCTTCTGCGGCTGGCTCTGCCCGGTGGGGACCATTTCCGAGTATCTCTGGTGTTTCGGGCGGCGGGCGTTCCGGCGCAATTTCCGCCTCCCAAGGCGCCTGGATATCGCTTTGCGCAGCCTCAAATACATCCTGCTGGGGCTGTTCCTATATGCGGTGGGATCCATGTCGGCCGCCGCCATTGGGGCCTTCTTGGGAGGCCCATACGGCATCGTGGACGACGTGAAGATGCTGAACTTCTTCCGTTTCCTGGGCGCAACTGGCGGGATTGTGGTCGGCCTTCTGGTGATGGCTTCGGTCTTCGTACAGAATTTCTGGTGCCGCTACCTGTGCCCGTACGGGGCGCTGATGGGGTTCGCTTCGCTGGCCAGCCCGCTCGCGATCCGGCGCGACACCTCGCTCTGCATCGACTGCGGCAAGTGCGCCAAGGCGTGCCCCTCAGCTTTGCCGGTGGACCAACTGATTCAGATCCGATCGGCCGAGTGTACCGGCTGCCTCCAGTGCGTGGCGGTCTGCCCCGCGGCGGGCGCTCTGGTGATGGCAGCGCCGGGGCGCAAACGCGTCCCCGCATGGGTCATGGCCGCCGGGACGGCAGCCGTGTTTCTGGGGCTCTGCGGATTCGCTCAGTGGACCGGCCACTGGGCCACCGATCTACCCGCCCGGATCTATTTTGAGCTGATTCCGCACGCCAACGAATTCATGCATCCATGAGAATCCAAGCGCCGAAAAGCCTGGCCGACCGTATACCCCCGGGGGTTTCCCTTGTCTCACGCACTTCGAGGGATTAAACTGGTACAGGGACGGCAGCCCGTGCACACGCACTCGCATTCGCACCAACATACCGGGGCCACCAGCAGTGTCCTGCAGTGGTCGCTGGCGGTCACCCTGGTGTTCGTAGCCATCGAGGTATTTGCAGGGATCAAAGCTCACTCCCTGGCTTTGCTTTCGGATGCCGGTCACAACTTCACCGATGCGCTGGCGCTCTTCCTGGCGTGGTTCGGCTTCTACCTCGAGTCCAAGCCGCCCGACGAAATCAAGACATATGGCTACCACCGCGCGGGTGTGCTCTCGGCGTTCGTCAACGCACTGACGCTGGTCGCGCTGGCCGCCTGGATTCTCTACGAGAGCATCGACCGGCTGCGCAGCCCGCAGGACGTTCAGGAAACCGTCATGATCGCGGTGGCGGCGCTGGCCTTGATCCTGAATGGCGGCATCATGCTGGCACTGCGCGGCGCGAGCCATCACGATCTCAACATCCGCAGCGCTTTCGTTCACTTCCTGGGCGACGCCCTGGGGTCCGTAGCGATTGTCGTGGGCGCGTTTGTCATCCGCTACACCGGCTGGCTGCGAGTGGATCCAATCCTGTCCATCGTGATCGGTGTCCTGATCATCTGGACCGCGTGGGACATCATCCGGGAGTCTCTCAACATACTGCTGGAGGGCTTGCCGCGCGGGATTCAGTTGCGGGACGTGACAACGGGAATGCGGGCGGTGGAAGGAGTATTGGACGTCCATGATTTGCACATCTGGAGCCTCGGATCGAACGCTCACGCGCTGAGCTGTCACGTGCTGATCCAGGACGTGCCCCCCTCGGAGAGCGACTGTATCCTGCGGCGGCTGAATACGATGTTGGCCGACCACTTCCACATTTCCCACACCACCGTGCAGTTCGAGCATGTGAGCTGCGCCATTTCCGAGAGCGGCTGCGCGATCCCGGTGCACCTCGAAAGCCACGCAGGCCATCACCACCACCAGCATTGATGGGCTAACCAACGGCGTACTATTCCTACTGCCGCCGAGGGTGTATAGTCCAGATGGTTGCCGCCCCGGGTGTGGGTGGACCTCCGATCAAAACTATGACATCCGTTAATGGCGTTCTGGCAGAACCGGAGCAGCCGGCCCGGCCGGCGATTCCCGACGACATCGAAGATCTTGGGGTTCGCCGCGCATTGGTCAGCGATATCGTCCTGCGGTTCCTGTGGCTTCACGGCTCCGCTACGCTGGCTGCTCTCAACCACACGCTGAAGCTCTCGTTCCCGCTGCTGGAGACCCTGTTCCATCAGTTCCGCCAGCAGCAACTCCTGGAAGTCAAGGGGATGATCGGGAACGATTATGTCTTCACCCTCACTTCCGCCGGCAGAGTGCAGGCCACCGCGCGAAACGAAGTCTGTCAATACGTGGGCCCGATGCCGGTTTCGATTCAGCAGTACCAGGAAGTGGTGCGATCGCAAGCGGCGCAGGTGCGGTTGGGGCGCGAGAGCCTGCGGCAGGCCTTCAGCGACCTGGTGTTGCCGGAGAACCTGCTGGATGCGCTGGGCCCGTCACTGATCGGCCACCAGTCGCTATTCCTGTACGGCGGCACCGGTAACGGTAAGACCAGCATCGCGGAGCGCATTCTGCGTATCTACCGCGACACGATCCTGGTGCCATATGCGGTGGAAGTAGACGGCCACATCATCACGGTGTTCGACCCGGTGGTCCACAAGCAGGTGCCTTGCGACGACGAAATGCTCGACCCGCGGTGGGCGGTGTGCGAACGGCCATGCATCACCGTGGGCGGCGAGCTTTCCGCGCCCATGCTGGAACTGCGGCTGGACGAGAGCACCAAGGTGTTCATCTCGCCTTGCCAGATGAAGGCCAACAACGGCATTCTGATCATCGACGACTTCGGGCGGCAGGTGCTCTCCCCTCGCGAATTGTTGAACCGCTGGATTGTGCCGCTGGATCGCCGCGTGGACTACCTGACCCTGGCATCGGGAATGAAGTTCCAGGTGCCGTTTGAGCTGATGGTGGTGTTCTCCACGAACCTGGATCCGCACGACCTGGCGGACGAGGCCTTCCTTCGCCGCATTCAGACGAAGGTGCTGGTGGAATCGGTCAGCCCCGAGATCTTCGACCAGATCTTCCAACGCGTGGTGCAGGCGCACCAGGTGAGCGCCGAGGCGGGCGCCGCGCCCTACCTGCGGGAGAAATGCTTCGCCGCCGGAGCCAAGTGCCTGCGTGCCTGTTACCCGATGGACGTTTACAAGCTGGTGAAGGCCATCAGCGAGTACGAAGGACGTCCGGTGCGGCTGACCAAGGCCAATATCGACCGCGCGGTCGGGCTGTACTTCGCCAGGACGGCGCCGGTGCAAGCCGACTGAGTTCCCATAACCACGATCACGGTCCGAACCCGCGATTCATGTCCCACATCGGATAGTGCGGTAATGCCGCCGCCGGATCGCGGACGAACGCCTCGGTTTGCGCTACCAGATCGCGCATTCGCTGGCGTGCCGCCGTTCCGATATCCCGGCGGCCCAGCGCGGGCGCCAAGACACCCGCGCGCACCGTACCCGGCGGCGGAATCAAGCCTTCGGAAAGCAGCGGGCCTTCGTTGCCGCGGCGTTCGAAGAACCGCTCGAGACACTCGCGCAGGCGGACGATTGCGTCCCTTCCGAATCTCGCCTCCCATCGTTGCTCGATGTCGTGGGTCAGTTGTTGATACATCTGTTGCGCGCGCAAACCTCGCGGCGACAGACGCACCAGCTTTCCGCGTTTCGCGGGATCCGGCGTCACGACTATGTACGGCTTGATTTGCCAGCCGATGCCGCTGGTTTCCGGAGACCCTCCCGTCAAGCGGGGAATCTCCGCCTCGCGTGCCGGTTCCGGACCGAGGATTCGCAGCGTGTTCGCGCAGAGCACGAGCGAAGTTGAGGAATCGCGCTCGAACTCGATGCGGAACGCCAGCAATAGTTGAGAGAGCAGCGCGGGTAACGGAAGCCGGGAGTGCGGCAGCCCGAGGGGAAGGTTCACTTCCAACTGGCGCACAATCTCGCGGAGGGATTGGCGCAGAAGGTGGACGTCGTCCGCGCCAAATCGATTCTCCCAGCAGCGTTCGATTTCGCCCATCAGCGGCGTCCAAACCCGGACGGCGGTCTGACCCTTGGGCGAAAGGCGGACCATCCAGCCGGCGCCAATGCCGCGACCGCTGCCCCAGCCCTCGCGCCGCTTGGCGGGCGGGCCATCTGACGGTTCGGGGAGCAGCGCCACGAATCCCCACCGTTCCAGGCAGCCGAGCTGGAACTTGATCTGGCTCTCGGGTGCAACGGCACGCGCGGCAAGGTCGCGGATGGAGACTTCGCCATCCACGAGGAAACGCACCAGGCCCATCCAGACCACCAGAGACAACCGCGAACCAGGGTGGCCGGCTTGAGCCATGCGCAGTTCGAACTGGTTGTCGAGTTCAACCGTGAATGCCACCAGCAACTGCGAAAGCATGGCCGAGATCGAGCGCACCGGGATCCGCCATCTCCATTCTCCTGCGAACATTAATTCGTTGCACCTGGCATGGCAGGGCGGCAACATGGCATGGATCGACGTGTGTACCTACCGCGTGAACGCGTACCACATTCCGGCCCGGAAATCGAAGTAATTCGGACGACGCGGATTCCCCTCATTCACCAGGTACACTCCTCTTACCGCATCGAACGAGAAATGCATCGATGGGGGTAGAAACGATCCGCTGACGCGAATCCCCAGGCCTGCCTCCACATAGTTCGCCCAGTATTGCCGTTTCTCGTCGATCGTCAGACCGCCGACCACCCCGATCTGCGCCCGCAACGGCGCCGCGTCGGCGGTGTAGCCGAAACGCTCCTGGTTGTACAGGAGGATGTCGTTGCCGAAGCGGCTGAGGAACACGCCGTCCGTGGAGCAACTGGCGAACCACCCGGGCGATTCGCCGCGCAGGGAATGGCCGGTGCCGTACGCCATGGAAACGCCCCCGCGGTAGTCCTTCAACTGTTGATGGGTGAGGTAATTGAACGCCCGGCCGGCCTCCGCCCATCCGGTCGCGCCGTGCCACGGGGTGGTGGCCGCTCCCACGCCGAGAATCACGGAGCTTTCCGAAAGATATTGCGGAACCAGCGAGGCGCCCTCGGTCTTCCGGGTGTCGCCTACGAACCTCGCGCTGACGTACGGCCGGATTCCGATGCCCGTCCGTACCTCCGCCTTCACCTGTCCATACCCGAAGAGGTCGTGCCAGCGTGTGGAAAACAGGGGGTAGAACCACCCGGTGGTGCGGATCCGTTCGGTGGGGGCGCGGAGATTCCGCCACGCCTTTTCGGCCTCGCCCGCAATCTGCGGGTCGGAGCTTTTGCGCGCCAGGTCGAACCAGTGGATCGCGAGAACATCCTGGTGAAGGTTGTTGTACGCCCATCCGAGGCGCAGCATCACCTCGGCATCGTTGGGGTCTGCCTCCGCGGCCGTCTCCAGGTACTTCACGGCGTCCTTCAGGTAGCCGGCCTTGATGCTGCGATCGGCCATCTCCTTGGCGCTTAGAGCGGGCGTTTGCGCGGTGTCCCGGGACTGCAGGACCTGCGGCAGGTGGAGCACCGCGCGGACGCGATTCGCGAGGTTCTCGTCTTTGCCGGCGAGCACGCGATCGAACAGCGGCTGGGCGCCGGCCTTGTCGCCGCGGCCGTAGAGCAGGAAGCCGAGCTGCGTGGCGGAAAGGAGGTCGTCGGGGTGGCTCTCGGTGACCGCGCGAAATTCCTGCTCGGCTTCCGGCTGATGGCCCATGTTGAGCAGCAGGTAGGCAAGCTCGCGGCGGAGGCTGGCGTTCTGGGGGTCGAGCGCCAGCGCGCGGCGGAACTCCGGGACGTAAGGATAGCGATCGGGAAGCATGTCCCGCGCGTTCTCGGCGGCGCGGGGCTCGCCTCCATGCGTGGCGGCCAGTAGCGCGCCCGTGGCATCCTCGTCGCGGCCGAGCGCTTGCCAGACGCGGCCAAGGTCCACCAGCGCCGAGCGGCGGTCGGGAAGCAGGCGCCAGGCCTTCTCGTAGTGCTCGGCGGCGAGCGGAAGTTCGTCGCGCTTCTCGGCGAGCGAGGCCAGTTCGTAGTGGGCGCTGAAGTCGTCCGCGCCCATTTCGATCGCCTTTTTCCAGCGCTCGATGCCGGCCGCCAGCGGGCCATCGATGTTCTGGAAAGCCTTCTCGGCGGTCGCGGCCTCGGTGGGATTGGCGGAGTGCCGGCTCCGGTCGAAGATGCGCCGGGCCTCGTTAGGACAGGGCGCAGGCCCCGCCGATTCGTGGCACAGGAAGGCATACTCGAGAGTCACGGCGTGGTCCTGCGGATCGCGGCGCATGGCTTCGCGGAACTGGTCGAGGGCCAGGGCATTCTCGCCGGTCTTGAGGTACGTGTAGGCGAGGTCTTTGCGGAGGGCGAGGTTGTCGGGCGCGGCTTCGAGGGCCTGGCGAAGGCCCGCCATCGCGGTGGCGTAATCACCGGCGTGAAGCGCATTGTACGCGGCATCAAGCGAGGCGGCGGTTGGCGGCGGTGCGGGAGCCGGGGACTCAGCGCCGGCGGGCGCGGTCGGCGGTTGGGCGGGAGCGGGGGTCGGGGGATCTGTGGCCGGCGCAGGCGGTGGCGACTGCGGCTTGGGATTCGGCTCATCGGCGGCAGCCGAAGTCACCGGCTTCGCCGCCCGCATACGCACCACCGCTGTTTCGGGCTGGTGGCCAGACGCCGCAGACGAGCCGCCCACCATCGCGTGAATGCGCTGGAAGCGCTCGCTGTCCCTGGTAAGCCAGTCGAAATGATCCCCCGCGTAGTTCACGGCCAGCTCCGACATCAGATAGCTGCGCCGGGTGGTGTGGTTGTCGTGGGCGCTCCAAAAGAAGTTGGTCGGCGCGTCGCCCAGTCTGGACGACAACGTCTTCCAGACCCGGGGCGCCTCGCGTGGGTCGTACCCGGCGGCGCGCATATATTCCATCCCCACACGATCGGCCTGATTTTCGAGATAGCGCGAATAGCCGTTCCGGATAGCGGCCGCCGCCAGGTTCAACAGGTCGCGTACGCTGTAATTTCCGTAGGCCTCCGCCACCACGGCGCCGATCTGCAACAGCAGCCGCTTCTTCTTGTGAAATTCCATCTCACGCAACGCGTGCTGTTGGGTGGCATGCGCGATCTCATGTGCCATTACAGCCGCCAGTTCGCCTTCCGTCTCGACCGTGGCGAGCAGTTCGCGCTGTACCAACACCACCCCGTTCGCCGTCGCGCTGGCATTCACACCCTTCGCGTCGGTCACGAAGAACTGGAACGGGATCCGGTTCGGATCGCCGGGCGCGAGATCCCTCTGGCTGGCGGGCACCAGGCGCTCACCGAGGCTTCGGACGAAATCCTGCACCTCGGAATTGGCAGTCAGCCGGTATCTTCCGCCCTGCCCGAGGTTCAACTCCCCGCCGCCCGTTCCTTTGAATGACGAGACTTTGGGCGTGAACATCCTCCACAACTGCGCTTTGGCGGCCGTCATTTCGTCGTCGCGAAACTGCACCTTTTTCGCCGCGATCCGTCCGTCGTCCAACCGGGCGCCCTCGTACGACACCCACATGTTGACGTGGACGTCGGTGAGACGGGCCAGCGCCTGTTCGGCCGCCTGGGCGGCGTCGCCAGCCTGGTTCTGCGTCGCCTGCTTTGCCTCGCGGCGGATGGCGGTCTTCTGCGAGGCGTTGGGCACGATCGACACCGCGGTGGTTTCATCCACCAGGATGGTCTGGCCATCGGCGCGGAAGGAACCTTCCCAATGCGCGCCGGTTTTGTGAAGCTGCGGAGCCTGGTCCAGAATCGCGGCCCGCTTGAGCTTTCGCGATTCGCGCGTGTAGACCTTGATCGAACGGGCCTTCACTTCGCGCGTGCGGGCGTCGTAGTCGCCGCGGATCTCGATTTCGGAACCAATCCGGATGTTCTTGGGGTAATCGGTTACGTTCTGATCGTCCTCATCGGTCGCATACTCGATGGTGACGGATTGCTGGCACAAGATCCGGTAGTCGTCGATGTCGAATGAGCCCGTCCCATGGACGGCAGTCACGTACCCGTGGATTTTCAGATCCTTGGCCTGGACGGACGCTGCCAGCAGCGCCGCCAGCAGGATCGGGCACAACCGGTTCCGGCGCATTGCGGCTAAGGCCCTGGCGGCAAACAGTACGGCGGAGAGCATATGTGCCCTAGGACGATAGTGCGGATTGCGCCGGATTTTCGCAGAATTGTTGTGGAGGGAAACATTTGGCGCGTACCAGCGGCATCCTGTTGCACCCCACCTCGTTGCCGGGGCGGTTTGGGATCGGCGAACTGGGCCCGGAGGCGTTCCGATTCGCCGAATGGCTCGCGAGGGCAGGCCAGAAGCTCTGGCAGGTGTTGCCGTTAGGCCCGACCGGGTACGGCGAGTCGCCCTACCAGTTGTTCTCGGCATTCGCCGGAAATCCGTGGCTGTTGAGCCTCGAGCGGCTGGTGGAACGGGGTTGGCTGCGGAGTGGCGACCTGAGCGCGGCGCCTGCGTTTTCCACCCGCAAGGTGGAGTTCGAGCGGGTCATGCCGTGGAAGAACGGGCTGCTGCTGGAAGCGTTTGCCCGGTTCCGTCCGGACGCCGAGTACGAAGCGTTCTGCCGGCAGCATGCCTGGTGGCTCGACGATTTCGCGCGTTTCATGTCGCTCAAGGCGGCCAACGGCGGTGTGGAGTGGAGCAAGTGGGATTCGCGGATTCCGGAACGGCCGGAGGACCAGGAGTTTCACCGCTTCCTGCAGTTCGAATTCTTCCGCCAGTGGCGGGAATTGAAGCGGTATTGTGCGGACCTGGGAATCCGGATGATGGGCGATATCCCGATTTATGTCGCCCACGACAGCGCCGACGTGTGGGCGCACCCCGAGCTGTTCCGGGCCGACGCCGTGTCCGGGGTACCGCCCGATTATTTCAGCGCAACCGGCCAATTGTGGGGCAACCCCCTCTACCATTGGGACCGCCTGGCCGCGGACGGGTACAGTTGGTGGGTAAAGCGAATGCGCGCCGCCCTCGAGTGGTTCGACCTCGTGCGCATGGACCACTTCCGTGGTTTCGAGGCGTTTTGGGAAGTCCCCGCGGGCGAGTTGACGGCGGTCAAGGGGCGATGGGTGAAGGGCCCCGGCGCGGGTCTCTTTCGCGAGTTGCAGAAGGCGTTGGGGCCGCTGCCCATTGTCGCGGAGAACCTGGGAGTGATCACGCCGGAAGTAGAGGCCATCCGCGAGGAATTCGGATTTCCCGGAATGGCCGTCTTGCAATTCGCTTTTGGGAAGGACCCGCAGGCGCCCGGCTTCCGACCTCACAACTATGTGCGCAACCTGGTGGCGTACACCGGCACGCACGACAACGACACGGTGATGGGATGGTGGCACAGCTCCGGTGGCGACAGCACGCGCACCGCGCAGGATGTGGAGGAGGAGAAGCAGCGGGCGCGGCGCTATCTCGCGGCCGATGGCGCGGAGATGAACTGGCTCATGATTCGGGCGCTCCTGGGATCGGTGGCGGACACGGTTTTGTTTCCGATGCAGGACGTCGTGGGCCTGGGGACCGAAGGGCGGATGAATGTGCCGTCGGTGGCCAGCGGAAACTGGCGCTGGCGCGTGCGCGCCGAAGCACTGACGGAAGAGCGCGCGGCGAGGCTTCACGAGATGGTGCGTGTGTACGAGCGGTAGCAAGGCTTCCTGCCGAGGCATGAAGACTCGCTTGCCGCACGAGGTGGCGCAGGCACTCCTGCCAGGCACTCGTGCGTGCCGCGTCCCCACTCGTGGGGCCGCTTTTCCGGGCGTTTGACGTTGCTTCCGGCGCAGGGTTCGAGGCTGTCCCGATTAGAACCGGGGGCCACTCGGTACGTGGTACTCTTCTCTGCCTCTCCCGTCTTGCGAGCGTCGGGTTGCTTCGGTGCCCTTAGGCACGACAGCCTCGAAAAACCCCTTCTCCGAAACTGGACTGTACACGCCCGACAAGCGTTTCCATGAGGAGAGTGGGGACGCGGCAGCCTCGAAAGCCCCTTTGCGGGGAGTGGCACCGTGCGGGCTCGACAAGCGCCCCGAGGAGTCGGGGCGCGGCGGTTTCTATGCAGTTTGGTGGGCCGGCTGCGCGCTACGGGTTAGCGCGCACCGGCGGCATTCAGTCTTTTTTCGACGTCGGCGCGCAGGCGGTCTACGAATCCGAGGATGTAAGCAGCGATTGGCAGGCTGGGGTCTTCGACCAGGGGCGTGAGGTCCATGGCGAAGTTGATGGCGCTTTCGTCGTCGGTCCCGTGGGAGGCGAAGTACGTGGCATGAGCGAGGCGGCGGCCGGCGGTGGCGAGATCGTAGCGTTTGCCGCCGGTGACCTGCGAGTCGAAGACGCCCACCAGGGACGCGGCGATGTTGGAGCGCGCCGAGACCGGCAGGATGCGTTTGTCTTCGTCGGCCAGCCAGTCGAGATCGCGCCAGACTTCACATCCGTAAACGAGGCGGGGAGTGTACTGGGAGTGGATGGCGCGCAAGGCGGCAATCGCGCGAGTGGACACGGCCACGTGAGTATCGTGCTTGTCCGCGAGGTTGTGGAGGTAGACCACCTCGGGGCGGGTGGCGTGCAGGATTTGAACGAGGTCGTCCACCACCGCGGTGCCGTTGCGGTCTTTCACTTCGGAGCTCGAGAAACCGAGCTGCACCTGGCAGGCATACTCGCCCACGTAGGCGGCCTTGCGCTGCTCGACGAGGCGCACCTTCTGCATTTCCTGGTCGGTGTAGTTGCCGTAGATGCCGGAGCGGGGACTGCCGGCGCCATTGGTCACGACCACGCCGGTGAACCATTTGTCCTTTTGGCCGAAGCATTCGGCGATGCCGTGGTAGGCCATGATCTCGATGTCGTCCTGGTGCGCCGAGATCGAGAGGTGGGTGGTGCGGGCGAGAGCCGCTTCGGGCTCGAGGCCATCGGGGACGAACAGATCCGCACTGGAGTGATGAAACCGCATGATGAAATCTCCTGTGATCAAATTGTGGGCAGACTCGCGGCAGCGATCGCTTGCCCGTGGCGTTTTTCCTTCTCGCCGGGGATGTGGAAGCGAATGCGCGCGGCGGCCGTGGGGAACTCTTCGCGGAGAACCTGGGAGGCGACGGACAGGATGAGGTCTCCGCCTGCGCCCGAGAGGACCCGGCCGAGAACGAGGAGGTTGCGGAGGTCGTAGAAGTCGGCGTAGTGGGCGATTTGGTAGCCGAAGAAGACGCCGATGGTCTCGTAGATTTTGCGGGCGCGAGCGTCGCCCTCGGCCATCAACTTCTGCACGTGTTCCAACTTTACGGGCAGGGGCATTTCGCGAGGCAGTTGGATGCCGGCAGGTTCGAGCAAACGGCCGACAGCCTGCTGCGAGAAGTACTGAGCGCCGACGCCGGAGTCGCCGGACCACTCGTCCACGGGCGCATGGTCGCGATAATCGACGGGGACGAAGGCCAGCTCGTTGAGCCAGGTGGTGATGGTGCCCTGTGGGGTGACGAAGCCGGCGGCCAGGCTGCTGCCCATGGCGATGCCGAGGACGGCGTTGTCGTTGAGGGCCATGGAGCCGGCGAGCGCGGTCACTTCACCATCGTTCACGACATCGAAGGGAATGCCGCCCCAGGCGGACTGGAGGTCGAAGAAAAGTCGCCGGATGCGGGTATCGAAGAGATCGCGGGGGACAGACCGGTAGAGCGAGCCGACGCGGACCTCATTGGCGACATAGACGCCGGCCGCGCTGCCGCCGATGGCGTCGACGCGCGGCAGGTGGGCGGCGGCGCGGCGGAGCGAGTCGTGGATGCCGTCGAAGTGGTATTGGGGGTCGGATTGGGCGCTGGGATTCCAGGGCACCTCTTCGCTGAAGACGACCTCGCCCTGGGCGACGGCGGCGCATTTGCGGTCACTGGCGCCGAGGTCGAAGCCGATGCGGAAGCCATCCAGGTGGCGGCCGAGCGGAGCGGCGCTTTCCTTTTCGGGCGAAGTTTCCGCGAAGGTGGCGGATTCGATAGTCATTGGGCGGCCGTAGACCTGCTCGCCCATGAAGCGGTAGTCGAAGGCGCGGGCGCCGGCGGGAGAGTAGACGGCGCGGAGGTAATCGGCGGTTTCCTGGTCGCCGGCAACGGTAACGCGGTAGCCGCCCTTCTGCCATAGGAGGAACTTCAGCAGGCGCTCGATGTAGCGATGGTTGGTTTCGACGTTAGCGCCGTGGTGGGGGAGGATGGCGGTACGGTACACGGAGACCGAGCCATCGCTGCGTTCGAGGGTGATGGCGAGCGGTTGGCCGCCCCCGGAGTTTTGTACGTGGCAGCGGTAGGCGCGATTCCACAAGGAGGCGGGGACGAAGTCGGGGTCGAGAACGGGACGGAACT
>Ga0335077_10008791_pt1 | contig 12527 bp, 11 predicted proteins | sample Lox_Sample_31_FD_207151 | JGI IMG/M metagenome (GOLD analysis project Ga0335077, IMG submission 207151) | Soil microbial communities from Loxahatchee National Wildlife Refuge, Florida, United States - Lox_Sample_3.1 | ecosystem: Environmental > Terrestrial > Soil > Wetlands | place: USA...
TCCTGGGACCGCTCCATTCCGCATTGCCAATGGCGCCGCGTCCCCACTGGATGCCCGGCACTTTGGGGCTGTAGAAGCCACGGCCGTTTCCGGTGCATTCGAGGGTAGCGGGTATGGTGTGCTGCGCCAGCTTCTGCAGGTCGGAGAGCGTCAACTCGAGGGTCTTCGAAACCATGCCGTTCACCGTGAGCCGGTAAGCGGCCGCATCGATGGCAGCGGGGCGTGGAAGATGTTGGCGCACGAAGAAGGCGTCCACCGGAGTGATCCACGAATCGAAGTAACGAAGCGGGGTCTCCAGATCCTCGGGACGATCGTTGTGGAGGATCATAGGACGCTTGCCGGGGATGGTGACGGTGTCGTCAGCCGCGGTTGCCCGGCGGGCCGCTGCCGCCGCCACGCACGCGGCGAAGATCTCACGCCGATTCCATATCATCGTTCTCACAGGCTAATCCAGGGAGGAGTCGAGGCGCAACCCGGACGCCGTCTGGCAGGATCGGATCGGTTTGAGGTCGCTGCCGGACTCGGCTTAGTACTGAGTCTGGAGCGAGTCGGGACTATGGGTAGGAGGCCTCATGGCGATGGGCTCCCCCATCCGCATGGTGTCCGGGTCGTAATGGAACTGCCTTCCGCAGTCCAGGCAGGCAACGTAAGCCCCGGATTTCAAATTAGTGTCCGACCGGCGAATGGGAGTAATCGGCCGGGTGAATCGTTTGTGACGGCATCCGAAAAGTAATTCGAGGATATTGACCATGGCTAACTTCTCCGCTGAACGGCTGCTGTGTCCCCGTGGTTGGAGCGATTTCCCCGTTGGTTCGAACAGCAGCCGGGCGTTTCCACACAAGTCAGGTTGCACGCGAATGGCCGGAGGAAATACCGGGCCTTTTTCGGGGTATAAGTGTTCAAAATTACCCGCGTTCACCAAACTTAGTACCCAAAATTACACGCCTAGAACTAAACGTAATAGAACCGTAGCATAAGATGTACTAAATATCCACCGGAAAATTCCGATAGAGACACAGAAAAAACATGAGAAGGACAAGGAAGGCGCAAAATCACCGGGAAGCGGTCCTGTTTTGGGAGTCTGGGGAATTCCGCCTTCCGTAAGGGTGCGGGATGGGCGTGCTACGATAAGTACTTGTCAGGTCTCGGGCTCCGTGCAACGGGCGGCTGCAAACCCCGCCAGGTCCGGAAGGAAGCAACGGTAGCGGTGCGGTTCGTGTGCCGCGGATCACCCGGGGCCTGGCATTAGCCCTCCACATGTACCAAGTCATCGCCCGTAAGTACCGGCCGCAAGCCTTTTCCGACGTGGTCAATCAGGAGCATGTCAAGACCACGCTCGAAAACGCCATCGCGCAGGGACGGATCGCCCACGGTTACATTTTTTCGGGCCAGCGGGGCACGGGAAAGACCACGGTGGCCCGGATCCTGGCGCGCTGCGTGAACTGTGTCCAGGGGCCCACAACCCAGCCCTGCGGGGTATGTGCGAACTGCCTGGAGGCCGCCGGGGGCGGAGGATTGAACGTCATCGAGATCGACGCAGCCTCCAATCGCGGCATCAACGAGATGCGCGAATTGAACCAGAGCGTGCGCCAGCGGCCGGCGAGCGCGCGGTTCAAGGTCTTCATCGTGGACGAAGCGCACCAAATCACCACGGATGCGTTCAATGCGCTGCTGAAGACCATCGAGGAGCCGCCCGAGTGGGTGATCTTCATCCTGTGCACCACGGAAGCGCACAAGATCCCCGCCACGATTGCCTCACGCTGCCAGCAGTTCAGTTTTCGCTCGGTGGATTTCGAGGACTTGATGGCGCGGATGGAATGGATTTGTCGCGAGGAGGGTATCGACGCGGACGCCGAAGCGCTGGCGGTGCTCGCGCAGGCGGGCGAGGGCAGCGTGCGGGACTCGCTTTCGGCTCTGGACCAGGCGATTGCCTGCTGCGGCTCGAAGCTGAACGCGGCGGAGGTTCGGGCGCTGCTGGGGGCATTCTCGCTGGAGTCGCTCGAGAAGGTTACCGGGGCGCTGGTAGACGGCAATTCGCGGAGGATCCTGGAGGTAGTGGACGAGCTGGAACGCAACGGCCACAACCTGCAGCACTTCAGCCGGGAATTGTCGCGTTATTTCCGGAACCTGCTGGTGGCGCGCATCGCGGGGGCGGAAACGCGGCTGGTGGCGGCCTCCGCGGCGCAGCGGCAGAAACTGGTGGAGATTGCCGCACGATTCTCCGAAGAGGATTTGACGCGGTACCTGCAGTTGGCGCTGGATCTTTTCAAAGAGCTGCAGACGTCGCTGCAGCCCCGGTTTCACATGGAGATGGGGTTGGTACGGATGGTGCAGGCCGGGCGGATCGTGCCGATCGAGCAGGCATTGGCCGAGATCCGCGGCGCCGGCGGGGCGAATCGGCCGGGGCCGGCACCGAGCTCACCACCGCCCAAAGCGCCGCCGCGGGTAGTCCCGGAGGCCGCGCCGCGCGCGGCAGAACCGCCGCCACGGCGGAGCGGTCCGTCTCCGTTCGAACTCGACCAGGCCCGGAAAGCGGCCAGCCGGCCGCCGGAAGCGGCTGCTCCACAGGAGGTCCGCGCGGAGGTAACGGCGGCAGTGGTTCCCGTCGCCGAAGCTCCGGCGGAAGCGACCGCACCTTCTTCCCTTCCCCCAGCCGCGAATGGAGCGCAGGAGGCGGACACCGCGCCGGGCGACTGGCGCCACCAGCTTCACTCCGCGTTGATGGATCTGGGCATGCCGTTCACCGCCGATGCCCTGGAAAACTCGAGCGTAGCGGAGGTCGACGGGGAGTTGCAGATCACCACCAGCAAAGCGAACAAGCTGGCGCTCCGGGAAGAGGACCTGCGGAAGGCGGTGAGCAAGGTCTCGCCGCGCGCGATGCGCATCAAGGTGATGGTCGGCGAGCCGGCGCCGGCGGTGGCGCCGCTGGCCGCTCCGGCCGCACAGAACGAAGACGAAGCAACGCGCCGCGCAATGTCCAATCCCGAGGTGCGGCGCTTCCAGGAAATGTTTGACGGCAAGATTTACAAGGTTCGAAACCTGAAGGAGTAAGCACGTGAAAGTACCGGGGAACATGCAGCAGATGATGCGCCAGGCGAAGCAGATGCAGGACAAAATGCAGCAGGACATCGCGCAGATCAAAGTGGAAGCCTCTGCCGGCGGCGGGATGGTGACGGTCACCATGGATGGTCAGAAGCACGTGCTGTCGGTGAAGATCGATCCCGAGGTCGCGGGCGATGTCGAGATGTTGCAGGACATGATTGTGGCGGCGTGCGGCGAAGCGGTGCGGAAGGTAGACCAGGAGATCCAGGGTCTGATGGGCGGGATGCTCAGCGGGATGGGCTTGCCGCCCGGCATGTTCTAAACGATGCCCGATTTCGCCGAACCGCTGGCCCGCCTCATCAACGAATTCAAGCGCCTGCCGGGCATCGGGCAGAAGTCTGCGCAGCGGCTGGCGTTCCATGTGCTCCGCGCCAGCCGGGACGATGCCGAGCACCTGGCTCAGGCGCTCCTGGACGTCAAGGACAAGCTGGGGCTGTGCAAGGTCTGCAACAATATCAGCGACGGCGAGCTGTGCCTGTTCTGCCGCGATCCGAACCGCGACCCGAAGGTGGTGTGCGTGGTGGAAGAGCCGCACGGGATCCTGGGGATCGAAACCACGCGGCAGTTCGAAGGCCGCTACCATGTGCTGCACGGAGCGCTTTCGCCTCTGCGTGGCGTGGGGCCCGAGTCGCTCAAGATCAAGAGCCTGGTGGAGCGCATTGGCCAGGGCGAGATCGAAGAGGTGATCGTGGCAACCAACCCCACTGTCGAAGGCGAGGCCACCGCGGTGTACCTGGCGCGGCTCCTCAAACCGCTCGGGGTGAGAGTCTCGCGAATCGGAATGGGCGTCCCGGTGGGGAGCGATCTCGAATTCGCGGACGAGGTCACGATCTCGAAGGCCATGGAAGGCCGCCGCGAAATGTGACCTCGCCTCCAGGGACCGGAGGTCGCGGCCTGGCGGACCACCAGGCCGGAAGGCCCCTGGGAATTCATTTACCGGCGGAAATGCTCGTAGCGCGGCACGACCACGCGGGCACGCTCAACGCGCGGGAAATAGGGGCGCACCAACGGAGCCACAACGACGGGTGCATGCCAGTAGCCGGCCACCCAGACGCCGCTCGGCGCGTAGTAGCCATCCACCCAGTAGTAACCCGGGCCGGGGCAAACCGGACGAACCACCGCGACCGGCGCGGGAACGCCGATTCCGATTCCAATCGAAACGCGCGGAGCCGCAAACAAGCCGCCCGCCAGAAGCATCATCACCGCCACTGCCTTTTTCATCGTCTTACCCTCCTTCACACGCATACCCTGAAGGCACCCCGTGTGCCAATCGGCAACTGAATGAAATTACAGGTGTTATGCTGGCAGCAGTGGTTGCGGTTGGTGGATCTGCGCCACCACCGCGGTGGTGTTCGGCCAGGCATCGGCCGGAACTGGCGACCGCAAGGCGTATCGCAGATATGGCGAATTTCTCGCGTCAGCGACAGTCGAGCATCAAATTGTGCCTGGGGCTTCTCGGGGCGGCGACGAAACCCTGGGGAAATCGGGCCCAAAACCCTGCCAGGGCCCAATTCCCATTGAAGACGTGGACGCTATCAGCGCAAAGGGCTGCTGCCGGCGTTAGTCCATGGCTCTGGGCGCTGCACCGCCGGCCTTGGAGCAGTTGCATGATCACGACGGCCACGCCGTGAACCGGTGTCAACCGCGGCGATCACGGCCCGGGCCTCTTCGGGTTGAGATATGCGACCGCTGTCTGAGTCGAAACGTGACGTTACCATCGGTATAAGGTTGCGCCCCAGGTCCAACCGGCGCCAATGGCGGCGAACAGGAGTAGATCGTTCCTGTGGATGAGTCCGCAACGGTTTACCTGGTCGAGCAGCAGCGGGACTGTTGCGCCGGCCGTGTTCGCGTACAACTCCAGATTCGTCTGCATTCGTGAATAAGGGATGTTTAGTATCTCAGCAGCGCGCCTGAGCACATGAGCGGATGCCTGGTGCGGAATGATCATCGTAACATCATCGACTCCCAGCCCGTTCATACAGAGAATCTGCTGAATACACTCGGGCAACGCGGCTGTGGCTTTCTCGTAGACCGCCTTTCCGTTCATGGTGAAGTGAGCGTCCTTCGGGAAAATTGTGAAATGATCCATTCCGTCGCCGTCCGCCAAGAGAATGCTGGAGAACAGCCCATTCGCCCGATGGTCCCTCTCCAGTATCACAGCGCCACTCCCGTCGCCGAAGAACACGCAGTTGCGGTGATTCCAATCCGTCACTTTGGAGTAGGTGTCGGCGCCGATGACCAGCGCGCGGTCGTACACTTCGTTCTGTATGAACTGGCCGGCAATCGTAATACCGTAAAGGAACCCGGAGCACACCGCGGCCACATCGAACGCGGGGCATCCGTTCCGAATGCCCATCTTGGCCTGCGCCATGCATGCAGATGAGGGCACCTGGCGGTCTGGCGTCGAGGTGGCTACGATGATGAGGTCAATGTCGTTCGGTTCCAGACCCGCCGAAGCAATCGCATTCAGCCCGGCACGGGCAGCAAGGTCCGATGTGTACTCATCGGGGCCTGCGACACGCCGCTGGCGGATTCCCAGGGTTTCCACGACCCACTCCGGAGAGGTTGGCAGATCTCCGATGATTTCTTCGTTTGTCAGAATCCTGGCCGGAACATACGAACCCGTCGATTTGATACATACTTTATCAAACCGGTTGTTTCGGGTTTTCGTGGTACCCCCTTTCCGCAATGGAGCGTTGTCATTCGTTAAACGAGGACCCGTTCGACGAGAGCCGCATACTCCAGCGATTCTTCTACCGCGGAGATTTCCTTCTCGGGCACCTGCGCGGCTTTAAGGATGTCACGGTACTCGATGGGAAGGGCGCCTCCATCTGGATAGGTCCACTCGGGCAGGCTTCGTGTGTAGGCCACGACTTTCCACCGGTTCTGACCGCCATGCTGCACGAAGACCTCATCGATGAGTTCCTGTTCCGGGCCGGACAGCTCTCCGCTTCCGGGATCGCCCAGCAGGTGAACCTCATAGTTCTCCGGAATAGAGATGAACTTTCGCCACACCAGGAAGCAATTCGGCGGCGGCTCGTTCCGGATCAAATCGTAGATCCGGCAGACAACCGGACCGTTGTCCATGGAGACGTAGTGATCCGTGGTGATCGGGCGTCCCCAGCGAATGAGGGCTTCGCGGTCTGCCAGGTACAGAAGCTTGATGAGTTTGACATAGCTCATGCTTCCGCCGCGAAGGCTCAAAAGACGGGCGGCGGCCTGGGTCGCCTTGGCTTCGTTGAAGAGCAGCGTCATATTGCCACCGTTAGTGTGCCGCAGGTATTAAAGAGTAGTTTATCTGAAATATGGCCCGCGTGACCCCAAAGAATACGCGGCGTTCATTAACACGCGCACGTGGGTGGTGATGTATGCTACAAGTCCGTCCAATTGCACTGAAGACGTGGGTGCGATCAACGGAAAGGGCTGCTCCGGCGTTAGTCCAGGGCCCTGGCAGGCACCGGCGGCCTTGGATCACGCAGAAGTGACGACTCCCGGTAAGCGGCAACTACTCGCTCAACCAAAACCGGGCCGAAATCTTCCAACAATTCGATGAACGTCTCGGTCCGTTGAGGCGTGCGCAGGCCGGGGAGCGCTAAGGTCAGATGGGGATTCTCGAGCGCTTCAGCCGCCTTCTCCACGGCGACTACCGGCACGCTGGCATAGCCGAAAACACCATCGGAATTCCAAGGACCCATATGCCGCACTGCGGGCCCCAATCGTGTTTCGAGACGCTTCAGTTCGTCATCGTTCAAGACAATTGCATCCATTTCGTCTTCTCCACGAGAGCCTATGTTCCGGTCCCAGCCTTCCTTTGTTTGGTGCGGCTGCTGTTGACGCCGTGACGATCCTGCCAATGCCGCCAGGCAATACTGACAATTCGAGTTACTTCCTCGGTGTCAAACGGCTTCACCAGCACGTCCCATGCTCCCAGGTTCAGGGCCTCCACCCATAACCGTTCGTCTGCCATCCGGGAGGTCACGATGAAGAGGGGGGGATCGGGAAGATGCGAGAGGTGCTCCAACATCTCTACCCACATGGGGGTGGTATCACAATCACAAGTCACGATTGGAATTGTCATTTCCCGCAGCACGGAAAGGGCCGAAGCGATTGTAGCCTTGGGGATTATGGTCCAGTCAGACTGGAAGATGCGCTCCAGAAATGCGCGGTCCTCGCCGTTGGAACTGACCGACAAAACAACATTGAGGTTGGTCTCAACTCCGGGCGACTTCTTCATACGCTGCTGGCCTTTTGGGTTGCGATCGGTTTGTTGCCACGTCCTCCACTCAGAGGAATGGGACCCGCGTGAGCGGGGCATCAGGAAGAAGTGCAGCACACGAGGCTACTGATTCAGCGGCATGGGCCGCGACTTCCCGCACACACTACTGCGCGCGTTCCGTCCCCATGACCCCACAGGCTCGGCGAGAACGAATCCGGTGGGGATTGAAATCCAGCGGTCGGCAGAGTGACACCTTGCCTCCGCTTTCGATTCATCTACGCTTATTCGTCTTAATGGTAGAGCTTGGGCGTTGACGATGAAACTAGGAGAGTGCCTAGGTAAGCAAGGTTCAATCGCAATACAGTGAGAATAGACCCACTCCGGGCGGTTATGAGAGAATATACTGGGCACGGGCCCGCCGGGCTGCGGCCGTTTTCACTGGGTTTGCTTCCCAAGGAGGGAAGATTATGGCTCGCAAGAGTTTGGCGAGACCCAGAAAGATCCCTCGGCCGCTGGCGAGGAATTCTCCCTCCGCAACACCCCGAGCCAAGGCTGGCCGGAAGGTCCAAGCGGAGGCCACATCCAACGCTGCTGAGTTGTCGGTCCGCGGAACACCGTACCCCATTGTAGGTATTGGGGCATCGGCCGGTGGTTTCGAGGCGTTCCGGGATCTCCTCAAGGCTTTGCCTTCCGATACGGGTCTGGCGTTGGTCCTGGTGCAGCATCTCGATCCGGAGCATGAAAGCATGCTCGCCAGGCTGCTCGCCAACGCCACGGTGATGCCCGTCGCGGAAGTGGAAGAGGGGATGGCCGTCGAACCGAATCATGTCTACGTTATCCCACCGAACAAGATCATGGGAATCAGCAACGGGACACTCCACCTGACGGCTCGCCTGGAGCCAACCGCGAAGCACCTGCCCATCGACTACTTCCTGCACTCGCTGGCCGAAGACCAGGGCAACCGGGCGATCGGCGTGATACTCTCCGGAACCGCCTCTGACGGAGCCCTGGGGCTGAAGGCCATCAAAACCGAAGGAGGCGTCACCTTCGCCCAAGACATCAAGAGCGCGAAGTACGACGGCATGCCGCGTAGCGCCATTGCCACCGGTTGCGTGGATTTGGTGCTCCCGCCCGAGGCCATTGCCGGCGAACTGGCGCGCATCGGCCGGCATCCCTATCTCGGGATGACGCCCCCTGTACAGTCCGCGGAGCCGGCCACGGAGAGCGATGACGAGCTGCACAAGATCTTCGTCGTCCTCCAGAAGGCCACCGGGGTGAATTTTACCTACTACAAATACGCCACCATCAAGCGGCGGATCGCCCGCCGTATGCTCCTAAATAAGCTGGAGAGCTTGCAGCAGTACTTGCAGTTTCTTCACCAGAACCCGGCCGAACCGGCGGCCCTATACGAAGACATCCTGATTCACGTGACGGGCTTCTTCCGGGAGCCGGAAGCGTATCAGGCGCTAGCGGACCGTGTTTTCCCCGAGATCCTCGACAAGAGACCGCCTGGCGAATCAGTTCGCGTCTGGGTCCCGGGCTGTTCCACGGGGGAAGAAGTGTACTCGATCGCCATGGCCCTGGTGGAATGCCTGGGCGAGCGCGTCAGGAGCATACCCATCCAGATCTTCGGCACCGATATCAGCGAAGGATCCATTGCAAAAGCGCGAGTGGGCATGTACAGCGAGAACAGCCTCGGCGGGGTCTCCCCGGAACGCCTGCGGCGCTTCTTCGTCAAAATGGAGGGAAGCTTCCAGATCACGAAATCGTTGCGCGAGATGTGCATCTTCGCGCGACAGGACCTCGCCCAGGATCCTCCCTTCTCACGGCTGGACCTCATCAGTTGCCGCAACGTGCTCATCTACATGGGTCCAGTGCTCCAGAAGAAGGTCATGGCCATGTTCCACTACGCCCTCAAGCCAGCCGGATTCCTGATACAGGGGAAGTCAGAATCGTTACACGGCTTCGTGGATCTCTTCACGGTGATCGACCGGGAGCACAAGATCTATTCCAAAAGGCCTGTCGATCCCAATCGGATTTTTGACCTGTCCTCCGCTGCGGGTTACGAGAGAGCCATGGGAACAGCTTCCGTGAAGCGGGAAATGCAGGCGCCCTTCGACGTGCGGAGGGAAGCGGACCGGATCGTACTCAGTCAATACGCTCCGGCCGGCCTGGTGGTCAATGAGGGCCTGCAGATTCTCCACTTCCGCGGGCAATCCAGCCCTTACCTTTCCCCTCCACCCGGCGAGGCGAGCCTGAGCCTGCTCCGCATGGCGCGCCCGGAACTCGCCGCGGACCTGCGCACGGCCCTTCACCGCGCGAAGCAACAGGAGATCGCGGTTCGCAAGGAGGGTATTCGCGTCGAGCGCGATGGCCAACTCTGGGACGTCTCGCTCGAAGTGGTTCCGATCAAGGGCGATCTGGGGGAGCGTTTCTTTCTGGTATTGTTCCAGGAAACACCGGTGCGCGAACCTGTCGGCCCGAGCCCGAGGCGCCAGGCGCGGGACAGGGGCAGGCGCCAGTCGTTGGAGGCCCGGCTGCGCGGGGAGTTGCAGACCACCAAGGAAAACCTCCAGTCGATCATCCAGGAACAGGAGGCCATCAACGAGGAGTTGAAATCCGCCAACGAGGAGGCCCTTTCGAGCAACGAGGAACTGCAATCGACCAACGAGGAACTGGAAACCGCAAAGGAGGAACTACAGGCGACCAACGAGGAGCTGGTCACGGTCAACGAGCAACTCCAGAGCCGCAATTCGGAGTTGGCGGAACTCGGCGACGATCTCACCAACCTGCTCAATAGCGTCAACATCCCCATCCTGATGCTGAGTAGCGACTGGCGGATCCGCCGTTTCACCCCGCAGGCCGAAAAGCTGCTGAACCTGCTGCCTGGTGACATCGGCCGCCCCATCCGTGACATCCGGCCGAACATCGAAGTGCGGGACCTGGCCGGCCTGGTCACCGAAGTCATCGACACCGTGAGTGTGCGCGAGCGGGAGGTTCAGGACCTGGAAGGCCGGTGGTATTCCATGCGGATCCGGCCGTACCGGACCATAGACAAAAAGACCGACGGCGCGGTGCTGATGTTCATCGACATCGATGCAGCCAGGCGAATCCATCTCGAGTTGCAGCGGGAGCAGAACTTCACGGCCGCGGTGCTGGAATCGGCGGCCGCTCTCGTAATGGTCACTGACCTTGAGGGCCGCATCGTCCGCTTCAACCTCGCCTGCCGCCGCCTTAGCGGCTACGCTTTCGAGGAGGTTGAGGGAAAGCCCGTCTGGGATGTGCTCGTGCCCCCCGAGGAAACGGAAGCCGTCAAACTGGTATACAAGGAACTCTCTGCGAGCCGCTCCGTGCGGGAACATGAGAATCATTGGGTGGACCGGGGCGGCGGGCGGCATTTGATCTCCTGGTCCAGCGCCGCGGTCGCAGAAGCGCAGGGCGCCACCGCGTACCTCGTCCGGATCGGGGTGGACGTCACCGAGGCCAGGCAGGCCGAAGAGGCGCTGCAACAAAGCAAGATCCTCCGGCAAAGCCAGGCAGAACTGCGGGCACTGACAGCCGGCCTGGTGGAGGGCCAGGAGGAGGAACGGCGGCGGATCTCGCAGGAACTCCACGATGACATCAGCCAGAGGCTGGCGGCCTTGGCCATGCAGTTGGAGGCGTTGCATCGGACCCAAGGAATCTCCCTTGACCAACTGCAGCGCAAACTGGCGGGTTTGCAGAAACAGACGGAAGCGCTCTCGGAAGATCTCCGCCGCACTGCCCACAACCTTCACCCTTTCACGCTGACGCATCTGGGCCTGGGGCCAGCCCTGCAATCGTACTGCGAGGACTATTCGAAACTAGGGCAGTTCCAGATGCGGTTTAAAGCGCGTGCCATGCCGGGGACAATCCCGTCCGGGGTGGCCCTGTGTGTCTATCGTGTGGTCCAGGAGGCACTGGGGAACGTCGCCAAACATGCCGGGGCAAAGCTCGCTGTGGTATCGATCTCCGGCAGTGATGGTGTCCTGCGCGTCGCCATCCGGGATGACGGCCATGGATTCAGCCTCGACCAGGCAAAAGGAAGAGGGCTCGGGCTGATCAGTATGGAGGAAAGGGTGCGGCACCTGGGTGGGACCTTTTCGATCTCATCAAAGCCTGGCGATGGAACCTGCGTTGAGATCCGAATTCCCCTCGAGACCAACCCTGCGTCGCTCGCTGTGGAATCGAGCACACCATGAAGAAGCTGCGGCTGTTGCTTGCCGACGACCATACCATCCTCCTGGAAGGATTGCAGGCTCTGCTGACACCGGAATTCGAGGTTGTGGCGGTGGCTGCCGATGGCTGGGCGGTTCTGGAAGCGGCCGAAAAACACCGCCCAGACCTCATCCTGCTCGACATTTCCATGCCTGGCCTGAATGGCATCGAAGCCGCCCGGCGATTGAAGCACTCGAATCCAGAAGCGAAGATGATTATCCTCACCATGCATGCGGACCTCAGTTTCGTCAGCGCGGCTTTCGAGGCGGGGGTTTCCGGATATGTTCTGAAACAGTCGGCGGCTACCGAACTGGTCGCGGCGCTCCATGATGTAGACCGTGGCAAGCGCTACCTCAGTTCACTGATCCAGAAACGCCTTGGCGCCGAATTGCCTGCCTTCTTGCGGCGACCGAAGAAGCTCTCCGCCGATCTTACTTCCAGGCAACGCGAGGTGCTCCAATTGTTGGCGGAAGGACGGGTTCGCAAGGAGATCGCCCAGGTTCTCGGCGTCTCCGTCAAGACCGTGGAATATCACAAGCAGAAAATCACCGAAAAGCTGGGTGTCCACACCGACGCCGCCCTCACCGCATACGCCATCCGGCACGGAATTGCTACGGTCGAGTAGTCATCCTGACTTGCGGGCAATGGCTACCCGCAGTACGGAACCTACCCGGGGGGAAGGAGCTTGGGGGGCATGCCATTTGCCCGGACTCCCGGCCAATCGCCGAGTGGATGATACCGTTTCTCTTCAGCAACTGCCGGCCACACCTGCATTCCCATGCCGGCTTGCTGGAATCGGTCCACTTGGTTCCGCATTCGCATAGGTAAACCATCACCGGCGGGACCGAACCGTTGGGCGAAGTTTTTCGAGGAAGAACCTCATGCAAAGATCTCGACGTGTGATCCATTGGATCGCGCCGTTCGCCAGATGCTGGATCTTGAATCAGATCGCGAAGTCGGTGGCCGTCTACCA
>Ga0335077_10008795_pt1 | contig 12523 bp, 9 predicted proteins | sample Lox_Sample_31_FD_207151 | JGI IMG/M metagenome (GOLD analysis project Ga0335077, IMG submission 207151) | Soil microbial communities from Loxahatchee National Wildlife Refuge, Florida, United States - Lox_Sample_3.1 | ecosystem: Environmental > Terrestrial > Soil > Wetlands | place: USA: Florida...
AATGCGCGCAAACCAATCCTTCATTTGCGCGTATTCTTCCTCTTCGCCGTCTCGGCCAATTAAGTTGCTGCCGCCGGCAACGGCGTGCAGACAACGGGTCTGGTCCGGACAGTCCGGTCTGCGCGCACAGGTGGAACAGATATCGCCTTTGTCAATCAGCCAAATCCGGACGCGTGCAACTCCGGGCCGTTTCAGGATGCGGCAGACCAGCTTTTTCAACAGTTGATCGAGCGACTGTTCCTGCGCGATTTCCAGAAGCAGGCTGGCGGCAAAATCGGGATCAAACCGGTCCTCTACTTTGCTTTTCATGCCCTGCTCATAATCCATTAAAGACGATATTTCAAACTGGTTAAGAAACGATTTTTCGTACGTCCAATTTTTCGTCCGTTATATTCCAATGCACAATTTTGTCTTAAGTAGTTTTACATAAGCGGCTTGTAAATTTTCAGAGGCGCTGGCACGGAAGCTGTGTAACACCCGCCAGAATTAACAAGAAGAACGAAAAAATGAAAACGACCGACATCACGAATGGAAATGCGCGCAACCACGAAGGTTCGCGGCTCCTCCGGACCACAACGCTTACGGATTTGCCGAACAACCGGTTGGTTATTGAATCCGAAACCGACGACAGGCAGCCAAATGCCGTCAATGGGCAATCATCCAGCAACGGCACAACGAAGAAGAATAAACGGCGCCGCCACTTTGTTGCCGGCATCACTGCGCTGGTGATTGGATTGGCAACGGGAGTTTATTATCTGGAGTATATCGCGCCATTCGAATCCACCGATGACGCGTTCATCGAAGCGCATGTCGTCCCCGTGGCACCGCAGGTGGCCGGTCGGGTCGCGCAATTGCTCGTGAAGGACAATCAAGCAGTCAAGAGAGGCCAGGTGTTGCTGCAGATTGACCCGCGTGATTATCAAGCGCAACTCGCCCAGGCCAACGCCAATCTTGCCGCGGCCAAAAGCCGGCTCAAACAGGCCAATGCCCAATTCGCGGCTGACCAGGCCCGGGTCGGACAGGAAAAGGCCAACGTGGTTGCGGCTGTGGCGGAGGCGAAGCAGGCCGAGTCGGACTACAATCGGTATCAAGCCGTCGGTAACCTCGGTGTTTCAGCGAGTCAACTGGATCTCGCGGACACCCGGGCCCGTTCTGCCGCCGCCGAAGTAGATGCGGCGCGCAACAAGGAACTCGCCGCAGAAGCGCAGGCGTCCCTGGACCAGGCCAGCATCCAAACCGCCGCCGCGGAAGTTCAAAGGAATCAGGCCGCCGTCCAATTGGCGCAACTGAATTTGTCCTACACTCAAGTCAAGGCACCGGAAGCAGGTTATATCACCCACCGTACAGTTGAAGCCGGCACTTATGTCCAACCGGGCCAGGCATTGCTTGCCATTGTGCCGAAGCACGTCTGGGTCGTCGCCAATTTCAAGGAAACCCAGTTGACCCACATGCGTCCCGGCCAACCGGTCCAGGTGGAAGTGGACGCCTACCCGCACATCAAACTGATGGGGCATGTGGATAGCATCCAGCATGGCTCGGGCGCGAGTTTCAGCCTGTTGCCACCGGAAAACGCTTCGGGCAACTACGTCAAGGTTGTTCAGCGCGTGCCGGTCAAGATTGTGATCGACGAGGCTTCCAACCCCAATGTTGTGCTCGGCCCGGGAATGTCGGTGGAACCCGAAGTCAGGGTGAACTGAGTTCAACCGCAACCAACCTCTCACCGCAATCCATGAATAACAGCGACTTCCAACCTAAAGTGAATCCGTGGCTGATCGCGCTCGCGGTGATGCTGCCAACGTTCATGGAAGTGCTGGACACGACCATCGCCAACGTCGCACTCAGTCATATTGCCGGCAGCCTGTCGGTTTCGGTTGACGAATCCACGTGGGTGCTGACCAGCTACCTGATTTCCAACGCCATCGTCATTCCCCTCACGGCGTGGTTCGGGCAGCGGTTCGGTCGGAAAAATTTCCTCCTGGTCTGCGTGGTCATCTTTACCGCGGCGTCGTTTCTCTGCGGTTTGGCCACGAGCCTGCCGATGCTGCTGGCATTGCGTGTCATCCAGGGCGCGGGCGGCGGCGCGTTCCAGCCCATTGCCCAATCCATCATGCTTGAGAGTTTTCCCAAGGAAAAACGAGGACAGGCGATGGGCGTTTATGGCATTGGCGTAGTGACCGCGCCGATTCTCGGCCCGGTGCTCGGCGGCTGGATCACGGACAATTTCAGTTGGCGCTGGATTTTCTTCATCAAACTTCCGGCCGGTCTGCTGGCTTTCTGGCTCATTCAACGATTCATCTACGACCCGCACTGGATTCGCAACGCCCGGCCCGCCCGTTTGGATGTCATCGGGTTCAGCTTCATGTCTCTCTGGCTCGGTTGCCAGGAAGTGCTGCTCGACAAGGGCCAGGAAGACGACTGGTTCGGCTCGCACTTCATAGTTTTGATGGCGGTGTTGGCAGTTATCGGGCTGGTGGTGTTCGTGATGAGCGAACTTTCCGCGGAGAAACCGTTTGTGGACCTCCGCGTGTTGAAAAATTACAACTTCAGCCTTGGCTCGGTGCTGATGTTTTTTGCCGGAGTGACGTTGTACAGCCTGACGGCCATCATCCCGCTGTTCCTGCAAACCCTAATGGGCTACACGGCGTTGGAAAGCGGTCTGGCTATGATTCCCCGCGGCTTGGGCGCGCTGATAGCGATGCCAATCGCCGGCCGGCTGGTCGGCAAGGTCCAGGGACGCTATCTCGTGGCCGGCGGTTTCCTGTCATTTGGACTCGGAAGCTGGGCGCTGGCGCAACTGTCGCTCAATCTCACCCCGTGGATTTTGTTCTGGCCCTTATTTTTTAGCGGCGTCTCGATTGCGTTCATGTTCGTGCCGCTGAACACACTGGCCCTCGGTGCGCTCAAGCCCGAGCAAATCGGCAATGCCAGCGGCATCTTCAACCTGATGCGCAACGTGGGCGGCAGCGTCGGCATTTCGATGGTGACCACGCTCGTGGCTCGCATGGCGCAGGCGCATCAAACAACGCTCGTTGCGAATCTGACTCCTTACGATACTGGTTATCAATCCAGCCTCCAATCCATGACATCGGCGTTTGTTGCGCGCGGCGATGCCCTGGTCACCGCCAACCAACAAGCCGTGGGTTCGATGTACCACACACTGCTGAGCCAGGCCAATTTGTTGGCCTACCTCGATAATTTTCGCTGGTTCGCCCTGTTGTGTCTCGCGTGCCTCGTGGGCGCACTTTTGTTCAAAAACGTAAAAGTTCACGGCCCAATCGCCGCGCATTGAAAGGAAAAGACCAATTATGAAACCAAACCGTTTATTACTGCTGGCGCTCTTGGCTGTTGTGGCCGGAGGTTGTGCCGTCGGCCCGAATTATCAGCGACCCGTCGTCAACACGCCCGCGCGCTGGAGCGAGCCGCTGGCCGGCGGTGAAACCAATGCGCCGGTCTCGCTGACCGGGTGGTGGAAAAACTTTCACGACCCCGAACTGGACTCATTGGTTGACCGGGCGGTGCAATCCAATTTCAATCTGCGCATCGCCAAGGCGCGGGTGCGGGAGGCGCGGGCGGAATATAGCATCGCCGCCGCCAATCTCTGGCCTTCGGCGAACGCTTCCAGTTCCTATGCCCGAACCGAGACCAGTCACCATCAACCCGTGCTGGGCTCGCTGCCGATTCCGCCGGGCGTCCCATTCGAAAACAACGTGTACCAGGCCGGCTTCGATGCTTCGTGGGAGATTGATGTGTTTGGCGGCAAGCGCCGGGCGGCGGAAGCGGCCGGGGACGAGGTCGCCGCCAGCGAGTTCGGCCAACGCGCCATCTTGATTACTTTGCTCGGCGACGTGGCGCGCGATTACATTGACGTGCGCGGCTACCAACGCCGGCTGGCGATTGCTCGCGAAAACATCAAGGCGCAGGAACAAGCCCTCGCCATCGCCCAGGACCGGTTCACCAACGGCCTGAGCAGCGACCTGGACGTGCAGCAAGCGGCCACATTGCTGGCCACCACGAAGGCAGAAGTTCCCACCTTGGAAACTTCGGTGCAGATTTCGATTCATCGGCTCGGTGTACTGCTCGGCCAGCCGCCCGGCGCTTTGCTGGCGGAATTGTCGAAGACCGAACCCATTCCACCCGCGCCGCCAATAGTTCCTGTGGGGCTGCCTTCGGAATTGCTCCTGCGCCGGCCCGACGTGCAGCGCGTCGAACGGCAACTCGCCGCCGCGACGGCCAACATCGGCGTCGCCAAAGCCGATTTGTTCCCGAAATTTTATCTCACTGGCCTGGCGGGATTTGAAAGCGTCAGCGCCGACGACTGGTTTACCGCCGGGAGCCGGCTCTGGTCCATCGGGCCGACCGTGCAATGGCGGATTTTTGATGCCGGACGGATTCGCGCGAATATCCAGGCCCAAGACGCGCGGCAGGAACAGGCGCTGGATGCTTACCAGCAAACCGTGTTGACCGCCTTTGAGGACGTTGAAAACGCCCTGGTGTCCTATGCAAAGGAACAGACCCGCCGCCGTTCATTGGAAGATGCCGTAACGTCCAGCCGGCAATCCCTGCAACTGGCCCAAAAACTCTACAAGAACGGGCTGACCGATTTTATCAATGTGCTGGACGCCGAGCGTTCATTATACCAAGCGCAGGATGCGCTAGTCCAAAGCGACCGAACGGTTTCCACAGATGTGGTGGCGCTCTACAAATCGCTCGGCGGCGGATGGGAAATTGCCAGTCAACAAAAATCCCTGGCGATGGCACAAAGCCCGAATGCCAATAAATGAACAGGAGACAACAGAGGCAACGGAGGGATGGCAAGAGTATATCTCTCTGTTTTCCCTGTTTGTCCTGTTAAAAAGTAGTCCTGCAATGAAAAGCCTTTTATGAAAGCGATCTATTTGAACCAAAAAGCCGGACCCGAGTCGCTCCTCCGTGGTGAACTGCCACAACCGGTTCCAAACGAAGGCGAGGTATTGGTCAAGGTTCACGCGACCACCGTTACCCCCACAGAGTTTCAATGGTATCCGACCTTCACCATGCCTTCCGGCGAACCGCGCCCGTTTCCAATCGTGTTGAGTCACGAATTTTCCGGCGTGGTGGAGTCGGTCGGTGCGGGCGTCGAAAATTTCAAAATCGGCGACGCGGTTTATGGGCTCAACGACTGGTTGGCCAACGGCGCGCAGGCCGAATATTGCATTGCGCCAGCAACGATGCTGGCGCTGAAACCACGATTGCTTGATCACGTCCAGTCAGCCGTCGTGCCTATCTCGGCGTTGACGGCCTGGCAGGGACTTTTGTGCAAGTCCAACGTGCATCGCGGTCAGCGTGTCTTGATTCATGGTGCAGCGGGAGGGGTCGGCATTTTCGCCGTGCAACTGGCACGCTGGCGCGGCGCGCATGTGATTGCCACTGCCTCCGCCGGCAATCTGGATTTCGTCCGGATGCTGGGCGCTGAACAGGTAATTGATTACCGAACCACCCGGTTTGAAGACGTCGCTCACGATATGGATGTCGTGTTCGACACTGTGGGCGGCGAAACCCTGAAGCGTTCATGGAATGTGCTCAAGCCGGGCGGAAAGTTAGTGACCGTTGCTGCAGGCGGCGCACAAGCCGATGAACAACGCGTCCGCGACGCATTCATGCTGGTGCGGGCCGACGCTTTGCAGTTGGAACAGATTGCGAAGCTGATTGACGCCGGCGAACTCCGCGTTTTTGTGGAAAGAACTTTCCCGCTGGCTCAAGTCCGCGAAGCCTACGCTCGTGCACAGCAAGGCAAAATGCACGGGAAAATTGCGTTGAGCACAAAATTCAGTTCTCAGATTGAAAGACAAAATGCCAATGGCCGGTTTCCAACCATTGACAATACAATGAAAAGCCGACGAATCTGAACTTAAATTAAATACGCAAGTCGCTTGCTATAAATAAGTTGGAGCCAATGGCCGGGATTGAACCGGCGACCGACGGTTTACGAAACCGTTGCTCTACCGCTGAGCTACATTGGCTTTTGCACTTGGAAACGAATCGTTGCCGACCGTTTCTCCAAGCAGTGAAACCCGCCTGCAATGGTTGGATAATGATAGATTTCTTAACCGGGAAAGCAACTTTGTTTCCCCGCCTTCGATTCCTGCGAATCAAACCCGCAGACCGGCGGGGTTGAACGTTGCCAATGCTGCACTCACCGCCGCAACCAAGGCGTCTACGCGTGTCGGCAAAGGAAAATCAGACGGCGCTTCCAGTGTGTAACTGAGCCGCGTTTTGTGCATGATCAGGTAGAAGGCTTCGGCCCATTGCGGGCGCGTGTTGGGATCAAGATTGGGCCGGATAATGCCGTTTTTTGCCGGACGATCCTCTATCTTTTCCGACCGATCAATCGGGCAGACTTCCGCCACACGCGCAATCATGGTCTCGGCCAGCGTCGGACGGTTGTCCGGGTTTTGTTCATACAGATAAAACCCGTGCGACTCCCAATCTTCATGAAGCAAAAGGCAAAGACTGAAAGCGGGCTGGCGTTCCAGCCAGGCAATGTGGGAACGGACTTCGGCGGCCTCCAGATGCCGGTAGTCGCGGTTCAAATCCTTGCCGTCGGGATTCTCGCGGCGGTTCAAAACCAAGCCCATCGGGTTCAAACAAGGGCAAAGCCATAATTCGGTGTTCTCTGGCCATCGGTTTTCCTGAAGCAATCGCAACGCAGCGAGTGGGCCAGCCGGTTCGTCGCCGTGAATGCCGGCGCTCAGATAAATGCGGATTGGCAATTGCGGATTGTGGATTGGGAGTGGCTGACGATGCAGCGCGAGCCATTCAAACTTGCCAGCAGTATAGAAAATTTCCGAAGTCCAACCATACCGCTGCGCCGCAATTTCGATTTCGCGCAGCACGACGCGGATGTCAATCGTTTCGCCGTGGTAGCCACCGTGATTTTTGCCCAGTCGCTCCATCGTGGCCGCTAAACTGCCATAACTTCCGCTTTACAGCCAGTCCTGCCGCAGCAGCAACCGCTTTCTTCCTGGTCACTGAAACCATGCTTGTCCCAATTGGGATCAAGCCCGAGGTCTTTGAGCATTTGCAAATCTTTTTCGACGGGTTGGTTCAGCGTGGTAAGATAATTGCCGACCATGAGCGCACTCGCGCCGGCCATGAAAATCATGCCTTGCGCATCGCGCAGGTTCACCGTGCGTCCGCCGGCGACCATGATTTCCTGTCGCGGCAAAATGAACCGGAAGCAGGCGATGGTCTTCAGAATTTCCATGACCGGCAGCGGCGGATTTTTTTCGTACGGTGTACCGGGAATTGGATTGAGAATATTAATGGGCACGACGTTCGCACCGATCTCCCGAAGAGCCAAGGCGAGATCGCAGCGGTCTTCACGTGTCTCACCCATGCCAATGATGCCGCCGGAACAGATTTTGATGCCGGCCTTTTTCAAATAGCCGATGCTTTCAAGCCGGTCGTCGTAAGTGTGCGTGGTGCAGGTTTTCGGAAAAAACCGGCGTGAACTTTCAAGATTGTGGCCGTAACACTCGACCCCCGCCTCCTTCAAGCGGTCGGCCACGCGCTGGCTTTTGATGATGCCGAGCGAGACATCGGGACGGGTTTTGCCACTGGCTTTCAATTCGCGGACGCGATCACAAACTTCGTCCAGCATTGGGCCTTCATTCAAGCCTTTCCACGCGGCGACGAGGCCGACGGCGGTCACGCCGTTTCGATTTGCTTCCTCGGCGGCTTCCTGGACCGGTTCCGGATCTACGAAGCCGTATCTGGGCGAGCCGGTTTGATAGAAGGAGGATTGCGCGCAAAAACTGCAATTTTCCGAGCAGGCGCCCGCCTTGGCATTCACAATCGAACACAAATGAATTTTGTTGCCTTTGAAACACTCGCGAATCCGGTTCGCCCACGACAGCAAATCAAAAATGTCGGCGGATGATTCCAAGTTAAAGAGCTCCAAAGCCTCGTCACGGGTAATGGTCCCACCGTCGAGGACGCGCCGTCCAAGTTCAGCGATTTGCCTCTGTTGGGTTACGTCAACCGATTTAACAATCATGGTTGACAGACTAACAACCGGCGCAATGGACGCAAGCGAGGAATAATTAGAGCGATTCAATCTTTCATGTAGCGAAGACATTCTTGTCTGCGGGTTGGCGGGACATTCTTGTCCCGTGTTTCAATCTGCCCGGAAGTGGCGACTGGAAAGTCGCCAGAACCCGCAGGCCGGAAAGCTTGCGCTACATCATAACTGTAAACGCTCTAGAACCGGCGACGGCCTTGAAAAGTATGAAGCTGTGTACTACTACTACTCAGTCACCTTGCCAAGGATGTCTTGGCGTGGAACCGCTCCGAAGACACGGCTGTCCATGCTGTTATTGCGGTTATCGCCCATGACGAAATATTTGTTGCCGTAACTGATAAATTCGTTCCCATTTTTATCGTAGGCGTAGGTCAGCGTGCCGGGCAGAAGATACGGTTCCTGCAACAGCCGGCCGTCAACATAAACCTTGCCGTTTTCGAGGCAGATTGATTGTCCGGGAACAGCGATGATGCGCTTCACCAAAAGCGTATTGTCCTGAGGGTCTCTAACAGCAACGATATCGTCCTGGTGCGGTGCTCTCATCAAGTAGCTGTATCGGTCCAACCAGTAATGTCCCGAATTGATCAGCGTGGGATACATGCTGTCACCGACTACCTGAACTGATTGAATAACGAACCGGCTGACCAGCAAATAAGAGAGCGCCGACAGCGTGATTATAATCACGAAACTACGACAGTGATGGAAGAACCAAGGCCAGGATATCCGCAAGCGACAGATTTTTAAATAAAAGGCCAGACCATTGGAGAATTTCCTTAAAACAGCAAGGTACGTCATACTTCTGGAATAAGTGTACCAATTTTATACACTCTTGCAAGCAAAAAATGATGGAAATTTCGGCTCGAGACCGAACATTACTTACTGGGTGGCAAAGGTCTGGACGGAATGGCTTCGGTAAGATAACTGGCCAACGAAGCGATTTGCATGTCCGACAAAGGACCGCCGTCAACCTTCGAAAACGCCGGCATCAACGAGCCGGGTTTGCCGTGGGCGGTCCAAGTACGCCAAAACTCAAAACTGGTTGGCGTTTTGAGCGCATGCAAATCCGGCACCATGGTGGCGCGAAATTTGTCCTCGTGGCAAATGGCGCAATCGGCATCGAAAAGCACCTTGCCATATTTGCCTTCGCCGCGTTGCACGTGGCAAGTGGCGCATTCCCCTTTGAAAACCGCCTGCCGATCAGCCGTGGCAATTTTCATATTTCGAGCACGTTCGGCGTCGGACATCTTCGGCATCTCAAACGGACGAATGGTGATTTTGAGCAGCAACGTTTTGGAGCCTTTGTCGGTGGAGACGGTCAACGTCTTGTACAACGTGCCGGTGGCGGTAAAAAGGTTCACCGTGGCATCCATCTGGCCGTTGGTGCCGGGCGCAAGCGTCCACGGCAACGGGTGCAACTTTGTGGTGGTGCAGCCACAGGACGGGCGCACACTTAAAATGACGACAGGATTGGTGGACACATTCGTGAAACTGAAGGAGAAATGAGCCATGTGCGTGTTCGCCATGACGTTGGTTTCCTTCGTCGTCGCATCCCACGCGAGCACGCCATCGGGCAACGGCCCCGCCGCGTGCGACAAATTTGGCACATAAACCGGCGGCGTGGACACTGCGGCATTGGTTGCAGCCAGCAGGCTGGCGGCGGTAAAAACAACACCTACGACTCCGCAGAGAAAAAAACAGCTTGATTTCATAACGGCACTGAATACTAAACAGTTCGTGTTCTTTTGGCGAGCAGGAAGTTATTGAATCTCAAAATCGTCACGACCGGTTCAGCGCACTGAGTACGGCACGCACAGACGCCAGCTCAATATTCGTATCCACGCCCGCGCCCCAGCGGGTTTTGCCGTTGCCATGCTTGATTTGAATGTAGGCAATCGCCGCCGCTTCCTCACCGGAACCCAGCGCGTGTTCGCTGTAAGCCGTGATTTCGAATTGTGGCCCACCCGCGGCACCAAGACCGTGAACGAGCGCAGCCAGCGGGCCATTGCCACGGCCAACCACATGAAATTGAAAATCATCGCGGAACAGGGTTGCGTCGCAAAGCACCTGTCCATTTTCACTTGAAGTGCGAAAGGTTCCAAGCCTCCATGGTTTGGTGCGTTCAATGTATTCTTTCCAGAACATCTGTTTCAATTCGGCGGCGCTGACTTCGCGGCCGAGCCGGTCCACCTCGTCGTTGGCAATCGGACCAAACTCGCGCTGCATGTCCTTGGGCAATTCGATGCCGAATTCGCTTTCCAGCAAATATGCCACGCCGCCTTTGCCGGACTGCGAATTGACGCGGATGACTTCGCGGTATTCGCGGCCGATGTCCGTTGGGTCAATCGTCAGATACGGCACGTCCCAATGCGCGCGCCCGTTCTCTTTCCACTCATTCAACCCTTTGCGAATGGCATCCTGGTGCGAACCGCTGAAGGCCGTAAAGACCAACTCGCCCGCGTAAGGCTGGCGGGGCGGGATGGTCATGCCCGTGCAACGCTCATAGATTTCAATGAGGGAATTGAGGTTGGTGAAATCGAGTTTTGGGTCAATGCCGTGTTGGTAAAGGTTTAACGCAACAGTAACGATGTCGAGGTTGCCCGTGCGCTCGCCGTTGCCAAACAAAGTTCCCTCGACCCGGTCCGCCCCGGCAAGCAAGCCCAATTCAGTCGCCGCCACGCCTGTGTAACGGTCATTATGCGTGTGCAAACTGATGATGAGCGACTCGCGGTTCTTGATGTTTCGACAAATCCATTCGATCTGGTCGGCATAAACGTTTGGCATTGCGACTTCCACCGTGTCCGGCAGGTTCAAAATTATTTTCCGTTCCGGCGTCGGCTGCCAGACATCCATGACCGCCTCGGAAATTTCCTTCGCGAATTCCACTTCCGTGGCGCTGAAACTTTCCGGCGAATACTGGAGCATGACCTCCGCACCCTTGAGCCGCGGCAAACGTTCCTTGATCCATTTCGCGCCCCGCACGGCCACCTGGATGATTTGCTCCTTCGACATGCCGAAGACGACACGGCGCTGTGCGGGCGAGGTTGAGTTGTAAAGATGGATGATCGCTTTTTTCGCGCCGACGAGCGATTGGACGGTTTTTTCAATCAAATCCTCCCGTGCCTGCACCAGCACTTGGAGCCATACGTCCTCCGGCGCGCGATTTTCCTCGATGAGCCGGCGGTTGAACACAAACTCGGTGTTCGACGCGGATGGGAAACCAATTTCGATTTCCTTGAAGCCGATCTTGACGAGCGTCTGGAACAATTCAAGCTTCTGGCTGACGTTCATGGGCACGGCCAGCGCCTGGTTGCCGTCACGCAAATCCACACTGCACCAGATGGGCGCCCGGCTGAGGACGCGGCTGGGCCACTGCCGGTCGGGCAAGTTAACCGGCGGAAACGGACGGTATTTCTTTGACGGATTCTTGTGCATGTTGTCTTTCAGTTGTGGCAGTGGCGCTTCCGTTTGGCAAAACAAAAACCCCACCGCCGGTTTGGCGATGGGGTTCGATAAATTCTTAAACGTAATCAGAACCCAACCGCCGCGCGACGCAGCAGCAGCGCGTTTAGCAGCAGGTTTAGATTCAAATTACGATTCACGCCGTCAAGATAGCCAATCGGCTCCGGCTCGTCAAACTATTTTGTATCGCAAATCGCCGTCAAAAAAGGCATCAATCAGCGACAATCAATGATATTGCTTTCCCGGCGGAGAATATTATCCTTTTGAATTATTGGGTTTAGATCCAGTACTTGCTGTGCGAGACTGGAAACACTGTCAAAAACTACTTAACCTAGTATTACTAGGTGCGAGTCGTGAAACTTGCTTGTGCCAAAATCGGATTTGCCGGACAAATGGTGGCCCGGGGAGGCAAGCTATAATACCAATCGAACACCCGTGAAAATCAAACGAAGCCTGGTTCAGATCTGGCTGCTGGGAGTGGCGCTGCTGCAAGTGATGCCTGGCGGAGCGCAATCCGTGACCCAGGTTTGCGCCGGTTTCTACCACAGCCTGTTTCTCAAAAGCAACGGCAGCCTGTGGGCCACAGGCTGGAACTTGTATGGCCAATTGGGCAACAGCAATTACGTCACTGCCTATCCCTATGGAATCAACCTGCCGGTGCAGATTGTGGCCAGCAACGTCACCGCAATCGCCGTCGGCGGCGGCCACAGTATGTTTCTCAAGAGCAACGGCAGTCTGTGGGCCATGGGCTGGAACGCCTATGGCCAGTTGGGCGACGGCACCACGGATAACGGCAACTACGAAACGAATCGGCCCGAGCAGATCGTGGCCAGCAACGTTACCGCCATTGCCGCCGGATTAAATCATAGCCTGTTTCTCAAAAGCAATGGCAGCCTGTGGGCCATGGGCGACAACTCCTACGGCCAGTTGGGCGACGGCACCACGGATAATGGCAACTACGAAACCAACCGGCCCGAGCAGATTGTGGCCGGCGACGTCACGGCG